>WNGF01002457.1_pt1 | contig 39785 bp, 38 predicted proteins | sample 5400641 | NCBI WGS metagenome assembly WNGF01 (sample SAMN13153371, study PRJNA577476) | soil metagenome | isolation source: 80 cm soil or saprolite under grassland replicate 2 | place: USA:California | collected 2016-06-15 | reverse complement strand
GACGTTCGCCGCCCTGCTCGAGGTCGCGTACGGCCACGGCGGGGGGTTGCTCAAGTTCGGAGGCGACGCGCTATTGCTGCTCTTCTCGGGCGACGACCACACCGCGCGCGCGGCGTGGTCGGCCTTCGAGATGCGTGGGGTCCTGGACAAGATCGGCCGGCCGGAGACCTCTGCCGGCACCGTCGAGCTCCGCATGCACGTCGGGCTGCACAGGGGACGGTTCCAGTTCTTCCTGGTGGGCGGCAGCCACCGCGAGTTGCTCGTGTCGGGCCCCGCCGCTTCGACGACGGTTGAGATGGAGTCGGCTTCGGAGGCCGGCGAGCTCCTCCTCAGCGCGACCACGGCCGAGGCGCTTCCGAGCGAGGTCGTCGGCGTCGCAAAGGGGCCCGGCTTCCTGCTGGCGGGGCAGCCCGCGGCGAACGGCTTTCTGATGCCGCTGCCCGACGTGTCGGGACTCGACCTCGAGCAGGCCGTTCCCGCCCCGCTGCGCACGCAGCTCCTCGAGGTCGGGCCGCTCGAGGGCGAGCATCGCCAGGCCGCCATCGCGTTCCTCCGCTACCAGGGGATCGACGGACTGATCGAACGCGAGGGCGCGGCGGGCGCAGCGGCCGCGCTGGACGCCCTCGTCAGAGCGGTGCAGGCGGCGGCGGACGAGCACGAAGTCACGTTCCTCGAGAGCGACATCGACCGCGACGGCGGGAAAATCATCCTGATCGCCGGAGCGCCCGCCACCGCGGGCGACGACGAGGAACGGCTGCTGAGGGCGGTGCGGGCGATCGTCGACGCGTCGCCGCCGTTGCCCGTGCACGTCGGCCTCAGCCGGGGCCGCGTGTTCGCCGGACAGGTCGGCTCGGAGTTCCGGCGGACGTACACAGTGCTCGGCGACACCGCAGCGCTCGCCGCCCGCTTGATGGCGCGGGCCGGCGCGAACGAGATCCTCGTCTCCGCTGAGGCGTTCTCCCGCAGCTCCGGGAGCTTCGCCACGACCGAGCTGGAGCCGTTCCAGGTCAAGGGCAAGAGCGCGCCGGTGCAGGCGGTCGCGCTCGGGCCGCTCATGGGCGCGGCCGAGGCGCCGCAACCGTCACGCGAGCTTCCGTTCGTCGACCGCGAGCGGGAGCGGGCGGTCCTCTCGGCCTCGGTCGCCCCCGTGCGGATGGGCTACGGAACGCTGGTCGAGCTCGTTGGCGAGCCCGGGATCGGCAAGTCCCGCCTTGCGGAGGAGCTGCGGACGCACTGCGAGGACATGGAGCTGCTGACGGCGCGCTGCGAGCAGTACGAGTCGACGACCGCGTACCACCCCTTCCGGCCGCTGCTCCGGACCTTGCTCGACGTCGACCTGAACGGCGGGGGCTCGCACAACCTCGAGGTGCTGAGCGAGCGGCTGCGCCAGATCGACGACGAGCTCGTCCCGTGGGCGCCGCTCCTCTCGGCCCCGCTCGACGTTGCCGTCGACTCGACGCCCGAGGTCGACGAGCTCGAGCCCTCCTTCCGCCGGGCCCGCCTGCACGGCTTCGTGGGCTCGCTCCTTGGCCGCCTGATGGATGCGCCCGCGCTGATGCTCTTCGAGGACGTCCACTGGATGGACGAGCCCTCGTCGGAGCTGTTGCGGCACCTCGGTACGCAGGTGTCGGGCCGCCCCTGGATCCTCTGCACCACGCGTCGGCCCGGGGACAGCGGCTTCGCGGCCGCCGAAGGTACTCCGCCGCTCCCTGCTCTGACGCTCAGGCTCGAGCCACTCCCGCCCGAAGACGCGAAGGCGCTCGTCGAGGCTGCGTTCGGAGAAGGGCAGCTCAGCGACGAGGAGCTCCGGGCGCTGGCCGAGCGAGGCGCCGGAAACCCGCTCTTCCTCCAGGAGCTCGCCGTGAGCGAGGCGAAAGTGGAGGCGCCGGAAGAGCTCCCGGAGACGGTGGAGGCCCTGCTCACGACACGGATCGACCGGCTCTCTCCGGGCGACCGCGCGCTGCTGCGCTGGGCGTCGGTGCTGGGATCCGCATTCTCCGGCTCGCTGATCGCGGACGTGCTGGCCGACGATCCCTCTGCGGCGTCGGATTCCGAGGCCTGGGACCGCCTGGCCGAGTTCGTCGAGCGCGACCCCGAGGTCCCGGGCGGCTTTCGCTTCCGGCACGCGCTCATCCGCGACACGGCCTACGAGGGTCTTTCGTACAAGCGCCGGCGCGAGCTGCACGGGCGCTTGGCCGACGTCATGGAGCGCCGCCTTGGTGATCGGGCCACGGACGAGGCGGAGCTGCTCTCGCTCCACTTCCACCAGGCCGCCCGCTGGCCGGAGGTCTGGAGCTACTCGCTCGAGGCGGGCCACCGCGCGCAGGAGAAGTGGGCGAACGTCGAGGCGATCGAGTTCTATCGGCGGGCTCTCGAGGCGTCGCGCGCGGGGCTCGAGCTCGAGCCGGGCGAGATCGCATCCGTCTGGGAATCGCTCGGCGACTGCCTGCGCCTCGCCGGCGAGCTGGAGGAGGCCGCCCGGGCATACGGGTCGGCACGCCGGCTGCTCGCGAAGGACTCGCCGGAGCAGATCCGTCTGATGCACAAGGAAGGGCAGCTTCGCGAGGACATGGGCAAGTACTCCGATGCGATCAGGTGGTACAGCCGCGGCCTGAAGGCCGTCGAGCTGCTGCCGGAGGGCTCCACCCGGACGCGCCAGCGCCTCGAGTTCATGATGTGCTGGGCACAGGCGCGCTTCCGCCAGGGCGCCTTCCGGGACTGCATCCGACGCTGCAACGAGGTCGTCCAGGAAGCGCTCGGCGCCGAAAACATCAGGAACCTAGCTTGGGCATACCTCCTGCTCCATCTTGCGCACACGATGCTCGGATCGCCCGAGCGGCGGGCATTCAGCGGCCTGGCGCTGCCACTGTTCGAAGACCTCGCTGACCTGAGAAGTCAGGCAGCTGTTCTCGGCAATCTCGGCATCGAGGCCTACTTCGACGGCGACTGGGAGAAGGCGCTCGATCTGTACGAGCGCAGCCGCGAGCTGCAAGAGCGGATCGGCGATATGACACACGTCATTCTCGCCACAAACAACATCGGTGAGATCCTCTCCGATCAGGGCCACCTTGCAGACGCTGAGCGGTTGTTCGACGAGGTTGCGACGTCCTCGGACGCCATCGGCCATGAGCTCATGTCGGCCGTCGCTCGCGCAAACCTCGGTCGCGCGGCGGCGCGCGACGGGCGCTTCGACGAAGCCCGGGTTGTGCTCGAGGGGGCGCTCGACAGCCTCAGGGAGATGCAGGCCACGAGTTACGCTCTCGAGGCCGAGCTCCGGCTGGCCGAGCTCGAGGCGCTCCGCGGCGAACGTCCCCGTGAGCTGCTAGCGCAAGTGGACTCGCTGCTCGAGCGAACTGACGAGGCGGCGGCAATGGCACCCCTGAGGGCAAGCAGTCACCGCATCCGCGCCGTGGCGCTAGCCCAGCTTGGCAAGAAGGCGGAAGCCGAGGAGGAACTCGGGCGTAGCGTCGAGGTAGCCCGTGAGGCCGAGGCTGTGCCCGAGCTTGCGTTGGCGCTACACCTTGCCGGTTTTCTCGGCGACGACGCGGCCGCGAAGGAGAGCAGCGCACTGTTCCAGCGCCTAGGAATTGAGCGCGTTCCGCGGCTTCCGCGGCTCCCGTTATCGGGACTGGCGGACTAGAGGCCGTCCCCCCAACCAACCGGATCTGACGAGGAAAACAGGAACGTGACGATGAGGTCGCCGACGGCGTTGCGCCTGCGGTCCTGTTCGCACTTCTCGGTCGGCGGGCGGCGTCGCGGGCATGGCGGGATCTCGACGAACGGCGTGGTGCCGCCGTGGTTCTCGCAGAAGAAGAAGTTCGCCACCCCGAGCCCGGGCGCGATCGTCTTGTCGAAACGCTTGGTTACGGTGATCGACGGCGTGTCGTAGCCGCTCGGCGGATCGACTGTGTCCAGCGCCCCTATCGGAGGCACTGTGACGACGCTTCCGTCGCGCAACGTGCACGTCACGGACCCGGCCGGATCGCTGAGGCTGAGGGCGAGTGTTCCGGTCACGCCGTGCCCCGCGGGCACGTTGACGGTCACAGTGTTGAGGCCGTTGTCGTAAGAGTCGCTGCAGCCCCCGCTGCCGCACGGGATGAGCTTGTTGACGATGTCGAACGTACCGCTGTCCGCCGTGAGCGTGCCGTAGGCCGCGTGCAGGAAGTACCTGTTGCTGGACTTGCTGACGGTCAGATCGTCGAACGTCGCAACGCCGCCCACGGGCGCCTTGGACGCGTCTCCGCCGAGCGTGCCGTTGCCGGCGGTCGGGTCCGCCGGATCGTGGGATAGCGTCAGCGAGACGTTGTCGCTCGCCGTCGTCGCGAGGTTCTCGAACTGGTCGTAGAGCGTGACCTGCACCGCGGGGCTGATCGCCACACCCACCTTCGTCAGCGAAGGCTGCTGGGTGAAGACGAGGCTGGCGGGCGGTCCCGGCTGGACGTCAAACGGGTCGCTCGTCCCCGTGATCGAGCCGGCCGTCGCCGTCAGCGTCTGGCCCGTCTCTGCCTTCACGGCTGTCACGCTGGCGGTGGCGCTGCCGGACGAGAACGCGCTGACCGCCCCGTACGTCGGGGTGGCGCCGTTCGGGGCGTTGCCCAGCGTGCCGCTCAGGGTGGCGGTTCCGCTGTAGCTGGTGGCGATGTTCCCGCAGACGTCCCGGGCCGTGATGGTCGCGGTGAACGACTCGCCGGCGGTGGCGGTGAACGGCGAGCTCGGCAACGTCACGTCGAAGTGGTCCACGACGCTCCCGCCGCCGGCGGTCACCGTTGTCGTCGGATCCGACGCTCCGGGCGCGAGCTGGAAGGCCTGCCCGCCGAAGGTCGTCGCCGCAGTCACCCAGGTGCTCGTTCCGATCGCGCACGAGGCGACGGCGCTGAGCTGGACCGACACCGCCTCCCCGGCAACCAGAGAGTCGCTGCTGTGCACGGCCCGAAGCTGGATCACCCCGGAAGCGCTGGAGACGCTCCAGCTCTTTCCGGCCGGAGGTGTCACGGGCCCCGCGCTCATAAGGGTGAAGCCCGCCGGAGTGGCGACACTCGCCGAGCCGAGCGGTTGCGTGCTCAGCGTGCTGTTCGTGATCGTGACCGAAGCGTTGTAGGTTGAGCCGGCAGGTGTGCTGGTCGGCTGGATCGTGGCCGTGTAAAGCCTGACCTGGCTTGCCGCCGAGACGGGTTGCGCTGCGCCCGCGATCCCCGCGAGAAGCGCAGTCAAGATCAGTGTTCGGACAAGCGGCCGCAGTAGTTTCATGCTCTCCTCCTCCCGCAAGCAATCTCCCACTTTCGCGAACACAAGTCAAGAAATGGCGAGAAAGGCTCAAGAACAGTTTCCAGAAGGACGGCTCGGTCGCGCGTGGCGAGCGCTCCCCCGAAACGTGCGCGCGCTGGGCTGGGTCTCGTTCGCGAACGACGCCGCCAGCGAGCTCGCCTACCCGGTGGTCCCGCTCTTCCTGACCGTGACGCTCGGAGCGCCGGTAGCCGCGGTCGGGCTGATCGAAGGAGTCGCCGAGGGGATCGCAGTCGGCCTGCGCGGGGTGTCCGGCTGGCTCTCGGACCGTTGGGGCGAGCGCCGCCTCCCCTGGGTTGCCGCCGGGTACTCGGCGTCGGCGGTGGGCCGTGTCGCTCTCGCGGCCGCGTCCGCCTGGGGCTGGGTGCTCGCCGCGCGAGTCGTCGACCGGCTCGGGAAGGGCGCGCGGACGCCGCCGCGCGACGCGCTGATCCGCGACTCGACGCCCGCGCCGCAGCTCGGCTCCGCCTTCGGCTACCACCGTGCGCTCGACACCGCCGGCGCCGTCGTCGGCCCTCTGGCCGCCGTCGCCCTGCTCGCGGCGGGCATGTCGTTTCGGAACGTCCTCTGGATCGCCGTTGCTCCGGGCATCGCCGCGATCCTGCTCTTACGGGCGGTACGCGAAGCTCGGGCGCCTGCCGCCGCCGCCCCGGCTGAGCGCGTTCGTCCCCCGCTACCGCGGAGCTTCTGGATGGTGCTGACGACCTGGGTCGTGTTCTCGCTCGGCAACTCGAGCGACGTGTTCCTGCTCTTGCGGGCGAAGGAGCTCGGGCTCGGGACGACGCTCGTCGTGCTCGCCTACGCGCTCTACAACCTCGTCTACGCAGGTCTCTCATGGCCGCTCGGTGCGCTCTCCGACCGGCGCAGGCGCGAGGGCGTGATCGCCGCCGGGCTGCTCGTCTTCGGGCTGGTCTACCTTGGCTTCGCCCTGGCGCCCGGCGCCTGGGCCGTCTGGCCCCTGCTCGCGCTCTACGGGGCCTACGTCGCGGCCACCGAGGGCGTCGCGAAGGCGTGGGTCGCCGACCAGGTCCCCGGGCACGGCATCGGAACCGCCTTCGGGATCTTCTCGGCGGCGACCGGAGGGGCGCTGCTGCTGGCCAGCGTGGCGGCCGGCCCTCGCGCTCGTGATCGTCACTTGGGCCACGCCGGCTCGCGCGTCCAGCGCTCGAGCAGCTCCACCGCCTTCGTGAGTTGCGCGGCGTCCAGCTCGAACGATTCGGCGTACGGGACCTGCTCGACCGCAGGCACAGGAGGCTTGCCGGCCGCGGCGTCCAGGACATAGCGGATGGGGAGGCTGTGCGCGACGGCGAGGACGGTGCGTTCGGGGCGGGCCAAGAGCGTGCGGAACGCGGCGGCATACCGGGAGACGGTTGTGACGCGGCTGTCCCCGTCGCCTGGCGCCACGTCCTCTGGTCCGTGGGCGCGGGCCCAGGCACGGTAGTCGGCGAGGAGCTTGCCCTCGAAGGCACCGAAGCGAATGTCGTTCAGGCCTGCGAGCACGAGCAGCGGGACCTCCCTACCGGCGAGCGCGAGCTCAGCCGTCTCCTGGACGCGCTGGAACTCGCTCACGACGCAGAGGTCTGGCGCCGTTGCGGACAGCTGCTCGCCGAGGCGCCGCGCCTGCGCGCGGCCGCGCTCGGTCAAGCCGCACTCCACCGACGGGTCGCCGTTCGTCAGCCCCTGGACGGAGAGCTCGCTCTCGCCGTGTCGTGCCAGCAGGATTCGGTCCACGCCGTCGATTGTCGCCGGGCAGATCCCTCAGATGGGTGATGGGCGCTGTTGACACCGCGCCGACAATGACAACTACAGACAAACGTGGGGCCGTCCGAAGTCTCGCCGCAGGGTCTCGGACATGCTCGCCGCAACGGCCTCGCGCTTGAGCTCAAACGGCCTCCCCTCGGGGAGGCCGTTCTCGTTCCGGCTACGCTTATGCCCAACGCGCGCGGGCGTAGCTTAGTGGCAAAGCTCTAGACTTCCAATCTAGTTACGCGGGTTCGATTCCCGCCGCCCGCTCTCCGTCCGATCCTTCCGCTACGTTGTCCATTATGAAAACGGCGGAACGTGCGGAAGCTCGCCGTCTCCGGCGTGATGAGGGGAGGCCGGTGAAGGAGATCGCCCGATTGGTGGCCGTCTCACGTTCGACCGTGAGCCTATGGGTTCGCGACATCGAATTGACGCCCGAGCAACATGCGGCCCTTCTAGTCAGAAACCCGGCCTATAACGGGCAGCGAAATGGATGGGCGGCAAACGTGGAGCGTGGTCGCCTTCGGCGGCGAACCTTTCAGCTGGCGGGACGTCGGCGCGTCCGCAGGCTCGAGCCACTGTATGTCGCAGGCTGCATGCTGTACTGGGCCGAGGGCGACAAAAGGCGGAACAGGGTCGAGCTCAGCAACTCCGATCCGGAGGTCATCCGCTTGTTCGCGCGGTTCTTGCGGGAGTGCCTCGGTGTTCCCGACGAGCGAATGAGGATCTACTGCCACCTGTTCGCCGATCACGTCACTCGGCAGCGGGAGGTCGAGCAGTTCTGGCTGGACGTGGCCGGCTTGCCTGCGACCTGTTTGCGCAAATCAAGCGTCAACCGCTACTCGCGCTCCTCGCAGAGGAAGCGGACAAACCGCCTGCCGTACGGCACGTGCAAGATCGTTGTGCATAGCACCGAGATCGTGCAGGCGATCTACGGGTCGATCCAGGAGTACGGGGGCTTCAACCGGCCCGAGTGGCTCGACTGCTAGAGCGGCTCGTCCGCCAGAGGCTCGATCGCGGCCGCGGTCGGCTCGAGCTTCCCCGCCTCCAGGCCCGCCACGATCTCCCGCGCCAGGTGCAGCGCCGCGCTCTCCTGCTCCGGGCCGAGCACCGTGTTGACGGCGGCGACAGGGCGTCCGTCCACGAACAGCTCGACGTCCACAGTCTGCAGCTCGCGCGACGGGATGTACGAATCCTGCGGCACCCCGACACGAACGAGAACCGTGCGTCCGTCCGGCAGGGTGGCGGTCCGCTCGACGGGCTGGCCGCGGAGGCTCACGGCGGGAGCTTAGTCGGCCACCGAAAGCGCTAAACGTCCGGCGCGTCCGCGATGCTGGCAGGGTGATCCCGGAGCGCCTCGTCCGCCTCCGGGCGCGGACCGTGCTGGCCGTGCTCGGGATCATCGTCACGGTCGCGATCGTGCTCGAGGTGATCTGGATCGCCCGGCACGTCCTGATCTGGATCGTGATCTCGCTCTTCCTGGCGCTGGCGCTCAACCCGGCGGTGGAGTGGTTCCAGCGGCACGGGATCCCGCGGCGCGGGTGGGCGGCGGCGCTGACCTACCTCCTGACGATCGGCTTCTTCGTCGGAATCGGCTTCACCATCATTCCGACGCTCGTCGACCAGATCCACGACTTCGTGCACAAGCTGCCGGACTACGTTCACGACGTCACGCACGGGAGAGGCCGGCTCGGCTTCCTCGAGACCAAGTACCACATTCAGGAGCGGGTCGAGAAGGCCGTGCGCTCGGGCGGCGCGACGAAAGTCTTCGGGCTCAGCGGCGTTGCGTTCTCGATCGCGAAAGGCGTGATCACGATCGTCATTGCGACGATCACGATCGCGTTCATGACGTTCTTCATGCTCCTCGAGGGGCCGACCTGGGTCGACCGGTTCTACGGGGTGCTGCCGGAGCGCTCCCAGGAGCGCTGGCGAAAGGTTGGCTACGACATCTACCGGACCGTGGGCGGCTACGTCACCGGCAACCTGCTGATCAGCCTGATCGCGGGGGTGCTCACGACGGTCGTCCTGCTCATCATGGGCGTGCCCTACGCGGTCGCGCTCGGGCTGATCGTCGCAATTCTCGACCTGATCCCGCTCGCCGGTGCGACGATCGCCGCGATCCTGATCGGGGTCGTCGCCTTCCTGCACTCGATCCCCGCCGGCATCGTCGTCGTGATCTTCTTCGTCCTCTACCAGCAGGTCGAGAACCACCTCCTCCAGCCGGTCATCTACGGCCGGACCGTGCAGCTCTCACCGCTCGCGGTCCTGATCTCGATACTGATCGGCGCCGAGCTCGCCGGCGTCCTCGGCGCGCTCGCCGCCATCCCGGTCGCGGGATCGATCCAGGTTCTCCTCTTGGACTGGCGCCGCCACCGGACGCAGCACGCCCCCGCAGCGCTCTAGCACGTGGGCTTCCGCATCTACCGCCGCAAGTCTCTGGGCCGGGGCTTCTGGGCCGGGCTCTCGAAGTCAGGCCCGAGCCTCGGGAGACGCGGCAGGCCATTCTCGGCGTCGATCGGTAGCCGCGGCGTCGGCGGCTCCGTGCGGCTCGTGAAGGGCTTGTCGTACGTGTTCAGGAAGAGACGCTGAACGAGTGCGCCTGGGAGGATTCGAACCTCCGACCAACGGCTTAGAAGGCCGTCGCTCTGTCCACTGAGCTACAGGCGCGCGATTCCTGGAAAGGGTATCGCGAGATAGGTTCGATTCCCGGCTCGCCGGGAAGGACGGCGGGCATGGGAATTGTCATCAGTCTGATCCTGATCGCCTTCGGGGCGATCCTGGCGTGGGCCGTGAACGCGGACGGCGGCACCGTTGATCCGCAGGTCGTGGGCGTGATCCTGATGGTGATCGGAATCGTCGTCTTCGCGATCTCCATCGTGCTCTGGCGCACCTGGTGGGGCGCCGGACTCTGGGGAGGCTGGTACGACGACGCTCCGCCGGCAGCACGGCGGCGCGTCTACTGGCCGTACGCGAGGCGCCGGACGACGACGTACGTCGAGGACGAGCCGCCGCCCCCGCCGGGGCCGTAGGGATCCAAAAAACACAAGGGAGGAAGATTCGTGGCGAACAGGCTGCAAGGAAAGCGCGTGGCGTTTCTGGCGACCGACATGGTCGAGCAGGTCGAATTCACCGAGCCGTGGAAGGCGGTCGAGGAGGAAGGGGCCAAGCCCGAGCTGGTCTCGCTGCGCGAAGGCGAGATCCAAGCCTTCAACCACTACGACAAGGCCGACAAGTTCAAGGTCGACCGCACCGTCGAGGAAGCGGGCACCGACGACTACGACGCGCTGGTCATCCCGGGCGGCGTGGGCAACCCGGACGAGATGCGCATGGACGAGAACGCGGTTGCCTTCGTGCGGCGCTTCTTCGAGCAGGGCAAGCCCGTAGGCGTCATCTGCCACGGCCCGTGGATGCTGGTGGAGGCCGGTGTCGTGCGCGGCCGCCGCGTCACCTCGTGGCCGAGCCTGCAGACGGACATCCACAACGCGGGCGGCAACTGGGTCGATCAGGAGGTGGTCGTCGACGACGGCCTCGTGACGAGCCGCAAGCCCGACGACCTCCCGGCGTTCACGAGCAAGATCGTGGAGGAGTTCGCGGAGGGCCGGCACGAGGCGCAGGCCGAGACGACGATCCACGCGGACGCGACCCCGAAGTAGCATCGCCCAACAATCGAGCGAGCTTCGCGAGCGCGCGCATGACCCGCAGCCGGGCGGCGGTCTCGGTGATGCCGAGTTCGGCAGCGACGTCCTCGTACGGGAGCTCGGCGAGGACGCGGAGGCCGACCGCGTCGCGCTGGCCGGCCGGGAGCTCGCGCAGGGCGTCCGCGAGCTCCGCGCGCAGCTCGAGCGACTCCACCTCGAGCTCGTAGGAGCGGAGAGGCATCCCGAGCTTGCGCCGAGCCGCGTCCTCGACCCGTCCGCGCTCGTAGTGCCGGCGAAGCAGGTTCCGGGCGATCCCGTACAGCCACGGTGCAGCCGAACCGCCCGCCTCGTCGCGGAAGCGCCGCAGCCCCAGCGCCGCCTGCGCGAACAGCTCCGCCGTCAGCTCGGAGGCGGCGCTCTCCGGAGCCCGCGCGCGAAACCACGCGTAGAGCGGCGCCCGGTAGCGCAGGTAGAGCTCACCCAGCGCCTCGGGGTCCCGGCGCGCGCGCCGGATCAGTTCCGCATCGCTCTCGCTCACGCACAGGGATATACACCTGCGCGGGGCGCGCGTTTCCGTCGGGTGAAACATGCGGCGCGCCTTGGCGCATGTAGCGGTCGAGATGACCGTCGACCAACTGAAGCAGGATCTCGTCGGCGCCTACGGCGGCCTGGTCGACCGTCGGCGCCGGAGAGGCCGGCGGTTTCGTGCCGCCGCGATCGCGACGGTTGCTGTCCTGGCGCTCGCGGGCGCGGCGTTCGGGATCTCGATCCTCCTCGGCTGGCCCGCTCCGGAGCACGTCAAGCGCGAGCTGGCGGCCGTCGACCAGGGGATGCCCGAGGACCTGCGCCTGAACCCCGACGTCGAGCACGCGGTCGCGGTGGCGGCGACCGACACGGCGACGCTCTACGCGGCGACCCTGCGCGGTGGCGGCAGCTGCAGCGAGATCGTGACCGCCGACGACCGACGGCGCGGGGCGACCTGCACCACCTCCGCCCAGTACGTCTCCCGACCGATCGACATCACGCTGCCGTTCGACGAGGGTGAGACGCCGGAAACGCCGGTGGTCGTCGGGGGGCGCATCAACGAGAAGGGCGCGACGAGCCTCGAGATCGACTACGCAGACGGCTCCAGCGACGAGATCGAGCTCGGCGACGACCACTACTACCTCTTCGACGTGCCTGCGGCCCAGCTCGCGTCCGTGCGCGAGGACGGCTTCGAGCTCGTCGCCCGCAACGACGACGGCACGGTCGTCGCCCGCGGCACGGTGCCCGGAAGCTGGGACGACCTGGCGAAGCCGGACCAGGAGGCCGCGATCTACGTCAGCACGCACTCGGACTCCTCCGACTTCACGAAGGTCTACGGCCTCGATGGGTACGTCGGCGCCGAAGGAGCGACGACGCTCCTGCTCCACTACGGCGACGGCACGAAGGTCTCGATTCCGATCCGGGACGACCGTAGCTACGACTACACGGTGCCTCCGCAGCACGTGGACGACTTCATGCAGCCGCGCACGCTCGAGGCGCTCGACGCGGACGGCCATGTCGTCGCCTCGACCTCCGTTGCGGCCGTCGCGTACTGGCACGGCCGCGAGCGCGGATTGCCGTAACCGTTCCCTGACGGAACCCGAACACGTTGTCGAGTTTGGAGACTTCCGCTCTCGGTAACCTGACGAATGGTGTCGGAGATTACGCCCAGTCCGACCGGAGCGTGAGCGAACGAAGAGAGGAAGAGCTCCAGCGCGAGGGCGGGGTCGACGTCGGTCATGCAGAGATCGTCGGAAGAACCCGTGGGAGTTGTTCTGGCTTCGCTTCAGGCGCGATCGCGTCGCTCTCGCCTCCCTCGTCTTCATCGTCCTGCTCGTCCTGGTGGCGATCCTGGCCGCGCCGCTCGAGGACAAACAGCCCGGCCACCTCGCCGCCTGCCACTTCCCGCTCGACAAAGGCGAGGTCGACAAGCTCATCGAGACGCCGGAAGAGCCCGCACCGGCCTCGGCCTAGAAAGCAAAAGGACGGCGCGTGCGCCGCCCTTTCGCCGGGAGTGAAGCGCGTGCTAGCGGGTGTGCTTGACCTTGCCGGAGACGCACTTGCCGAACGCGTTCGACTTGTTGGCGTTCGTGCCGTAGTGCTCCTTGAAGGCCGCCGGATCGGCCAGCTGCTCGGTCCGGCACTGCTTGGCAGCGTTCTCGGTGGCCTGTTCCTGGCGATCGCCGGCCGCCTTGGCTTTCTGGGATACGCACTTGCCGAAGGCGTTGGCCTTGTTCCGGCCGGTGCCGTACTGCTCCTTGAACGCCGCGGCGTCGGCAGCGCGCTCGGCGCGGCACTGCGCCGACGCGTTCGTGTGGTTCTGCCGGCTCTGCTGGGCCAGCCTCGAGACGCACACACCGAAGGCGTTCGAGCGGTTGGCGTTGGTGCCGTAGGTCAGCTTGAAGACCTGCGGGCCCATGGCGCCGCGCTCACTCGAGCACCGCGCACGCGCCGCGGCCCGGTCGGCCGCACTGGGCCGCGAGCCCGCCGCAGCCCACGCCGGGAGGGCGAGGGCCGCAACCAGAGAGATGAAGACCAATTTCCGCATAGGGGAGAAGCTCCTTTCAGGCTGGGTCGCCAAGAAGACCCCGTGACAAGCCAAATCCTGCACAGTGCAGGCAAAAATCCCTCAATAGAGGTACGCCGTCATACCGCCCGCATCGTGCTGACACAATCGAGCGGTGCTCCCCGATTACTGGATGGAGCGGCCGCCGATCAGCTCGGACTCCTCCACGCACTCAGCGATCGAAGGGTTTCTCTCGCTCGGGCAGCCGGGGGGCGCGGGTCGCCTGCTGGACGTGGACGCGATCCTTCGTGCCAGGGGCAATGTCACGCCATGGCAGTTCTTGTGTGGACTCGCTGACTGCCGCGAAATCGCCTTTCACGGAACCGGCGATCCGAACATCGAGTCCTTCGAGCCCCGCGAGCCCATCGACTTCGCACCGTTCGGTCACCAGAAGGCCGTCTTTGCCACGAGCGACCCGATCTGGGCGATGTTCTACGCGATCGTCGACCGCGATCTTTACCAACTGACGCTCAACAACGGTTGCATCCTGCTGATGGACGCAGAAGGTCGTCCTGGCCTGCCTCACTACTACTTTTCGATCACCCGCAGTGCGCTCCACCGGCGACCGTGGCGAACAGGCTACGTCTACTTCCTGACGGCAGAGAGCTTTGTCGCACAGCCGGCGGGGACGTACGCGGGCCACGCCGCCCGGCGGGGACGTACGCGGGCCACGCCGCCCGCGTCCCTCAGCTCGCGAGCCCGGTCGCGGTCACGCCCTTCGCACGCCTTCGAGTCGCCCCGAACGATTTCCCCTTCCTCGCCCAGATCCGTGGCCATGAGGACGACCGGTTGGCCGAGTACGCGCGAGCCGTCATGGCCGCGGCTCCGTGGCCGGATTGAACCGGCGCCGAGGGAGTACACGTGATGACGACGACGATGGCCCCGGGAGGAGTCGAACCTCCGCGCGCGGATTCGAAGTCCGCCGCTCTATCCGCTGAGCTACGGGGCCTCCGAACTAGTGTGCCACGGCAGAGGAGCTATCCTGTGCAGGCTCGTGGTGGCGGTAGCTCAGTTGGTAGAGCCCCGGGTTGTGGTCCCGGTGGTCGGGGGTTCGAGTCCCCTCCGCCACCCCTCCGCTACGAGACGACGACGCCCATCGTGATTCGGGCGACGTAAGCGCTGCCGCTCCTGCGCAGGCTCAGCATCGAACGCCTGCCGGTACCAGCCGGGGTAGACCGAGCGGAAACGGGCGAGGCCGTTCGCGTCGGTCCGCTGGATGCCTCGCAGGAAGGTGCGGTTGCCCAAGCCGCGCCCGAAGCCGGAGTAGACGCCGAGCGCATCGGCGTGCCAGATGTCGACCGCGGCGCCCTTGACCGGCTTGCACGTCGTCTGCTCCGGGGTCAGCACGCACGAGACGGCACCCGAGGCGACGGCGGCGCGACCGGCGCTGGCCGAGTCGCTCAGCTTCCATCCGCCGGCGCCCAGGAGTGCGCCGAGGAGGCCGCCGAAGCGGACGAGCGTCTCACGCCGCGTGACCTTCGCCTCGATCATGTGGCGCGGATTGGACCACTCGAGCCTAAGAGGCGCCTGAACTGCGCATAAGGAGTAATCCGGTCCCGCGGATCGCGCGTAGTTGAGGACGACACCGAGAGGGGGAGGTCGGCGAGATGAAGCTGCATCGGTTCGTCCGATTCTGGTGGCCGATCGGAACGGCGATCGTGGTGTTCGGGGGTCCGGTCGCGGGGGTGGCAGCTGCGCCTGTCCCGAGCAATGGTCTGGTGGTCGACCAGACTCCGAACCCGGGTTACTACGGCAACATCCTCCGGGACGTCGCCGCTCCGGGGGCCGGTGACGTCTGGGCCGTGGGGGTGAAAGCCACCACCACGAGCAACGACACGCTCGCAGTTCATTGGAACGGCACGAGCTGGGTGCCCGTTTCGACCCCGAACCCGGCTCAGGAGTGCCAGGACGGGGACATCCTGTGGGCCGGCCAGTCGCTGAACGGCGTCGCCGGAGTGTCCTCGAACGACGTCTGGGCAGTCGGAGGCGGCTGCTACGGGATCGACCCGCTGATCGAGCACTGGAACGGGACGGCCTGGAGCATCGTCGCGAGCCCGCCGCTCCGGATCGACGGCGGCGACGCGTGGGGCACGCTGAGCGACGTCGCGGCGATCTCGAGCACGAATGTCTGGTGTGTCGGCACTCAGAGTGCCGGCGACTACGAGGGGCTCGTCGAGCACTGGGGCGGAAGCAACTGGACCGTGGCCTCGGACGCGAGCCCGGCGGGGAGCTACCTGACGTCGGTCAGCGCGACCGGGCCGAGCGATGTCTGGGCGGTCGGCGGAACCGACCCCAACCACAATTTCGTCGAGCACTGGAATGGGGCGAGCTGGAGCGTTGTCGCCTCGCCACAGCCCGCGCGTGGAGCAGCCTCGATTCGGTTCGTGCGATCTCGCCCACGGACGCCTGGGCGGTTGGATCGACGACCGCCTCGACAGGCGCTGAAGTGACGTTCACGCTCCACTGGAACGGCAACACCTGGAGCGAGGTCCCGAGCCCGAACATGAGCACTGCGTCGAGTGCCAGTAACCAGCTCCGGAGCGTTACCGTCGTCTCGCCGAACAACGTCTGGGCGGTCGGGATGTACGAGAACGAGCAGACGAGCGTCCACCAGCACAGGACGCTGGTGCTGCACTGGAACGGCACCGCGTGGGCCATCGCCACGAGCCCGCAGCCCGGCCGCACCAGCGAGCTGACGGCGGCGGCGGTGACTCCCGCGGGCAGGCTGTTCACCGCGGGATTCTGGTCGCTCTACGACCGGAACATCTACGACGGCCACTACACGTTGCCGCAGACGCTCGTCATGCACCGCTGAGGGCGCTTTAGGCCGCGTGCAGCTCGGGAGGAAGGTGGCGCCGGATCAGCGCGCGGACTAGCTCCTGCTGCGCGTCCACGAGCTCGCGGCGGTTGCGCTCCAGGTCGTCGCGGGGGGCGCCGACGGCGCGCAGGGTCTGCCGCTCGTAGACGAGACCGCGGACCTCCTCGCTGAGAGTCTCGACGGTCGGGAGCTCAAGGACGGTTGCACTCACTTCGAGGTCCTGAGACTGACCTCGCGGCGAATGGTTAGTGCCCTTCGTCCTCTTTCTCGCGCGGCGGGTCCCGCTTCAGCCGCTCGGCGATCTCTCGGCGCTCCTCCGACTCCTGCTCGAGCTCCTCCTCGTACTTCGTCCGCGGCGACTCGCGGCTCTCGCGCGCGCGTTCCTCAGGCGTGCTCATACGACCTCGTTGCTCGCATCTATCCTTTGCGAAACGCGGGCGTGGTGGAACTGGCAGACACGCCGGTTTTAGGGGCCGGTGCTCGAGAGAGCTTGAGGGTTCGAATCCCTCCGCCCGCATCGATGCCTCGCTGGGTTCTCGTGCTGGTTCTCCTGCCGCTCGTGGCCGCAAGCGGGTCTGCGGCGCGCGATGCGGCCGTGTGGAAGCGGGGGGCGCCTCTCCCGGTGCCGCGGAGCGAGGTCGCGGCGGCAACGGTCGGGAAGGAGCTCGTCATCGCCGGGGGCTTCCTCGCCGACGGGCGCAGCTCGGCTCGCGTCGACGCCTACTCGCCGGTCCGCAACCGGTGGCGGCGGCTGCCGGATCTCCCCGTCGCGGTCAACCACGCGATGGCGGCCTCCGACGGACGCAGGCTCTACGTCGTCGGCGGATACGGGGCGCCGCGGCAGGCGCTCGTCCTGTCCGGCAGGCGCTGGCGGAGGCTGACCAAGCTCCCGGAGCCGCGCGCCGCGGCCGGAGCGGCGATCGTCGGCCGGACGCTCTACGTTGTCGGCGGCGTCGCCGAGGGCGGTCTCGCCCGAAGCACCCTCGCCTTCGACCGCACCCGGCTTCGCTGGCGGCGTATTCCGGCGCCGAAGCCGCGCGAGCACCTGGGCGTCAGCGCTCTCGGCGGACGCGTCTATGCGGTCGCGGGTCGCGAGGCGGGCACCAACTTCGACGACGTGCAGGCGTACGTCCCCGGGAGCCGCCGCTGGTTGTCCCTGCCTCCGGTGCCGGAGCCTCGCGGCGGCACCGACTTGGCCGCGGTCGGGCGGCTGCTCGTCTCCGCCGGAAGCGAGTCGGCCGCCGGCACGTCCGCGGCGGTTTACGCGTTCGACGTCCGCACGAGCCGCTGGCGCCGCCTGCCCGACCTGCCGACGCCGCGGCACGGTCTCGGCGTCCTCGGCTACGGGGGCCGCGTCTACGTGATCGGAGGCGGGCCGACTCCCGGTCTGTCGGTCAGCGGTGCGAACGAGTACCTCCGGCTTCGCTGATACTGCGCTCGTGCTCGCACACTGGGACGAGGTCGAGGGGCGCCGTGCCGAGAAGGGGCCGATGGCGGCCACCTGGCAGCGGCTCGGCGACGCGGCGGGGGCCAAGGGCTTCGGGCTCAACCGCGTTCGCGTCGATCCCGGCCGGCTACCGACGCCGCCGCATTCGCATGGGCTCTCTGAGGAAATCTTCCACGTGCTCGGCGGCTCCGGACTGCTCTGGCAGGACGAGTCGGTCTGCGAGGTTCGAGCGGGGGACACGATCGTCCAGGTCGCCAACCACTACGAGCACACGTTCAAGGGCGGGCCCGATGGGCTCGACTACCTCGTCTTCGGCACGCGGCACCCGGTCGAGTACGGCTGGCTGCCGCGCTCGAGCGCCGTCCGGCTGAGCTGGCCGTGGGTGGAGGGGCGCACCGACGACCCCTGGGACGTCGAGGCCGAGATCGGGGAGCTCGAATTCGCGGAGCCCGGCGAGCGGCCTCCAAACGTGGTCGCGATCGACGACGTCCCGCTCGACGATGACGGCGACAAGGCGCTCGCCGCGGCGGCGGGCTCGGAGAGCTCGGGCCTCAACTGGGTCCGGCGCGAGGCCGGGCGGCGCGGGTGCCCCCCGCACTGCCACTCGCTGGAGTCGGAGGCGTTCGTCGTCCTCGAAGGCGGAGGGACGCTCGAGCTCTTGCCCTCACCGCGGGCCGCGTCGTACGGCGCGCAGCGAGAGGAGCTTGAGCTTCGGCCGGGGCACGTCGTCGCGCGGCCGCCGGCAACGCGGATCGCCCACTCGATCGTCGCGGGCGCCGAGGGGATCACTTACCTGGTCTACGGGACCCGCGAGCCGAACGACATCGCGTACTACCCCCGCTCGAACAAGATCAACTTTCGCGGCATCGGGCTGATCACGCGGCTCGACCACCTCGACTACGGCGACGGCGAGCCCGACGACTATTAGGAGGGCTTGACGAAACCTAGTCTGTGCCGTCGGGCCGCGCTGTCCGCCCCGAGGCTGCGTCCTCAGTCGTCCCTGTAGTAGACCACTACAGGGACTCCCTGCGTCCTTGCCTCGGAACGGCCGTCGCACCCCGACGACGAGCGAGGTTCCGCCAAGCCCTCCCAGCTCCGCCCCCACCGGCAGGCGAGGGTCCTTTGCTTGAATGGGCCGGGTCATGGCGCCGCAGGTCGAGGAGCTCCCGGACAATCGCGTTCGGCTGACGGTCGAGGTTCCGCAGGCCGACCTCCAGCACGCGGTCGAGCACGCCACCTCCGACCTCGCCCGGTCGCTCAAGGTGCCCGGCTTCCGGAAGGGCAAGGTTCCGGCGCAGGTGCTCGAGACGCGGATCGGTCGCGAGCGGATCTTCAGCGAGGCGGTCGAGAGCCACATCGGCGGCTGGTTCCTGAACGCGGCCGCGTCCACGCGCATCCGGCCGGTCGCCGCGCCGGAATACGACTACGACCTGCCCGGCTCCGAGGACGAGGCATTTCAGTTCACGGCCACCGTCTCGGTGCAGGCGAAGCCCGAGCCGGCCGACTGGACCCAGCTCGAGGTTCCCTACGCGGAGCCCGAGGTGCCGGCCGAGGTCGTTGACCAGGAGCTCGAGGAGCTGCGAGCCTCGGTTGCCGAGCTCGTTCCAGTCGCGGACCGCCCCGCCCGCACCGGCGACGTCGCCGTGATCGACGTGCTCTCGGAGTCGGGCGAGGGGCAGCGCGACCTCGTCGTCGAGCTCGGCTCGGGCCGGCTCGTAGAGGAGCTCGAGCGCGCGCTCACCGGCGCAAGCCCGGGCGAGACGAAGGAGATCGAGCTCGCGCAGCCGGACGACACGACCACGAAGGCGAGCGTCACGCTCCGAGAGCTGAAGGAGAAGCAGCTTCAGCCGCTCGACGACGACCTGGCTCGTGCCGCGAGCGAGTTCGACACGCTCGCCGAGCTGCGAGCCGACATCGATAGGCGCATCCGCGAGGTGCTCGAGGAGGAGGCCGAGACCGCCTTCCGTGCGGCCGCGGCCGATGCCCTCGTGCAGGCGTCGGGCGTGCACGCCGCGGGGCCGCTCGTCGAGGCGCGGACGCGTGAGCTCCTGAACGCGTTCGTGCGTTCGGTCGAGCGCCGCGGGATCAGCCCAGAGGCCTACCTCCAGCTCTCGGGCCAGACGCCCGAGCAGCTCGTCGAGCGCTTGCGCGTCGAGGCCCAGCTCTCGGTCGCGCGCGAGCTCGTGCTGGAGGCCGTCGCCGACCGGCTCGGGCTCGAGGTCACGGACGAGGAGCTCGAGGAGCTGATCCGCGAGGAGGCCGAGGCGCACGGGGACGACGCCGACGAAGCGATGGCGCAGACGCGCCAAAGCGGCGTGCTCGAGACGCTGCGCGGCGACCTCCGCCTCCGCAAGGCACTGGACAGTGTCGCGGCCGAGGTGCAGCGCGTCCCCGTCGAGCTCGCGCGCGCCCGCGAGAGCATCTGGACACCCGACAAGGAATCCCAACCGACCGAGACGAAACTGTGGACCCCCGGCAGCAAGGAGCCAGCGTGACGCCGCTTGCGGTGTCACGATCAGGCCGAACGGGCCTTGCCCGTGCGGCCGTCTGAAATGACCAGTCGACACATAAGAAATTCAGAGGAGACGCCATGAGCCCGTTGATCCCGATGGTGATCGAGCAGACCTCGCGCGGTGAGCGCGCCTTCGACATCTACTCCCGCCTCCTGAACGAACGCATCGTCTTTCTCGGAACGCCAGTCGACGACCAGATCGCCAACCTGATCATCGCCCAGCTCCTCCACCTCGAGTCGGAGGACCCCGACAAGGACGTCTCCATCTACATCAACTCGCCGGGCGGCTCCGTGTACCACGGGCTCGCGATCTACGACACGATGCAGTTCATCAAGCCGGACGTGCAGACGATCTGCGTCGGGACGGCGATGTCGATGGGTGCGCTCCTTCTTGCCGGCGGCGCGAAAGGAAAGCGGATGGCGCTGCCGAACGCCAAGATCCTCATCCACCAGGTCTGGGGCGGCTTCCAGGGGCAGGCGACCGACATCGAGATCCACGCCCGGGAGACGATCGCCCTCAAACGGCGACTCGAGGAGATCATGGCCGAGCACAGCGGTCAGGACATCGAAAAGGTCTCGAAGGACATGGAGCGCGACTACTTCATGACCCCGCACGACGCGCAGGAGTACGGCATCATCGACACTGTGATCGTCCACCGCGACACCTCGAAGGACGCGGCCAAAGACGGGGCAAAACCCTAGGAGCGGTGGGTTTTTTAGCCTGATGATCTCGACCGGTCGTTTGAGACGGTTGCGCGGAGAAGCCCCGCAACCTGATGGCGGCGCCGACAAGCGGCGCCTAGGCCTAGCAACCAACCCGAATCCGAGGTAAAAGAAGACAGTGGCGAGAGCATCCGAGGGCAACGAGCAGCTTCTCTGCAGCTTCTGCGGCAAGAGCCAGCGCCAGGTCAAGAAGCTGATCGCAGGACCGGGCGTCTACATCTGCGACGAGTGCATCGATCTCTGCAACGAGATCATCGACGAGGAGCTCACCGCTCCGGCCCAGCTCGACCTCGACAACCTGCCGCGGCCGCGTGACATCTACTCCGTCCTGAACGACTACGTCGTCTCGCAGGAAGAGGCGAAGCGGACGCTCTCGGTCGCCGTCTACAACCACTACAAGCGCGTGCAGATGGCGGCCGAGGACGACGACGTCGAGTTGCAGAAGTCGAACATCCTCCTGCTTGGGCCGACCGGTTGCGGGAAGACGCTGCTCGCTCAGACGCTCGCACGGATTCTCAACGTCCCGTTCGCGATCGCCGACGCGACCGCGCTGACCGAGGCGGGCTACGTCGGCGAGGACGTCGAGAACATCCTCCTGAAGCTGATCCAGGCGGCCGACTTCGACATCAAGAAGGCCGAGACCGGGATCATCTACATCGACGAGGTCGACAAGATCGCCCGCAAGGCGGACAACCCCTCGATAACGCGTGACGTGTCAGGGGAGGGCGTCCAGCAGGCGCTGCTGAAGATCCTCGAGGGAACGGTCGCCTCGGTACCGCCGCAGGGCGGGCGCAAGCACCCGCACCAGGAGTTCCTCTCGATCGACACGACGAACGTCCTCTTCATCTGCGGCGGCGCGTTCGCCGATCTCGAGAAGATCATCGCCAAGCGAATCGGCAAGCACGCCGTCGGCTTCGGCGCGGAGATCCGCTCGCGCAACTCCTTCGAGGCCTCCGAGATGCTCTCGCGGGTGATGCCGGAGGACCTGCTCGCATATGGGCTGATCCCGGAGTTCATCGGGCGGCTGCCGGTTGTCTCGGCCGTGCACCAGCTCCAGCGCGAGGATCTCGTCCAGATCCTGACCGAGCCGAAGAACGCGCTCGTCCGGCAGTACCAGCGGTTCTTCGCCTACGACTCGATCGAGCTCGTCTTCACCGAGGAGGCGCTCTGGGAGATAGCCGAGAAGGCGCTCGAGCGCGAGACGGGTGCCCGCGGCTTGCGCTCCATCATCGAAGGGGCGCTGCTCGATGTGATGTTCGAGCTCCCGTCGCGCAAGGACGTCGTCAAGTGCGCGATCACCAAGGAGACGATCCAGAAGGGCATCAAGCCCACGCTCGTCACCCGCGCCGGCGCCGACGACGAGCCCGAAGAGCTCGCCGAGGAATCGGCCTAACCCTACGGTCGCTCGGGCTCGGCGGCCTTTGCGCGGCCGAGGATCGCGCTCAGCCGAAGCGTCCGCAGCATCAGGAAGAGCGCGATCGCCGCGAGGGCGATGTTGAGAAGCGTGACGGCGACGTACATCCCGATGCTGAAGGCGAGCAGGCTGGAGGTCGAGGCTTGGCCGTGCAGGATCGCGACGAGGAAGCCCTGCTTCGTGCCGGCTCCCCCGGGTGAGAACGGAAGCAGCGTCGAGAGGCTGTCGACCACCTGTGAGAGCAGCGCGTTGTGCACCGTCGCGTGCACGTGGAACGCCTTCAGGAACCAGAAGAGCGAGGCGATCCGGCAGATCCAGCTCAGGAGCTGCCAGCTCGCGACCTCGCGGACATACCGTCGTCGGTCGCGCAGGATCGCGAACCCGCGGCCGAACCGCTCCTTGAGGTCCTCACTGCGCGAGAGCCGCCACGAAAGCCAGATCACCAAAACGGTGAGGAGAGCGACGATGGTTGCGGTCGCCTTCCCGTTGCGGAAGAGCCACCCCCAGTCGAACGACGGCGTGTGGATGCTCGGTACGACCCCGAGCGACAGTGCCCAGAGGAAGAACCCGGTCGCAAGGACGAGGTCGAGCAGCGTCTCGGTGACGAGCGTCGTGGCGAGCGTCGTGTACTCGACGTCCGGCAGCCGCCGGTGGACGAGGTAGAGCTTGATGAGGTCACCGCCGCGACCGGGGACTACCGAGTTCACGCCGACGCCGGCCACGTAGGCGCCCGCCACCGGCGCCCAGCGCACGCGTTCCTCCGGATAGGAGGCGCGCAGGATGTTGCGCCAGGCGACGGTGCGCAGCAGCACCTTGCTCACGTGCAGGCCGAGCGCGATCGCGAGCGAGGTCCAGCCGACCGACGCGAGTTGCTCGAAGAAGACCCGGACCGCGTGAAAGAACTCATCCATGTCTTCGTAAACTTGCCTCATGGAGCCGCTGTACGACCCGAAAGCCGTCGAGGCGCGCTGGCAGCGCACGTGGGAAGAGGAGGGCCTCTACGAGGCCGATCCCACGGCGCCAGGCGAGACGTACGTGATCATGCACCCGCCGCCGAACATCTCCGGCTCGCTCTCGATCGGCCACTGCCTCCAGCTTGCCCTCGAGGACACGCTGGTGCGCTGGCACCGGATGCGCGGCTTCAACACGCTCTTTCAGCCCGGCTACGACCACGGGGGCATCTCGACCTGGGCGGCGATCGGGCGCGAGCTCGCCAAGGAGGGCAAGACCCAGCGGGAGCTCGGGCGCGAGGGGTTCGACGCCTACGCGGAGGACTGGCTTAAGCGCTACGGCGGCACGATCATGGCGCAGTTCCGCCTGCTCGGCGCCTCGCTCGACTACCGCCGCGAGCGCTTCACGATGGACCCGGGCTACTACCGCGCCGTCATTCGCTGGTTCGTCCACCTGTACGAGCGCGGCTGGATCTATCAGGCGAACCGCATCGTCAACTGGTGCCCGCGGGACCAGACCGCGCTCTCGGACCTCGAGGTCGAGCACAAAGAAACGGACGACACGCTTTCGTACGTGCGCTATCCCCTCGCGGAGGGATCCGGCCACGTGACCATCGCGACCGTCCGGCCGGCGACGATCCTGGCCGACGTCGCGGTCGCGGTCCACCCAGATGACGAGCGCTACCGCGGCCTTGTGGGCAAGGAGGCCGTCGTCCCCTTCGCCGAGCGGCAGGTGCCAATCGTCGCCGACGAGCGCGTCGATCCGGAGTTCGGCACCGGGGCCCTCAAGGTGACGCCGGGCCACGACCCGCTCGACTTCGAGATCGGGCGCGACCACGAGCTCCCGGAGCTGAGCGTGATCGGGCCGGACGGGCTGATGAACTCCGAAGCGGGCGAGCTCGCCGGACTGACGCAGAAGGAGGCCGGCGAGCGCGTGCTCGAGTGGGCGCGGGAGCGCGACCTGCTCGAGCGGCAAGAGTCCTACCGCCACGCGGTCGGCCACTGTCACCGCTGCAAGTCGCGGATCGAGCCGCTGGTCATGCCGCAGTGGTGGTGCGCGATGGAGCAGCTGGCGGCGCCGGCGGTCGCGTCGGTCCGCGAGGGCCGCGTCCGCTTCACGCCGGAGCGCTTCGCGCGGGTCTGCCTCGACTGGCTCGAGAACGTCCGCCCCTGGTGCATCTCGCGGCAGATCTGGTGGGGGCACCGGATCCCGGTCTGGTACTGCCCCGATGGCCACGTCACGGTTAAGGAGGACGCGCCTGACGCGTGCGCCGAGTGCGGCTCCACGGAGCTGCGGCAGGACGAAGACGTGCTCGACACGTGGTTCTCGTCCGCGCTCTACCCGTTCGCGACGCTCGGCTGGCCGGAGCTGACGCCGGAGCTCGAGCGCTACTACCCGGGCGACGTCCTCACGACGGCCCGCGACATCATCTTCCTCTGGGTCGCGCGGATGATCTTCGCGGGGCTCGAGCTCCTCGAGGAGGAGCCGTTCCACGACGTCGTGATCCACTCCTACCTACTCAACCCGGACGGTCGCCGCATGGGGCGCACGCTCGGAACCGTCATCGACCCCGAGGAGGCGCTCGAGCCGTACGGCGCCGACGCGACCCGCTACGGGCTGCTCTGGGTGACGTCGAGCCAGGACCCGCGGTTCTCGTTCGGCTCGATCGAGGAGGGCCGCAAGCTCGCGATCAAGCTCTGGAACGTCTCGCGCCTGATCCTGCAGAACGCCGGCGACGAGCGGCCGGACGCGCGGCCGCGGGAGCTCGAGGAGCGCTGGCTACTCGCCCGGCTGGACGCGGGCCGCGCGGACCTCGAGCAGTTGCTCGGCGGCTACGACTTCGCCGCGGCGGTCAGGCTCCTCTACCGGCTCACCTTCGACGACTTCTGCGACTGGTACGCCGAGGCGATCAAGCCGCGGTTCTACGAGGCCGACGCCGACGCCCGCGCGACCGCGCTCGCCGCACTCGAGCGGCTGCTCAAGCTGCTCCACCCGGTGATGCCCCACGTGACCGAGGAGATCTGGTCGCAGTTCCACGACGACCGGCTGATCGTGGCGCCGTGGCCGGAGCCCGACGAGAGGTTCGCAGCCGACGCGGCGGCGCTCGACCGCGTCCAGCAGCTCGCCCGGATCTTCCGCCGCAGCGGCGTGCTCGTCGAGCTCGACGGCGACGAGCGGCGGATCTTCGACGCCGTGGTCAAGCCCGACCGCGCGAAAGTCGACGGCGGGAACCTCGACGCCGAGGTCGAGCGGCTGCGCGAGGAGGTAGGCAGGGCGGAGGGGATGCTGGCGAACGAGCGCTTCGTCGCGAGCGCCCCCGACGACGTGGTCGAGGCGGAGCGGGAGAAGCTCGAGCGCTACCGCCGCGAGCTCGATGCGCTCTCACGTTGAATGGGCCGAGTCGCTTTCGCCCTGGCCCGAGGAGTTCGGGCTTGGGCGGATGCGAGCGCTGCTGGCCGAGCTCGGCGAGCCGCAGCGCGCCTTCCCGGCGATCCACGTCGTCGGCACGAACGGCAAGTCGACCGCGACCCGCAGAGCCGCCGCGTTCCTCGCGCGCGAGGGCCTGAACACCGGCGCCTACACCTCGCCGCACGTCTCGGGCTGGAGCGAGCGGATCCAGGTTGGCGGCACGGATGCGGACCTGGAGCAGGCCCTCGGGCGCGTGCGGGGCCGGGCCGAACGCCTGGGCGCGACGCAGTTCGAGGTGCTGACAGCGGCCGCGCTAGCCGAGTTCGCCGCGGCGGGCGTTGACGTGGCGGTCGTCGAGGCGGGGCTCGGCGGTCGGCTCGACGCGACCAACGTGCTCGACGCGCGCGTCGTCGTGCTGACCAACGTGGCGCTCGACCACACCGATGTTCTCGGCGACACCCGTGAGGCGATCGCGGCGGAGAAGCTCGCGGTCGTGACCCCGGGCGCGGCCGTCGTCCTCGGCGAGCCGGAGTGGGAGGGGCAGGCGCGGGCGCAGGGCGCCGTGGAGGTCGTCCACGCCGAGGACACCGGTCGCGCCGCGGCCGAGGCCTTCCTCGGCCGTCCGCTCGAGGGCGAGGTCGACGCCGGGCCTCCCGGCCGCTTCGACGTCGTCGGCGAGGACGTCTTCGCCGGCGCGCACAACGCGGCGGGAGCGGAGTGGCTCCTGGAGCACCTGCCGCGGTGCGACTACGTCGTCGTCGCGTCGATCCTCGCCGACCACTACACCGACGACCTGCTGGCGACGCTCGCCCGCGGGGGGAACGTACTCGTCGCGACTGCTTCAGGCAACCCGAGGGCGATCGAGGCCGGCGAGCTGGCGCGCCGAGCCGAGCGGTTCTTCGAGCGCGTCGAGACGGTCTCCGATCCCGAGCGCGCGCTCGACCGGGCGCACGAGCTGGCGGGCGAGGCCGGCGCGGTGCTCGTGACCGGCTCGCTCTACCTGCTCGCGGACCTCTCCGTCCGCACCGAGCGAATACCATGAGAAAGCTCGGCGAGAGGCTGAGCGTCTTCGCCGTCGCCGCCGTCGTCGTCCTGACGATCGTCGGCCTCGCGTTTGCCGCCGGCTACCTCGTGGGGAGACTTCTCCTGTGAGCGGAGGATGACGGTGATCGCAGCAGACAACGGGGTCTTCGACTTCTTCAGCCACAGCACGTGGACCGTGATCCGGAACCTGACGCTGTTCTTCGTGGCGGTCTTCTGGCTCTCGGTCGGGTACTGGGTCTACAAGGACGCGCGCCGCCGGATCGAAGACCCATGGCTCGTCGCGATGGCGACCGTGCTCGGGCTGATCCCGCCGTTCGTCGGCGCGCTGATCTACATGCTCTTCCGGCCGCCGGAGTACCTGGAGGACGTGCGTGAGCGCGACCTCGAGATCAAGGCAATGGAGGAGCGGCTCTCGCGCCGTGACTTCCACTGTCCCGTCTGCCGCGCCGACGTCGACCCGTCGTTCCTCGTCTGCCCGGTCTGCACGACCCGTCTGCGCCAGTCGTGCCGCAACTGCAAGGCGCCGCTCGAGGCGATGTGGCAGGTCTGCCCGTACTGCGAGACGCCGGCCGAGGCCGTCCCGGTCGAGTTCGACCAGACGCAGGCTCTGGCGCCCCGGCGGCGCGAGCGCTCGTAGACTCGGCGCGGCTTGGCTCTCGAGAGAACCCTGGTCCTGATTAAGCCCGACGCAATGGCGCGTGGGCTCGCCGGCGAGATCCTGGCGCGCTTCGAGCGGCGCGGGCTCGCCGTGCGGGAGGCGCGGCTCGTGGAGGTCGACCGCGAGCTGGCAGAGCGGCATTACGCCGAGCACGCCGAGAAGCCGTTCTTCGACGAGCTGGTCTCGTTCATCACGTCCGGGCCGACGCTTGCACTGGCGCTCGAGGGCGAGGGCGCGATCGCCGTCGTGCGCAAGACGATTGGCGCGACCAACCCGGCCGAGGCTTGCGCCGGCTCGATCCGAGGTGAGTTTGCGCTGGCGATGCCCGACAACCTCGTCCACGGCTCGGACTCGCCGGAGTCGGCCGAGCGCGAGCTCGAGCTCTGGTTCGGTGGCTGAGCCCGATTACGTCGCCGTCAACCGAGACGCCTGGACGCAGGCGAATGCGGAGTACACCGATCGCCGCGCGCGCGAGGCGTGGGCGCAGGAGGAGATCACGTTCGGGAAGTGGTCGATCCCCGAGCGCGACCTGCGCGTCCTGCCGGACCTGAAAGACAAGGACGTGGTCGAGCTCGGCTGCGGGACGGCCTACTTCGGCGCGTGGCTGAAGCGGGCGGGCGCGCGGCGGGTCGTGGGCGTGGACGTGACGCCGGCGCAGCTCGAGACGGCTCGGCGGATGAACGACGAGTTCGAGCTCGGGCTCGAGTTCCTGCTGGAGAACGCTGAGCACACGAGCCTCCCGGACGCGTCGTTCGACCTCGTCTTCTCGGAGTACGGCGCCTCGATCTGGTGCGACCCGAAGCTGTGGATCCCGGAGGCAGCCCGACTGCTGCGGCCGGGCGGCGAGCTGTTCTTCATGCGCGGCTCGACGCTGTCGCTGCTCTGTATGCCCGACGAGGGCCAGGTGAGTGAGCGCCTCGCGCGCCCGCAGAAGGCCCTCTACCGTCTCGAGTGGTACGACGACGAGCCGGGCGTCGAGTTCCATCCGGGCTTCAGCGAGATGTTCGCGATCCTGCGAGCGAACTGGTTCGAGCTCGTCGACTTCCGCGAGCTCTACGCCCCCGAGGACGCTCCCGACCACGAGTACTACGACACGGTCCCCGCCGACTGGGCGAAGCGCTGGCCCGACGAAGAGATTTGGCGGCTCCGCCTGCAGCGCCGCTGATCCTCGCCTCGACGTCGCCGCGGCGACGAGAGATCCTGGAGCAGCTGCGGATTCCGTTTGACGTGGTCGTTCCGCAGTACGAGGAGGCGCACGGCGATCCCGTGGAGCACGCTCTTGGGAAGGCGCGCTCGGTCGGGCCCGTCGACGACCGACCCGTCCTCGGCTGTGACACCGAGGTGATCTGCGGCGCTCGGGTCTACGGCAAGCCGGAGAGCGCCGAAGACGCGGAGGCGATGCTCGAGAGCCTCGCCGGCAAGACGCACGAGGTCGTCTCGGGGCTGGCGCTGATCACGCCGGCGTGGGAGGAGGTGCACCGCGAGGTGACGCGAGTGACCTTCCGGGCGCTGGATGCCCGCGACCTGGCGCATTACCTGGCGAGCGGAGAGTGGGAGGGCAGGGCGGGGGCCTACGCGATCCAGGGCCTCGGCGCCTCGCTGGTCGAACGCATCGAAGGCGACTACTTCAACGTCGTCGGGCTCCCGGGTGCCCTGCTCGTCCGGCTGCTCGCCGAGCGCTTCCCTGGGGTGTACGGCTTTGGCTAGCGACGTCGTCCGCGGGCCGGACGGCAAGCGGCGCTGCCGCTGGGGCGATTCGGACAACCGCTACCGCGATTACCACGACACGGAGTGGGGGCGGCCGGTGCTCGACGAGCAGGGCCTCTATGAGCGGCTCTGCCTCGAGCTGCTGCAGAGCGGGCTTTCGTGGGCGCTGATCCTGCGCAAGCGCGACGGGCTCCGGGAGGCCTTCGCCGGCTTCGACCCGGACGCCGTAGCGGGCTTCGGCGCGCGCGACGTGAAGCGGCTCCTCGGCGATCCGCGCGTGATCCGGAATCGGCAGAAGATCGAGGCGATCGTTCGGAACTCAAAGGCGACGGTGGCCATGCGCGATGAAGTGCCGCTGCCGGAGCTGATCTGGAGCTTCCGGCGGCGCAACCGCCGTGCGCCTCGCAGCTACGCCGACACGGTCTCGTTCTCGGCCGAGTCCAAGGAGCTCGCGAAGGAGCTCAAGCGCCGCGGCTTCGCCTTCGTCGGGCCGACGACGGTGTACTCGACGATGCAGGCCGTCGGCGTCGTGAACGACCACCTCGCCGGCTGCTTCGCCAGAGCCGATGTCGAGGCGGCCCGGTCGCGCACCTTCACGTAGCTCCGGTTACGAGCGATCCTTTAGCTCATGCGGCAGCTCCCGACGGGGACGGTCACGTTCCTCTTCTCCGACATCGAGGGCTCGACTCGCCTGCTCCAGGCGCTCGGGGAGCGCTACGCCGAGGCCCTCGCGGATCACCGGCGGCTCCTCCGGGCGAGCTTCGCGCGCCACGGCGGCGTCGAGGTGGACACGCAGGGCGACAGCTTCTTCGTCGCGTTTCCGGATCCGACCGCCGCGATCGCGGCTGCCGAGGAAGGCCAGCGCAGCCTTGCTGAACACTCGTGGCCGGAGGGCGACCTGCGAGTCCGAATGGGCCTTCACACGGGCGATCCGCTCGTGGCCGACGGTCACTACGTCGGGATCGACGTGCACCGCGGCGCCCGCATCGCGGCGGCGGCGCACGGCGGCCAGGTGATTGTCTCGGAGCGGACGAACGAGCTCGTCTCCGACGGTGGCGACGTGACGCTGCGCGATCTCGGCGCCCATCCCCTCAAGGACCTGCCCGAGCCGGAGCGGCTGTTCCAGCTCGTGGTGAAGGGTCTCCCCGGCAGCTTCCCGCCGCTTCGCGTCCACGAGGAGGCGATCGAGGCCGCCGGACTGCCCGACTACTCGCTTCCGCCGGCCGACCTCCCCTGTCCCTACAAGGGTCTCCTGCCCTTCGAGCCCGAGGACAGCGAGCTCTTCTTCGGGCGCGAGCGGCTCGTCGACGACATTGCAGCCCGGCTGACGGCCGCAGGCTTCCTCGCGGTCGTGGGGCCTTCCGGGAGCGGCAAGTCGTCCCTCGTCCGGGCAGGCGTCGTGCCCAAGCTCCGGAGCGCCGCCGACGGCAACGGGCGGACGGCGATCTTCACTCCGGGCGCCCACCCCGGTGCGCAGCTCGCGGGTGCGCGGGACGCCACGCTGCTCGTCGTCGACCAGTTCGAGGAGGTGTTCACCCTCTGCCGGGACGAGGAGGAGCGGAGCGCGTTTATCGAGGCGCTTCTGGACGCCGCCACCGACAAGGCCCGCGTGATCGTCGCTCTTCGCGCCGACTTCTACGGCCACTGCACGGCATATCCGCGCCTCGCCTCCGCGCTCGAGGAGCGGCAGGCACTCGTCGGCCCAATGAGCGCCGAGGAGCTACGGCGCGCGATCGAGCGACCCGGCGCGCAGGCCGGGCTCGTGCTCGAGCCCGGAGTCGTCGAGGGCATCCTGCGAGACGTCGCCGGTCAGCCCGGTGCGCTGCCGCTCCTCTCGCACAGCCTGCTCGAGACCTGGAAGCGGAGGAGCGGACGGATGCTGACGGTGATCGGCTACCTCCAGTCGGGCGGCGTGCACGGGGCGATCGCGAAGACGGCGGAGACCGTCTACCGGGAGGCCCTCTCCGCCGAGCAGCAGGCCCTCGCGCGCAGCATCTTCCTGCGCCTGACCGAGCTCGGCGAAGGCACCGAGGACACACGCCGGCGCGTCTCGCTCGCGGAGCTCGTGCCGCGCAGAGGACAGGAGGCGGAGGTCGACGAGGTCCTGCGAACCCTGGCCGACGCCCGCCTCGTGACGATCGGAAAGGGAACGGTCGAGGTGGCCCACGAGGCGCTCATCCGCCACTGGCCGACGCTCCGCGAGTGGCTCGACGAGGACCGGGAGGGCAGGCTCCTGCACCGCCGGCTGACCGAGGCGGCGCAGGAATGGGAGTCGCTCGGCCGCGACCCCGGAGCGCTCTTCCGGGGAATGCGTCTTGCCACCACAGGGGACTGGGCCACGGCCCACGACCCCGAGCTGAACGAGCTCGAGCGCGAGTTCCTGACCGCCAGCCGTCACGCGGGCGAGCGCGAGGCTGAACGTCAGCGACGCGCCAACCGCCGCCTGCGCGCGCTGCTCGGCGGGGCGGTCGTGCTGCTCGCGCTCGCCCTGCTCGCCGGCGCACTCGCACTCGTCCAGCGCCGGCATGCCAAGCACGCCCAGGCCGTTGCCGAAGGCCAGGCCCTGACCGCGGACGCCAAACGTTTGGGCACCCTCGCGGGGACGGAGACGAACCTCGACCGGAAGTTGCTCCTCGCGGTCGCTGCCTTGCAGCTCGAGGATCTTCCGGAGACGCGCGGCGACCTCCTCCGCGTCCTCCAGGACTGGCCGGCGGCCTTTCGCTTCATCCGCCCGTCTCGCGTCCAGATCAGAGCACTTGCCGCAAGTCCCGACGGGCGCCTCCTAGCCTCGGCGGACTCCTTCGGCGTGGTGCGCTTCCACGATCTGCGGACCTGGAAGCTGAGCGGAGCACCCGTCCGGGTCGACGGGCCAGTCTCCCAGCAGGCGGCAGCCTTCTCCCCGGACGGCCGGAGGATGGCAGTGGGCACGGTTGCCCAGAACCGAGTGAGCCTGGACGTCGTCGACGTGAGCCCTCGGACCTCCAAGCGGATCGGATCCTGGCGCTCGGTCCCCGCCGCCGCGGGGCCCCTCCGGTTCATCCGGTTGGCCTTTTCTCCAGACGGCAGACGAATCGCCGTGGCCGTTGCGACGGCCACCGCGAAATCCCCGGTTCCGGTGGGCGAGCGACTGCTCTTGGTCGAGACGGGGAGCGGAAGGGTCGTCTGGCAGCGAACGTACCCGCTCCGGACGGGTCAGAACGAGGTGCAGGTCGCGTTCGCGCGGCCGGGCGCACTCGTGACGTCTGCACAGCAGGGCGACACGCTGCTGTGGAATGCGACGACCGGTCAGATCGAGCGACGTTTCCCAGTCGGCGGACCCTTTGCCGTCTCGCCGAACGGCCTTCTCGCGGCCGTGGCTCAGAACAGCCCGAATCCTGCCGATGCCAGCGCCTCCCTGGCGGTACTGGACCTGCGCACCGGCAGGCAGCGTTCCCTCGAGCCCCTGCCGGCAAGCGCCTGGATCGTCGGGCTCCAGTTCACCCCGGACGCCAAGCGTCTGGTTGGCGCCTCGTTCGAAGGCGCGATGCGCGTGTGGGACCTCGCATCCGGCTCGATCGAGCAAACCTATAGCGGTCAAGGCTCGGGATTGAACCTGGCCGTGCTTCAGGGCGGAAGCGCGGTGGCCTACGGGTCGCAGAGTGGAAGTGTGACGGCCTGGGCCATCACCGGCGCGCAGCGGCTCGGCCGGACGTTCCGGTGGAACTCATCAAACATGGGCTGTTCCTCGGTTCCCTGCCTGGCGGTCAACCCGCAGGGCACGCTCATGGCCACGAACCAGGCCGACGGGAGCGTCGCGCTGATCGACCTTCGCACCCACAAGCTGGTTGCCACGCTGCCCGCCCGCAACGGCCCCGACGCTGATGCTCTCGCCTTCTTCCCCGACGGCCGAACGCTGGCAACCGGGGGCGTGAACGGTCACGTGACGTTGTGGGACGTGACGGCCAGGTCGGTCGAGCGCACGCTTCGATTCCCGGATCCGGTCGTGTGGGCGACCGTAAGCCCGAACGGCCGGCTCCTCGCGGTGCAGACGCGAGCGCAAGAGAGGCCCGGGTCTCGCGTCGATGTACTGGACCTGTCCTCCAGAGCAGTGCTGTACAGGCACAGGCTGCCATCCGGGGGCGACCGTGGGGGCCTGTCCTTCAGCCCCGACGGCAGGAAGCTCGCGGCGCTGGGCTGCTGCGAGCACGGCTCCTTCATCGAGGTGTGGGCCGCTCGCTCGGGAACCAAGCTGTACGACCACCGGGGGCTCGCCACCACCATCGCGTTCTCGCCGCGCGGCGGTTTGCTCGGCGCTGGGACGACGGACGGAAGGCTCGTGCTGTTGAACGCTCACGACGGCAAGCCGCTCGAATCGCCAATTCGGGTGGCGACGGAGACCCTCGAGTCGATCTCGTTTTCCCCCGATGGCCGTCTGTTCGCGGCCACCTCTGCCGACCTGACCACCACGTTGTGGGACCTCCGATCGCGGAAGCGCCTCGGAAGCTCCTTCCCGGTCAGGCAGGAGGCGCTTCCGGTTGCACAGTTCACGCCCAAGGGCGACCTGCTGATCGTCTATCTCGCTGACGCCGCACAGTGGCCGACGGACCTGCGGACGTGGGAGCGCTTCGCGTGCCAGGTCGCCGGCCGCGAGCTCAGCCGCGACGAGTGGAGGGATCTCCTGCTCGCCCGTCCGTATCGCGGCGTGTGCCCGCGCTAAGCGACCGCGCGGCGAGGAATGGGCCGTTTCACCGCTAGACTCGTGCGGGTCGATGGGGCTTCTGGGCTATCTCAACGGTTTCGGCGGCCGCGACATGGCCGTCGACCTCGGCACCGCGAACACGCTCGTGTACGTGCGCGGGCGCGGCATCGTGCTCTCCGAGCCGAGCGTCGTCGCGATCGACCAGCGCACCGGCGAGGTGCACGCGGTCGGCGTCGAGGCGAAGCGCATGCTCGGCCGCACCCCCGGCACGATCTCGGCGATCCGTCCGCTCAAGGACGGCGTGATCGCCGACTTCGACGTCACCGAGCAGATGCTCCGGCACTTCATCGAGAAGGTGCACCAGCACCGCTTCGCCCACCCGCGGGTCGTCGTCTGCGTCCCCTCCGGGGTCACCGGCGTCGAGAAGCGCGCCGTCGAGGAGGCGACGCTTTCCGCCGGCGCCCGTCAGGCATACCTGATCGAGGAGCCGATGGCCGCCGCGATCGGGGCCGGGCTGCCCGTCGCCGAGCCGACTGGGAACATGATCGTCGACATCGGCGGCGGCACGACCGAGGTCGCGGTCATCAGCCTCGGCGGGATCGTCGTCTCGCAGAGCCTCCGCGTCGGCGGCGACGAGATGGACGAGGCGATCATCAGCCACATCAAGAGCGAGTACAAGCTCCTGATCGGGCAGCAGACGGCGGAGGAGATCAAGCTCGAGGTCGGCTCCGCGTTCGACCTCAAGGAGGAGGTCCAGGCCGAGGTACGCGGGCGCGACATGCTCACCGGCCTGCCAAAGACTGTGATCCTCTCGTCGGAGGAGATCCGCCGCGCGCTCGACGGCCCGGTCGGCCAGATCATCGAGGCGATCAAGTCGACGCTCGACAAGACCCCGCCCGAGCTCGCGGCCGACATCATGGACCGGGGGATCGTGCTCGCCGGCGGCGGCGCGCTCCTGCACGGCCTCGACGACCGGCTCCGCCACGAGACGCAGATGCCCGTGCACCTTGCCGAGAGCCCGCTCACCTGCGTTGCGGTCGGCTCGGGCCGTAGCCTCGAGGAGTTCGAGGCGATCCACCGCAGCCAGGCCAACAAACGCCGCACGAATCATCGTCCATAGGGTCCTAAGGCGTCGACTAGGCGACGCCGACCAAAGAGGTCGCGGAGGCTCCGCCTTCGCGACCGTCTAACGCACCATCTTGGGGACTGCGGGTCCGGATCCTCGTCCGCGGATGGCGTTTGTACACTAGGTCGCTCTCGTGCAAAGGAACCGCAGCGCACGGCTTGCGGTCCTGGGGTCTCCTGTTCCTCGCTCCAGGCCCGCCGGGTTGTCCTCCCGCAGTGCCACCGCCCTCCGGCGGCGCATCGTGGCGGGGGCGCTGGTCCTGCTCTCGATCGTGCTGATCACGATCTACTTCCGCGAGCCTTCGGGCGGCGGGCTGCACGGCGTCCAGAGCGGCGCCGCCGCCGTGCTGCGGCCGTTCGAGGTCGGGGCTGAGCGCGTCGCGCGCCCGTTCAGGGACGCCTACGGCTGGTTCGCGGGGCTCGTGCACGCGAAGTCGCAGAACGCCCGCCTGCGCGAGGAGGTCGACAGGTACAGCCAGCAGGCGATCCAGAACGCGAACGCCGCAGCCGAGAACGCGGACCTGAAGCGGCAGCTCCACTACGTCGGCTCGCGCCGGTTCCCGGGGGACTACGACTACGTGGCTACCGACATCATCAGCCGGCCACCGAGCGAGTTCCAGCAGCAGGTCGTGATCGCAGCCGGGACGACGTCGGGCATCCGCGTCGAGGACCCGGTCGTCAACGCGGACGGGCTCGTCGGGCTCGTGACGCAGGCCGCGCGAGACTCGGCGCAGGTGACGCTGCTGACAGACCCGAACCTGAAGGTGTCGGCGGTCGACCTCGCGACCCGCGCCACCGGGATCGTCAGCATCGGCCAGGGGCGGGGAACGCTGATCCTCGACCGCGTGGCCAAGTCTCAGATGATCCGCCCCGACGACCTGATCGTCACCCAGGGCTGGCACCTCGGGAAGCTGAGCTCGCTGTACCCCGCCGGGATCCCGGTCGCGCTCGTCTCCGGCGCCTCGCAGAACGACCTCGACCTCTACTGGCAGGTCCAGCTCAGGCCGCGGGTCGACTTCGGCTCGCTCGAGTCCGTGCTCGTGCTCGTGCCGAAGACCCGTCGCCGCTGATGCGCCTGCTGGTCGAGCCCGCCAAGGTCGGCGTCCTCGTCTTCGTCGCGTCGATCCTGCAGGTAACGCTCTTCTCGTCGGCCGAGATCCTCGGCGGGACTCCCGACATTCTCCTGCTGACGCTGATGGGGATCGCGCTGCTGCGCGGCTCGATCTACGGCGCGAGCGCCGGCTTCGCCGCCGGGCTGATCGTCGACACCGCGAACCTCGGCACGCTCGGCGTCACGTCGCTCCTGCTGACGATCGCCGGCTACTGGATCGGGCGCTACGGCGAGACGACCGGCAGGGACAGGGCGCACGCCCCGTACGTCTCGGTCGCGGTCGCGACCGTCATCCTCCAGTTCGGCGCGCTCTTCCTCCACTACATGCTCGGCGACGAGGTCTCGGCGCGGGTCGCCCTGCTGAACGCGCTGCCGGCGAAGGTGGCGTTGAACCTCCTTTTGACGCTGCCGGTCTACGCGCTCGTCCGCCGTGCGCTCGCGCTTGCAGCGGCGCCGGAAGGCGCAACGGAGGTGCGTCTCCTTGGCTAGTACGGGGCACCGGGCGCGGAGGCCGGGCGGAGACCGCTTCCTGCCGCCGGACCCGAGGGTCGAGGAGCCGTATCGTTTCACGCCGCAGCTCGCGCTCCGGCTTGGGATCCTCGGCGCCGTCGCGCTGATCGCGTTCGGGATCCTCTTCTTCCGGCTCTGGGCGCTGCAGGTGCTCTCCGGGCCCCAGTACCTGCACGCGGCGCTGAACAACCAGGTGCGTTCCATCCGCGTCCAGGGGCCGCGCGGCCAGATCTTCGACCGAAACGGCTACCCGCTCGTCTCGAACGTCGGCGGGACGGCCGTGCAGCTCTCGCCGCCCGACCTGCCGAAGACCTGGCCGGCGCGACTCGCGGAGCTGCGGCGCCTCTCGCAGGTGCTCCACGTTCCGTTGCGCCAGATCCTGGTCGAGGTCAAGCGGCGCCGGAACGACCCGATCACCCCGGTAACGGTCCGCGAGTCGGTCAAACGGACCGCTCCGATCAACTACCTGTACGAGCACCAGGAGCAGTTCCCGGGCGTTCAGATCGAGCCGACGTACCTGCGCAACTACAACTACGGCTCGCTCGCGGCGCAGCTCGTCGGCTACGTCTCGGAGATCTCCCCCGGACAGCTGAAGCAGCTGCGCCGGAAGGGCTACCAGGCCGGCGACGTGATCGGTCAGGCCGGCCTCGAGGCGACCTACGACTCGTACCTGCGCAGTCAGCCGGGCCTCAAGCAGCTCACCGTCGACTCCCTCGGCCGGCGGCGGAGCGTGCTCGACTGGGCGCGGCCGCCCAAGCCCGGCGAGTCGATCCGCCTGACGCTCGACCTGAAGCTCCAGCGCGCCGCCGAGGACGCGATCCGCTACGGGATCAACTTGGCGTTGGAGCACAAGCAGTGGCAGGCCGCCGGCGGCGCGATCGTCGCGCTCGACCCGCGCGACGGCTCGATTCTGGCGATGGCGTCGTACCCGATGTACGACCCGCGCGTCTACACCGGCCGCGTGACGAACAAGCGGCTCGCGGCGGCCGGGCTGACCGGCGCAACGGCGCGCGAGCTCAACTTCCCGTCCCTGAACCGGGCGATCAGCGGCGTCTATCCGGCGGGCTCGACCTTCAAGCCGGTGACGGCCCTCGCGGCGCTCGAGACGCACACGATCTCGTCCTCGACCCCGCTCGCCTGCACCGGCTCGTTCACGGTCTACAAATCGGACGGCACCGTCGCGCAGGTCTTCCAGAACGTCGACCCGTACGTCAACGAGACGATGACGCTGCCGACCGCGCTCGCCGTCTCTTGCGACACGTGGTTCTACCAGCTCGGCTACGACTTCTACAACGCGCCGCCGAGCGCGGGCCACCCGCTGCAGGCCTGGGCGTCGAGGTTCGGCTTCGGACGCCTGACCGACGTCGACGTCGGGCCGGAGTCGAGCGGGCTGCTGCCGACGCCGGAGTGGCGGAAGCGCACCTTCACGGCGAAGACCGACCCGCACAACTGGCAGATCGACCGGCTCTGGAAGCCCGGCGACTCGATTCAGCTCGCGATCGGGCAGAAGGATCTGCTCGTCACGCCGCTCCAGATGGCCCGCTTCTACGCGATGATCGCGAACGGCGGGAAGCTCGTCCGCCCGCACCTCGTCGATGACGTGGTCGAAGGCGGTGGCGGGAAGTCCCCGCCACGCGTCGTCCACCGCTTCACGCCCCCGGCGCCGCAACCTGTGGGCGTCGACCCGACCGCGCTCGCGGTCGTCCAGGACGGCCTCTTCCAGGCGACGCACGCGTCCTACGGCACGTCGGCGTCCGTCTTCGGCAACTTCTATCCGGCGGTAGCGGGCAAGACCGGCACGGCGCAGAAGAACCCGAACACGAACCAGCAGGACCAGTCGTGGTGGTGCGGATACGGGCCCGCCAACAGCTCCGAGGCGCCGGAGCTCGTCGTCTGTGCGCTGATCGAGAACGGCGGCTTCGGCGCTGACGCTGCGGCCCCGGCGGCGCTCAAGGTGTTCCAGGAGTTCTTCAAGACCAACAAGGCGCTTCCGGCTGGAGGTGCGGCTCCGTGATCGAGGCCGTCGACACCAGGGCGAAAGGCCTGCGGCCGGTTCGGTCCGAGGCGGTCGGGCTCGCGGCGTTCGTCCGCCGGCTCGACTGGGTGCTGCTCGCCGCCGTCGCCGGGCTCCTCGCCTTCGGCCTCTGGGCGATCGCCGGGATCACTCAGAGCGACGTGCCGGGCAACTCCGGCTACTACGTCGTCCGGCAGGGCGCCTACGCCGCGGTCGGCGCCGTCGGCCTCGCCGCCGCCGTGCTGATCGACCCGGACTACTACCGCCGCTTCAAGGGCGCGATCTACGTCGGGACGGGGGGCGGGATGCTGCTCGTGCTGCTCGCGGGGACGGTCTCACGCCACTCGAAGCGCTGGCTCGACCTCGGCTTCTTCCGCTTCCAGCCGTCCGAGTTCGGAAAGCTGCTCTTCGTGCTCTTCCTCGCCGGCTTCCTCGCCGACCGGGCGAAGCGGGTCGGCGACGGCGGGACGGTGATCCAGGCGATCGGCTGGGCCGCGCTACCGATCCTCCTCGTCTTCGTGCAGCCCGACGTCGGCACGGCGATGGTCTACACGGTCGCGCTCGGGGCCGTGCTGTTCGTGGCCGGGACGCGCTGGACGCACCTTGCGGCGCTCGGAGCAGGGGCGTTCCTGTTCGTACTAGCGGTGCTCTGGCTGCTGCCCGCGGCGGGGGTACACGTGCTCAAGCCCTACCAGCAGAGCCGGCTTACCGGCTTCACGAATCCGAGCTCCGATCCGGCCGGCTCGACCTACAACGTCCGCCAGTCGATCAATGCCGTCGGGGCGGGCGGTATCTCGGGCCGCGGCCCCTCCGGAGCGACGCAGACGACGTACCACTTCCTGCCCGAGCACGCGACCGACTTCGCGTTCGCATCGCTCGCGGAGGAACGGGGCTTCTTCGGCGTCTCGGTGCTCCTGCTGCTCTACCTGCTCGTCGTCTGGCGCGGGTTGAAGATCGTCTCGGCTGCCCGTGACGCGTTCTCCGCGATCGCCGCCGGCGGGATCGTGGTCGCGTTCCTGTTCCAGATCTTCGTCAACGTCGGCATGGCGATCGGAATCGCGCCGGTGACCGGGATCCCGCTGCCGTTCGTCAGCGTCGGCGGCTCGGCGATGATCGCGAACCTGCTCGCGATCGGGGTGCTGGAAGCGATCCACGCCCGCGGCCGGACACCGCGCCGCCGCCTGCTCCGTTAGCGGTTCCGCGCTCATTGGCATCGGTTGATCTACCGCCGGAGCCGGGCTTTGCCCGGCGGGAGGCTCACACGCGCGATCCTGTCGCTTCACGAGACCTCCGCCGGCTCCTGACCCGTCGTCAGCGAGCTGCGGTGCTTGACCAGGTGCAGGCGGAAGCGCGAGCGCTCTCGCTCGGCCCGCACCTGGGGGTCGGGCAGCCAGATCTCGGGCACGAGGT
>WNGF01002656.1_pt1 | contig 39835 bp, 36 predicted proteins | sample 5400641 | NCBI WGS metagenome assembly WNGF01 (sample SAMN13153371, study PRJNA577476) | soil metagenome | isolation source: 80 cm soil or saprolite under grassland replicate 2 | place: USA:California | collected 2016-06-15 | reverse complement strand
TCCTTGCCGTGTTTCGCGGTCGCGCGGATGTGCTGGATGAGACGATCGCGGAGGTCGAACGGCGCGACAAGGATCTTCCGGAACGCCCGCGGTCGCCCGAAGCCTGTGACGTAGTTGAACAGGTCGGCGACGTCGGAGGCGATGTCTTCGTCGGCCGTGAAAAGCCCGAAATCCTCGTAGCCGCGCGCCGTGCGCGCGTGGTAGTTGCCGGTGCCGACGTGGACGTACCGCTTCAGCTCCTTGCCCTCGCGACGCACGACCAGCGTCGTCTTGGCGTGGATCTTGAGGTTCGAGAAGCCGTAGACGACGTGCACGCCCGCGCGCTCCAGCGCCCGCGACCATTCGATGTTCCGGTGCTCGTCGAAGCGTGCCTTCAGCTCGACGAGGCACACGGATTGCTTCCCGTCCTCCGCGGCCTCGATCAGCGCCGGCACGAGCGGAGAGTCGTCGCTCGTTCGGTAGACCGTCGCCTTCAGCCCGACGACGCTCGCATCGTCCGCCGCCGCGCGCACGAACGCTTCGAAGCTCGTCGCAAACGACGCGTAGGGATGGTGCACGAGGACATCACCCCGGCGCATCTCGTCGAAGAGCGTGCCGTTCGGCGCGGCGAAGCGCGGATGTGTGATGCCGACCCACGGCTCGTACTTCAGGTCCGACCGTGGAAGGTCGTAGAACTGGCCGACGTCGGCGAGATCGAGTAGGCCCGGGATGATGTAGGTCTCTTGCTCTCCGGCGCCGAGCCCGCTCTGGAGCCGGCCCAGCATCCGTCCGGACGCGGAGCCCGCCACCTCGACCCGCACGACCTCGCCGAAGCGCCGCCGAAGCAACTCGAGCTCGACTGCCTCCAGCAGGTCGTCCGCCTCGTCGGAAACCTCGAAGTCGGCGTTCCGGGCGACGCGGAACGTCGTGCATTCGACGATCTCCATCTTCGGGAAGAGCGCCGGCAGAAAGTGACGGATCACGCTCTCGAGGGGGACGTAAAGGCGCCGGTCGCCGACGGAGAGGAACCTCGGCAAGAGCTCCGGCACCTTCACGCGCGCGAAGCGCTCCTCACCGGTCGACGGGTTGCGCACGAACAGGCCGAGGCTGAGCGACAGGCCGGAGATGTACGGGAACGGCTGCCCCGGACCGACCGCGAGCGGCGTCAGCACGGGAAAGATCTCCCGCTCGAACCGCCTCTTCAGCTCCTTCAGCTCGGCGTCGTCGCAGTCCTCGACGTGTCCGACGACGATCCCCTCGGCCGCGAGAGCGGGCCGGAGCGTGCGTTTCCAAAGCCTGGACTGCGCAGCCGTTAGCTCGAGCGTCCGCTCGCGGATCTCGAGGAGCGTCTCGAACGCCGTGCGGCCGTCCGGCGACCGCATCCCGACCCCGGCGTCCACCTGGCCGCGCAGACCGGCGACGCGCACCATGAAGAACTCGTCGAGGTGTGAGGAGAAGAGCGAGCAGAAGCGGAAGCGCTCGAGCAAAGGGACGTTCGGATCGCTCGCGAGATCCAGTACGCGTGCGTAGAACTCGAGAGCCGAGAGCTCGCGGTTGAGCAGGCGGGACTCGTCGGTCCGGGCAGCGAGGGTCTGCGCCATCGAGCGTTCGATCATCCCAGCGTCCATGTATCGCGTGGGTTAACGAGTGGTGAAAACGCTCGAACTCCGAGTGCGCGGCCGCGTGCGGCACAATTCATGCGATGGCGAACGTTCTCTTCGTCTGCGTCCAGAACGCCGGACGCTCTCAGATGGCCGAGGCGCTCTTCCGCCGCGTCGCAGGGGAGCGACATCAAGCGCGCTCGGCCGGCACCTCGCCGGCCGCCCGGGTCCATCCGGAGGTCGTCGCGCTGATGCCGGAGCTCGCCGACCGCGTGCCGCACAAGCTCGAGCACGCCGACGCGGAATGGGCCGACGTCGTCGTGACGATGGGCTGCGGCGACGCCTGCCCGTACATTCCGGGCAAGCGCTACGTCGACTGGGAGCTCGAGGACCCGGCAGGCAAGAACGCGGAGGAGACGCGGCGGATCAGGGACGAGATCGACCGCCGCGTCAAATCGCTCGTCGACGAGCTGGCACTCGCCGCGTGAAGCCAGCCGTACCGGCCGCGACCGCGCCTGACTCGCGGCGGGTCGCCGCGTGGACCGTCTACTCGGTCGCCTTCCTGTTGCTCGTCGTCGCCGTCGTCCTCGCCGCATTTCGCGTCGGCGAGCGTGCCGGCCAACTCTCCGACTGGCAGGCGCTCGTGCTCGGCATCACGCAGGGCCTGACGGAGTTGCTGCCGATCTCCTCCTCCGGCCACCTGATCCTCGTTCCGTGGATCGCGGACTGGCGCTACCTCGAAGCTCATCCCGACTTCAACAAGACGTTCGACGTCGCGCTTCACCTCGGCACACTCGTCGCCGTCGCCGCGTACTTCTGGTCCGACGTGGTGAGTTACGTCGGCGCGTGGATCGCGTCCGTGCGCCGTCGCTCGATCAAGACACCTGACGAGCGGCTCGCATGGGGCGTGTTCTTCGCGACGATTCCCGCGGCGCTCGCCGGCGCCGCCGGCGAGGAGACGATCGAGAACCATCTCGGCCAGCCGTGGCAGATCGCGATCTTTCTCGCGGTCTTCGGCGTCTTGCTCTGGGTGGCGGACCGGCGGCCGCAGCGGCGCGGTCTCGACGGTCTCGGCGTCGGAACCGCATTCGCGATCGGCGTCTCGCAGATCCTCGCCCTGATGCCCGGCGTCTCCCGCTCGGGCATCACGATCACCACCGGCCGATTCGGCGGCCTCGACCGCGACGCGGCGGCGCGCTTCTCGTTCCTGTTGCTGATCCCGATCGTGTTCGGCGCCGTGCTCTACAAGGGCGTGAAGCACGTCGTCCTCGAGTCGCTGCCCGCCGGCTCGACCGGTCCGTTCGTCGTGGGGACGCTCGCAGCCGCGGCGGTCGGGCTCGTCGCGATCGACCTCCTGCTCGGCTACGTCCGGCGACGCGACTACTCGCCGTTCGTGCTCTACCGGTTGCTCGTGGCCGCCGCGATCCTGATCGTGATCGCGACGGGCGTGAGATCGGCGACCTTCTAGGCGGCGATGGGCGTCGCGACCGGCCGCACGCCGAGCGGAAACGGCGCCAGATAAAGCCGCTGCGCCGAGCCCAGGCAGCCGACGACCGCGGCCTCGTCCCGTGCACAGGGCAGCAGCGTCTTCCACGTGTTCAGGTGCTCGCGCCGGTGGAAGTCGCCCGTCGCCACAGCCGGCAGGCGCGCCTCGGCAACCCACGGATAGACGTCGTCGCGGTTGACGAGCTCGAAGCGGTCGACAAGCCGCGCGAGCCGCTCGCGCTCGTGCCAGAAGCGACACGTACGCCGGCCCGCGTCCTCGGGACGGTGCGGATGTGCGGCGACGAGCGCGGCGCCGGCCCTGCGCGCCTCCTCGAGCGCGTAGCGAATCCCGAGCTCGATCGTCACGAACGTCCGCAATCCAATCGCGAGTGCGTGCGCCGAACGCAAAGGATCCGGATGGTCGTCGGTCAGCTCGAGTCCCGGAACGAGGACGAGGCCGTACTCGCGGCGCGCACGCTCGGACTCGCTCGCGAGCTCGTCGAGGTACGCGCGCCAGTTGTGCACGCCGACGTAGCCTCGAGTGCCGTTGTCCGCCGGAAGCCTGTGATCCGTGACGCACAGCACGTCGAAGTTGTGGCTCCCGTAGAGGTCAACGAGGGCAGGAAGCGAGAGCGTCCCGTCGCTCCAGGTCGTGTGCGCGTGCAGCTCGGCGAGCAACAGCTGCGACTTCACAGCACCAGAGTGCGCGCAAACTCGCATGCCGTGGCCTGACGAAAGGTGAACGCGCGGAGGCCTTCCGGTGAAACGCGCCTGACTTCACGCCGTCGTCCAGGAACCACGACACACGGGGAGGAACAAGGAATGACGGGCGGTCGCGGGGCACGGCTCCGGCCACCGGAAAGCCACCAGCCGTTAACGACGCCGACCCCCACCGCTGCAGCATGCGGCCGCACAGTGCGAGGCGTGAGGATCGGCATCGTGTCGCATCACGCGTCGCGGACGAACGTCGAACTCGCCGCGGCGGCACCGACTGGGGTGCAGGCGTTCGTCATCACGCCGGAGGATGCATTGCGAAGGCTCAGGCCCGGCGATGTCGCGCTGGGACGTCTCGACGTCCTGCCGAGCTTCGACGGCGTCGAGGAGGGCCTCGTCCACCTCAAACGGCTCGAGCTCAACGCGATCTCGGTCCTCAATCGTTCGCTCACGTTGCGGCTCGCGCACGACAAGCTGGCAACGGCCGCCGCGCTTGCAGCCGCAGGCGTGCCGCACCCGCGCACGCGGTCGGTCGGACCGCACTCGAAGGCGCCGCCGCTGCCGTTTCCACTCGTGCTCAAGCCGCGCTTCGGAAGCTGGGGCGGCGACGTCGTCCGCTGCAACGACGCGGCCGACTACGCGATCGCGCTCGAGGCCTTCCGCCGCCGCAGGTGGTTCCACGCGGCCGGCGCCGTCGCGCAAGAGCTCGTCCCGCCGCTCGGGCACGATCTTCGGCTCGTCGTCGCCGGCGGCGAGGTTGTCGGGTCGGTGCGGCGCGTCGCGCCGCCGGGCGAATGGCGGACAAACGTCGCGCTCGGCGCGCGGCGTGAGCCGATCGACGCGCCTCCTGCCGCATTGGAGCTTGCCCGCGCGGCCGCGCGGGCGCTCGACGCAGATCTCGTCGGCGTCGACCTCCTCGCTCGCGGCCCGGGGCGCTACGTCGTCCTCGAGCTGAACGGCGCGGTGGACTTCTGCCGCGACTACGCGCCGCACACCGACGTCTTCGGAAGCGTGATGCGCGCGCTGGTGCCGAGAATGCCGCGCCTGCAGGTCATGCCCGAGCTTGCGGAGGCCGGCGCCTGGTGAGCGCTACGCGCGCGGGCTGTCCGACCGCCGCGAGGCGTCGGTGAACTCGCGGAACTCGCCCGTCACGAGGTAGGCGACCTGCTCGCCGATGTCCACCGCGTGGTCGCCGATTCGCTCGAGACAGCGCGAGACGGTGATCATTCGCAGTCCCCACTCGAGTCGCTCCGGATCTGAGCCGAGCGCGAGCACCTGGCCAACGACACGCCGGTTCGCGCGGTCGATCAGCTCGTCGAGCTCGACGAGCGACTCGGCCGCATCGACGTCGCGCTGCGCGAATGCGTCGAGCGCGACGTGGATCATTCCCTCCGCGCGCGCGCCCATGTCGGCAAACGCATCGATGAGCGCGGGCTCGGGATCGAACTCCGAGGCGAGCTTGACCAGCTTGGCGATCGTCACGCAGTAGTCGCCCATGCGTTCGAGATGGAGATTCGAATAAAGGAGCGCCAGCACGAGGCGCAAGTCGCCGGCGACGGGCGTCTGCTGTGCGAGCAGCGCCTGGATCCCTCCCTGGATGTTGAAATAGAGCGCATCGACCCGGTCGTCGAAGGCGATCACCTCGTCGGACAGCTCGGGGTCCTGCTCCCAGAGCGCGTTCAGCGCGCCGCGCAGCGCGCGCAGGACGAGCTCCCCCTCCTCCTGCAGCGCGGTCTCGGTGCGGTCGAGTTGCTCCTGGAAGGAGATCCTCATCCGAAACGTCCGGTTACATAGCCCTCCGTCCGCGAATCGGCGGGCTGGGTGAAGATCTTCTGCGTCACGTCGTACTCGACGAGGATGCCGCTGCGCGAGCCGTCGTCGCGCACGTCGAGGCTGAAGAACGCGGTCATGTCGGCGACGCGCGCCGCCTGCTGCATGTTGTGCGTGACGATCACGATCGTGTAGTCGCGCTTCAGCTCGTGGATCAGGTCTTCGATGCTCGACGTCGCGATCGGGTCGAGCGCCGACGCCGGCTCGTCGAGCAGGATCACCTCGGGCTCGACGGCGAGCGCTCGCGCGATGCACAGGCGCTGCTGCTGGCCGCCGGAGAGTGCAAGCGCGCTCCGCTTCAGCCGGCCCTTCACCTCGTCCCACAGCGCCGCCTGCGTCAGCGCCCGCTCGACACGTTCGTCGAGGTCCTTGCGCAGGCCGAGCATCCGGGGCCCCCAAGCGATGTTGTCGTAGATCGACTTCGGGAACGGATTCGGCTTTTGGAAGACCATCCCGATCCAGCGCCGCACCGAGACCGGGTCGACGCCGGGCCCGTAGAGATCCTGGCCGTGGTAGAGGATCTGCCCCTCGACGTGCGCTCCGGGGATCAGGTCGTTCATCCGGTTCAGGCAACGGATGAACGTGCTCTTGCCGCAACCGGAGGGGCCGATCAGCGCGGTGACCATGTTGCGGTAGATCTCGAGGTTGACGTTCTCGATTGCGGGATTGCGCCCGTAGCGAACCGTGAGGTCGCGAATGTCGAAGACCGTCTCTTTGCTGGTCGTCGGGACGCTTTCGCGCTGTGCGACTTCGATTGGGGCCACCGTGGCGATCGTATCCTCCTTCATCGCGAGAGTTTCCTGCGGGTTCGCGCCAGGACCGCCTTCGAGAGGAGGCTCACCGCGAGCACGAAGCTCATCAGCACGAGTGCGGCCGCCCAGGCGCGAGCGTGGTCGTCGGGATTCGGAGACTCGAGGTACTGGAAGATCGTGAGCGGGATCGACTGCAGCGCCTCGCGCGGATCCCAGCTGACCTGGTTCGTGGTCAGCGCGCAGGTGAACAGAAGCGGTGCAGTCTCGCCCGCAGCGCGCGCGACTGCGAGTGTCGCGCCCGTCAGGATGCCGCCGAAGCTCGTCGGGAGGATCACGCCGAGCACGGTCCGCCAGCGGCTCACACCGAGCGCGAAGCTCGCCTCGCGCAGAGTTTCCGGCACTAGCGCGAGCACCTCCTGCGTCGAGCGCGCGACGAGCGGCAGCATGATGATCGCGAGCGCAACGCCCGCCGCGATCGCGCTCTGCGTGTGGCCGAGCACGAGCAGGCCGAAGATGAAGATTCCGATGACGATCGAGGGCAGCCCGTTGAGCACGTCGAGAACGAAGCCGACGAAGCGCCGCACCTCGCGGGGCGCGAACTCGCTGGTGTAGATCGCGATCAGGATCCCGAGCGGAAGCGCGAAGACGGTCGCGCAGGCGACGATCACGACCGAGCCGACGATCGAGTTGGCGATGCCGCCGCCGGTGGAGAAGAAATCGGTCGACGGCCCCTTGGTGAAGAAGTCTGTCGTCAGCGCTCCGTGTCCCCGCGAGACGACGGACGCGACGACGAGCACGAGAGCGGCGACTGCGGCCAGCGCCGCGGTCAGCATGAGCGCCTCCATGAAGAGGTTGAGGAGCTTGCGGCGGCGCAGTTGCCGCGTCGGGGCCAGCGAGAAGCCGACGCGGTCCGACATCAGTCGCCTCCGATTCGCTGGAACTCGAACCTGCGCACGATCAGCTGTGCCACCACGTTGGTGACGAGCGAGAACACGAGAAGAACCAGTGCGAGGTAAACGAGCGCCGCGATGTGGATGTTCGTCGCCGCGGCCTGGTACTGCGCTGCGATGCGGCTGGCGAGCGTGTCCCCGTTCCGAAACAGCGAGACGTGGATGCCCAGCGTGTCTCCGATCACCTGGGTCACGGCGATCGCCTCACCGATTGCACGTCCGAGCCCCAGCATCACGGCGGCGACGAGCCCGGCGCGCGTGTGCGGGAGCACGACGCCGCGGATCATCTCCCAGCGCGTGGCGCCGAGCGCGAGCGCAGCCTCCTCGAGGTCTTTCGGCACCCCGAGGAAGAGCTCGCGGGCGATGCTCGCGGTGATCGGGAGGATCATGATCGTGAGCACGATCACGGCCGGCAGATAGCCCGTCAGCTGTGGCGTCCCCTTGAAGAAGGGAAGGAAGCCCAGCGTGCGCTCGAGGAACGGGCCGAGGTGCTCCTGCACGAACGGCCCGAGGACGAAGATCCCCCAGAGCCCGATCACGACGCTCGGGATCGCAGCGAGCATCTCTACGAGTGCGCCGACGACCCCGCGGACCGCCGGTGGTGCGAGCTCGCTCAGGAACAGCGCGATCGCGATCGCGAGCGGGGCCGCCAAGAGAACGGCGAGGAACGACGTGAACGCCGTCCCGTAGATGAAGTCGAGCGCTCCGAAGTCGAACTTGACCGGGTCCCACGCACGTGAGGTGACGAAGCCGAGGCCAAACTCGGTGGTCGCAGGCCACGCCTGCCTGACCAGTTCGTAGACGAGGAGGCCGACCACGACGAGCGCAGTCAGAGCCGCCCCGCCGGTCACAACGTGCAGGAGCAGATCGCCGATGCGATCGCCGATCCGGCGGCGGCCGAGAACGACGCGCCCGGGTGTCGATGCCGCGGGTGCGCTCACCTCGCGCGACAGTACTGCTGGACCGTGGTCGTAGAGCGGCCGTTCACCACTCCGTCACCAGAACGCCACCGAGCTTTTGCCCACACCTTCAGCGGAAGCGACCAAGCTTGCAGTGCAACCAAATTCAGGAGGAGAAGAACCTGTGAAACGCTTCGTTGCTCTAACCGCGATCGGCCTGGCCTCGATCTTCGTGGCGACCGCGGCCGCAAGCACGAGAGGCAGCTCGATCAGAGGCGCAGGCAGCACATTCGTCTCGCCGCTGCTGACGACCTGGGTCCAGCCGTACGAGTCGGCGACGGGCGTGCACATCGACTACAACCCGATCGGGTCCGGCGGTGGCATCCAGGCGATCACGAACCGCACCGTCGACTTCGGAGCGAGCGACGCGCCGCTCACGTCGGACCAGTTCAACGCCTGCAACGGCTGCGTCCAGATCCCGCTGACGATGTCCTCGACATCGATCGCCTACAACCTCCCCGGCGCCCCGCCGCACCTCCGGATCACCGGACCGGTGCTCGCAAACGTCTACCTCGGCAAGATCAAGAAGTGGAACGACACCGCGCTGAAGAAGCTCAATCCCGGCGTCAACCTTCCCGATACCGACATCACGCCGATCTTCCGCTCTGACGGAAGCGGGACGACCTACAACTTCACGGACTATCTCTCGAAGGTAAGCCCCGAGTGGAAGTCGAGGGTCGGCCGCAGTACGCAGGTGAACTTCCCGGAGGGCGTCGGCGGCCGCGGCTCTTCGGGAGTGTCAGCAGTGCTCTCGCGAACCGTCGGCGGCATCATCTACGTCGACGTCGCGTTCTCGCTGCGGAGCCACTTCAGCTTCTTCCGCGTAAAGAACAAGGCCGGCGTCTTCCAGCTGCCCGGCACGCGGGCGATCAAGGCCGCCGCGGCGACCGTGACGAAGGTGCCGGCAAACAACGAGCTGCACATCGTCGACCCGCCGAAGTCGCAGCGGCTTGCCTATCCGATCTGCACCTTCGTCTACGTGATCCTGCCGACGAAGAGCGAAAACGCGGCTGCGCTGCGCAAGTTCGTTGTCTGGGGGATGACGAACGGGACGAAGAACTACGGCCCGAAGCTCCTCTTCGTCCAGATTCCGAGAGTCGTGCTCAGCGCCTCCGAGAAGACGCTCAAAAAGGTTCAGTCCTAGAAAATTCCTTGCAGGGGCCAGAACACGGCGGCGGCGACCAACGCCGCCGCCGGGATGGTCAGGATCCACGCGATGACGATGTTGCCGGCGACGCCCCAGCGGACCGCCGACAGACGCTTCGTCGCGCCGGCGCCCATCACGGCTCCCGAGATGACGTGCGTCGTCGAGAGCGGGTAGCCGAAATGCGTGGCGAGATAGATCGTCGCGCCCGCGGTCGTCTGCGCGGCGAAGCCGCCTTCGGGCGTCATTCCGTAGATGCGCTGGCCGAGTGTTCGCATGATGCGCCAGCCGCCGACGTACGTTCCGGCGGCGATCGCCAGGCCCGCTGCGATCTTCACCCACGTCGGGATGTAGAAGGTCGAGATCGAGTGATGTGAGTACAGCGCGAGCGCGATCACGCCCATCGTCTTCTGCGCGTCGTTCGCGCCGTGCGTGAACGCCATCCACGTGCCCGAGACGAGCTGGCCGAGGCGGAAGCTCCGGTTGGCGACACCCGGGGTCATCCATCTGAAGATCCAGTAGATGGCCAGCAGCAAGCCGAAGGCCGAGAGGAACGCGAGGGTCGGCGCGACGAGACCGGGGATTGCGACCTTGTGGGCGATGCCGTGCCACTCGACGCCCTTCGATCCCGACTGGACGAGCGCCGCTCCGATCAGCCCGCCGATCAGCGCATGTGACGAGCTCGAGGGTAGCCCGAACCACCACGTGATCAGGTTCCACACGATCGCGCCGATGACGGCGGCGAGCACCGTCTTCTCGTTCGCGAGGCCGCTGTCGATGATGCCCTTGCCCACCGTCTTCGCCACGGCGGTCGTGGCAAACGCGCCGGCGAGGTTCGCGATCGCCGCCGTCAGCACGGCCATCCGCGGCGTCAGCGCCCGTGTCGAAACGGATGTTGCAACCGCGTTCGCGGTGTCGTGAAAGCCGTTCGTAAAGTCGAAGCCGAGCGCGACGACGATCGTGATGATCAGAAATGCCGAGTCCACGACTCAGCGGTTCTTGACGAGAATCGCCTCCAGCACATCCGCCGCGTTCTCGCACGCGTCGACGGCTTCCTCGAGCTGCTCGTGGATGTCCTTCCAGCGGATGATCGACACCGCGTCCTCGTTCGACGCGAACAGCTGGGCGATGCCCTCCCGGTTGAGCCGGTCGCCGTCGTCCTCCAGCTCGCGCAGCTCGATCAACTCGCGCTTCGAATCCTTGAACCCCTCGAGCTTGAGAACCGCCTCACGCAGCTTCGTCGCGGCCCGCTCGATGATGGCCGCCTGCCGGTGAGCGTTCTCCCGAATCTTCGTGACGCCGTAGCCGAGGATGTTTCCCGCCGCCTCGTCGATGTGATCGCAGATGTCGTCGAGCGCACCGGCGAGCCGGTACATGTCATCACGGTCGAAGGGCGTCACGAACGTCCGGTTGAGCAGGTCGACGACGTCATGCGTGAGGCGGTCGCCCTCGTGCTCGGCGTCCTTGATGTCGCGCGCGAGCGTGTCGCGGTCGTTCGGAAAGCCCTCGAGCAACCGCACCAGCAGCCGCGCGATCTGGACGTTGTTCTCGGCGGCGCGGTTGTAGAGGTCGTAGAACTCGCGACGCTGCGGAACGAGGTTGATCCGGGCCATCTGCGGCGCCGAGTATGACGTTCAGCGCGGGAAGGTGCAGCGGACCTCGAGACCCAGGCCGCCGGGACCGCGGCGCGCCTCGACCTCGCCGCCGGCCTGCGTGACGACGTGCTTCACGATCGCCAGGCCGAGCCCGGTCCCATGCGTCGTCCGTGCGCGATCGCCGCGGAAGAAGCGCTCGAACAGCCGCGGCAGCTCCGCGTCTGGGACGCCGCGCCCGTTGTCCGCCACGGAGAGGAGCACGACGTCGCCCTCGGTGCGGGCGGAGATCGTGCAGCGCGCGCCGTCACCCGCGTAACGGATCGCGTTCGCGAGAAGGTTCTCGATGAGCACGCGTAGGATGCGGGGGCGGACGGCGACCACAACGTCATCGGCGACGAGCGTGGCGAGCTCCTGTCCGTGACGTTCCGCGCTCGCGCGTTGCGCTTCGACGACATCGTGGACGATCGGCGCAACGAGCACGTCGCCGAGCCCGACCACAGCGCGGCCGGTCTCGAGCTCGCTGAGGAAGAGAACGTCGTCGACGAGCTCGGCCATCGCCTCGACCTCCTGCCGCGCCTGGGCGAGCAGCGCCTCTGCGTCCGCGCCTGGCAACGACGCGCTGTCGAGCAGTGCGTGCAGCCGCGCGAGCGGCGTGCGCAACTCGTGCGAGACCGCGGCTGTGAAGCCGACCCGCAGTTCCTCGAATGAGTCGGTCGTTGGCGTCTCAGCCATGATCCCAGTATGGCCAAGGTCCTGATCGTCGAGGACGACGAGGTCGTCGCGCAGTCGATGATCGACCACATTGCCGCCGCCGGGCACGAGGCGAAATGGACGGCGAAGGGCGAGCAAGGTCTGGCGGCGTTGCGCTACGACGCGCCCGACGTGGTCATCCTCGACCTGATGCTCCCGCAGCGAGACGGTTGGAGCGTGATCGAGAGCGCGCGCGCCGAGGGAATCGGCACCCCGATCCTCGTCGTCAGCGCACGCGGCACCGAGCACGACCGCGTCCACGCGCTGGACATCGGCGCCGACGACTACCTCGTGAAGCCGTTCTCGATGGCGGAGCTTGTCGCGCGGGTGAATGCCGCGGTGCGGCGCGGCGTGCGCGCGCCGGAGCCTGAGCGCGGCGACGTGATCGAGATCGAGGAGCTCCGAATCGACCCGCGCGAAGTACAGGCATACGTCGACGGCGAGAGCTGCGAGCTCACGCCCACGGAGTTCCGCCTCCTCTACCAGCTCGCGCTCGACCACGGCCGCGTCGTCACACGCGACGAGCTGCTGCAGAAGCTCTGGGGCAGGCGCGAGTCGCGCCGCGACCGAACGGTAGACGTCTTCGTCCGGCGCCTGCGCGACAAGGTCGACCGCCGCGCGAAGCGGCATACGTTCATCCAGACGCGCTACGGCGTCGGCTACAAGCTCGAGCCGGTGGCCAAGTGACAAAGTGTCACAAGGCGAGAAGGGCGATGCCGCCGGCGACGAGGACAGCGCCGGCGAACCGCACCGGGCCGACATGCTCACGCAGGAACACCGCCGCCAGCACAGCCGCGATCACGACGCCCGTCTCGCGCACGGCCGAGACCGCCGGGGCCGACGCGCGCCGAAGCGCGAGCAGCACGAGGAGGTAAGCCGCGGCGGATAGCACGCCGACGGCGACGCTCGTCGGCGAAACCGCCGCGCGCACCCGTCGCAACCCGACGAACGGCGGATAGGCAGCCGCGGGGCCGAGCATGATCAGCAGCGCGTACGAGAACGCATCCGCATGCCGGATTCCGTAGCGGTCGATCAACGTGTAGCCGCCGATGACGCTTGCGATCGCGACTCCGAGCGCGGCACCTCGGCTTCCATGCGCGCCGCGCACGAGAAGCACTCCCGCCGCCACGACTGCGACACCCGCGATCTCCGCCCAAGATGGTCGCGCGCTCACGAGCGCGATTGCGAAGACGAGCGTTGCGACGGGAGCGAGGCCACGCGCGATCGGGTAGACGAGCGACAGCTCGAAGTGGCGGTATGCCGCTGCAAGCAGTGCGACATAGACGAGCTCCAAGGCACCCGAGGGAACGACGTACTTCCATGCGGCCGCGTCGACGTCCCAGGTGGCCGCGGCGAACGGCACGAGCACGACGACGAAGGTGACGACAGCCACCGCTGTGGTCGCTTCGGTATCGCGCGTTCCTCGCAGAAGCAGATTCCAAAGCGCGTGCAACGTGGCCGCGCCGAGCGCGAGCAGGAGCGCCGCGGATCCCATGCGGCTATCATCTCGCCCGCGCGATGAGGCTCGCGCTAACCGCCCCGAAGGGCTGATGGCCTCTACCGAACGTCACCAGACGCAACGTAGGAGGTCACCGTGAGCCCAATCCAACTCGCCCTAGTACTCGCCGCCGTCGTTCTCGTCGCCTCGGTCATCTCCGTCGAGCTGGGAATCACCGTCGCGCTCATCGAGCTCACGCTCGGGGTCGTTGTCGGAAACGTCTTCGACCTGCAGACGCAGGGCTGGCTCGACTTCATCGCCAAGTTCGCGTCGATCGTCCTCACGTTCCTGGCGGGGATGGAGGTCGATCCGGACTACATGCGCGACCGCGCCAAGGCAACCGTCACGATCGGCGTCGCGTCCTTTGCCGGTCCGTTCGCGACAGCGTCTCTCATCTCGTACTTCGCGATCGGCTGGACCGTCAAGGCATCGCTGATCGCCGGTACCGCGCTCTCGACGACGTCACTCGCCGTCGTGTACGCGGTCCTCGTCGAACGTGGTCTGACGCGGACGAACGTGGGCAAGCTCTTGATGAGTGCGACGTTCGTCACCGACCTCTGCACGGCGCTCGCGCTGTCGGCGATCTTCATCAAGCCGAACGTCTGGTTTCCCGTCTTCCTCGCGGTCTCGCTGGCTCTGATCGTCGCGCTGCCGCGGATTGCCCGGCCGTTCTTCGCCCGCTACGGCGATCGCGTGATCGAGCCGGAGATCAAGCTCGTCTTCGTCGCGCTCTTCCTGCTGATGGTTCTCGCCGACGCGTCGAACGGGCACGCGGTGCTGCCCGCGTTCGTCCTCGGGCTCGTCATGAGCCGGCACTACGCCGAGCACCGCGAGGAGCAGCAGCGCCTTCGCGTGGTCGCGTTCGCATTCCTGACGCCCTTCTTCTTCATCAAGGGTGGCTTGAACGTCTCGCTACACGCCGTCGTCACAAACCTGGGTCTGCTTGGCGCGCTCCTGCTCACGAAGCTGATCCCGAAGCTCGCGTTCGTCTATCCGCTCGCGCGCCGGGCCATGCCAAGGCACGCGACGTTCACGACGCTGCTGATGAGCACAGGCCTGACATTCGGGACGATCTCGTCGCTCTACGGGCTGACCTCCGGGATCATCGACGAGACGCAGTTCTCGCTCCTGATCACCGTGGTCGTTCTTTCCGCGGTCGTGCCGACGGCGATCGCGGAACGCTGGTTCCTGCCGCCGCGGCACGAGGAGCCGGCGCCCATCCCGGCCGAAGAATTCGTTTAGTCCCGCCGAATCGCCAGGTCCGTCGCCACGAGCCGCTTGCCGTCCAGTTCGTAGACGACGTCCACGGAGTCGTTCTGCCGGTACGTGCCGGCGACGCCGAGCAGCATCGAGAGCCACCGCATCGTTCCGAGGCGGCCCTCCTTCGCGAGCGGCCGGTCGAACACGAGCGCTCGGCCGTCACGCCGGTAGTCGCGGCCTTCGACCTGCGGAACGCCGTTCACGAAGACCTCGAACTCACCGGTGACGTACGACGGCACCTCGACACTCGCCACCTTCGTAGAATGCCACCCGTCCGTGCGCCGGAGACTGCTCCTCCTCGTGACACCGTTCGCCGGCGCATTTGCGCTCGCGGCCGCGGCGAACGCCTCGAACGGTGGCATCTCTCCAGTGGCTCCCGTGTCGCCGAACGGGCATCGCATCACCGACGCGTACTGGCTGATCCTCGGAATCACCGGCGCAATCTTCCTGCTCGTCGAGGGGACGCTGCTCACCTTCGTGATCCGTTACCGGCGGCGCGGGCGGTCACGGAACGCGGAGCCCGAGCAGATCCACGGTGAGACGAGAGTCGAGATCGTCTGGACGGTGATCCCCGTGCTGATCCTCGCCGCGATCGTCTCATTCGTCTTCTACAAGCTGCCCGGCATCAAGAACACGCCGCCCGCGGCGGCCGGCGAAGAGCCGATCAACATCAAAGTCGAGGCGCACCAGTTCTACTGGCTGTTCAAGTATCCAGGCGGGCGCGAATCGATCAACCTGCTGATCGTGCCGCGCGGGAGCGTCGTCACGCTCGACGTGACGAGCGCCGACGTCGCGCACAGCTGGTGGGTGCCCGCGTTCGGCGGCAAGATCGACGCCATCCCCGGCACGACGAACCACACGTGGTTGAAGGTGGACAAGGTCGGTACGTACCCGATTCGCTGCGCCGAGTTCTGCGGCATCCAGCACACGACGATGAAGGGCTTCGTCCGCGTCTTCGACCTCGACCGGCGCGGCGCGCTTCCGCCGGAGCCGCTCGGCAAGGAGGCGTTCACCGGCGTGTGCGCGAGCTGCCACGGTTTCGAGGGAGAGGGGCTGATCGGACCGCCGATCGCGTCGAGCCCCACGCTTCAGGATGCGAAGGCGCTTCGCGAGATCGTCCAGAACGGCTCCGGGAAGATGCCCGCAGTCGGCAAAACGTGGGATGCGAAGCTCATGAACGCGCTGGCGGGCTACGTCAAGTCGCGCTTCGGAGGCACGGGTGGCGGCTAGGACGGAAGTGCTCCCGGCGCGGCCCGCCTGGTACGAGGGTCGCTACGCGAGCTGGCTGACCACGACCGACCACAAGCGGATCGGCGTGCTCTACGTCTCGACCAGCCTGCTGTTCTTCATCGGCGGCGGGGTGCTCGCGCTGCTCATGCGCGGGCAACTCGCGACGGCGAACGAGGACTTCATCACGCGCGACCGCTACGACGAGCTGTTCACGCTCCACGGCACGGCGATGGTCTTCCTCATGGTCGTGCCTATCCTGGCCGGCTTCGGCAACTTCCTTGTCCCGCTGATGATCGGCGCGCGCGACGTGGCGTTCCCGCGGCTGAACGCCATGTCGTACTGGTTCTTCCTCTTCGGAGGTGTGACGCTGTTCCTCAGCTTCTTCGCAAGCGGCGGCGCGGCGAAATGCGGCTGGACGTGCTACGCGCCGCTCTCTTCGACCCAGTACGCGCCCGGCCACGGCGTCGACCTCTGGATCCTCTCGCTCCACCTGTTGACGATCGCCTCGATCGCAGGCGCGATCAACTTCATCGCGACGATCCACAACATGCGCACCGCCGGGATGACCTGGATGCGGCTGCCGCTGTTCGTCTGGACGATCGAGATCTACTCGGTGATGCTGCTGTTCGTCCTCCCGGCGCTCTCGGCGGGGCTGACGATGCTGCTGCTCGACCGGCACGCGAGCACGCACTTCTTCGACCCGACCCACGGCGGCAGCGCCGTCCTGTGGCAGCACGTCTTCTGGTTCTTCGGCCACCCCGAGGTCTACATCATGATCCTGCCGGCGATGGGGATGGTTTCGGAGATCATCCCCGTGTTCGCGCGCAAGCCGATCTTCGGCTACAAGGCGGTCGCGTTCTCGACCGTCGGCATCGGCTTCTTCTCCATGCTGGTGTGGGCCCATCACATGTTCGCCGTCGGCCTGCCGATCTGGCTGCAGTCCTTCTTCATGATCACGTCGCTGACCGTCGCCGTTCCGACCGGCGTAAAGATCTTCAACTGGCTCGCGACGACGTGGCGAGGGAACCTCAGCTTCGACACGCCGATGCTCTTCGCGCTCGGCTTCATCGCCGTGTTCACGATCGGCGGGCTGACCGGGATTTTCCTCGCCGCGTTTCCCGTCGACTGGCAGGTGACGGATACGTATTTCGTCGTGGCGCACATGCACTACGTGCTGTTCGGCGGCGCGATCTTCGGCATCTTCGGCGGGCTGCACTACTGGTGGCCGAAGATGTTCGGCCGCCTGTTGAACGAGGTCCTCGGAAAATGGACCTTCTGGCTGATGTTCATCGGCATGAACCTGGCGTTCTTTCCGATGCACCTGCTCGGCCTCGAAGGCATGCCGCGGCGGGTCTACACGTACTCCGAGGGCGGAAGCCAGCAGGTGTACAACTTCATCTCCACGGTGGGCTCCTTCGTGATGGCTCTCGGCATCCTCGTCTTCCTCTTCAACGTCCTCCGGACGCACGTCTGGCGGGCCGGCCCGCGCGCCGGCAACGACCCTTGGCTCGCCAACACGCTCGAGTGGTACACGACCTCGCCGCCGCCGCCGCACAACTTCGACAGCGTCCCTTACGTCACGAGCGCGCGTCCGCTCCGGGACTTGCGGCGCAAGTTGGAGGAGACTCGTGCGCTCTAGCTCGGGTGCCTGGATGCGGCTGACCGGGCTCGCCGCAGCCGCGGCGACGCTGCTCGCCGTCGTGTCCGGCGCAACGGGGTTCGAGCACCGGCTGCTCGCGGCCTTTGCGCTCCCACCGCTCGTCGCGCTCGTCGTCGCGGGACGGCTGGCGCGCCCCCGCCTCTTCGCGCCGTCGCTCGCGGCACTCGCCCTCTTCGGCGTCGCCGCGCTCGTCCCGGGCGAGCCGCTGCACGCCGCGCTTGCCGCGCTCGCCTTCGCGGGCACGCTCGTGGCGGCCGCGCAGACGTTCCGCGGCGAAGGCGTCGCGGCCGGTGCCTGGCGCGACTACGTCACGCTGACGAAGCCGCGGATCATGACGCTCCTCCTCCTCACCGGTGCGTGCGGCATGATCGTCGGCGCGCGCGGACTGCCGTCGCTCTGGCTGTTCGCCGCGACCATGACCGGCCTCGCGCTCGCGTGCGGCGGTGCGAGCGCGCTGAATCACGTCCTCGACGCGGACATCGACCGCTTGATGGGCAAGCGGACGCAAGAGCGGCCGGTCGCCGCCGGCAGGATCGACCCGGGCCGCGCGCTCGAGTTCGGCCTGACGCTGAGCGCGTTTTCGTTCGTCCTCCTCGCGAGCGCCGTCAACGTCCTCACTGCGTCGCTGGCGCTCGCGGGGAACCTGTTCTACGTCCTCGTCTACACGCGCTGGCTGAAGCGCTCGACGCCGCAGAACATCGTCATCGGCGGCGCGGCAGGCGCGGTGCCGCCGCTCGTCGGCTGGGCGGCGGCAACGGGCAACCTCACCGTGCCGGCGCTTTTCCTCTTCCTGATCGTCTTCTTCTGGACGCCGCCGCACTTCTGGGCGCTCGCGCTGCTGATCCGCGACAGTTACGCCGCCGCCAGGGTGCCGATGTTGCCGGTCGTCCGCGGAGAGCGCGAGACGCTCCGCCAGATCGTCGGCTACACGCTCGTGCTGATCGCCGTCACGCTGCTGCCCTTCGCGTGGGGAACGCTCGGCATCGGCTATGCCGTCGCGGCGCTGGCGCTGGGCGGGACCTTCCTCGCGTTGACGCTGCGGTTGCGGCGATCGCCGTCACGCGGACGTGCGTCCCTCCTGTTCCATTACTCGCTGCTCTACCTCGCGCTGCTCTTCGTCGCGATGGCGTTGGACGTGCTGTGACCAAGAACGAGCGTGATCTGGCGCGCAAGAACAACGTCTGGGGCTGGTCGCTGTTCGCGCTCGCCCTCGTGCTCGGCCTCGGAACGGCGGCGGTGGCCCTCATCTTCAACGCCGTCTCGAGCTACTAGACCATTTCCGCCGAGAGGGGTATCGTTTCTCCGTCGGGCCAGCGTCGGGAGGGATTAATGCCGAGATATCTGATTCAGCGCAAGTTCAGCGTCACCGAGGACGAGATGCCGAGAGTCGGTCGACGCTCGAAGGAGCTCACGATCGACGAGTTCACCACGATTGTGTGGGAGCACAGCCACGTCATCGTCGACGACAGCGGGATGGCCGGAACGTATTGCGTTTACGAGGCGCCGGACGAAGAGACGGTGCGCAAGCACGCGCACGCGCTCGGCGAGCATGAATACGAGATCCACGAGATCGTCGGCGACGTCACACCTGCGGACTTCCCACTCGACCGGGACGGGGCAGTTAGCTAGTCGCCGCGGCGGGCGAGACTCGCCGCATCCGGCACGTGATAGAGCGCCTGGAAGGCGACCGCTCGCTTGCGGCCGATCTCGCGACGGCGTTCGTCGTTCTCCGGCAGAAGCTTGAACGCCTCGTTGTACAACGTGACTGCGCGCTCCTTGGCCCAGCCATGATCGGAGTGCTCGGCGGCTTCGACGTAGTACGAAAGCGCGCGGTCCGGATCGCCGGCCTCGCGCCAGTGGAACGCGAGCGTCGCCGCCGACTCTCCCGTCGCGGTGGTCGTCTCTTCCAGGAAGCGCGCAACGTTCGCATGGCGCTCTCGGCGCTGGGCGCGGGGCACGGTCGCGTACGCGACGGCACGCATCAGGCCGTGCTTGAACGTGTACTGCTGGTCGCCTTGGATGCGCGAGACAGCCTCGCGCCGGATGAAGCCTCGCTCCTCGAGCGAGCCGAGCAGCTCGCTGAGGCCGACGCTCCGTTTCTGAAGCTGCTCGAGAACGCCTCGCCAAAAGATCTTCCCGACCACGGCCGCGTCGAGCAGGACCGAACGCTCGTCCGGCTCGAGCGCGTCGAGCCGCGCAGCGAGGATGCTGCGGATCGTCGTCGGCAGCGCATCGACGTCTTGCGCCGTCCGCTCTGCCACCACCGCCGCCAGCTCTTCGATGAAGAGCGGGTTGCCTTCGGCAGCTCCGGCGAGCCGCGCCGCGGCGGTCTCGTCGAGGCGGCCCGCCAGCAGCCGCGCCGCCAGCTGCTCGGCATCGTGCTCCCCGAGCGGCTCGAGTGACAGGGCCGTGGCCGAAAGGAGCCCGCCGCCCCATGCGCGCCGTTCGCCGAACAGCTCGGGGCGCGCGAGCGCGACGAAGAGGACAGGCGCGTCCTCCGTGCGGGCGCTCAGCACCTCGATCAGGTCGAGGAGGCTCGAGTCCGCCCAGTGGATGTCCTCGAACACGAGCAGCGTCGGCGTCTCGCGCCCGACGTTCTCGACGAACTGGCGCGCCGCGAAGAAGAGCCCTTCGCGATCGACCGCAGTCGCGCTCGGAAACCCGAGGAGGAGCGCGAGGGCGTCCGAGAGCTCCGCTCCGTCGGCGGAGATCGCGAGCTTCAGCTTTTCGAGCGCGACGGCCGCCTCGTCGTTGTCGAAGATTCCGGCGACCTGCTTCACGTGCTGCGCGAACGCGCCGTACGCAGAGCTGTCGCCGTAGGGAAGGGAGCGCCCCCGCAGCGCACGCCCGCCCTGCGCCGAGACCACGCGCGCGAATTCCTCGGCGAGCCTGCTCTTGCCGATACCCGCAGGGCCGATCACCGTCACGAGATGAGGGCGCCGGTCGCTGCACACCTGGTCCCAGAGCCGGGTCAGCAGGTCCAGATCGCGCTCTCGGCCGACGAGCGGCGCGTTCGACAGCATCCGCTCGCCTGCGGGCGCCGCGGCGCTCAGCGCGAGCCAGACCTCGATCGGCGCAGCCTTCCCCTTCGCGAGCACCGGCGCCGCCGCCGCGTAGGCGATCGTGGCGCGCGTCGCCGCGTGGGTCTCCCTGCCGACGAGCACGCCGTTCATCGGCGCCGCGGCCTGCAAGCGCGACGCGGTGTTCACCACGTCGCCGACGACCATCGTCTCGCCGTGCTCCGGGCGGGCGTCGAGGTCGACGATCGCCTCGCCCGTGTTGACAGCAAGGCGCACCTGCAGGTCGAGCTCCTGGTCCGCGTGGTTCATCTTCTGGAGCTCGTCGCGAATCGCAAGGGCCGTGCGCACGGCTCGCTCGGCGTCGTCGCCGTGCGCGACCGGCGCGCCGAAGATCCCGAGCACCGCGTCGCCCACGAACTTCTCGATCCTGCCGCCGTGACGTTCGATCTCGCCGCGCACCCGCTCGTAGTACGGCGTCAGGAAGGAGCGCACATCCTCGGGATCGAGCTGCTCGGCGCGAGAGGTGAACCCGACGATGTCGACGAAGAGGACGCTGACGACACGCCGCTCCTCCCGGTGGGCCTCCGTGGCCAGTGCGGCGCCACAGTGCAGGCAGAAGCGCGCTACGTCAGGGTTCTCTTGACTACATGCGGCGCAGACGGACACGCTGACAGCCTATGGAATCGACAGACGGGATCTTCCTCGCGCGGCCGGACACTCCGTCGGGCGGCATCCGGCTTGCCGTCAAGGACCTCTTCGACACCGCCGGCCTGACGACGACGTACGGCTCGTCGATCTTCGCCGACCACGTGCCGGCCGAGACGGCGGAGGCAGTCCGCCTCCTCGAAGCGGCGGGCTACGCGAACGTCGGGAAGACGAACCTGCACGAGTTCGCCTACGGCGTCACCTCGATGAACCCGCACTTCGGGTGGGTACCGAACCCCGTCGCACCCGGACGGATCGCCGGCGGCTCGAGCGGAGGCTCAGCCGCCGCGCTCGCCGCCGGCCTTGCGGACGCTGCGCTCGGCAGCGACACGGGCGGGTCGATTCGGATTCCGGCCGCGTTCTGCGGCATCGTGGGCTTCAAGCCGTCGTTCGGGCTCGTTTCCCTCGAGGGTTGCTGGCCGCTGGCGCCGAGCTACGACCATGCCGGGCCGATGGCGCGAACCGTCCGCGACTGCGCGGCGATGATGCAGGCGCTCGTCCCGGAGTTCGAGCCCGCGCCCATTCCCGACCTCGCTGACCTGCGCGTCGCGGTGGCGTGGACGGACGACGCGGAAGACGGGGTCCGGCAGCGGATCGAAGCGGCCGCAGCGTTCTTCCCGCACCGTGAGCACGTGGACTTCCCGCGCGGCCGGGGCCACCTCCGTGTCTTCATGCGCGAGATCGGCGAGGTGCACGCGACGCTGTTCGAGGAGCAGCCGGAGGCGTACGGCACGGATGTCGCGCGCAAGGTGCGTGAGTGCCTCGCCGTCTCGGACGCGGAGTTTCGCGAGGCCGAGCGCGTGCGAGCTTCTCTCCGGGACGAGGCGCCCGAGCGGCTCGAGGGATTCGACCTCCTGCTGACGCCCACGCAAGGCTTTGTGGCGCCGACGTACGAGGACGCGGCCGACGACTCGCTCCGTCTCGGCATCACGCGGTTCACGAATCCCTTCAACGCCCTCGGCTGGCCGGCCCTCGCGCTGCCGTGTGGCCGGGCGGAGCACGGCCTCCCCGCATCCGTCCAACTCGTGGGCCGGCTCGGCGCCGATGCGCTGGTCCTCGCCGCCGGCGAGGCGCTGGAGGCTCAAGTAGCGGCCTAGAACTGCCGAAACAGGCCGGAGAGCATGCGCTTCGCCCGTCCCGCCGCAGTCGCCTTTGCCGCCCTGCTCGCCGTTTCCGGAGCCGGTGCGGCGACGCGTGGCCAATCGCCTTCGCTCCGCGCGCCCCAGAATCTGCACGGGTTCTTGCTGCGGGCGAGCGAGCCGTCGCAGGACACGTTCGCGCGTACGCCGTCGTTTGCGTGGCAGCCGGTCGCCGGCGCAAACCGCTACGAGTTCCAGCTCGCCACGGCGCGGACGTTCGCGTCCGGTGCGCTGCTCGCGCGAAAGACGATCAAGGCGCCCGCCGTCTCGCTCGCGATCTCGCTGCCCTGGATCACAGGTACGCCCTACTCGCTCTACGCACGCGTGCGCGGCCTCGCGCCGAACGGCACGACAAGCGCTTGGAGCACGCTGTTCGGGTTCAATATGCGCTGGACGAGCTTGCCGACGCCGCTCGAGACGGTGCCGGGACTCATTCGCTGGTCGCCCGTCGACGGTGCGACCGCCTACCAGGTCTGGTACCTCGAGCCGAACAAGATCTTCAGGACGCAGACGACGGTCGCGGACGAGCGCGAGTATTTCACCTTCCACCAGGACGCCTCGTGGACGGGCACCGTCCACTGGCGGATTCGCGCCCTCCGCACGCTGTACGGCAGCGTACGTAACGGCCTGCCGGCGGTGTCCTACGGGCCGTGGAGCCCCGTCTACACCTCGACGAACACGCCGTTCGCAGGCGGCGCGCTCAACGGCGTGGAGACGATCTCCGACTCGGTCTCGACCGCGGCGACGCCGGCCGCACATCACGTGATGCCCGCGTTCGCGTTCAAGGGCAACACGAGCTTGTCGGGCACACCCGCCGAGCTGTACCGGGTCTACGTCGCGACCGATCGTGACTGCGTGAACATCGTCTTCCGCGGCGCCGTCGTCGGAAGCCCGTCCTACGCGCCGCGCTGGAACGGGACGCTTGCCCTGCCCACCACCTCCGCCGAACAGCTCAGCGCCCGCACACGTTTTGTCACGGCCGGCTCCGAAGGCCTGACGACGATGGCCGACAGCACGCCGGTGACCGCGAACGAGGCCGTGCAGCCGGGCGAGGCGACGATCACGAGCGGCGAGGACGATTCGCCCTCCAACGACGACACCGACGTCCCTCCCACGACGACCGCGACGACCACCGGAACCGCGCCGAAGTTTCCCGAAGCGACGCTCACCGTCGACAAGGCGAATGTCGGACCGCCCGTCGACCTGTGGGACACCGATTGGCCGACCGGCCGCTATTACTGGACGGTCGTTCCCGTCGAGGTGCTGGTCAAGGATGCGCTGTCGTCCACCTTGGGCGCAGTCGCGGCGGCCGGTTCGACGACGGTCTCGATTGCCGCGGGTGACCAGCTCGCAGTGGGCGACGTCCTGACCATCGGCACGGGGCCGGCGCAGGAGACGGTGACGGTCGTCTCCGCCGGCGGCGCCACGGTGACCATCTCGCCTGCGCTCGCGAATACGCACGGCACCGGTGACGCAGTCGTGCGTGCCGGCGGATCGCTCACGTACAAGGACCTCGAGCTGCCGCAGGACGCCTGCGCGGCGGGCCGCATCCTCTCTTTCGGCAAGACCGGCCAGCCGGCGCTGGCATCGCGCGGAAACGCCCCGTTCGCCTCGGGTCTCTCGCCGAACGGCAAGCTGACCTCGCCGGTGAGCTCCAGGCCCGCGTTCTACGGCACGCCGCTCGTCTCGTGGCAGCCGGCGCTGGCGGCGAGCGCGTACGAGGTGCAGTGGAGCAAGACCCGCTATCCGTTCGTCGCAGCCGCGACGCCGATCCTCACGTACGGCACGGCGGCGACGCTGCCGTTGACGCCGGGCAAGTGGTGGTACCGCGTGCGCGGCATCAACCTCGCCCTGCCCGCCGGCGCACGCGCGATGGCCTGGTCACAGGCACTGCCGGTCGTCGTCGCGAAGCCAACGTTCAAGATCGTCGGAGCTCCTTCACGTGTATCGAGCTCGCGCTCGTCTTCGACGATGCGGCGCTACGACAAAGGCGCCTTCACGATCGACGTACCGAAGTCATGGCGGTCGGTGAAAGCGGCAGACACCATCTTCCTGTTCGTCGCGTTCGACCCAAAGGCCAAAGGCGGCGTGCACGCCGGTGTGAACGTGTTGCGCACGGGTGGTCGAGGAACTCGCTCGTTCGAGCAGTGGGCCAAGGCGCTCGCCGCTCAGGCGAAGCGGGTTGCAAGCAGCTCGGTATCGTGGCGCGTCGTCAAGGAGCCCGCCGGGTCGGCGGTGCTGCTCACGTTCCGGAGCAAGACGGCTAAGCCAGTGAACATCTACCAGTACGCGTTTGACGTCCGCGGGCAGGCCTATGTGGTCACGTTCGGCGCTGCCGCATCAGCCGCCAAGCAATACAGGCACGCGTTCGCCAAATCGGCGGCGAGCTTCTCCTTCTTCTAAGCGGCTGCACGCACCGCGTCCTCGTAGATCGGGTCGCGGGTGAAGCGGTCGAGCTGGTGCGACAAGAGGTCCGATGGAGGCGGAGGTTCGCCCGGCGGAGCGTCGATCGCCTTCCCGTCGACGTAGACCGACGTGAGCACGTCCGCAGGTTCGTGCTCGAGCGCCACGTCGTGACCGAGGCGCGAGCGCAGCCAGCCCGCGAGCAAGAGCGCCTGCGCGCGCGTCGCGCGCACCGAGATCTCGTGCGCCTCGAACGGCCAGGCGCCCGCGAGCTCGCGACGCCAGCGCTCCGTCCGCTCCCACGCGATGTCCGAGACCGCGGTGCGATCGAAGCGCTTCGCCAGCTCGCCGTAGCCTTGTGACAATTTGTCACTTGGCCACTCGGTGGAGTCGACGATCAGCCGGTCGACCTCGCCGACGAGCTCGTCGAAGACCTCGCCGAACTCCGGCATCCCGCGCCAGCGACAGAAGACCGGCAGGTCCGCGACGAGCAGAGGAACGACGACACTCGCCGGATGGCGCGCGCGCTCGCCGCCAAGCCGCACGCGGATCACCTCCGCGCACACCGCCTGCTCGCCGAAGGCGAAGCACTGCACCGATGCATCCATGTCGAGCGCGTCGCCGTCCTCCGGCCGCGGGAAGAGGAGGATCGTTCGCGAAGGATGTTGCTCCGCGAGGCCTGCAAGCGTGCGTTCTGCGGCCTCCTCCCAGCCGGAAGGCACCCAGGCGAGGTGCGTCATCACGCTCGTGCGCTGGTTCGGCGCCTGGCCGGGGGCGGTGGATGCGTCGCGCAGGTCCGCGAGCTCGCGTTCGATATCCACGACGCTCGAGGCCATCAGTGACTTCGCCACGCGCGACCGTCGCGCTGGACCAGCTCGTTCGTGCTCGCCGGTCCCCACGTTCCCGATGAGTAGTTCGGGAACGCCGGCCGGTCGCGTCGCCACGCTGCAACGATCGCGTCGACGAGCGACCACTGCTCCTCAACCTCGTCGGTGCGCGTGAACAGCGTCTGGTCGCCGAGCATCGCGTCGAGAATCAGCCGCTCGTACGCTTCGGGGAGCCCCGTACGGAACGCGCCGCCGTAGAGGAAGTTCATGTGCACGTTCCGGATCGACATCCCTGCGCCGGGGACCTTCGCGCCGATCGCGAGCGAGACACCTTCGTCCGGCTGGACGTGCACGACGAGCACGTTCGGCTTCAGGCCCTCCGTCGCGGCCTCCTCGAAGGGCGGGTGCGGCGCGCTCTTGAACTCGATCGCGATCGTCGTCTCGCGGCGCGCAAGCCGTTTGCCCATGCGCACGTAGAACGGAGTGTCCGCCCAGCGCCAGTTGTCGACGAAGAGCTTCGCGGCGACGTACGTCTCCGTCATCGAGTCGGGAGCGACGCCCTCCTCGTCGCGGTAGCCGGGAACCTCCTCGCCCTCCACGTAGCCGCGCCCGTACTGTCCCCGCACGACCGACTTCGGCCCAGGCGTGTGCAGCGCGCGCAGCACCTTCACCTTCTCGTTGCGCACCTGCTCGGACGTGAAGTCGATGGGCGGTTCCATCGCCGTCAGCGCGAGCAGCTGGAGCAGGTGGTTCTGGAAGATGTCGCGGATCGCTCCCGCCTGCTCGTAGTAGCCGGCACGACCCTCGATGCCCATCGTCTCCGCGACCGTGATCTGCACATGGTCGATGAACTGACGGTTCCAGATCGGCTCGAAGATGCCGTTGGAGAACCGCAGCGCCAGCATGTTCTGGACGGTCTCCTTGCCGAGGTAGTGGTCGATGCGAAAGATCTCTTCCTCGGTGAAGTACTCGTGGAGCTCCGCGGTCAGCGCCCGCGCGGAGTCGAGGTCGTGGCCGAACGGCTTCTCGATCACGAGGCGCACCCAGCCCTGCGCGTCGGCGCGGCGCGTGCCGACTTCGTGCACGAGCGTTGCGATTGCGCCCGGAGGCACCGCGAAGTAGTAGACGCGGTTGCCGGCCGTTCCGCGCTCTTCGTCGAGGCGAACGGCGCGTTCGTGCAGGCGATGTTCGAACGCTTCGTCCCCGAAGTCAGTCGAGATGTAGGACATCGTCTCCGCAAGCGGTTCCCAGACGTCGGTCCGGAAGGGATCGCGCGCATGCTCCTTCACCGCTTCCTCCATCCGCGCGCGGAAGCTCTCGTCGGTTTCCTCCGTTCGCGCAGCGCCCACGACCGCGAACTTCTCCGGCAGGAGGCGCCGGTACGCGAGCGAGTACAGCGCCGGAATCAACTTGCGCTGCGTGAGGTCGCCCGAGGCGCCGAAGATCACGAAGGCGCACGGATCGGGCGTCCGCCGAAGCTGCAGACCCTCGAGGAGCGGGTTCTCTTCGATGATCGTCATTCGCTCTTCACCGCGTGACCGCCGAACTCGTTGCGGAGCGCGGCCGTGATCTTCGCGGCAAACGACTCGTCCTGGCGTGAGGCGAAGCGCGCGAAGAGCGCGGCCGTGATCACGGGCACCGGAACGTCCTCGCGCATCGCCTCGTGGATCGTCCACCGACCCTCGCCCGAGTCTTCGACATAGCCCTTCAGATGGGGCAGGTCATTGCCGCCCTTCTCGAGCGCGTCGTGCAACAGCTCGAGGAGCCACGAGCGGACGACGGAGCCGTAGCGCCAGATCCCGGCGATCTCCTTCAGGTCGAGCTCGAACTCCGACTTCGCCATCACCTCGAAGCCCTCGGCGTAGGCCTGCATCAGCCCGTACTCGATCCCGTTGTGCACCATCTTCGTGAAGTGCCCGGCGCCGCTCCCGCCGACATGTGCGTAGCCGTCGTCGGGCGCGAGCGTGGTGAAGATCGGCTCGAGCCGCTGCACCGCCTCATCGTCCCCGCCGACCATCAGGCAGTAGCCGTTGCGCAGACCCCAAATGCCGCCGGAGACGCCGGCATCGACGAAATGGAGGCCCTTCGCCTGGGCATCTCGGTACCGCCGCTGCGAATCGCGAAAGTTCGAGTTGCCACCGTCGACGATTGTGTCGCCGGGATCGCCGAGCGTGAGCAGCTCCTGGAACGCGTCCTCGGTGATCTTGCCCGCCGGGATCATCAGCCAGAAGGCCCGCGGCGAGGCGAGTTGATCGCGGAGCTCGCCGAGCGTAGACGCGGTGGACTCGACACCCGGGTCGTACGTCTTGACGTCGTGCCCGTGCTCGCCGAGACGGATCGTCATGTTGCCGCCCATCCGCCCCAGCCCGATCATTCCCAGCTGCACTACAGGTCCTCCAATTTGACGCGTGCAACGCGTCGGCCGCGCGCCTTCAGCGACTCGTAGTCTCCAGCCGCCTGCGCCCGTATCAGGCGGGCGAAGCCGAACTTCTGCCCGGGAATCCGGAGCTCGTCGCCGGGATCGTCGACAACCTGGAGAAAGAGCCCGGCGTTGGGTCCGCCTTTGTGCAGCTGACCGGTCGAGTGCAGATACCTCGGACCGAAACCGTGCGTGACGACGTGACCTGTCGCCCGTGCGCGGTCGACGAACGGCTGAACCTCCTCCACGCGCGCAGGGTCGACGAATGCCTGCACGGCGACATAGTCGCCGTCGCGCGCCTGCGCGAGCAGCTCGTCGAGGGAGCCTTGCGGCTCGAGGACGACGTCGCCCTGCGCCAGCACCTCGGCGGTCTTGTCCTTCGCCGCCTGCACGTCGGGCTGGTCGAAGGGGTTGATTCCGAGCAGCGAGCCTGCGACGGCAACGGCGAACTCCCAGCGAAAGAACTCGGCACCCACGTCGTACGGATCGTCGAGCCACAAATCCTCATGCAGCTCGGCATTCGGGTCGTCGGGAGCCGGAACAATGCCCTTGCCCTGCTTGCCGGTCGACTCCGCGATCAGCTGCTCCGCCCAGAGGCCGAACGTGTACGGATGCGATGTCAGACCGACGCTGGCGGTGCCGGCGAGCCGCGTCCCGAGCTCGAGGCCCGGGTTGTCTTCGCCTCGCCGGCAGCGGTCCGCCATCTGCTCGGCGTGTTCGAGGAGACGCTCGACTTCGAGCCCGATGATCGCGGCGGGAATCATCCCGAATGGCGACAGCGCGGAATAGCGCCCGCCGATCGTCGGCTCGCCGGGCACGACCTGCAGGAAGCCGTTGTCCTGCGCGAATCGCTCGAGATCCGAGCCCGGATCGGTGATCGCGATGAAGGCGCCTCCCTTGTCGAGGAAGTACGCCGTGTGGCAGCGCGTCTCGAGCGTCGAGCCTGACTTCGACGCGGAGACGAAGAGGGTGTTGCGCACGTCGAGCGACTCCTCGAGCCGGCGGATCGCGGCGGGATGCGTCGTGTCGAGGACATGAAAATGCTCGACGTCGAACAGCCTGCGCAGCACCTCGGGCGCAAGGCTCGAGCCGCCCATGCCGAGCAGCACGACGTCGCCGCAGCCCGAAGCAATCTCGGCCGCGCGCGCGCGGTCGCGCGATTGCTCCCGCATCCGCTTCGGTTCGTCGAGCCATCCGAGCCAGCGCGCCTCGTCGGCGCCGGTCCAGACGGTCGGATCGCGCGCCCAGATCCGCTCGACCAAATCGGTCGTAACGCTCAAACCGCGGCCAGGGCCTCGCGTTTCGCGGCGATCCCCTGCTTCAGCTCGACGAACGAGTCCGTGAACTTCTGCACGCCTTCCTTCTCGAGCGTGTCCGTCACGTCGTCGTAGTCCACGCCGGCCGCGCGCAGGTCGTCCAGGAGCCGCTTCGCCTCGTCGACACCCTGCTCGAGCATGTCCTCGACCTTGCCGTGATCCTGGAACGCCTGGATCGTCTCCTCGGGCATCGTGTTCACCGTGTAGGGGCCGATCAGCTCCTCGACGTACATCACGTCGCGGTACGCGGGGTTCTTCGTCGACGTCGACGCCCAGAGACAGCGCTGCGAATTCGCTCCCAGCGCGGCAAGGCGATCCCAGCGGTCACCGGAGAACACGCGCTTGTAGTTCTGGTACGCGAGCTTCGCGTTCGCGACCGCGAGCTTTCCCTGAAGGTCGGTCCGACCGAGTTGCTCGAGGCGCTTGTCGGCTTCCGTGTCGACGCGCGAGACGAAGAACGACGCGACCGAGCGCACAGTCGACAGGTCCCCGCCGTCCGCCGCGAACCGTTCGAGGCCGCGGATGTACGCCTCCATCACCTCCTCGTGCCGCTGCAGCGCGAAGATCAGGGTCACGTTGATGTTGCGTCCCGCTGCGACCGAGTCTTCGATTGCGCCAACGCCGGGAGCAGTGGCGGGAATCTTCACGAAGAGGTTCGGCTCGTCGATCCATTCGTGCAGCCGCTTCGCCTCCTCGTAGGTGCGCTCGCGGTCGTACGCGATCTCCGGATCGACTTCCCAGGAGACGTAGCCGTCCTCGCCGCCCGAGACGTCGTAGATCGGCCGCAACAGCTCGAGCCCGCCCTTCACGTCGTCGGCCGAGAGGGCGAGGAAGATTTCCTTGGGATCTTGCTCGTGCCCGAGCAGCCCTTTGAGCTGCTCGTCGTACGCGTCGCCGGATGCGAGCGCCTTCTGGAAGATCGTCGGGTTCGACGTCACGCCGACGACAGCGTCGCGGTCCATCATCTCGGCGAGCTTGCCGCTCTCGAGGATGTCCCGCGACAGGTAGTCGAGCCAGACGCTCTGTCCGTGCTCGCTCAGTTCTTGCAATCTCGTTTTAGACATTTGCCTTCTCCATTTCCTCTACTTTGTTCAACCGTCTGATGTAGCGCTCTTCCGCCACGAACGTCGCGCCGAGAAACGCGCGCACGAGCTCGGCGGCGAGCTCGGCGCCGACCACCTCCGAGCCGAGGCAGAGGACGTTCATGTCGTCGTGCTCGACCCCCTGGTGCGCCGAGTACGTGTCGTGGCAGATCGCCGCACGGATCCCCGCCAGCTTGCACGCGGCGACCGATGCCCCGACGCCCGAGCCGCAGACGAGGGTGCCGCGCTCGGCGCCTCCGGAGTGGATCGCGTCGCCGATCTCCTGTGCCTTGTCGGGATAGTCGATCCTCACCGTCGGGTCGTCCGTTCCGAGATCGACGACTTCGTGGCTCAGAGCCACAATTTGCCCGATCACGGCATCGCGCAGCTTTACTCCTCGGTGATCGAACGCGACCGCGACACGCATACGACCTACGTTACCCCTCTGCTGGTTCGTAGACTCACGCCATGACGCCCGATCTCAGGCTCGATGCTCGCGCGTTCCTCGGGCGCCGCTCGCGGTGCGGGGCCGGAGGGAACAGTATGGGTAATACGGGCCCGGAAGGCACCGTGCCGCGAGCGGCGTCAGGCGGCGCCGGAGGCCGGCTCCGCCGGCCGGGAGGCGACGCCGGCGAGGGGCGCGCGTGACCGATCCTGAGCGCTGGCGGGAGCTGGGACAGCAGCTGCGCGTGGATTCGATCCGCTGCGCGGCCGTCCCCAAGTCGGGCCACCCGACGTCGTCGATGTCGGCCGCCGACCTGATGGCCGTGCTGCTCGCGAAGTACCTCCGCTACGACTTCGACAATCCCGAGGACGCGCGTAACGACCACCTGATCTTCTCGAAGGGGCACGCGTCGCCGCTCCTCTACTCGATCTTCAAGGCCGCGGGTGCGATCACGGACGAGGAGCTGCTCACGTTCCGCAAGTTCGGCTCGCGACTGGAAGGCCACCCGACGCCGAAGATCCCGTGGGTCGACGTCGCGACCGGTTCGCTCGGACAGGGTCTGCCGATCGCGGTCGGTGTCGCGCTCGCCGGCAAGAAGCTCGACCGGCTTCCTTACCACGTCTGGTGCCTGTGCGGCGACAGCGAGCTCGCGGAGGGATCGATGTGGGAGGCGTTCGAGCACGCGGCGTTCGCCGGCCTCGACAACCTGATTGCGATCCTCGACATCAATCGCCTCGGCCAGCGGGGCGAGACGATGCACGGCTGGGACCTCGCCTCGTACACACGCCGTGTCGAGGCGTACGGCTGGGCCGCGATCGAGATCGACGGGCACGACGTCGAGGCGATCGACCGAGCCTACGAGGAGGCGCTCTCGACGGGACGGCCGACGGCGATCGTCGCGCGCACCTTGAAAGGGAAGGGCGTCAAGGCGGTCGAGAACAAGGACGGGTGGCACGGGAAGGCGCTCGACGATCCCGAGCAGGCAATCGCAGAGCTCGGCGGCGAGCGGCACATCGTCGTCGACGTGCACAAGCCCGACACCGACGCGCAGCCGCACACCTTCGAGTCCGGCGCGCTCGAGTTGCCTTCGTACGACGTCGGCAGCGAGGTCGCGACGCGCAAGGCATACGGCGACGCGCTGCTCGCCCTCGGGAAGGCGCGCGGCGACGTCGTCGCGCTCGACGGCGAGGTCTCCAACTCCACCTACGCGGAAGAGTTCGCGAAGGAATTGCCCGAGCGCTATTTCGAGATGTATATCGCCGAGCAGCAGATGGTCGCCGCAGCGGTCGGTCTGCAGGTGCGCAAGTGGAAACCATTCGCATCGTCGTTCGCGGCGTTCTTCTCGCGCGCCTACGACTTCATCCGCATGGCGGCGATCTCGCAGGCGGACATCCGGCTCTCCGGTTCGCACGCGGGCGTGTCGATCGGCGAGGACGGCCCCTCGCAGATGGCTCTCGAAGACCTCGCCGCTTTCCGCGCGGTGCACGGTTCGACGGTGCTCTACCCGAGCGATGCGAACCAGACCGCGAAGCTCGTCGCGGCGATGGCGGACCTCGACGGGATCTCGTTCATCCGCACGACGCGCGGCGCGACGCCCGTCGTCTACGGCGCGGAAGAAGACTTTCCGATCGGCGGCGCGAAGGTCGTGCGCGACGGCGACGACGTCACGGTGATCGGCGCCGGCATCACGCTGCACGAGGCGTTGAAGGCTGCGGACGCGCTCGCCGACGAAGGCGTCTCGGTGCGCGTGGTCGACCTCTACTCCGTCAAGCCGGTGGACGTCGACACACTGCGCGAGGCGGCCGAGGCGACGCAGGGCCGGATCGTCGTCGCCGAGGACCACTGGCCGGAGGGCGGCCTGGGAGAGGCTGTCCTCTCCGCCTTCGCCGGCGAGGAGCTGCGCTTCACGCACCTCGCGGTGCCCGAGATGCCCGGCTCGGGCAAACCGGCCGAGCTGCTCGCCACCGCAGGCATCGACGCGGAGCACATCGCGGCGGCGGCACGCGAGCTCGTCGCGGCCGCCGCCGTCACGCGTTAACCCGCCCTTACGGCGCGGGGTTCTCGACGAGAGCGCTCCCGCCGCCACGTCTCGTCGGCTCGGCGGCCGCCCGCACCCCGCCGGCGGGTAAGAACTCGATCCCGGTCGCGGCGCCGATCTCGGCTCCGGTGGTCGGGAACGAATGGCCTCGGGCCACGAGCGGCGCCCAGAGAGGACTCGACAGGAATTCCTGCTCCGGGGACGTCATCGCCGCGTTGCGCTGGCTCGCGCGCGGGTCGGCGATCGACTGGAGAAGTGTCATTCCCCGGTCGAGACGGTCGAAGAGAATCTGCAGCACCGTCGTGATGATCGTCGCGCCGCCCGGAGAGCCGAGCGCCAGGAACGGCTTGTCGCTCCTCAGCACGATCGTCGGCGCCATCGAGCTGCGCGGGCGCTTGCCGCCCTCGACGCGATTGGGATGCGTCGTCGAGTCGAAGTTGAAGTCGGTCAGCTCGTTGTTGAGCAGGAAGCCCCAGCCCGGGACGACGAGACCGGCGCCGCCGGTCGACTCGATCGTGAACGTGTAGGAGACTACGTTGCCCCATTTGTCCGAAGTCGTCAGATGCGTCGTCGTCTCGGACATCGTCGCCGTTGCGGCGGCCTCTCCCTTCACGAACGGGTACGGATCACCCGGTTGTACGACGGGTGGATTCGCCGCCGTCGGCGTGATCAGATCTCGCCGCGTCCTCGCGTAATCCTTCGCCAGGAGGCCGCTGAGCGGGACGTCGAAGTAGTGCGGGTCCGCGAGATACGCGTTGCGGTCGGCGAACGAGTAGCGCGACGCCTCGAGGAAATAATGGAATGCCTCCTCGGCCGACATCGCCGAGAGGTTGTAGCCCTCGAGGATGTTCAACGCCTCGCCGACCGTGGAGCCGCCGCTGGACGGCGGGCCCATCGAATACACGTCGAGTCCGCGGTACGCCACGTGCGTCGGCTTGCGCTTGGGCGCGCGGTAACGGTGGAGGTCGTTCATCGTCATCACACCGGGACGCCAGACGTGGTCGGCCGTCGCCAGAACGCCGGGGTGCTGCACCGCGTCGACGATCGCGCGTGCGATCACGCCGTCGTAGAGCTCCCTCGTGCCGTGCTTGGCGATCAGCTCGTACGCTTTCGCGAGATCCGGATTGCGGAAGACCGTGCCAATGTCGTGCGGTGTGCCGTCCGGATCGAGGTAGAGGGCGGCGGTCGCGCGAATGTCATCGAAGAACAATTTCGCCTGGTCCGTCTGGTCGAAGAACGTCTTGTCGACGACGAAACCGTCCTTCGCAACCTTGATTCCCGGCTGCAACACCTCGGCGAGCTTCATCGTCCCGTACTTGTGCAGCGCTCTCTCCCACGTCTCCAGCGTGCCGGGGACGCCGACGGACAGTCCGCTCCACCGCGCGGCGCTGAACGGCAGCGGCGCGCCGTTCTCCCAGAACGATGTCGGCGTCATCGCTACGGGTGCGGTCTCGCGGCCGTCGATCGTCGTCACCTTGCCGTTTACGGTGCGGATGACCATGAATCCGCCGCCGCCGATCCCGCACGAGAACGGTTCGGTCACGCCGAGCACTCCGGCCGCCGCGACGGCCGCATCGACGGCGTTGCCGCCGGCCTTCAAGGTGTCGATCGCCCCCTGCGTGGCAAGCGTCTCGACGCTCGCCGCGGCCCCGCCGGTTCCCACCGATGTCGGCGGACCGGACGGCGCGACGTCTGCCGACGCCGCGACACCGAAGACGAGCGCGGCGACGAAGGACAGGATGACGATCGCTCGACACATGACCCCTCCCTGGGCTCGAGGTGCGGGTGGCGAGGCTCACGAATCGGGCCTCTAGTCTTAGGCAATGGCCGTTGTCATCGCCTCGAATCTCCGCAAGGAGCTTGCCGGAAACGTTCTGTTCGACGGCGTGTCGTTCAAGGTCGAGCGCCGGGACCGCGTCGCGCTCGCCGGGCCGAACGGAGCGGGCAAGACGACGCTCCTGCGCATGCTGGCGGGCCAGACGGAGGTCCACGGCGGCGAGCTCGCGTTCGCCAAGGGGACGCGCGTCGCGCTCCACGACCAGCGCCCGCCGCTGCAGCGCGGACTGACGCTGCGCGAGTACGTCCTCTCCGGCGCCTCGGACCTCGTCGCGATCGAGGAGGAGCTGCGACGGCTCGAGGAGGCAATGGAGTCCGGCGACCACGGCACCCAAGTACTTCGCCGCTACTCGGAGGCTCAGGCGCGCCTCGAGCACGCCGGCGGTTACGCATGGCGGGAGCGGCTCAGCTCCGTGGCGCGCGGGCTCGGTTTCCGCGAGGGCGACCTCGACCGCGTGCTCGACACGTTCTCGGGCGGCGAGCTCACACGCGCGTCGCTCGCACGCGCACTTGGAGGGGATCCCGACCTCCTGCTCCTCGACGAGCCGACGAACCACCTCGACGTCGCGAGTCTCGAGTGGCTCGAGAACGAACTGGAGTCGCTGGACGCGGGCGTCATGCTCGTCGCGCACGACCGCTGGTTTCTCGAGGCGACCACGACTGCCGTGCTCGAGCTCGAGGCCGGCCGCTCCACGTACTTCGCCGGGCCCTGGCATCAGTGGCGGCTCGAGAAGGCGGCGCGTCTACAGGTCGCCACGAAGGAGGCAGCGCGCTATGCCGAGGACATCGCCCGGCTCGAGCGCTTCGTCGCACGCTTCCGCTACAAGAAGTCGAAGGCGAAGCAGGCGCAGGCCAAGCTGACGCAGATCGGCCGGCTCGCGCAGGAGAAGTCGAAGGTCAGCGACGAGATCTCGCTGCTCACCCGGCGTTCGAAGCGGCTCGGCTTCGGCTTCATCGATCCGCCTCGGAGCGGGCGAACGGTCATCGAGGCTGAGGAGCTCGGGCTGCGAATCGGCGAGCGCGAGCTGCTCCACGACGCGACCTTCGCGCTCGAGCGCGGTGAGCACGTCGCGCTCGTCGGGCCGAACGGCTCGGGAAAGACAACTCTGCTCGAAACGCTGCTCGGCAGGCGAGACGAAGACGGCGGGCGCTCGCACCTCGGCCACAGCGTCCATGTCGGCTACTTCTCGCAGCAGGAAGTCGAGCTCGACGAGCGGCATACGGTGCTCCAGTCGACGCAGCGCGCCACTAACCTCGCGCGCCCACAGGCGCAGGCGCTGCTCGGCCGCTTCCTCTTCTCCGGGTGGGACGAGCACGAGAAGTCGGTTGCGGTTTTGTCGGGCGGAGAACGCCGCCGCCTCGCACTCGCGCACGTCGTCGCTAGCGGTGCGAACTTCCTCGTGCTCGACGAGCCGACGAACCACCTCGATCTCGAGTCGCGCGAGGCACTCGAGGCCGCGCTCGAAGCGTTTCCGGGAACGATCCTGCTCGTGTCGCACGACCGCGCGCTGATCGACGCGGTCGCGGAGCGGACGCTGGCGCTCGAGGATCGCACCGTCCGCAGCTACGACGGCGGCTGGGCCGACTACGTCCGGCGGCGCGACGAGCGAACGGGCGCGGCGCCGGAGCCGGAACCCAAAACCCGCAAGCCGAAGCCGACGGTGGAACCGCGACCACAGCCGCAGCGTCCCAGCGAGCTCGAGCAGCTCGAGTCGCAGATCGCCGTGCGCGAGGAGGCGCTCGCCGAGCTCGAGCGCAAGCTCGCGGACGACTGGGCCAACGTCGAGACGCTGCAGGCGCATCGCCGCGCGCGCGAGGAGTTGCAGTCGCTGCTCTCAAGGTGGGAGGAGCTGTTCGAACGGAGCCAGGCTCGGTGATCGAGTTCGCGGAGGTTCGCTATCGGAACGAGCTGAGCGCGTGACGCAGGACGTCATCGATCGCGTCGACCAAGACGGCGTCCGGCTCGTGCGCTTCCTCTGGTGCGGCAACGACGGCACCGTGCGAGCGAAGGCGAGCGGCCGGACCGGGCTCGAAGGGCGCATCACGAGCGGCATCGGCCTGACGGTGGCGATGCAGGCGATGAACGCGCTCGACCAGCTCCAGCCGGTCGACGGCATGGGCCCTGTGGGCGAGATCAGGCTTGTTCCGGATGTCGAGACGTTCCGCGTCGTCCCCTATGCCCCGCGCACGGCCGCGATGCTCGTCGATCACGTGACGCTCGACGGAAACGCGGCGCCCCAATGCCCGCGCTCGTTTCTCAAGCGGATGGAGGCGCGGCTGGCCGAACGTGACGGCGCCCGGCTCGAGGTGGCGTTCGAGAGCGAGTTCGCGCTCGCCGTACGCAAGGAGGGCGGCTACGAGCCGGTCGACGCGAGCCTCTGCTTCTCCACGATCGGCATGACGACGTCGCAGGATTACGTCGACGCGCTCGTCGACGCGCTCGAGCGACAGGGCATCGGCGTCGAGCAGTACTGCGCGGAGCTCGGTCACGGCCAGCAAGAGATCTCGACGGCGCACGCGCCGGCGCTCCGCGCAGCGGACGAGCAGATCCTGGTCCGCGAGACGATCCGCGGCGTCGCCGCCCAGCGCGGCCTCGTCGCGTCGCTCGCACCGAAACCGTGGCCCGATGGCGCCGGCAACGGCGGACACATCCACTTCTCGCTCTGGGACGGAGACCGCAACCGATTTCACGACGCCGCGGCCGAGGACCGGCTGTCGGCGGAGGCGCGCGCGTTCCTCGCCGGCGTGCTCGAGCATCTCCCGTCGCTGTGCGGCCTCACCGCGCCAAGCTTCAACTCGTACCACCGTATCGTCCCGCACTACTGGGCCGGAGCGTTCACGTGCTGGGGTCACGACAACCGCGAGGCGCCCATCCGCGTCCCGTCCGTCTTCGGGGGCATGGAGGAGGCGTCGACGAATGCCGAGTTGAAGGCGACCGACGCGAGCTGCAACCCGTACCTCGCGCTCGGCGGCCTCATTGCCACCGGTCTGGACGGCGTCGCGAGGGGCCTCGAGCTACCGCCGCCGGTCGAGGTGGATCCCGCGACCGTCCCGGAGGACGAGCGCACGAGCCGCGGGATCCTGAGGCTGCCGACGACGCAGGAAGAAGCCTTGAACGCGCTCGAGGCCGACTCGGTGCTCACCGATGCGCTTGGGCCGGTCCTGGCGACGTCGTATCTCGCCGTCCGCCGCTCCGAGTGGTCCGCATACTCAGCAGGAGACGAAGCATTCGAACAGCAGGGTCACTTCTCGAAGTACTGAACACGGTCGCGCTCGTCGACCACCACGCGCACGGGCTCATCGACGCGCAACCGACGCTCGACGAGTTTCGCGGTCTGTTCTCGGAGAGCCCCGACCCGCGCCAGTGGCCACACGTAGCGACCGGCCTCACGTACAGGCGCGCGCTGCGCGAGCTCGCCGACCACTTCGGCGTCGAGCCGACGGAGCGCGCGGTCTACGAGCACCGTCTCGCGCGTGACTTCGAGGAGTACGCGGCTTCGCTGCTGTGCGCGACCGGCACCGAAGTCCTGCTCGTCGACGACGGCTACCCGGAGCCGGGAACCGGGATCGAATGGCGGCGGCTCGGCGAGCTCGCCGGCTGCCGCGCGTTGCCCGTGCTGCGGCTCGAGTCGCACGGTCCCGGCGCGGTCGCCGGCGCACGTGCGGCGGGCTTCGCGGCTTTGAAGACGATCGCGGCCTACCGCGGCGGGCTCGACCATGTCTCGGAACACATCGTTGCGGCACTGGAGGCGAACGAGGCGACGGGCGAGCCGTTGCCGGTGCAGGTTCACTGCGGCTTCGGCGACTCGGACCTCCACCTGTGGCGCTCCGACCCGAGCTACCTGAAGCCGCTGATCGAACGCTTCCGCGACACGCGGTTCGTGTTGCTGCACTGCTACCCGTTCGTGCGGGAGGCAGGGTGGCTCGCGCACGTGTACGGGAACGTGTGGTTCGACCTCTCGCTGACGATCCCGCACGTTTCACGCCCGGAAGAACAGCTCCGGGAAGCGCTCGAGCTCGCGCCGGTGTCGAAGCTGCTGTACGCGTCCGACGCCGCGCGCACGCCCGAGCTCTACTTCCTCGCAGCGAAATGGTGGCGCCGCGCACTCGCGGAGGTGCTGTCGGAAGAGCTGCCTGCCGAGGAGGCCGCGCAGGCGGGACGCGCGATCTTGCGCGACAACGCGCTGGCGCTATACGCGATCACCTAGCCACGCCGCGAGGTCGCCGAGAAACGCCGGATCGATGGCGTGCGGCATCGGCGACTCGCGGTAGAGGATGTCTGCTCCCGCCTCCGCCAGCCGCTCGCGTGCCGCGCGGCCCCATTCCACGCCGATCACGTCGTCGTAGACGCCGTGCCCGATCGCGATCGGCGGCAGCGGCGATTCGAGGTCCAGCTCGAGCCCCGGCACCGTCGGAACGAAGCAAGACAGCGCGATCAAGGCAGCCGGCCGCGGCCGTCCTTTCGCCAGCCCTACTGCGTACGCCATCACGCCTCCTTGCGAGAACCCGCCGAGCACCGTGCGCTCCGGCGGGAAGCCGAGACCGTCGAGCCACTCGGTCACGCGCGGATATGTCTCCCAGAACGTCGCCGGGTCCGGATAGCCGAGGCGATGGAGCGCGTACCAGTGCGCGCCGCCCGGCGGCAGCGCCAGCGGCCCGCGCGGCGTCACGCCGAGCAGCCGACGCTGCGGATCGAGCGCATCGAGCAGCGGGAACAGGTCGTGCTCGTCCGCACCGCGGCCGTGGAAGAGGACGAGCAATCCCTCGGGCTTGCCGCGCGCGGGCCGCGTGAGGTGCGTCAGCGTCAAGAATCGGCAAACGTCGCGACGACGGCTTCCGCGACGACCTTCAGAGGCCGGCCGGACACCTGCGACGCCTTGCGCAGACGCGCGAACGCATCCTGCTCCGACAGACCCTCCTTCTCCATCAGCAGTCCCTTCGCACGCTCGATCGCCTTACGCGCCGCGAGCGCCTCGGCGAGAGACTCCGCCTCCTCGCGCACCGCCGCCAGCTCTTCGTGACGGGCGCGCGCCGTCTGGATCGCGGGAAGGAGATCGGACTCGCGGAAGGGCTTCACGAGGTACCCGAAGACGCCCGCCTCGACCGCGCGCGACACGAGCTCGTCCTGCCCGTACGCGGTCAGCATGACGATCGGGATCGGCCGCTCGTCGAGGATGCGGCGAGCCGCGTCGATACCG
>WNGF01002586.1_pt1 | contig 39864 bp, 39 predicted proteins | sample 5400641 | NCBI WGS metagenome assembly WNGF01 (sample SAMN13153371, study PRJNA577476) | soil metagenome | isolation source: 80 cm soil or saprolite under grassland replicate 2 | place: USA:California | collected 2016-06-15 | reverse complement strand
GAGCAGATCGGCCGCGGTCGGCCGCTTTCCGAGATCCTCGCCGAGATGCCCGAAGTGGCCGAAGGCGCCCGCACCTGCCTGGCGGTGCCAACGATGGCGGCGCGCGTCGGCAGCGAGGCGCCGATCGCCGAGGCGGTCGTTCAAGTTCTGTACGAAAACGTGGCGCCTCGCGAGGCGATCAGCCGCCTGATGACCCGCGCCTTGAAGGCCGAATAGTCAGCTCGCCTTCTTGGTCTCGAGCACGCGGATCGGAAGGACCACGGCCTGCAGACCCGCGAATTGAAGGCGACGCTGGATCGCGAAGGCGGTCTCGTTGTGAAGGACGCGGTAGTAGAACTTGTCGTTCTCGAAGACGAGCTGACCCAGGAAGAAAATCGACCGCGGGAATTCCCGCCGCACCTTTTCGCAGAGCTCGACGACGTGCTCGACGGCCTCCGTCCCGACGGTGTAACGGTAGTCCGCCTTGAAACCGAGCTGCCGCGCGAAGTTGACGTACTTCTCGAGATCTTCGACGGTCTGCCGCTTCAAGCCCTCGATCTCGGCCTCACCCTTGAACGTGGCCGAGTCGATCACGGCGCAGGAGGCGAAAAGATAACTCTTGTACTGGTGAGGGAAGAGGCTCTGGACCGAGAGAACGGTGTGGATGCCCAGACCCGAGAAGCCATTGACGAGCATGACGGCCACCGGCTCGTCCCGCTTCATTTCGCCGCCCTCCACCTTGTGCTCACGCACCGGGATGTTCAAGAGCGCGTCGTCCAGGCGCCGGAGCTGTTCGCGCACCCGGGCGTAGTGTGCCTTGATCAAGAACGCGACCGTGACGAGCGCTCCGGTGACGACCACGGTGAGCCAGGCGCCCTCATGAAACTTCTCGTACACCGTCACGACGAGAATGGAGGCGCAGAGCACGAAGCCCGTCCCGTGGAGGAGAAGCCCCCGCTTCCAGGCTCCATCGCTGGCGCGGACTTCGATCCAGTGCCGCACCATGCCGAGCAGCGTCAGACTGAACGTGACGAAGACGTTGATCGCATACATGACGAGCAGACTTCCGACGTCGCCTCGCGTATAGACGAGCGTTGCGACGGCGGCCATGGCCATGAGCCACACGCCGTTGTTCGTGACCAGCCGATCGGAGAGCTGGGCAAAGCGGCGGGGGGCCCACGAGTCGACGGCCATGTTGGCGAGGATGCGAGGTCCGTCGAGAAAGCCCGTCTGAGCGGCGACGAAGAGGATGGCACCGGCCGAGAGCAGCGTCACGATCACGAGAATCTGGCCGACCCCGAAACCTCCGATCATCCATCCCCCGAAGACCTTCTCGGCCAGGATGGCGTTCATGACTTTCGTCGGGTGCGGCCGGGAGCCGGTCAAGAGATAGGCGAGCGTGATCCCGCTCGCCGTGAAGGCGAGGGAGATCGCCATGTAGGCCATCGTGCGCTTGGCGTTGATGACCTTCGGCTCGCGCAGGATCTGCACGCCGTTGGAGACGGCCTCGATGCCCGTGTACGCGGCGCCGCCCAGGGAGTAAGCCCTCAGGACGATGAAGAGGGCCGGGATGAGACCGATGGTCGACGCGGTCGTCCGCGCTTCCTGGATGGCGCCGCTGTAGACCGCGGGAAGGTCGAAGAAGTGCTGGATCGTCGCCACGACGATCATGAGCGCGTGTGTCCCGACGAAGGCGAGGAAGATCGGCACGAGAATCTGGACGCTCTCCTTGACGCCTCGCAGATTGAGGAGGATGAGCAGGGCCAGGACGACGAGCTTCGTCAAGAATCGATAGGCGTGCCAGCTTGCCGGCGCAAGGCTAAAGATCTGATCGACGCCCGAGGCGACCGAGACGGAGATCGTGAGGACGTAGTCGATGATGAGAGCGCATCCCGATACGACGCCAATTCGCGGACCCAGGAGCTTCGTCGCCACGAGATACCCGCCGCCGCCCCCCGGGAAGAGCTCGATCACCTTGCTGTAGCAGGCGGAGATAATCAGAACCGTTGCCGCGATCATGAGCGAGATGAACACGGCCAGATAGGCATGCTCGCCGAGCGCTTTGAAGGCCTCTTCGGGGCCGTACGCGGAGGAGGAAAGGCCGTCCGCGCCCAGACCCACCCAGGCGAGAAACGCGATCAGCGTGACGTGATGAAAAACCCGCGGATCCGTCGGATCCTTGGGTTTCCCGACGAGGATTTCTCTTAAGGTGTTAGGCAAAGCTCGTCCGTCTCGAGGGACGGGATGGCCGATTATTTTGGGCGGGACTCTGCAAGTCAACGCGAATGCCGTGCTATGATTTTTTTGTCTCTCTCGCGGAGGGACCTGACACGGGTTCCGGTTCTCTTAAGGAGCCGCCGGAAGCCGCGTCATGTCGATAGATCGCCCGCTCGAGGTCAGGCGCCAGACCAACGACCGGCTGGCTGGAGGCAAGGTGTCCTGCGCCGTCGTGTTCGATCACGAGTTCACGACCGAAGATATGCGGCGCTTCTACTGCTTGCCTGCCGACGGTGATCCGAATCCGATCGAGTTCTCGTTCGACGGCCGCGTCATACGGTACGTCTGCCCGGAAGAGGACGAGCCGAAGTGGCGGCTGGCCCTCGAGATCTTCATTGTCAAGACCTTCCGTCAGACCTCCGGTGCCGCCAAGCCGGCCGGCAAGGATCGCGACACCCGCAGCAAGCTCGGGCTGCGCAAGCTGTATCTGGGCTGAGTTTCGATTCCCTGGCAGCTCGGCGACGGAATTTCCGGGTGCTAAATTGATCGACTCTTAGCTGGCCCCATCATCTAACGGCTAGGACACGGCCCGCATGCGCGGGCCGGGGACGGCTGGTTGAAGTGAGCAGGGGATCTTGCGGCCCTCTGAAACCCCCGGAGGCCGGAGCGCGGGTTCGATTCCCTGAGAGCTCGGCGACGGAGTTTTCGGTGCTAAATTGACCGGTCCTTAGATGGGCCCCATCGTCTAACGGCTAGGACGCGGCCCGCATGCGCGGGCCGGGGACGGCTGGCGGATTTGAGCAGGGGGCCTTGCGGCCCCCTGAAACTCCCGGAGGCCGGAGCGCGGGTTCGATTCCCTTGCAGCTCGGCGACGGAGTTTTCGGTGCTAAATTGACCGATCCTTAGATGGGCCCCATCGTCTAACGGCTAGGACACGGCCCGCTGCGCGGGCCGAAGACGGCTAGTTGAAAAGAGCAGGGGGGACCTTGCGGCCCCCCTGAAACCCCTGGAGGCCGGAGCGGGGTTTGATTCCCTCTGGGACGGCTTGGTCTCTTCCCTCTATCTCCGGGAGGCTTGGTCGGGCAGGCGGAGTCCCGCGATAGGGATTCGAAAGCTCGTCGTGCCGACGTTTCTCGGTTGGAACCAAATCGCGTTGTAGGTGCGACTCATTCAACTTCGCGGGGCGCTGGTGGAGAGAATGCGACGCGACGGCTCCGGTCACGCGTGAAGGCGCGCATCCGCAGAGGCGCTCAACGAATGTCAGCACTTCTCCGCGACGCGGCTCATCTTCTTGACGAAACTGCCCCGCAGTTGGGCGTTCAGGGGATTGCGAAGGTCCTGCAGGTAGCTGTCGAACTCGCCCTTGAGAGCTCGGTAGAATTCGTTCCTGTTCAGGGCGTAGCCCTCAGCCTGAGGCTCCACGATTTGGTCGAGTGGTTCGTCGCGCCAGATGCGCCAACCTCGCGTTTCAGCGTCATGTAGGATCCCGTTTCGCACTCCGTCAACGAACTTCTTAGCGATCTTGGCGTCGTTAAACGCGCCACCGAATGCTGGCCGGCGCAAGAACTTCTTGAACTGGTCGTTCGTTGAAGGCGAACTTACCGGTTTGACACAGGAGCCGTCGGGGTAGGTGTACGGACCGGCCGTGTCCGCGGGTTTTCCAGGGCTTTCGCGGAATGACTGCAGCGTCTCGGCAAGGAGGCAGCACAGGGACATGATTGCGAAGCCCGGAACGACGACCCGCTTGCCATCATCGTTGGGCAAAGTTGAGCAGTCGAGGCTTGCTCCGGGCGGGACCTCAACATCCAGTTTGGAATCGGCATCCATCAACGCCTCAATGCAAGCGAAGAAGCGCTCTCTGATCCTTCGTTCGAAGACTTCTATGGCGCAGCTCCAGGCTGACTCGTCACCAGTGCCAAGTCGTTTCTCAAGGCCTCTCCATTGGTCGTCAGTAAATCCACGACAAATCTGGGTCGGTTCCCTCATTTTGACTCCGTGCTCGGCTGCGAACATGGCGTTTCAAACAGAATTGTCGGAAGTCCAGCATCCTCCCACCCTCGTGTACGCATCGCCGCCCTGACTGCGGTATCAACGCCCGGTGGTGCATTCCGGACGTATTCTCGGGCGCGTTCGTACTTTGCTTTCGCCCGATCCTGCTCCGCCTCCAAGTCCAGTAGAAACCTGATGCCATCCTCTGGAGTGAATTCGCTCCCTCTTTTTTCCTTCCAATTGCTCTGCAGGCCGGTCCAAATGACAGCCTGAATATTCTTCCCCTGAACCAGCCATTTGGTCACCCGTTCTCTGATCCCAGAAAGGATGCCCTCCGCCGCCTCGCCCTCCAAATCGAGGTAGTGGATGGCGTGAAGTGGCGAGCCTTCGCGTTCGCAAACATTGCTCCGAGCCTCCTCCCGATCTGCGAACTCGCTAAGAGCCCAATACGTAGGCTGACCGGCTGAACCAGGATGGATCACCAAGGTCAGCCGCCCATCTTCGGAGATCCTTGCGAACTCGATCGGCAGCACAGGACCATCCAATCGCCAGCGAGTCCTGATCCTGAGGCTGCCGGGACACCATACTAGGGAGCCCCAGCCAAGAATCGCGATGTTCATCGAATGCTCCTCATAAAATTGCCCACCTTGGACCACCGGCTTCGTCATTCCGATTGCCTGCTCGCCCGCCTCGAGCGTGGAGGTGGCCCTGCCGCCCCCTGAGGCCCGAAGGCGGGTGCGCGGGGGTCGCGCTCCGGTCGGACGGCGGATTTTTCTCCCTCGCCCTTTCGGAAGGGACGGGGGTGAGGGCCGACCTCCTTCGCCATGCTAGATTGAGCATCTGCGAGACGGCCCCATCGTCTAACGGTTAGGACACGGCTCTTTCAAGGCCGGAGCGCGGGTTCGATTCCCGCTGGGGCCGCCAATCATCCAGAGCTACTCCCAACGCGCCTTCAGCTTTCCACCCCGGTCAACCAACCAGTAGGCACGTTTGTCGTGGGAGACCAGGAACCCCTCTTCAGAGGCGCCATGGAACTCGTTGACCGGCTTGCCCAGGACAGCCACCCAGATCATTCGTCCGTCCGCCGCCTTGAGCAGATACAGCCTTCCGTCGTCCGATCCGACCAGAATACCGTCCGGTACTTCCTCGACGAAGTTGACCGAATCGCTGACTTTGGTCTGCCAAGCGACGTTTCCTGCCCCCAGATCGAAAGCGGTGACATTCCCCTTGCCAGCCTTGTCCCAATTTACGAACCGGAGGGTTGCTGCCGAAGCCGACGTGACCGCCAATACGAAAGCGAGCGCGGAGAGGACAACGGAGCGCGAGAGCTTCATGAGCTCCTCCTTGAGCATTGCAACCCGCGTGAGGCTTTCAGCCCGCGGCGGGCGGCGTGGCGAGGCTTCGGAGTTGGGTCTCGATGCGCTCGAGGAGGGCGTCGGCCTTCTGCGCCTTCGAACCGAGCTTGTACGACATCAACGAGCTTGATGGAGACCAAGAAGGCGCCTGCCTCGAGCGGCAGGTCGTGCGTCATCCCCTTCAAGAACAGAGCGGCGACGAAGAGGACGAGAGTCAGCAGGATGACGGCAAGGGAGCCGGCGTCAAGAGTTTGCGAGCCTCACGCATGGCATCGATGATACCCGGTTGCCGTTACACCCGCAGGTCCAGAGCCATGTAGCGGCTCCCCTGAACGGGGTTGTAGCGGTAGGGCGCGGTGTCTTTGAATCCAGCGACTCGGGCATTGTGTAACCTGCCTCAAATTCCCTTCTTCGATCGGTTCGTCCGCGACGACGCGGCGGTCTGGCGCTGAGACGAATCTCCCTGAGGCCGGGGCGCGGTTTCGATTGCCCGTGAGGCGGCCTTGTCTTTTCCCCCTCCCTCCGGGAGAGGGGGGTGCGGGTGAACCGAATCCGCCGTGCTAGATTCTTTCGTCCTTGCTGGCCCCATCGTCTAACGGCTAGGACACGGCCCGCTTGCGCGGGCCGGGGACGGCTGATTGAAGTGAGCAGGGGGCCTTGCGGCCCCCTGAAACCCCCGGAGGCCGGAGCGCGGGTTCGATTCCCTTGCAGCTCGGCGACGGAGTTTTCGCGTGCTAAATTGACCGGTCCTTAGATGGGCCCCATCGTCTAACGGCTAGGACACGGCCCGCTGCGCGGGCCGAAGACGGCTGGCGGATTTTGAGCAGGGGGCCTTGCGGCCCCCTGAGACCCCCAGAGGCCGGAGCGCGGGTTCGATTCCCGCTGGGGCCACCAATGATCTGCCTCTCAAGAGCTGCTCCTTCGGCGTGTCGGGACACGGCTGGCCTCCAGAGGCGGGGGGGCCGTCGCCCCCCGAACCCCCTGGAGGCCGGAACGCGGGTTCGATTCCCGCTGGGGCCACCAATGATCTGCCCCTTAAGAGCTGCCTAGGAGAGCGGAACGTATTCGATGGCGCCCGCATCTCCGTCGTAAATCATCTCGTATGGGAACCAGTAGATGTACTCGTCGCCATAGTCGTCGGTGTAGGAGAAGCCGATGTACGTCATACCCAGATCTTGGATTTGAGCCAGCATGCCGCGGTAGGACACCAAGCTTATTCCATTCGACTCGCCCATCTTCGTAGCCATCTTCTTCGTGGTCTTGTATTTCTTGACCGGCACATCTCCCTTCTCGCTGTGCTTCACATTGACGCCTGCGACCTTGCCATCTTTGACAGTGACCGAAACGGTGTGCTTGCCGGCCTTGTGAATGACGTGGTGACCGTTGGTTTTGATCTTGTTGCCGAGCAGTTGCTGACCGGAAAAGTGGTTATGTTTTCCCTTTCCCTTTCCCTTTTCCTTGCCCTTTCCCTTTCCTTGTGCATCAGCGAGACCGACCATCGCGATCAAGCCGATAACGGCAAGAACGGCCACCAGATAACGACGAGCGCGAACCATATAGACCTCCATTTATGAAATTGAGCCGAGCGGTGAGTCATATTTCGATCGCAGTCCCTATTCATTAAGTTCTAGCTAGCCAAAAGCCAGCTATCCCGCCGAGGACCGAATCGTGCTTAAGCCTGCCCATGAGGATCCGAAAACCGTCAGCCGAGCTTTGCGCCTTGACCTCAGGTGGCGATCGGTCCCAGCGGCAACGCGCCTCGAGACGCTTCGAGACGGTCGTCGCACGCGCTGGGAAATACTGTTTGACCTGAATGGGTCCCTCCTCTTTCCGGCCTCGATGAGCCAATCCCCTGCTTCGCCCTTCCAGAGAGCATCTCTTGTGCCAGCGGCGAGACGATGGGAAGTCGCTCTGTCGTCGTGCGTTGCAGGAAGGGGAGACGCTCCAGAACCGAGAGGCGGTTTCGATCGAACCAACTGGATGCAGGAGGCCTTGCAGCCCCCTCCCCGGAGGCGGAGCGCCCGGGGGTTCGGTGTTCCCCGATCAGATCAGCCGATTCCCGCTGGGGCCACCAGTTAGAAACGGCGCCTAAACGGCTGTATATGGATATATGAACTCACCGTTGACAGCCGACGAGAGAGGCATTCTCGAACGCCTGGACGCCCTGGTGCTCGGCGGGGCCGCGGCGGCTGGGATCGGTCAGATCGTCCAACGTGTGGCGGAGACGATGTCTCGGGATCCGCATGCGATCGAGGCGTGGGAGCCGATTCCTCTCGAGACCTACGGGGGCCTTCTGCCATCCGCAATCCGCTCGAGCTGGGTGTTCATTCTGCGTGCCGGCGTGACGACGGGTGCGGAGAGGCATCCCAACAGCCATCAGCGGATGATGTCCTGGAATGGCCAAGGCGATTTCCAAGTGCACGATGGGCAGCGCTGGCAATCGCACTTCATGGTGAGCGACCGGGACGCTCCTCTGGAAAACCGCTGGATCTCGATCCCACCGAACGTCTGGCACCAGGGTGTCGTCTCGGCAAAGGATTGGGTCGTGGTCTCCTTCCACACTGTTCCGACGGCGGACCTTGTTGAGGAGCGGCCCGACGCCTCGGATCCATCGAATACCCGGCGGCGCCGATACGTCGAGGTTCCGTAAGGGTAGCCACCAAGCCTTGCTGCTTCCGTTGGCTCTCCTTTGCTCTCCGCCCGGAAGGCCCCCGGCCGCTCCACGATCCGCGCCTTCACCGGGTTCTCGTGGATATTGCGCACCAGCGCCAAGGCGTAAGGATCTTCCTCGACCAGGAAAGCCTTGTACCGCCCCTGGTCCGGTCACCGGATCACATATCAGGCGGTCGATCTCGGAAAAGGAATACGCGGAGACCAGGTGAGGGTCCCTATCGACGCGGAGACCCCCAACCCCCAGGTGGTCCCGGTGTCGATCTCTAGCGGGTCGGTTGGGAAAGTGACGATTCCCGGTGGAAGACTGCCGAACTTGAGGAGGTTGATCGTCGCCTTACCCCCCCCGGCGGAAGTGAACCTCGCGGCTCCCTCAAAGCTCCCGAAAGCAACTGGCTGGCTACTCTTGGCGTTCCCCTTTTGGTGCATGGTTTCGAAGTCTTCTTTTTGCCAGGGTCCCTTGAAAGTTACCGAACCCGGTGTCCCCACCGACGCTCCTACCCCGGTGTATGTATAGATAGCCGAGTAATGCTCGTTCTTGGCCCAAATCTCAAAAAACAGGAGGTCTCCTGCCGCGCCCTTCCAGCCGGCGGAGACGGCTCCCAGCTGACGTATGTTCCACGTGTGATCCAATACGTCAGTGACTTTGGGAGGGGGAGGACTGGGTAGCGCCTTTGGCAGGGGCGGGGGAAGCCCCGGCCTTTGAATGTGCACGCGCACGCTTCGTTCGGACGGGCTTTCGCCCTTCGATTTATGTTCGGCGAAACCGTGCCAATTAGGCACGTACGTGATCTGTTTGTTAGGGATCTTCTTGCGGAGGTAATTCTCCACCTCCTGTTCCCGCATGTTCGAGAGGTAGTCGTTGTGTTCGACGGCGGTCTTGTCCTTTTCATTGGCTTCCTTGCCCATAAACGTCTTGCTGCTGTAGCCGTCGATACGGATCTCCCAACCCCCCGGACCCTTGTCCCGCAGTAGGTTGAACGCCATGAACTTCGCCGCTTCGTCCAGTTTGTTTTCGTGTTTGGTCTTCAGCGCATCCCAGTCGATATCGAAATCAAACAGAAGGAGGTCGCGCGCCACGATGTCGCTCGTCTTCGGGTCCTCTGTGTCGGGGTAGTCTAAAAAGTCGCCGTCCGCGGTGGTCGGCCTTCTTTTAAAGACGTGATTTCTAAAGTATTTTACGTCCGCCATGTTTTACTTCCAACCGGCCTCGCCCGAGCTGGTTTCTAATTGGTTCAGCGCAACATGAGGACAATCTCCGCCCCTGGACATCGGCTCCTTCCCCATCACGGACGGGGCTATTAGTGCTGCTGCTAAAGGACCATGCCCAAGCGCCTGTTTCGACAACCCACACTACAGGTAAAGAGAAAAATAGGGCAAAACAAAATCGATCTCAAAAGATAGGAAGTTTGATTTCCCGCGGCAACGGTCTGGGGCGGCAGTGAGGAGAGAAAGCGGCGCAAACGGGCGCCAGAGGGGTGCACGGTAGTCGATGGCGGCCAGCGGTCACTCTTTCGGGCCCCGGACGGCTGGCCTGAGTGGCTGAGAACGGGCATCGACCGCGTCCGGTTGCGGCGACATCCGGCCGAAGGAGGGACCGTCCTACACTGGGTCTGGACGGCCTGTGAGGGTGGCGGCGCTGGACCCCCTTCGGCGCGGTGGGTATGGTGGTCGAGGGTGCGGAGGATCAGGCCGGAGCTCGGTGATGAACGAGAGCACGCGCATGAGCGAGCGGCAGCGCGAGCAGAGCAGAGGGTCCACGCGATGCCGGCCGCACACGATCCGCCGCAGGCGTCGCCACAGAGCTGCTCGTCAAGGCGGACTGAAGGCCGCTCCCGGGAAAAGGCTCCAGGCGAGGAGGGCGGCGCCGAGGAGACCTAGGTAGACAGCGAACGGGCGCAGACTGTGGGTGCGGAGGAAGCGCAAGAGGAAGCCGACGGCGAAGTAGCCGCTGATGGCGGCGGTGAGAAAGCCGGCGATAAGGATGCTCCCGGAGATCGACGGCGACGGATGTTTGTGAAGATCGAGCAGGGCCTTGGCGCCGGCGCCGAGGATGATCGGCAGCGCGAGGAGGAAAGAGAAGCGGGCGGAGTCTTCCCTTCGCAAGCCGCGCACGTGGCCCGTGGAGATCGTGAACCCGGAACGCGAAAGGCCGGCCATCAACCCCGCCGCAGCCTGGGCGAGGCCGATCCAGATCGCGTCGAAGGTGTCGAGGGACGAGAGCGTCCGCTCGCGCCCGCTCCGGTGCGCCGCGGCGTTCTCGGCCCAGAGGAAGAACGTGCACGCGACGAGCATCGCGATGCCGATCGTCGAGGGCGAACGCATCGCTTCGAAGCGTTTCAGAAGGAAGAGTCCGGCGAGGGCTCCCGGGATCGTTCCCAAGATGATCGGCAGAATCAACGCACGCGCCTCCGCGTTTCGCGCGGGTCGCCGGCCGAGTATAAGGAAGACCTCGCCGACGATCGCGGAAAGCTGCGGCCACGTGACCAGGATCAGAGCCGCCGCCGTTCCGAGGTGCAGGACGATGTCGAAAGAGAGGGCGACCTCGTCGTTCGAGATGCCAAGCAGGCCCTGCGCGAGGTAGAGGTGAGCCGTCGACGAGACGGGGAGAAACTCCGTCAGTCCCTGCACGATCCCGAGCAGCGCAGCCTGAAAAAGCGACAAGGCGGCGCGCAGTCTATTGCGGAGCGGCGATAGAATCCACACCTGTGAGCGACCCGCAGATTTCCCGGCGTGCGCGTCTGATGCCGGCCTCCCCGATCCGTCGGCTGATGCCGCTCGCCGAAGAGGCGAAACGTCGCGGCACCCACGTCTATCACCTGAACATCGGCCAGCCCGACCTCGAAACGCCGCCTGCCATGCGCGAGCGCCTCGCCAAGCTGAAGGACCGCACGTACGCCTATTCTCCGTCCGGCGGCACGCCGGAGTACCTGGCGTCGCTCCAGGAGTACTACGGCCGGCTGGGCGTCCCGCTCGCCGCCAACGAGCTCATCGCGACGACCGGCGGCAGCGAGGCCATCCTCTTCTCCTTCATCGCTTGCGCCAACGAGGGCGACGAGGTGCTTGTCGTCGAGCCGTATTACACGAACTACAACTCGTTCGCCGCTATGGCCGGTGTGCGCCTCGTCGCGCTGACGGCGAGCGGAGAAGACGGCTTCCACCTGCCCTCGCGCGAGGCGTGGCAGAAGGCGCTCACCCCGAGGACGAGACTCGTGATTCTCTGCAACCCCAACAATCCGACTGGGACGGTCTACACGCGCGAGGAGATCGAGAGAGTGGCCGAGCTCTGCCGCAACCGAGGGCTCTTCCTGGTTTTGGACGAGGTCTACCGCGAGTTCGTGTACGACGGACGCTCCTCGCAAAGCGGCCTCACGCTGCCGGGCTTCGAGCGGCAGATCATCGTCGTGGATAGCCTGTCGAAACGCTACAGCGCCTGCGGCATTCGCCTCGGCGCGCTTGCGACGCGCAACCGCGAGGTCCACGAGGCGTGCCTGCGGATGGCTCAGGGGCGGTTGTCGCCTCCGGGCCTGGCGCAGTTCGTGGCCGTCGGGGCGACGGAGCTCGGCTCTGACTACTTCGCCGGCGTCGTGTCTGAGTATCAGAAGCGACGCGACCTGCTCTACGAAGGCCTGCGCAAGATTCCGGGCGTGTTCCTGGCGAAGCCCGAAGGGGCCTTCTACTTCGTGGCGCGCCTGCCAATTGACGACGGCGACGAGTTCGCGAAATGGCTGTTGACGGATTTCTCGCACGAGGGAGGCACGGTCATGGTCGCGCCCGCCAGCGGATTCTACGCGACACCGGGCCGTGGAAAGAACGAAGTCCGAATCGCTTACGTGCTGAAGGCCGAGGACCTGGACGCCTCGGTGCGCATTCTGGCAGCCGGTCTGGAGGAGTACGGTCAGACGAAGCACCCGGTCGCGCCCGGCGTCGCCGAAGCGACCCCCGATCCCGATTTCGCGGTGCCCAACGGCACCTAGCAGGCTGCTGAAAAATGGATGCGGGCGTCGTGTCTGACCTTTTGCAGTTGGCGATGCAAAGGAGTTTTGCTTGAAGAGACCGAGACTCACATGGGAGGCTTCGCCAGCAAAAGGTCAGCCACCGCAAGCGGTTGCGGCGGCGCGGGGCCATCTGCGGCGTTGCCGCTCCTCCCCGATGCACATCGGCATCGCCTTCGTCGCGGCGCCTTGCATCTGGCCCCGCGGCGCTCGCAACGCCGCTCCACACCATTTTTCAGCAACCTGCTCGGTGACCTCGTGAGCGGCGCGACGCCCGAAAGCCTGCCTGTCCCGTCGGACGACGGAGCTTGCGATCACCTCCTGGGGCTCGCGCTTCCGAGCCTGGCGCTTGCATCGACCTCCGGCAAGACCGTGGACCTCTCGAAGGTCGAGGGGCGACTCATCGTCTACTGCTATCCGATGACGGGCAAGCCGGGCGTGCCGCTTCCCGCCGGCTGGGAGGAGATTCCCGGCGCGAAGGGCTGCACCCCGGAAGCCTGCGGCTTTCGGGACCTCGCGAAGGAGCTCGAGGAGCTCGGCGCGACCGTTTTCGGGCTGTCCACGCAGTCCCGGGAAGACCAGGCGGAGGCAAAGAGCCGGCTCGAGCTGCCCTTCGACCTCTTGAGCGACCGCGATCTCGCCTTCGCCAACGCACTTCGGCTTCCGACGTTCGAAGCCGGCGGCCGAAAGCTCTTAAAGCGCCTCACCCTCGTCGCCGGCGACGGCCGCATTTCCAAGGTCTTTTATCCCGTCTTCCCGCCGGGCGAGCACGCGGCCGAGGTCGTGGCCTGGCTCCGCTCGCCGGCGGGATGAAGCCGGCGAGCGACTGTCCTAGAACCGGAACGTCAGCTCGCCCGTGAAGCGCCGCGGCGGCGCGACGTAGAACTGGCTGTCGCCGATTTCGCTGTCGGCGATATAGTGGCGGCTGTCGCCGAGGTTGCGTCCCACGATCGCGAGGCGCCCCCAGGCGAACTCCCAACTCACACCGGCGTCCGTCTCGAAGAAGCTCGGTGTGTAAAACGTGTTGCGGCGATTCAGGGGTCGGCGGTTCTGGTGCCGCACCGCCACGAAGGCGCCGGGTCCCCGGGCCGGTCCGTACGAAACGCCCAGCTTCCAGAGGTCCCGGGGGACCAGCTCCAGCCTCTTGCCGTCAACGACCCGAAGGTCGCCGTCTGGCGTGAAGAACGAGAAGTGCACGAACTTGGCGTCATGGTACGCATAGCTCGCCGCCAACGAGAGCCCGTCGAGGGCCGCCGGCTGGTAACGCGCGTCGAGCTCCACGCCGCGGAATCGCTCCTGCCCGGCGTTGGTCAGAGCGGGCTCGCCGTTGGCGTCCGGGACGGACACGACGAGGTTCTTGAAGTCCATGGTGAAGGAGTGCGCGTCGAAAGACAGCGTGCGGTCGAGCCACCGTGTCTTGATGCCGATCTCCCAGGCCTTGGCGCGCTCCGGGTCCAGGATGCGCGCCGATTCGGCCTCCGCGAGATTCGGAGCCGCCGGTTTGAAGTTCGAACGACCGGAGACATAGACGTTCACGGCATTGAGCGCGCCCTGCGGCCGGTCGAGAATCCTGTACAGCGCGGAGAGGCTGCCCGAGACCGCGCTGTCGGATTTGTCATCGTCCACGACGTCGGGCTCGGCTGTCCCGACTTCCTGCTGCTGCACGTGCAGCTTCTCGGAGGTGTGGTCCCAGCGCAGGCCGCCCGAGAGCGTGAGGGCGGGGATGGGCGTCCACTGGTCATTCGCGTAGATGCCGAAGAAGGTCCGCCTGTCGGTGAACGAGCGGTTGTCGCCCACGGGCACATCGGACAGCGCCGGGACGACGGGCGTCGGCAGGACCTGGAGCTCGAAGTCGAAGCCGGTTCCGACGGCGCTCGTGTGACCCCAGGTGAGAGCGGCGCCGCCGACAAGACGGTGCCGGCCAACGGCCTGGAACTCGGCGACGAGCCGGGCGTCCTCGTAAAGGGTCTTCTCCACGGGTTTCAGGGACGCGCCCTCAGCATCCGCGTCGTCGCCGTCGGTCGCGCCGATGAACGAGCGCACCGAGATTTGATGGTCGACGGCGTAGCCCAGCGTGTTCTCGAGCTTGAGACCCGGGGCGATCGGAGTCGAAAGGTTCGTCGTGAACGAATACACGTGGTGGTCGAGTCGTGCGCCGCCGATCGCGTAGTTGAGGTCGGGCTCGAAGCCCGGTAGAGGCTGCCCAGCGTCGACCGGCAGGGGGGAGCCGAAGAGGTTCTTGTCGTAGAACGACGCGAGCGAGACATCGAGATGGGTCTGTCCCCAGGTTTTTTGCGCGTTGATCGTCAGCCGGTTGGAAACGAAGTTGGTGCGATCCTGCCACCCGTCTCCGCGGGCGATCGAGCCAAAGACGCCGACCTTCAAATCCGAGGCTACGTCCCCCGACCAGCGCAACGATCCCCGCCATTCGCCGAAGGACGCGCCTGCAAACGAGCCCTGGATGGCGTTGCCGGACGGGGAACGCGTGAAGACTTGGACCATCCCGGCAAACGCAGCGACCCCGTAAAGAGTGCCTTGCGGTCCGCGAACGACCTCGATCCGGTCGATGTCTTCGACGTTGATCTGAGACAACGACGGGTTGAACGGCCCGCCGACGGGTATGCCGTCCACCATGACGAGCAGCGCGTCGAATTCCTTCAGACCCCAGAGTCCGATGTTGGCGAGGCGCGCGCCGTTGTCCGAGCCGTTACCGGTGTCCAATCCGACCACGTCCTGCAGAGCGTCGGCGATCGTCTTGACATTGCGGCGCCGCAGCTCCTCTCCGGTCACCACCGTGACGGCGTCGGGCAGGTTGACGGGATCTTCTGGACCCCTGCTGGCCGATACGACCACCTCTTCGTGGACCGGCTTCGGCCCCGGGGTCGGCGTCGGCGCCGGAGCGACCTGAGCATGGGCCGGTCCGGCGCCGGCCGTGAGAAGCGCCGCCGCGGCCGCAAGCGCCGTGCGGCAGACGAGTGTTCGAAACATGGGCTCCTTCCTTTCCGCTCGATTGGCCCGGTCTGGGCCGGGACATGACGAAGGAAGGAAGGGCCTACTCGCGCTTCGGGGCTTCCGGTCGGACTGGTTCCGAAGTCAAAGAGTGCTGTAAGGTGGGCAGAGGGATTGCTTCGCTGTCCGCGACCGTTCGATGACACGCCGGGTCCCGTGCGGCTTCTCGTCGGGGCGCCGCGGCCGCCGGGAGCTCCCGAGCGGGTGTCATCGCCCGGGCAGCGTCGCCGACCGCCGGCGGTGCGGGTGTCCTCCCGGACTCGTCGCCGTCGAGCGCCTCGCGCAGGCGCCACTCGCCTCCCGCGAAAACGGCCGTTTCGAGCGGCCGTCCGGTATCGCTCGCGATAGCGAACTCGCCGCTCACGAGGTGGATCTCCTCGGCCTCCGGCTCTTCGCCTTCGCCCGAACGGAGGGCGAGCCGGGCGTGTTCGGTCGGAAGCGCCGGGACGCGCCAGGGGACGGCGGACGTGCGCGGGTCGAGATCGCGCGTCAACCGGACGGGAAAGCTCCTTCCACCATCGAGCGAGAGAAGAAGCTCCATCTCTCCGATCCGCGGCACGGCGGCGGCCGACCACGCAACGGTGACCGTGGTTCCCGCCTCGAGGATGGCCGCGGCCCCCGGGCTCGAAAACGCGGGAGCGTCTCCCGCCGCCGGTCGCGACGCAACGGCGGCAAACGCGCCGATCAACCAGACCGCTCTCCGCGCCGTCGAGGGCATCGCGCAGATGGTAACGGCAATTGTCCGTAGAATGCTGTCCGTTTTGCGCTGGAGAAGAGCGGGTTGCATGGCCCTTGGCGCTGTGGCGCTCGCCACGGCAGGGGCCGCGGGTGCCCCGGGCCTTCTTTGGGCGCAGGAGCCCGCCGCGACGCGCCCCTCGATCGCCGCCGGCGCCCTGCGCGGAACGATAAGTCTCGACGGCCTCCTCGACGAAGACGCCTGGGGAGACGCCGGCGTCATTCCCGATCTGGCGCAACAGGCCCCGAGGCCGGGCGAGGCGACGCCGTTTCGCACGGAAGTGCGGATCCTGGCGGACTCCGTCAACCTCTACTTCGGCATCACCTGCTCCGACCCGGAGCCGTCTCGAATTGCCGTGCACACTCTGCAGCGAGACGGGGACATGACAGGCGACGACTCGGTCGCGCTCGTCTTCGACACGTTCAACGACCGGCGCGCCTACTACTTTCGGGTCAACGCGTCCGGCGCGCGGGCCGACGGGCTGATCTCGGGGCCGGAAGAGCTCTCGACGGACTGGGACGGCATCTGGAACGCGAAGGTCCGGCGCACGCCGAGCGGGTGGACGCTGGAGATACGGATTCCGGTGCAAACTCTGCGGTTTCTGCCGGGAGTCACGCACTGGGGCTTTAACGTGTAGCGCTTCGTGGCGCGCAATCGACTCACGCTGCGTTGGGCGGCGACGACGCTCGATTCGCGCCTGGACGACCTCTCTCGCGCCGGTCTTCTCGAGGGCACCGCCAGTCTGAAACAGGGCCTGGGTCTTTCCGTGGTGCCTTACGCCCTCGCGAATCTCGTGCATGATCGCCTCTCCGGGGCCCGGTTCTTGAAGGGCCAATTCGGCGGCGACGTGCGCTACAGCTTCACACCGCAACTCGACGGCATCGTCACCGTCAACCCCGACTTCGCCGAGACCGAAGTGGACACGCGACAGATCAATCTCACGCGCTTCCCGCTCTTCTTTCCCGAGAAGCGGGCGTTCTTCCTCGAGGGCTCGAACCTCTTTCAGTTCGGGCTCGGCCTCGGCAGCGACTTCATTCCCTTCTACTCACGGCGGGTGGGGCTTTACGCAGGATCGCTCGTGCCGATCGACGCGGGCGCCAAGGTTCTGGGCCAGGCGGGCCGGTGGGGCATCGCCGCGCTCGACCTCGAGACCCGCGCGACCGGAGGGGTGCCGCGCACGAACCTGTTCGCGGGGCGGATCACGTACGACGCCGACAGCCACCTGCGCCTCGGCACGATCGGAACCAGCGGCGACCCTTCCGGCGGCGGTTCCAACAGCCTCGGGGGTCTCGATGCCGTCTGGCGGACGTCCGAGTTCCAGGGGGACAAGAACTTCTTTGTCGGCGTGTGGGGGGCGCTGTCTGCCGGGGACGTGGGCAGCGGTCAGCGGTCGGGCTTCGGCATCAAGATCGACTATCCCAACGACCTCTGGGACGTCAACCTGCGCTTCCAAGAGTACGGCGACTCGCTCGATCCCGCGCTCGGGTTCCTGCCGCGCCCGGGCACACGGCAGTACGGTGTCTCGATCGACTACCAGCCCCGGCCGGAGCCCGGCTTCTTCGGCTGGGTGCAGCAGCATTTCTTCCAGCTCGAGCCGACTCTCGTGACGGACCTCCACGGCGAGATCCAGTCCTGGCGCGTCTTCACCGCGCCCTTCAACGTGCGCACGAAGTCCGGCGAGCATCTCGAACTCGACTGGATCCCCAATTCGAGCGGCTCGACGGTCCCTTCGAGATCTCCCCGGGCGTGGTCATTCCGGTCGGCGCCTACCACTTCCAGCGGGTCCATGCGGAGGCGCAGTCCTCGGACTACAGGCCCTGGCGGATCGGCGCCGTCGCCGAGCTGGGAGAGTTCTTCACGGGGCACCTGACGCAGCTGCAGGCCTTCGCCAACTGGACAAGCCCCCGGGCCGCTTTTTCCGCTCAGGTTTCGATGGAGAACGACTTCGGCTACCTGCCCCAGGGCGACTTCATCGAGCGCCTGTGGCAGGTCAAGGCGATCGCGGCCTTTTCGCCGGACCTGATCCTGTCTGCCTACGCTCAGTACGACTCGCTGTCTCGAAACGCGGGCCTGAATGCACGCCTGCGCTGGACCGTTCAACCCGGCAACGACATCTTCCTGGTCTGGAACCGAGGGTGGCTGTCGCCGGGGCAGGGCAACACCTACAACCTGACGACGCAGTCGGACCAGATCGTGCTGAAAGTCCGCTGGACTTTCCGGCCCTAGGAGACCCTGGCTGCTGGCCTCGCGAGAGCCGGGCCGTCAGAAAAGGAGCTGCGTGCCCGCGTAGACGAGCAGATGCGTGCGGGGCGTCTCGGAGGTACCGTGGATGCCCGAGCCGCCAGAGAGAAGAGCCACGACACGCGAGCCGAGCTTCCATCGGAGGCCGGCGTTCCAGGAGGCATTCGTATCGGCGAAGCGGCTCGAGGTCGTCGCGAAAACCTCGCCGAGAAGTTCCACACACTCCGAGACTTCGCGCCCGAGAGCGAGACCGCCGAACCATCGTGGCTCTTCGTCTCCGCGGAGCTTGTGCCCGATCTCCAGGTTGGCCGACAGCGGGCCGAGATTTTTTGCGAAAGTGAGGGGAAGAAGGAGGCCGGCCTTCTTCTCGACGAGACCCTTTTGCGCCGAAGAGGAGACGACATTGAACTCGGCCTGGGGATAGAAGGCGATTGCGACCCCGCTTTTCTCCTCGTCGGCGAAGCGCCACTTGCCGCCGAGGAGGGCGTTGCCGAGCCCGTTACGGGTCGACTCCCGGCCGCCGGCGCGGACGACCCAAGGGATCTCGAGCTTGAGCTGGAACCGCTCGCCCCAGCCGTAGTTGGCGTCGATGAGCGGCGTCTCGAACACGCGCTCGCCGTGCCGGCTCTCGGCGAGAAACGCGACGTTGATCTCCCAGCGGCGGTTGCCCGGCGTGCCGGGGTCATCCGTGACGAGCGGGGGACCTCCCTGCGCGAGGGCGCGGGCTGCCAAGAGGGGGATCAGGCTGACGGCCAAGAGGGGCCCGAGTCTTCTGAGCTTGCCGTCCGGCGGTCGCGCGGCCAAGCCGAATCCCTAACTCAGGAATGTCCGGAGCAAACCGACCGCACCGCCGCCCAGGACGACCCAGATCGCATCGAGCTTCAGGGCGAATAGGGCGGCGAAGGCACAAACCGTCACCGCCACGGCAAACCAGTCAGGAGGCCGTCCCCACCCGCCGGGAAAGAGCACCGCGAGGCCAAACACGACTGCTAGATTCAGGATGACGCCGACCACAGCGGCTGTGATCCCGGAAAGCGAGGAAGTGAGGCTTCGGTTTTCGCGCAGGCTCTCGATGTAGGGGGCGCCGAGAAAAATGTAGAAGAAGCAGGGGAGGAAGGTCACGTACGTCGTCACCAGCGCCCCCAGCGAGGCGCTCGCAATCCGGCTCATTCCTTCCGGCCGGTTCCATCCCGACATGAATCCCACGAACTGGAGAACCATGATCAAAGGGCCAGGAGTCGTCTCGGCCAGCCCGAGGCCGTCGATAGCCTGTGACTGGCTGATCCAGTGGTACGACTGCACCGCCGCCTGCGTGACGTAGGCCAGGACGGCGTAAGCGCCGCCGAAAGTCACGAACGCGGCTTGGGTGAAGAAGCGATACTGGAGGACGTGGAGGCTCGACCACCCGCGCCAGAGCCCCAGAGCGAGGAAAGGCGCGGCCCAGAGCAAGAGGCCGGCCGACAGGATTCGGATCGAGCGCGACCACGATCGACGAGCCTTCGCGATTCGGGTACGGCCCTGCTCGAAGGCGGGGTCGGCTTTCTCGCCGCGGGCCGAGGCTGTCCGCGTGCCGGCGAAGGCCCGCGGCCAGATGCGACCGGACAGGAAGCCGAGAGCACCCGCACTGAGCACGATCCAGGGGAAAGGGATCTGAAAGACAAAGATCCCGGCGAACGCAGCGGCGGCGACCGCGACCAACCCGCGCGGACGCAGTGCCCGCGCTCCGATTTTCCACAACGCCACGACGACGAGCGCCACGACCGCCGCCTTCAGGCCCGCGAAAATCCCAGCGATGGCCGGAAGGCTTCCGTAGGTCGCGTAGACCGCGGAAAGGCCCCAGAGAACGAAGATGGAAGGTATGACGAAAAACGCTCCTGCCACGATTCCGCCCCAGGTGCCGTGCAGGAGCCAACCTATGTAGATCGCCAGCTGCTGCGCCTCGGGCCCCGGCAGCAGCATGCAGTAGCTCAAGGCGTGAAGGAAGCGCCCCTGGGAGATCCACTTCTTTCGATCCACGAGATCCCGCTGCATAATCGCGATCTGGCCAGCCGGTCCGCCAAAGCTGATGAAGCCGAGCCGGACCCAGTAGACGAACGCCTCCCCGAAGCCAACCACGCGGGGACTTCTCGCCAGGTCTTGCGCTGACGCCAGCGTTACTGACCTTCGATCGTGAAATCGTCGAACTGGATCACAGAGTCGGCCTTTGTCCAGAGGCCCACGCGGCCGGCATCCCTAAAAGTGTCGTCGGTCGCGTCGAGGACCTTCGTTCCGTCGAACCAGACCACAAAATGGTTGCCAACGACTTCGAGCTTCAAGGCGTGCCAGGTGCCTTTGGCGACCGTGATCGACTTGTTCTGGAAGGTGCGCCGCTTGCCGTTGACTGTGTGGTAGATCGTGCAGTTGTTTTCGTCGGCATTGCAGCGTGTGATGTAGTAGTTGTCAGTATTCTTGTAGCGCCAGACCAAGCCGAAGCCCTGGTCCACCTCGCCGGACACGGGTTTCGCGCGCACGGAGAGAGTCACGTCTTTGTACGACCCCTCCTTCACGACGGCGAGTGGAAAGCGGTAGTCCGTCGGGTCGGCGCTCTCCTGGACGAGCACATGGTTGCTCGGTTTGTCAGCGTCCGCGCGAACGACCCACTTGCCTTCGGCTCCCTGTCCGGTGCGCGCGAACTCGAAGCCGGCCGGCGGGCCACCGATCGTGTCGCCGTCGAAATCGAATTTCTGTGCCGGCGCTCCCTGCGCATCCCCGAAGAACGCTGTGAGAAACAGAACGGCCAAAGCGGCGGGACCTGGCGATATCTTCATGGCTGACGTCCTCCTTTGCCGATGGAGCTTCCGGAGACCTGACGCTGGAGATGAGAATAGAGAGCGTCGTAAAGGAACGAGGCTTTCTCGAGAATCTCGGCATCGTTCTTTCCGACGTCCGTGAACCCCTGGCTGATGGCCCAGAGGCCCGCAGACTCGCGCATGATCTCCATCTCGGCGGGGAAGTCTGCCCCGTGCACGATCTTCCCGAGCTGCTGGAGAGCGGCGTCCTCCGGCAGCCTCTCAGCGACGAGCGCCTCAAAGGAGCATCGACCTCGAGGGTCGCGATGTGGGTATGTCACCACTCCGGGCGCATCGAAGCCGATCGATCCCTCTCGCTGTTGAATCTCGGCCACATCCTCGGGCTCGACGAACTGGATTTCGCCTTCGGGGTCGAGAAAACGCCGTATCAGCCAGGCGGTGGCCGTCCGGTTGACGTGGATGTGCTTGCGCGTGACCCACTTCATGACCCGATCACTTTGTCGCGACCTTCGCCAGAGCGGCTTTGAGCCCTTCGCCGATTCTCTCCGGCGTACCAACGCCCCAGAAGTGCATGAAGAAGAGGCGCGGAGTCTCGTGCAACATATGCGAGTGGAGTGCCGTGACCTGGATCCCGTGGGCGTGGAGCTCCCGGAGGACGAGGTTGACTTCTTCGGCGATGAGGACGAAGTCGCCTGTGGTCGCGATCCGCGTGCCGACAGTCTGGAAGTTCATGGGGTTGTTCATGCCCATACTCGGCGGGACGTCGAAGCCTGCGTCCTTGATTGGCTCGGAGCGGGCAACCCCGACCTGAAGGATCGTGCCGGACATCGTTCCCTTGCGCCCCAGCGCCTCCTGGAGCCTCTCGAAGATTTTCTCCTGCGCGGCCGTTGGCTTGGCCGGCGCCTTCGCGGGAGAGGGAGTCTTCGTCCTGGCGAGCGCGGCCTTCAACGTCTTGGCAAGCGTCGCGGGGTCTCGGTGGCCATGAAAATGGACATAGACGACGTGCGGCGTCTCGCCGATCAGATGATTGTGTATGGCGAGAATGTCGAACCCGCCGGCTTCGAGCTCGCCGAGCACAGGGTCGACTTCGGTCTCGAGCAGCACGAGATCCCCCATCGTCACGGCTTCGTCTCCGGTCCCTGTTTTCTTGAAGGCCGCCCATGCCCCGAGCGCAAGCCCGGGCTCGATCGGGACTCCCCCGATGGTCACATGCAAGTCCGATCGCGGCCAGCCATACCGATGAACGTCTGCAGGCAGATCCTTGCCGGACTGACCGAAGACCTTGTCCGCCGACTCCCATTCGCCCTCCGCAGGGGAGGCCGCGGGCACGACGGCGGTTGCAAAGAGAAAGACAAACGGTCCGAGAACCGCGCCAATCGGGTTGAGTCTCATTTGGAAACCTCCTTTGGAGACGCCGGAGTCTTCTTCCGGAACGACTGATACAGGTCATCGAAGAGCAGCAAGCCGCGCTCCAACCGCGCGGTGTCCTCCGCGTGCGCGAGGATGAGGCCGGTCACGAGGCGTTCGACTCCCGGCGCCTCGAGGCGGCCGAACTTTCCGTCTTTCAAATCGATGTCGTGCACGATCTCGCCGATCTCGGAAAGCGCCCGATCCTCAAGGCCGTGGCGGGAGGCGAGCGTCTCGAAGGTGCAGCAGTCTCCCTCGTGAGAGAAGTCCCCGCCCACCATGTCGAAACGGATCTCCCCCGCCCGGCGAGCCTCCTTCGGGTCGATGAAGCAAAAGCGCGCTCTGGGGTCGAGAAACCGCCGGATCAGCCAGGCCGAGGCGATGCGGTCGATGTGAATGCCGCGCCGTGTCACCCAGATCTTGCCGGCTAGGTCGTCCGAGCGGGGGCGCGTCGGCGCCTCGATTTGCCTCTGCATTCTCGCTTCGAGTTGTTCGAGCGCCACTTCGGCTTTCCGCCTCGACGGCGCGGCGAAGAAATCGATCTTCGCGATCTCTTCGAAGCGCTTTCGCGTGCGGGAGAGAAGCGCGCGGGATTCTGCCTCCGTCTCCGCGCGTCCTCCTCGGAGGCTCTGCGCTAAGGCTTCGTAATCGGCGCTGCGCGCGGCTCGAGACTGATCGATGAGGCCGAACTCCGCGCGGCTCTCGAGGAAGCCGGCTTCACAGACATGGGCCTCGCCTCCGCCGGCGATGGCTTCCTCCGCGATCCACTGGAGGTCTTCCAGGCATTCCTCTCGCCGAGGGAGCGCGTAGACTGATTTCTTCAGGGCGATTGCTCCTACCTGCGCCAACCGCTGCCGGATCTTCGCGCGCAGGTAAAGGGGTTCGAGTGGAAGCTGATGGATGAGCAGGTACCAGGAGAGCCGCTGGCTCCTCTTTCTCGTTCGACGCCGACTCACCGTGCTCCCTCCGCGGCGGCTGGCCGCGCGGGCAATGCGAAGACCGCCCAGAGCGTTCCGGCGGTGCCGAGGACCGCCGCTGCGAAGAACGTCAGCTGCGGTCGGATCGTCCAAAGCGCCCCGCCGATCGCGGCGGCACCGGCGACGCTGAAGCCTCGTATCGCATAGTAAAGACCGACGGCCTTTCCCCGCGCACGGGGCGGCGCCAGATCGACGATCAGCGCCTTGCGGGCCGGCTCGCCGATCTCGCGAAGCCCGCCGATGACATAGGCGCCAAGCAGTCCGCGAAAGGAGCGCGAGAAGACGACGGCAAGAGGAAAGAGAGCGAAGCAGGCGAAGGTCGCGACCACGAACGGCTTCTTCTCGATCCTCCCGGCCAGCACGGCCGCCGGAAAGTAAGACAGGATCGCCGTCGCCATCAGCACGGACGTGGCGAGCCCGAACTGCGACGGGGAGAGATGAAGGATCTCCAGGGCCCAGACGACCAGGAAGATGTCCGGCAACCCCTCGCACAGCCGGATCAAGACGTCGGCGACGAGGAGGCGCTTCAAGGTGGGATGGAGTTGGCTCCGAGACGTGTGGGTGACGCCAGTTGCCCCCTCACCCCTGCCCTCTCCCGGTGGGAGAGGGGATGAACTCCTGCGGAAAGCGAGCCCGAGCCCCGCAAGCATGGCGATCGAGAGCGCAATCGAAACCAGAAAGCCTGTACGCATGCCGCCTGCCATACCGAAGCGCTCGAGGAGAAGGCCGCCTAAGGGAGGCGCGAGGGCGATGGGAAGTCGCTTCAAGACCGACTGAACCGTGAAGCCGACGATTCGGCGGGAGCCGGAGAGCTCCTCACCGATCATGGCGAACGTGGCCGGCAGGCCCAGAGACTTCCAAGCCACGACCAGGAGCACACCGAGGAAGATGCCCGCAACGGACCGCGAGAGCAGGTAGAGGCCAAACCCAAGCGCCGTGGCGAGCCCGAAGAGGAGGAGCGCTCGCCGGCTTCCCAGCCGGTCCGAGAGCCATCCTCCCGGATAGGCGTAGGCGGCGTCCAAGAAGTCCTGGAGGGCTCCGAAAGCGCCCACCGCGAGCGCCGAGGCGCCGAGAAAGCGGAGGTACTCGGGGAGATAACGCGACCACAGCTCCTCGCCCAGTCCGAAGACGACGATCCCGACTGCCAGGGGAGCCAGTCGCCCGTAGGGGCGGAATCGTCGCCAGCCTTCGGCCGTCGCCACGAGCTGCCTATATCACTTGCTATAGGCATATAGCAACTGATAGCCTCGCCACGCGTGCAGGATCCTGCGATCTCGCTGCTCGCCGAGCTCGTCGCGATCGACTCGGTCAACCCGGCGCTGGTCCCCGGCGGCGCGGGCGAGGCGGAGATTGCGGCCTTCGTGGCCGATCGCCTCCGCAGCGCCCGCTTGGATGTCGAGACCGAGGAGGCGGCGCCGGGCCGCCCGAACGTGGTGGGAATTCTGCAGGGCAAGAGCCCCGGCCGTGCCCTGGTGCTCTGCGGCCACTTAGATACGGTCGGGGTCGAAGGCATGTCCGGGCCGTTTTCGTCCGTCATCCGCGAGGGAGGGCTCTACGGGCGTGGCGCGGAGGACATGAAAGGCGGCCTGGCGGCCATCCTGTCAGCCGCGGAGAACTTGGCCCGCGAAGGCCTGGCGGCCGGGCGCCTGATCGTGGCGGCCGTGGCCGACGAGGAGCCCCATGCGCAAGATCGCATCCTCTCCTTCAGCCGGCCGGCGGAAGGAGAGGATGCGATCTTGCGCATGGGACGAGTGCTCGGTCGCTTGGAAGCTCTCGGACAGGAGCTTTTCCAGCGAAAGCCGCATGCGCTGCTCGGCGCTCCTTCTTTGCATGCTTCTCTGGTAGACGGGGGCCGCGAGCTTTCGACGTACCCGGACCGCTGTCTCCTGAGTCTCGAGCGCCGCACGTTGCCCGGCGAGGGGGCGGGCTGCGGCCTCGAGGAGGTGCGTGGAATCCTCGAGGCTCTTTCCGCCGAGGATCCGGCCTTTCGCGGCTCCGCGCGGCGCCTTTTCGCGCAGCCGGCCTACGAAACACCCGAGGGACATCCGATCGTCGAGGTGCTCGATGCATCCCTCACGGCCGTCGGCCGGGCTTCTCGCCGCGGAGGGATGACTTATTGGACGGATGCGGCCATCCTGGGCGCAGCCGGTATTCCGTCGGTGATCTTCGGCCCCAGCGGCGCGGGACTGCACGGTCTTGAGGAATACGTTCTTCTCGACCAGGTGACGGGATGCCGGGACGTCCTGATCGAAACAATCCGTCGATTCTGCGGTCGCAGCGAAGGTTGACGGCAATCGTTCTCAAAGGAGGTTCCCAATGAAGAGTGGCTTATTGCTCCGACTGGTCGCCGCGGGCGCGTGTTTCGGTTGGGGCGCGGTCGCGGCCGCGCAGGCGGGGGCCGCCGGGCCGTCGGCGATCGTATTGCCAGGCGGTTCCGGAGGCATCGGCTTCGATGATCTGCGCTTCGCTCCGTCGCTCGGGCTTCTTCTCGTGCCTGCCGGCCGGACCGGGTCACTCGATCTCGTGGATCCTGCGACGCGCTCGGTGACGGCTGTCGGCGGATTCCACAAGTCCGAGGTGTTCGCGGGAGGGCACGGCGAGGGAACGACGTCCGCCGACGAGGGGAACGGCTGGCTCTTCGCGACGGATCGTGACTCCCGAGAGATCTTCGTCGTTTCCCCGCGAGAACGGCGGATTGTCTCGTCGGCCAGGCTCTCTGCCGGGCCGGACTATGTTCGCTTCGTCGGGCCGACGAACGAAGTCTGGGTCACGGAGCCCGACGCCGAGCGCATCGAAGTCTTTCGATTGGAAGGCAAGGAGTCCGTCCGACCGGTCGCGGCCGGGTCGATCGCCGTGAAAGGCGGGCCAGAGTCGCTCGTCGTGGACGGGAAGCGAGGGCGCGCGTACACCCATCTCTGGACGGGAAGCACGGTCGTGATCGACCTCAAGAGTCGCTCGATCACCGCGACCTGGCCGAACGGCTGCAAAGGCGCGCGCGGGATCGCCCTCGACGGGGAGCGGGATCTCCTGTTCGTCGGATGCGCGGAGGGAAAGGCCGTGGTGCTGGACGCTGCGAGCGGCCACGAGGTTTCGGCTGCCCAAACGGGCGACGGCGTCGACATCATCGACTACAGCGCGAAGACGCACCACCTCTTCATTCCGGGAGGAAAGAGCGCGACCATGGCGATCTTCGATGTCGGCAAAGATGGGAAGCTCTCTCTCCTGACGACGGTTCCGACGGCGATGGAAGCGCATTGCGTTGCCGTGGACGCTTCCGGCATCGCTTACGTCTGCGACCCGAAGGCCGGACGGCTGCTCATCTTCTCGAGCAATGCTCGGTGACGCGGCGTGGCCCGTCTGCTCCTCCTCAGCAAGGAGAAGACGTCTCGCCCGGCACCTTTCTGGCCGCGGTGAGAGCCGACAGCCCCGAGAAACAGGAGCTCGATCCGCGGCTGGTCGCGTCCGCCAAGCTCGTCGCGGACATTCGGGCGCAATGCGCCGAAATGGGCGAGCTTCACCACGCGCTTGCGCGGAGGCTGATGGGTGTGGAGAATGTCCACGCCGAGCTCGGCGAGATCGTGGCGGGAAAGAAGCCTGGCCGAGAAACGGACTCAGAGATCATCGTCTTCGACAGCACGGGAACAGCCCTTCAGGATGTGGCCGCAGCGGCTTTGGTCTACGAAAAGGCGGTGGCCGCGGGGACGGGTCTTCGGGTCGAGCTGGGAAGCTAGCCGAGCTGGATCAGTTCCCGCAGGATTGCTACTGTTGCTCCCGATGGCGTGCGGCGGCGACTCTCACGGAAAGGCTCCCGGCGTGGCCGCGGCCTCTGCCGGCGCGACGCGGGACGTGCATTCTCACGCGAACCCGCACGAGGTGCGGGTCACGCACGTCGTCCTCGACCTCGAAGTGCTGTTCGACCGGAAGGTGCTGCAGGGAACCGCCACGCTTTCTTTCGAACGGGCGAGCCCTCAGTCGGGCGCTTTGATCCTCGACACGCGCGGCCTCGATGTCGCCAGGGCCGAAGACTCTCCCGACGGCCGGACCTGGACGGAGACGAAGTTCGATCTGGGGCCGACCGACAAGATCCTGGGCGCGCCCTTGATCGTCCTGCTGCGACCGAAGTCCGACCGCGTGCGCCTGACCTACACGACGCGCCCCGAGGCCTCCGGTTTGCAGTGGCTCGACCCGTCGATGACCGCCGGCAGGCAGCACCCGTATCTCTTTTCCCAGTCCGAGGCGATCCATGCGCGCAGCTGGATTCCGATCCAGGACTCGCCGCAGGTGCGCGTGACGTACGCGGCCACGATCCGCACTCCCAAGGAGCTCGCGGCGGTCATGAGCGCCGCCCGCGAGAGCGGGCCCGACCGCACCGGTGTCACCCGCTTCGAGATGCCCCAGCGCATTCCGCCGTACCTGATCGCCATGGCCGTGGGCGACGTCGTCTTCTCGCCGATCGGAGAGCGAGCGGGCGTCTGGGCGGAGCCATCGGTCCTGTCGCGCGCCGCGGCGGAGTTCGCGGACACCGAGAAGATGATGCAAGCGGCGGAACGGCTCTTCGGTCCTTACCGCTGGGAACGCTACGACATCCTGGTGCTGCCTCCGTCCTTCCCGTTCGGCGGGATGGAGAACCCGAGGCTCACGTTCGCCACGCCCACGGTCCTCATTGGCGACAAGAGCCTCGTCTCGCTCATCGCGCACGAGCTGGCGCACTCCTGGTCGGGTAACCTCGTGACGAACGCGACCTGGCGCGACTTCTGGCTGAATGAGGGGTTCACCACGTACTTCGAGCGGCGCATCCAGGAGGAAGTTTTCGGCCGGGAGCGCGAAGAGATGGAGGCGGTGCTCGGCCGCCAGGATCTCGAAGGGGAGCTCGCTCGCTTCGAGCCGCGCGATCAAATCCTGCACATCGACCTCTCGGGCCGCGATCCGGACGACGCCGCCACGCGGGTCCCCTACGAAAAGGGAGCGCTTTTCCTGCGCCTTCTCGAAGAGACATTCGGACGGCGGGAGTTCGACCGGTTCCTGCGCGGCTACTTCGACCGGTTCGCCTTCCAGAGCATCGAGACCGGCGACTTCGTTCGGTATCTCAGGGCTCATCTGCTCGACCGGCATCCGGAGAAGGCCGCGGCGATCCCGCTGGACGAGTGGATCGAAAAACCAGGCCTGCCGGCCGGCGCGCCGCGTCCAAGTTCGAGCGCGTTTGCGCGCGTCGAGGCCCAGGCGCGGGACTGGCTGAGCGGGCGTTTTCCCGCGGCGAACCTCGATGCGAAGAGCTGGAGCACCCAGGAGTGGCTGCGATTCCTGCGCACGCTGCCGTCGCCTCTCGCGCTGGACCGCATGCGCGAGCTCGACCGTGACTTCCGCCTGACGGCATCGCCCAATTCGGAGATCGCGTTTCAATGGCTGCTGATGGCCATTCCGGCGCGCTACGGGCCTGCCGACGCTCGCCTCGAAGAGTTCCTCGTGAACATCGGCCGCCGCAAGTTCATCAAGCCGCTCTACGAAGAGCTGTGCAAGAATCCGGAGGGAGAGAAGCGCGCCCTGGCGATCTATCGCAAGGCGCGACCGGGCTATCATCCGATCGCCCGGGAGACCGTGGACCGAATCGTGGGGTGGAAGGGATGAGTGTTCGTCTTCCCGAGGCCGAGACGCACCGGGCCGCCGTTTGCCCGCTCGACTGCCCGGACGCGTGCAGCCTCGACGTGACGGTGACGGACGGTCGAGTTACCGCACTCGGCGGGTCGCGCGTCAACCCGATCACCGAAGGCTACATCTGCGCGAAGGTGCGGCGCTATCCCGAGCACCTTTACGGGGAGGGCCGCGTGCTTTTCCCGCGGGTCAGGGAGAGCCGCAAGGGTGAGGGCGGCTTCCGACGGGCCTCGTGGGACGAGGCGCTCGAGTTGGTCGCGGGCAAGCTTCTCGAAGTCCGCGATCGACGCGGCGGTGAAGCGATCCTGCAGGTCTCCTACGGCGGCTCGAATGGCTACGTCTCTCAGGACACGACCGACGCGCGGCTCTTCTACAGGCTCGGGGCCTCGCGCCTGGCGCGCACGGTCTGCGCCGCTCCGTCGGGCAGCGCCGCCACCGGTCTGACGGGCAAGATGCCCGGCATCGCGATCCAGGACTACGCGTACGCGAAGCTCGTCGTGCTCTGGGGCGTCAATCCCTCCGCCTCGGGCATCCACCTTGTCCCGTACGTGCAGCAGGCCGTGCAGCAAGGCGCCCGGCTCGTCGTCGTGGACCCGCGGCGCACGAAGCTGGCGGAGCGGGCCGATCTGCACCTGGCGATTCAGCCCGGCACAGACCTGCCGGTCGCGCTCTCGGTGATCCGCTGGCTCTTCGAGACCGGCCGCTCCGCGACCGACTTTCTTGCCGAGCACACGACGGGGGCCGAAGAGCTGTCCCGCCGAGCCCTGCCGTGGACGTTTGCGCGCGCGGCGAAGGCCGCCCGCGTTTCGGCCCTCGACCTCGAACGCTTCGCGCAGATGTACGCGGACGCGAGCCCCGCCGCCCTGCGCTGCGGCTGGGGGCTCGAGCGCAACCGCAACGGCGGCTCGGCCGTAGCGGCCGTGCTCGCGCTGCCGGCGGTCGCGGGGAAGTTCGGGGTGCGGGGCGGCGGCTACACCATGTCCAACTCGAAGGCCTTCGACATCGATTCTCTGGCGGCGATCCGGGCGCAGGAACCCGCCACGCGGACAATCAACATGAACAGGCTGGGCGACGCGCTGCTCGCCAGAGAGAAGCCGATCGATCTCCTCTTCGTCTACAACTGCAACCCCCTCCAGACGCTGCCGGCGCAGCTGAAGGTTCGACAAGGGCTCGAGCGCGAGGACCTTTTCACCGTCGTGTTCGATCCGGTCTTGACGGACACGGCGCTCTACGCCGACGTGGTCTTGCCGGCCACGACATTCCTCGAGCGCGAGGAGCTCGCTCGCGGGTACGGCGCGTTCGTCCTGCAACGCGGCCGACCGGTCATTGCGCCGGTGGGAGAGTCGCGCCCCAACCATGAAGTCTTCGCGGAGCTGTGCCGCCGCACGGGCGTCGCGGCCGAGGGCGACGCGGAGACCGCCGGAGAGATCGAGGCCGCCCTGCTCGGCTCCAGCCGCGAGAAGACACAGCTCGAGGCTGCCCTCGACACGAACGGCGTGGCCTTCCCGGGCGGTCTCGCGGCGCCGGTGCAGTTCGTGGATGTCTTCCCCCGCACGCCCGATCGGAAGATCCGCCTCGTGCCCGAAGAGCTCGACCGGGAGGCCCCCGGGGGCCTCTCCGCATCCCGCGCCGAGCCGCCCACTTCCGCCTTCCCGTTGGCCTTGATCTCGCCGGCGACGGACCGCACGATCTCCTCGACGCTCGGCGAGCTGCACCGCGAGCAGGTCCCTGTGGAGCTCCATCCGGCGGACGCCGCGGCGCGAGGCATCGAGGACGGAAACCGCGTGCGCGTCTGGAACGAGCACGGCGAGGTCCGCTGCCTAGCGCGCGTCAGCGCCTCGCTCAAGCCAGGAGCGGCATCACACCCTGTCGGGCACGACCGCCAACGCTCTTGCCCCCGACACCCTCTCGGATCTGGGTGGCGGAGCCTGTTTCAACGACGCGCGCGTCGAGGTGGAGCGCCTGGGATAGGAGGCGGAGGGGGAGACGATGAGAGTCTTCGTCGGAATACTGCTGGGGGTTGTCCTGACCGTAGGCATCGCCTTCGCGTTCATCAGCACCGGCTCTTTCAACACGTCCGCGGCGCGGCCGCCGAGCGGCCTCGAGAAGTCGATCGGCTCCCTGGCGCTCAACCGCGCGGTGGCCCGGCACGCTCCGAAGACGGCGAACCCCTTCTCCGGACCGGACGTCGTGCGCGCGGGGCTTGCCCACTACCGCGAGATGTGCGTGACCTGTCACGGCGGGCCGGGCGTGGACGCCTCGGAGGCGGGGGAGGGTTTGAATCCTCCTGCGCCGGAGCTGACGCTGGAAAGGGTTCAGCACCGCACGGACGGGGAGCTCTTCTGGATCGTGCAACAGGGCGTCCGCATGACCGGCATGCCTTCCTTCGGCGCGACGCACAAAGACCCCGAGATCTGGAAGATCGTGGCGTTTCTGCGCCACCTGCCGCAGATCACGAAAGACGAACAGGCCGCCTTGAAGGCGGGCACCGAAGGCGGCGAGCACACCCAGTGACGATGGCAGCGGGATCGCCGTGATCGCGGCGCGATCGCAGCGCGATTTGGGCCCAATCCCGTTGCGATCCTGCTGCAATCACGCTGCGATCACGTTGCGATGGATGCTGGCGCTCGGCGCTCTCTGCACGACCGGGGTGGCCCGAGCGCAGCATGAGGGGCACGATCGCGAAGCTCCAGCAGACGAGCCCCGGCTCTTCCAGAGCGACATGTCGCTGATGACCGGAATGAGCGCTCACGACCCCATGGCGGGGATGGACATGCCGGGCTGGATGACGCATGTGTTGGGCGTCGTTCGCCTGTCGCTGAACCGTCAGAGCGGGCCCTCGGGGGACACCCTCGTCGAGTCCTCGAACTGGAGCATGGCCATGTCGCAGCACCGGCTCGGTCCGGGCCTTCTGACCTTCATGTTGATGAACTCGCTCGAGCCGGCCACTTTTCGCAATCGAGGCTCGCCCGAGCTCTTCCAGACGGGCGAGGCGTACCGCGGATAGCCTCTCGTGGACGCTCAACACCCGCACGACTTCTTCATGAACCTTTCGGCGACGTACCGCCTGCTGCTCGGCTCCGAAGGGGCTCTCTGGGTCCAGGCCGCCCCGGTCGGCGAACCGGCACTGGGCCCGACCGCCTTCATGCACCGAGCGTCCTCCGGCGAGAACCCGACCGCGCCGATCGGCCACCACTGGCAGGACTCCACTCACATCGCCAACGACGTGATCACGCTCGGCACAGGCTGGGCCCGCTCGACTCGGTTTCGGGGCGCGTGAAGCTCGACTTCGGGAAGGGGTTCTCGGGTCAGGTCTCCTATGGCTTTCTGCACGAGCTCGAGGCGCTCGAGCCAGGCAGCCAGCACCGCCTGGCGGCCTCGATTCACTACGGCGCCGGCGGCGATCGTCCCGTCGCCGTCTCGCTGATTTGGGGCCGGGACTTCGCCGGGCACGGCGCCTCCGATGCCGTCCTCCTCGAAGGCGCGTGGCAGATCACGAAGCGCGATCACGTGTTCGCCCGGGCCGAGTGGGTCGAGAAGGACTTCGAGCTGCTCGCCTCCAAGCAGACTCAAGGAAATCGCCTCGTCCGCGTGGACGCCTACACGTTTCGGCTATGTCCGAGACTTCGACCTCGTGGGGAGATGGAAAACCGGCCTCGGCGCCGACATCACGGTCTCGATGGGGCCGCGCGTACGGAGCCCACGCCCACACGATGTGAAGCCGGGGGCTAGACGATCGCCTTCTTGCGGAACTGCCGGAGGCCCAGGAGGAAAAAGAACGAGACGGCGGCGAGCAGGCCGACGAAGATCCCCCAGACCGGCAGGTGCGGGTACTGCGGAACAAGAGCGCTGCGAAAGCCCTCGCTCGCGTAGACGACCGGGTTCGCGAGGACCGCAAGCGAGAGAACCGGAAAGCCCTCGAGCGCGGACCAGGGATAGTAGGTGCAGCCGAAGAAGATCATCGGCGCCAGGACGAGCGAGAACATCAAGCCGATCTGCGTCTGCCCGACCGAGCAGCCAAGCGTCAAACCGACCGAGGCCGCGACCGCCGCGACGAGCAGCGCGACGCCGCCGAAGAGAATCGGGTGCGAGAGATCGAGAGCCACGCCCTTGCCCATGATGAGCCAGGCCGACGGCAGGACCACGAGGCCCGCGACGAGCGCCTGCGCCATGCCCGAAATCACTTTTGCCACGGCGAGCCACTCGATCTCCATGGGCGCGAGGAGCCGGTCTTCGATCTCGTTGGTGAACTGGAACTCGGAGATGAGCGGCATCGCGACCGACTGGACGCCCGCCAGGATCATCGAGAGAGCGATGATTCCGGGCAAGAGGAGCGCCTTGTAATGGATGGGCATGAAGCCGGCCGTCGTCATGACGCGGCCGAAGACGAACACCAGGAGCATCGGCTGCAGCAGCGTCTGCAGCAGCGTGGGGATGAAATTGCGGCGCGCGACGTGCGCGTCGCGGGCCAGCATGGCGAGAAAGGTCTTCATGGAAGCATTGCAACAGGATTGCAGCACGATTGCAGCAGGATCGCATCGCGATTGGCTTCCCCAATCCTGCTGCAATTCCGCTGCGATCTCGTTGCGATCACGCTGCGATCTCCTAGTCTCTCAAGCTTCGCCCCGTGTGGTGCAGGAAGAGATTCTCCAGCGACGGCTCGGAGATCCGCACATCGTGGAGATCGACCCGGGCCAGCGTCGCCAACGACGCGACTTCGGCAATCAGGGAGCCCCCTCGGTCGGCGTAGACGTCGAGGGCGGTGGGCGAGGGCTTGCGAACCTGGGTGACGCCCGGCATCCGCTCGAGCTGTTGGATGAGGTCGGTCTTCGCCTCCGAAACGTGGAGCCGGATGACGTAACCGCCCGGGATCGAGCTCTTCAAGTCCTTCGGCGTGCCGAGCGCGATGACCTCGCCGTGGTCGATGATCGCCACCCGGTGGCAGAGTTTGTCGGCCTCGTCCATGTTGTGCGTCGTGAGAACGACCGTGCGGCCCTTCTCGTGGTACTCGCGGATGATTTGCCAGAGCAGCAGGCGCGTCTGGGGGTCGAGGCCGGCGGAGGGCTCGTCCAAGAACAGCACCTCGGGCTCGTGCATCATGGCGCGCGCGATGGAGAGACGCTGCATCATGCCGCCAGAGAAGCCGTAGAGGAGCTGATCTCCCCGGTCCGCGAGCTGGAACCGGTCGAGGAGCTCTTGGGCGCGGCGCTGACGCTCGGGGGCCGGGATACCGAAGTAGGCGCCGTGGAAGACCAGGACCTCGCGCGCGGTCAGCCCGAAGTCGAGATTGGGCCGCTGAGGCACGACGCCGATGAGCCTTTTCACGGTGACGCGATGACGCCAGACGTCGTAGTCCCCGACGAACGCGGATCCGGCCGTGGGGCGCACTCGCGTCGTGAGGATCCCGACTGTCGTGGACTTTCCCGCGCCGTTGGGGCCGAGCAGACCGAAGATCTCGCCGGGAGCGACGTCGAGAGTCAGGCTGTTCAGGGCGACGATTTCGGTCTTCTGCTTCGCGCGCTTGTCCCGGGGCTGGGCCATTCCGAGACCGAAGCCGCGCGCGCCGGACGCCGCGGGAGGCGGCGACGTGAAGACTTTCCGCAGCTCGCTCGTCCGGACACCGATGGGCATGATGCGATGCGCCGCATCATACTTGTCTAGACCGCGAGCGCGTTCCGGACGACGTCGCCGACGGAGATGCCGCCGCGGTAGTTCCCGAGCAACGTCAGGCCCGGGCATTTCGCCTCGGCTTCCGCGAGGGCGCGCATTCGCGCGGCGTGACCGCGTTCGTACTGCGGAATGGCGTGCGCCCAGCGCGTGATGGCCACGACCTCGGGCTCGCCCGAGACGCCCATCGCGGCGCGGATGTCCCGGACGGCAGCCTCGACGAGCTCGGAGTCCGAAAGTCCCGCGGCGCCCGGATCGAGCCGGCCGCCGAGAAAGATCGTGAGCAGGGCGTGGCCTTCCGGGGCGCGGCCAGGGAAGAGGCCGCTCGTCCAGAGGCAGCCGAGGATGCGCCGGGAGGGCTGCGGGACGACGAGATACCCGAAGCCGCTGGGCGGCTGCTCGAAGGCGCCCGCCGGCCACGCCAGGTGGAGGACCGCGAGCGGCGGCGAGGGTATCGCGGCAAGCGCCGCGGCGGCCTCCGGCGAGACGGCGTGGAGCAGAGCGCTCGCGTCGCCGAGGGGCGTCGCCAGGACGAGCCGTTCCGCCTCGAAAGCGCCGGTCTCCGTCGCGACTCTCCATCCCGACGCGGCCGGCGTGATTTCCCTCACGGGAGACTCGAGCTTCAGGCGATCTTGGAGCTCGGAGGCGATCGCCCGCGGGAAGGTCGACAGGCCTTTGCGAAACGAGAGCAGCCCGCGCGGCGGCTTGACGGCGGCCGGCCGCTTGCCTTTTCGGCTCCGGATCGCCCCGCGCAGCAGGCTGCCGTACTGCGCGTCCCATGCCTTCAGGGCAGGAAAGGCCGAGGCTGCCGCCAGCTCTCCGGCGTCTCCGGCGAAGATTCCGGAAACGAAAGGCTCCACGAAGCGCTCGGCGACCTCGTGACCGAGGCGCCGCGTGAAGAAGTCGCGCACGCTCTCGTCCTCCGGGCCGCGGCGCTTGATGAAGGGCTCGGCGAAGAGTCGGAGTTTGCCGCGCGCGGACAAGACGCGCGTGCCCAGCAGGCCGAACGGGGACATCGGCATCGGCTGCAGGCGGCCTCCGAAGTCGAGATAGCGCTTCGCGGAAGGCGGCGCGAGCTCGACTTCGGCCAGAAGCCCCAGGTCGCAGACGAGCGACCAGAGCTCCGGAGTCGGGCGCACCGTGTTGGGGCCGCGCTCGATCGTGTAGCCGCCGACATGGTCCGTGCGGACCACGCCGCCAGGCCGAGTCGAGGCCTCGAGCACCACCACGTCCTCGCCCCGTCTCGCGAGGACGTGGGCGCCCACCAGGCCGGAAAGGCCGCCGCCGACGACGATCGTCGAGCTCACGCGGCGCGCTCTTTCCAGAACGCGGTCTGGCCGAGGATCAGGTCCTCGAGGGCTCGAAGGAAGGTCGGGCGGCTGTTCAAGCCCGCCGTCCGCCTGAACTCGGCAATGCCCGCCGCCTTTGCCCGGCCGGCAAAGAGCTGGTCCACTTCGTAGAGCGTCTCCACGTGGTCGGTCACGAAGGCGATGGGGACGACGAGGACCTGCCTTTCGCCGCGGCGCCCGAGCTCGCCGACGACGTCGATCGAGGCGGGCCCGAGCCACTCGATCGGCCCCAGCTTCGACTGGTAGGCGAGCGTCCAGGGGCTGCGGTTGGAGAGGAGCGCCCGGATCGCGGCGACCGAAGCCTCGACCTCGCGCTGGTAGGGGTCGCTCTCCCGGGTGACGAGCTTCTTCGGAATCGAGTGAGCCGAGAAGAGGAGGTGCACGGCTTCCGGCCTCGGGTCGGGGAAACCCGCGATCGCTTCGCGGATCAACTCGGCGTGGGCCTCGACGAAGAGAGGGTGCGTCGGCCAGGAACCCATCTCGGTGAGCGCGGCGCCCGGCGCGAACCGATGCACCGCCTCGCGCGCCCTCTCGAGCGCCCCCTTCGTCGTCGTCAGCGAGTACTGCGGGTAGAGGGGCAGTGCGAGAAAGCTCCGGACTCCGGATCCCGCGAGCTCGCCCACGACGTTCTCGACGAAGGGGTTCGAGCAGTTCATGGCGGCGCGGACGACCACGTCTCTTCCCGCCTCGGTGAGAAGGCGCTCGACGCCCGCGGCCTGCTCCTCGGTCAGCCGGCGAATCGGCGAGCCGCCGCCAATGGCGCGGTAGAGCTCGCGCGAAGCCCTCTTCCGGCCGAGGGCAATGGACGCGGCGATCGCCTTGCGCAACAGAGCCGGCCTGACGCGGATGACGTCGGGGTCCGAGAAGAGCCGGTAGAGAAACCCGGGAACTTCGTCGAGATTCTCGGGCCCGCCGAGCTGGAGGAAGAGGACAGCCCGATCGGTCAAGCCTTCTTCCTATTGCCGAGCTGCATGAGAAAATTCTCTTCGAGACCGCGCGGCCAACCGGGTGCCCAGCGAGGCGAGTTCACGCGCGGCCTCGCTAAAGTGTCTTCGAAAACACAGGCCTTTCAGGGCTGGTCTCCAGATAGGCATCAAAGGGCATCGCGAGGTTGCGTAGAAAGACGCGGCCGAGGACGGTCGCCCGGATCTCGCTCTTTGAAAGCTCGACGAGTCCGTCCTCGGCGCAGGGCGCCAGACGCGCGAGGGCATCCGCGAAGTACTCGTCGAAGGCGACGCCGAAACTCGCCTCGATCTCCCCTTTGACGACGACGCCGTGGCACAGGAGGTTTCCGATGACCGTGCGCCGCAGCCGATCGTCCTCCGAGAGGCGGAAGCCGCGGAACGTGGCCGCGCCGCTGTGCTTCACGGCTTCGCTCCAGAGCGGGAGCTCGCGGCGGTTCTGGACGTAGGCCGGGCCGACCGAGCCGATGGCGCTCATTCCGAAGCCGATCAAATCGGTGCCCGCCTTGGTCGTGTAGCCCTGGAAGTTGCGGTGGAGCGTGCGGTTCGCGCGCGCGCGGGCGAGCTCGTCGGACGGCCTGGCGAAGTGGTCCATGCCGATGTACTCGTAGCCGGCGTCGGAAAAGCGCTCGAGGGCGGTGCGGAAGATCTGGAACTTCGTCTTCTCGTCCGGCAGGTGCGGCGCCAGCACGTTCTGGTGCTTCTTCATCCAGGGCACGTTGGCGTAGGAGTACACCGCCAGGCGGTCCGGCGCGATCGTCAAGACCTGGTCGATCGTGGCCGAGAAGCTCTCGGGCGTCTGGAAGGGCAAACCGAAGATCAAGTCCATGTTGACGCTCGGAAAGCCGAGGGAGCGCGCCTTTTCGACGAGATCTCGCGTGGCGGCGTAAGGCTGCACCCGGTTGACAGCCGTCTGGACGCGGGGATCGAAATCCTGCACGCCCATCGAGAGACGGTTGAACCCGAGACGAGCAAGAGCCATCAGGTGTTCGCGGGTCGTCACCCGAGGGTCCACCTCGACGCCCATCTCGATGTCCGGGTCAAGAACGAACCGCTCGCGCAGTTTGCGGCCCAGCCGGGTCAGGTTCTTCGGCGTGAAGTAGGTCGGCGTCCCGCCTCCGAGGTGGAGCTGAACCACGGGCCGGTCCGGTCCAACTCGGTCGGCCACCCACTCGATCTCGCGATCCAGAGTGTCCAGGTAGCCTTCCTCGAGGCTATGCTCGCTGCCGGTGATGACGACCGTGCATCCGCAGAAGTAGCAGAGCTTCTCGCAGAAGGGCAGGTGCAGGTAAAGGGACAGGGGCGCGGGACGCGGCGCCGCGGCGCTCTCCTCGAGAACCCGGGCGTAGTCCTCCGCGCCGAAGCCCTCCTTCCAGACGGGAGCCGTCGGATAGGACGTGTACCGCGGTCCGGGTACGTTGTACCGGTGCAGCAGCTCGAGTGAGACTCCGGAAAACTTCATGCTCGGGCTTCCGCCGGCGCGGCCACCGGTTCGCGAGCCGCCGCGAAAAAGGCCTCGACACATTCGATCCGAGCGGAAGGCAGGATCCCGTGGCCGAGATTCAAGACGTGGGCGCGCCCTCCGGTCTCGGCCACGAGCGCCCGCGTGCGCCGCGCCGTCTCTTCCGGCGTGCCGAGCAGCACGGCCGGATCGAGATTGCCCTGGAGGGCCTTGCCGGGTGCGCGGCGCCGGGCTTGCCGGAGAGGCAGCCTCCAGTCGATCGAAAGCACCTCCGCGCCCGCCGAAGCCATGTCTTCGAGAATCCCGCCGCATCCGTTGACGTAAACGATCACGGGCGCGCCGCCGCGGCGGATTCCCCCGATTGCCCTGACCACCGCGGGCAGGGCCCACTCCCGATAGTCCTCGGGCGAGAGCTCTCCCGCCCAGGTGTCGAAGAGCTGCACGGCCTGCGCTCCGGACGCGATCTGGTAGGTCCACCATGTACGAGGCGAGCGTCCAGGGCGCGCCGCAGAAGCCGAGCACCGCCGCGCGGGCGCCGACCTCGCGGCGCAGGCGGCCGAGAATCTCTCCGGTGAAGCCGATCCGCTCGGACGGGTCGAAGCGCGCGAGCCTGGCGACGTCGGAGGCGGAGCGCACGGGCTCGGGCAGCTCCGGCCCCCCGTCGCCGAACTCGACCGGAAGTCCCATCGCCTCGACCGGAACGAGGATGTCGGAGAAGAAGATGACGCCGTCCGGGTCGAAGCGCCGAAAAGGTTGAAGAGAGACCTCTGCGGCGGCGTCGGAGTCGCGGCAGAGCTCCGCAAAGGAAAGGCGCTCCCGCACCTTCCGGTACTCCGGCAGGTAGCGCCCTGCCTGGCGCATCATCCAGACGGGAGGCCGGTCCACCGGCCGCCCGAAGCAGGCGTCGAGCAGCCGCCCCGCGGAAGAAATCGAGCCCATACGCCGCCAATATAACGCGGTCGGACGGAGCCGTCTGATGCTTCTGCACCAAACTTGCCCCGCCGCTACTGGATCAGCTGCCGAAGGACGTACGGAAGGATGCCGCCGTGGCGGTAGTAGTCGACTTCGATCGGCGTGTCGATGCGGACGTGGAGGGAGAGCTCTTCGACGCGGCCGTCTGCGCGGCGGATGGCGAGGGTCGTTTGCGCGCGCGGCGCGAGCGCCTTCGAAAGCTCCGCAAGGTCGAACGATTCCGTGCCGTCCAACCGCAGAGTCTGCGGGCTCGCGCCCTCGAGGAACTGGAGGGGCAGCACCCCCATTCCGACAAGGTTCGAGCGGTGAATGCGCTCGTAGCTCTGGGCCACGACGGCTCGAACGCCGAGCAGGCGCGTGCCTTTCGCGGCCCAGTCTCGCGAGCTTCCCGTGCCGTACTCCTGACCGGCGAAGACGACGAGGGGCACGCGTTCCTCCT
>WNGF01002439.1_pt1 | contig 39900 bp, 30 predicted proteins | sample 5400641 | NCBI WGS metagenome assembly WNGF01 (sample SAMN13153371, study PRJNA577476) | soil metagenome | isolation source: 80 cm soil or saprolite under grassland replicate 2 | place: USA:California | collected 2016-06-15 | reverse complement strand
CCGTGGCGGCGCGGCGGCAGACGATGTCGGCGGTGAGATCCGAGGGGCCGCGCGCAAGGAAGCGGTCCAGCGCATCCCACGCCACCAGGCGACGTTCGAGCAGCGATGCGAGCCCTTCGCGCGTGCGCGATACGCCGAGCTGCGCGAGCACCAGCGCGATGTCCGGCTCCGTCTTCGCGAGTCCCGCGAAAATCCGCAGCGATCGGTCGAGTGATTCCTCGACGAGCCGCGGGACCTCGGTCTCGTCCGCCATTTCGAAGCCCGGGTCGAGATCCGCTTCGAGCGGAAACTCGCGCAGCAGCGACAGGCAGAAGGCGTCAATCGTGCTGATCGCGATCTCGCCCAGGCGATCGCGCACGTCGTTCCAGCGCGCGCGATCGAATTCCGATCGGGCGGCCGAGTCCTTGAGCTCGCGGATGATCCGCTCGCGCATCTCGGCGGCCGCCTTGCGCGTAAACGTGATCGCGAGGATGTTGGAGGGATCGACGCCCGCTTTCAGCAGGTTGACGTAGCGCCAGACGAGCACCGACGTCTTGCCGGTGCCGGCGGATGCCTCGAGGACGACGTTGTTGCGTGGATCGATCGCGAAGTCGCGCGCGCTGGCGTCGGGATCGCTGATGGCGGGCTGCTCGACGACATCCGACGCCACCATCGGCGCCTGTTCGGCACTCTCGTCGCCGAAGAGCGACGGCTGCACGATCGGCCGGGCGCGCGGATCACTCGTCGCCAACGTAGTCCTTTCGGCAGACCGACGAGTAGCCGCAGCGCGTGCAGAGGAATGGCTCGTCGGGGCGCGGCGGGAACTCGCCGCGTTCGATCGCATCGATTGCGCCAACGAGCCGCTCCTGCCCCGCATCGACCGCCTCGCGCAGCGACGACGAGCCACCCAGCGCGACAAACGCGTTCTTTTCCCTGAACGCGACGTATCCGGCGCGACCGAGCGTCCACGATCGATTGTGACGCCCGGACAGCGATTGTTCCGCGCAGACGCCGTACACCGACAGTTGCAGCGCGCGTGAAGGCTTGGGCGCTTTCCCCAGCTTGTAATCCACGATGCGCAGCGTGCCGTCCGACATCAGGTCGATGCGGTCCGCCTTCGCGCGCAGCCTGATGGTCCGTTGCCCCGCGGACGTCGTGAAGACGAACGCCCCTTCGAGCTCGTGCTCGAGGAGCCGTTCGACCACGTCGCCTCCCTGCTCGATCTCGAACGCAAAGGCCCGTTCGGCAAGGCCAGGCGCCGCCGCGGATCCGAGGAGGTGCGTCCGCTCGAGCGCGCGATCCGCCTCGCCGAGCGTGGCCAGCTGCGCTTCCGCGACCTGCTCGAACAACGCGACGGCTTCCTCGACGTTCGTCGTCGTGATCGTGCCGTGTCCCGTGCGCTGCCACTCGTCGAAGAACAATTCGAAAACGGCGTGCAGGAAATGGCCGCGCTCCTGCGGCGTGAGGCCTGATTCCTCGTCACGCTCTTCCGGGAGCCGGAGCACGTACGCGGCGAAATATTTGAAGGGGCACTCGAGATATCGCTCGATGCTGCTGACCGCATAGACGCCGGCGTCGCGGACGCCTGCAGCGCCGTGATAGACCTCCGCCGCGGCGTCCGAGCGCGAGGCGCGGAGGGCAAGCCATTCGCGAGCCGGCACGGGAACAGCGGCGGCGGCCAGCGGTTCCTCGGCGAGCGCTTCATGCAGGAAGACGCGCGCGGGCTCCGGCCGCGGAACGGGCTCGCTCGGCAGTCCCGCGCGTTCGACCTCCTCGAGGAACGCAGACGCCGGGACGATGGCGTCATCCTCCAGGGTGAACGCCGATACTGACACACGGCGGCGCGCGAGCCGAAGCAGATCCTGGAACCGGGCGCGCGCGGCGTTGAGGCGGTCCGCATCGGCCGGCCACCCAAGCTGCGTCAGCAGGGACGACGGGTAGAAGATGCTGCGGCGGCCGCGATCCGGCCAATCGGAATCGACGAGGCCCGCAACGCGTACCTCGTCCACGTCCGCATACGCGGCGGACGCGGCGTCGAGCAGCAGCAACCCGCGCGCGCCCGTGCGTGGTGAAAAGGTCTGCGCTTCGATCCATCGCCGGATCGTGTTCATCAGGTCCGCGAGCGACACGGGCCGATCGTCGTGCGCGCGGTGCGCGTCCCGCAGCGACTCGAGCGCGGCGAGAACGGCGGCCCGTGCGCGGAGGTGTCGGGCCTGCCAGGGATCGCCATCTCTGGGCAGCCGCTCATGGGCGGAAATGAATGCGACAAGCGAAACGACCTGTTCTGACGCCGACGAGGCTTCGATGAAAGCGCAGAGTTCTGACGCCGCGTTCGCCGCGACGCGCAACGCCGGCAATGGTCGCTCCGATGCGAGCGCCGCCAGCCGTTCCCACCCGCCGACGTATTTCACCATCCGCAGCGCCGTATCTGCTGCGGCGACTTCCGCCCGCGTCACGTTCCGTCCGTCGAGGGTGAAGGACCAGTGCGGGGAGCCGAGCAGCGCGACGAGCGAGGCGCGCGTGCCTTCGGAGATGAGGAACGAGAACAGAAGATCGAGTGCCGCAGCAAAAGGCTCTGCCGCAAGCGGCAGCGCGTCCACCGTCTGATATGGGACCTGTGCGTCCGGAAACACCTGGCGCGCCAGGTAGAGATACGGCAGCGGCCGCTGAAACACGACCGCCGTTCGATCCAGCCGGACCCCGGTACGCCGTTTGACGTCGCGCGCGACCTCTGCCAGCTCCTCTTCGCGATCGCGGCAGACGAACCAGCGGGCGGGCTCCGCACCGTTCATGGGCGCAGGCGTAGCGAGCACCGGCGGGGTCGCGGCGGTTCCGAACCGCTCCTCCGCGATTCCGGGCAGCACGTCGTACACCCGCTGGTGGTATCCGGCCGCGAGCACGTTCTCGGTCGCCGCGATATCAACCCGCTCGACGCCTGGCATTCTCGCAAGCAGGTCGTAATCCGCGAGCCAGAGGCCGCGCGGATCGGCCGCCTGGTCCGGGATCGTGACGACGATGTGTTTGTAGGCGGGCTGTTGACCCTCGCGGGGCTGCAGCAACAGGGCACGCAGTCCATGCTCGTCGACCCGGCCCGTCGCCTGCACGCGTCCTTCGAAGATCTCGAACGCGGCCGCGAGGAATCGCGTGAGCCGGAGCAGTCGCTCCGCGCCGCGATCGATCTCGGCGCTCGGCTCGAGACTGCCGGCCATCAGGCGCGCGAACGCGTCGACGGTCTTGTCCCGCCTGCGCAGCTCGTCGTAGAACGCGAGGATCTCGACGATGAGCCCCGCGCGAAGCTGGAAGGGCGCGGGTGCACCCTGGGCGGAGGCATCCTGCGCCGCGCGGCGAAAGATCACCGCGCGCTCGAAGTCCGTCAGCTGGGGCGGCGCGCCAGGCACGCTCGCGTGAAGGCGGCGATAGAACTCGGCGCGTGTGACGAAATCAGGAAGCATGACCGCGCGGGTGTCGCCGGCCAGACAGAGATCTTCGATCGTCCGCCGGAGCGCTTCCGCCGCGCCGCGTGTCGGCACGATGACTGCGCACGCGCGGGCTTCCGCCGTGCCCGTGCTTCGCGCGATGAACGCGTGCATGGATTGGAGATCGGCCACCCGCACGAGGCGGGTGATGCGCGGGGTGATCACCGGTTTGCTGGAGGTGCCGTGAGCCTGTCGAGTTCGTCCCTCGCGCGATCGAGCAGCAGGAGCGCGCCTGCCGCGGCAGACGACGCCTCCCACGCGAGTGACATGTTTCCTGATAATACCGCGGTACGGCGCGTCGACGCGGCGCGCTTTGCCATCTGGAACGCGGCGGTGAACAACGCGTGCGCGGGCGCGAGCTCCGCTGGCACTTCGGTCGCGGCGAGCCGCTGCCGCGCCATGACGAGGCGCTGCTCGAGGCGCGGCAGCTGCTGCGGCGCGGGACCGGCGAGCTCGCGGATTCGCTCGAGCGACGGCGCCGCGACGTGAAGTTCGCGCAGGGCCGAGTCGATCGAAGCGCGATAGCGCTTGAACAGCTCGGCGCGCGCGGCCCACGCATCCCGCGCGAGGCGAAGCCGCCGCGCCTCGTCGAGCCGCAGGTCGACCAATGCCAGCAGCGCGGAGGTCTCCTGCGGACGCCGGCGCCCCAGCCGATCGTCCGCCTTCAGCACATCGTCGACAAGCGCGCGCACGCCGGAGACGTCGCCGCGCGCAGCGCGCGCCGCTGCCGCCGCCGCGGTGCTCGACGACAAATCGGCGTACGATTTCTCAATCTTGAGCTCCGCTGCGAGATCGGCGGATGCGCGATCGTGGAGCGTGACCGCCCATCCGCCGGCGCGCGCCGGCTCCTTCAAGGCCACCTCGATCGCCCGCAGCAGCGACACGCGTTCCGACGGATCCGGCGTCGTGCGCGCCGCGACGAGCCCCTGCTCCATCGTTTCCCGCATGGAGGGAGCCGGCAGCAGCTCGATATTGGGCGGTGGGATCGTGTTCGCGACGAGCGACACATCGAAGCTGGACTGGCCGGCCGCGACGCGCAGCTCGGAAATCACCTCGTCGAGCATCCCGGTGAGCTGCGCGACCTCTGCGGCTCGATAGCCGAAATTCTCGGAGGGCCAGCGCGCGAGATTGCCACGCGCTTCCGTCGCCATCGCGAGCCGTCGAGCAGGATCGGGCGTCAGCGCAATCTGGTTCAGCGCCTCGCTGACACGCGCACCGAGGAGCGCGAAGTCGCTCTCGCCGCGCGACTCTCCGTAGCGCTGCGCGCGCACGGCGTTGGCATACTGCTCGGTCCGCTCCCAGTCGACCGTCGACTCCGGAATGCTTACGAGCTGGAGCGCCGGGGACAAAGTCAGGTCCCCGAGCGGTATCGAAAACACGACGCGATCCGCGACGCGCGCAAACTCGCCGTAGCTCACGAGCGTCGAGCCGTCGATCAGGAACAGCCGATAAAGCACGGACTCCGACGCATTTGCGGTGTTCGCGGCGGCGAACACCATCGTGCAGACAACAACGATGCAGCGGGCGGTCCGCCGCCAGAGTCCCCGGGTACTCATGGAGAAACCCAGCCTAGTTTTCACGCTGGACGCCGTCAAGCGCGTATGCGGAGAGTACGAAATCGGCGGTGTGGAAAACGTGTGGAAGAAACGTGGATCTCTTGTGCAAGACCCGACAGCAAAAATTTTTTTCGTAGGGATCGCCGCTGAAATTCATGGCACTGCACATTGTTGATGCGCCTTCGATGGTCCTTTCGCTTGATTGCCGCCCCGGGGACGCTAGACTACAGCCGCTCCGCCCATCAATTTTCATTACAGCGACGCCTAACGTGAACGAGCATCGTTTCGACGAAATCATCAACGGCCGGGAGTACCGGATCGAAGTTTCCAGCGTCGGACTGGGAAAGTGGCGAGCGCAGCTCGCGCGGCTACCCGGCGGGTCGGCGGCCACGATGCCCTTCTATGGCCCGACACCAAAAGAAGCAGCAGGCCAGCTCAGCCACTGGCTCACGCTCGCCCATGGGCGTGTGCGTCCTCAGCTATAGTTGAGCGCATGCGCGCGCGGCTCGTCGGAATACTGCTTTTTCTGACAGCCGTTCTCGGTCCCGGGTTGGCTTTCGCGGACGCGGCGCCGCAGAATTCGCCGCTCCCGAAGGTCCGTCTCGTCGCCACCGGCGGCACCATTTCAAATCGCTCCGGCGGGCGCCTCACGGCCGAGGAGCTCCTCGAGTTGATGCCCGGCATCGACCGATACGTCCGCCCCGAGTCCGAGCAGTTCAGCAACGTCGCGAGCGCCGCGCTCACGCTGAAGCAGTGGATTCAGCTCGCCGGCCGCATCAACGCGCTCTTCGCGGAAGATTCGGAGCTCGCGGGCATCGTGGTGACGAGCGGCACCGATACGCTCGAAGAGACCGCGTACTTTCTCGATCTCACCGTCCACACTGACAAGCCCGTCGTCGTTGTCGGATCGATGCGCAACCCGAGCACCGTCGGGTATGAAGGCGGGGCGAACCTGCTCGAGGCTTACCGCGTCGCCGCGGAGCCGGCGTCGCGCGGCAAGGGCGTCCTCGTCGTGTTGAACGATGAAATCAATTCCGCACGCGAGGTCACCAAGACCGACGCGCATCGACTGCAGACGTTCCGATCGCGCGATTACGGTCTGCTGGGCATCGTAGATGTCGATCGCGTTGTGTACTATCGCGACGTCGTCAAGCGGCACACGAAGCGCAGTGAGTTCGACGTGTCACAGCTCGACGATCTCCCACGCGTCGACGTCGTCATGACGTACCAGGGCGCGACCGGCGACATCATCAAGGCGCTCGTCGACCTCGGAGCAAAAGGCATCGTCGTCTCGGCGGCGGGCGCCGGCGCGCTGAGCGGAACGCAGGCGGACGGCATTCAGTACGCGATTGAGAAGGGCGTATTCGTCGTCACGACCACGCGGACCGGAAGCGGACGCGTGACGACGCGCGGCCGAGGATCATCCGCACCGCGCTTCCAGATCCAGGGGGAGGACCTGGAGCCCGTCAAGGCGCGGATCCTGCTGATGCTGGCGCTGACGAAGACGAAAGACGGCGCCGAAATCCAGCGGATGTTCACGGAATACTGAAAGGTGGCTGGCACCAAAGGTGGCTGGCACCTTCGGCTCCACGATTAGCGATTCCCGGTCAGGAACTAGGGATTCGATGGACGCGTCAGGAGCCCGCGCGTGCGCATCCATGTCATGAGCAGCTGCGGCCACTGTGACAGTGACGGATCGTTCAGCGCCATGCCGACGCCGTGCGGGCCGCTCTCGAACACGTGCATTTCGACCGGCACCTTCGCCTTTCGCAGCGCGAGGTAGAAGCGCACGCTGTTTTCCACCGGCACCGCGTTGTCGTTCGTCGTGTGAAAGATGAACGTCGGCGGCGTCTGCGCGGTCACGCGAAGATCGTTCGACAAATCCTCGACGAGCTTTGGATCCGGGTTTTCTCCGAGGAGGTTCCGCAGCGAGCCGGCGTGCGTGATTGCCGCGTCGAACGAGACCACCGGGTAGCCCAGGATCAGGAAGTCGGGGCGGCTGCTGACGCGATCGATCGCGTCGCTCGCATCGGCCTTGCCACTGTCGAAGTGAGTGCCTGCCGTCGAGGTGAGATGGCCGCCGGCAGAAAACCCCATCATCCCGATACGATCGGGGATGACGGCGAACTCGGCAGCGCGCGCCCGCACCGTCCTGATCGCGCGCTGCGCGTCGCCAAGCTCGATCGGATGGTGATACCGCGGGCCGAGGCGATACTTCAGCACGAACGCAGTGACGCCCATCGCGTTGAACCAGTATGCGAACTGCCGCCCCTCGTGCTCCATCGCGAGATTCTGGTATCCACCTCCGGGCGCTACGATGACGGCGGTTCCGTTGCTGACGCGCGGCGCTCGATAGGCCGTCAGCGTCGGGACATCCGTGTCGGCCTTGCCGAGCGCGCCCGGCGCTCCTCCTTCCCACAACACGATCTCCTGCGGTGACGGCGGCGGCGGAGTCGCGGCGCGAGGTTGCGCGGGCTGCGCGGCGGGCGCGGCGCCCCTCTGTGCGGCTGCAGGTGAAACAAGCGTGATGACGACAGCAAGGACGATCGCAGGTGAGCCTCTCATGCCGGCAGTATACTCGCGCACGATGAACGTCTCCGTGCTCCGGATCGCCGCGTTCACGTGCCTGTCGGCCGCCACAACGACCGCCGCGCAGCGCGCGCCCGCGGAGACGGAGAGTCATCTCACGCTGTGGTATCGAGAGCCCGCGCGCGAGTGGGTGGAAGCGCTGCCCATCGGAAATGGACGGATGGGCGCGATGGTCTTCGGTGGCACGTCGCAGGAGCGCATTCAACTGAACGAGCACACGGTGTGGTCCGGAGATGCAGCATCACCTCCTCCGCTCGGACCGGGCGTCGCGGCGCAGCTTCCGGCGATTCGCAAGCTGCTGTTCGACGGCAAGTACGCCGAGGGTGAAGCGGAAGCGCGGCGCGTCATGCTCACCAACCGTGCGATCCCGAACGCGAGCTACCAGACGCTCGGCGACCTTCGGCTCGAAAGCAACCTCGGCGAGGAGATCAGTCGCTACCGGCGCTCGCTGGATCTGGACAGCGGGGTTACGCAGACGACGTTCAGCGCCGGAGGCGTCACGTACCGTCGCGAGGTGTTCGCGAGCTTCCCGGACCAGGTGATTGCCGTCCGGCTGACCGCGGATCGGGCCGGAGCGACGAATGTCACCGCGAATCTCGAGCGTCCGAACGCATCAATCGCCGCGGACGGTCGCGACACGCTGGTGATGACAAACAGCGCGTCGATCACCCCCGGTGTGCGATTCACCGTCGCCGCCAAGGTGGTGACCGACGGAGGCACGGCGACAACTGACGGCGGGCGTTTCAGCATCTCCGGCGCGCGGAGCGTCACGCTGCTCACCGGCGCCGCGACGAATTACAACCGGGCGAATCCGTTTTCGCCGCTGACGCGCGATCATCGGCAGGCCGCGATCGACGCGGTGAACACGGCTGCGCGCGTTCCGTACGCGCAGCTGCGGGCCCGCGCCGTCGCCGATCACCGGCAATTGTTCCGCCGCGTGGAGCTGCGCATCTCCGGCGCCCTCAAGGACTACTCCACCGATGAGCGCCTCGCCGGTGTGCAGAAAGGCGGAATCGATCTGCACCTGGTGGAGCTCTACTTCCAGTACGGCCGCTATCTGCTGATGTCCTCATCCCGCCCGGGCGGCTTGCCTGCGAACCTGCAGGGCCTCTGGAAAAAGGAGATGCAGGCGCCGTGGAGCGCGGACTACCACATCAACATCAACATCCAGATGAATTACTGGCCGGCGGAGGTGACCAATCTGTCGGAGACGCACGGGCCATTCTTCGACTTCATCGAAGCGCTCGCGGCCGTTTCCGGGCGTCGACTCGCGCGCGAGTTCTACGGGACGCGTGGCTTTGTCGCGCACTACACGTCGGATGCGTGGCTCGTGACCCCCAACACCGGGAATCCGCAATACGCGCTCTGGCAGATGGGGGGCGCGTGGGCCACACGCCATTTCATGGAGCACTACTGGTTCACAGGGGATCGTGTCTTTCTCGAGAAGCGCGCGTATCCGATCCTGCGCGACGCCTCGCTGTTTCTCCTGGACTGGCTGGTGCCGGATCCTCGCACGGGGAAGCTCGTGTCAGGGCCGAGCGCGTCGCCCGAAAACCGTTTCATCTCCGCGGACGGCGGCACGCACGCGACCTCGATGGGCGCGTCGATGGATCAGGAGATCGCGTGGGACGTGTTCACGAACTTTCTCGCCGCCGCGCGCGAGCTGAAGGTGCGCGACCAGGTCGTGGAGGAGGTCGAGGCGGCGCTGCCAAAGGTTGCGTGGCCGCAGATCGGGGCTGACGGCCGGCTGATGGAGTGGACCGAGCCATTCAAGGAGGCGGAGCCGGGCCACCGGCACATGTCGCACTTGTACGGGCTGCATCCTGGGCACCAGTTCACCGACACCACAACTCCGGAATACATCGCGGCCGCTCGCAAGACGATCGAGGCACGCCTGGCCAACGGCGGCGGACATACCGGCTGGAGCCGCGCGTGGATCGTCAGTTTCTGGGCGCGGTTTCACGACGCGGAGAAAGCGCACGAGAACCTGCAGGCGCTCCTCGCGAAATCAACGCTGAAGAATCTCTTCGACAACCACCCGCCGTTCCAGATCGACGGCAACTTCGGCGGCACCGCCGGGATCGCCGAGATGCTGATCCAGAGTCACGACGGCGAGATCAACCTGTTGCCCGCGCTTCCGCGCGAGTGGTCGACTGGCGAATTCAAGGGGCTGCGCGCGCGCGGAGGATTCGAAGTCAGCGCGTCATGGAAGGATGGACGGCTGGTGCGCGCACAGATCAAATCGCTGCTGGGCAACCCGTGCCGAGTGCGGTTCCGTGACACGGTGCGGGAGTTCAGGACGGAGAGCGGAAACACGTATTCGTTTCGGCCGTAGGCCGGGCCGTTCAGGCCCGGCATGCTGGCGGGGCGCAAAGCCCCGCCCTACATGCCTCCTCTTCCCCGTTGTGGGGCAGGGGGCTGCTTCAGCGGCGGTTCCGGCGGCGCGGGCTGCGGCGGCACGGTACCGCCGACCTTGAACGCCCAGATGCTGTCGCCCCGTTGCGAGAGCTGAAACGAGCTGCCTCCCGCGAGCAGCGCCACATACTGCTCTCCGTTGACCTCGTAGGTTGCGAGCGGCGCGTCCGCGCCGGTTCCCGTCTGAAACTTCCAGAGCGGCTCCCCGTTCGCAATATCGTACGCCGCGAGGTTTCCATCCGACTCTCCGTGGAACAACAGGCCTGCGGCGGTACTGAGTAAACCGCTTCCGGTGCCCCACGGATATTTCGTGCGCTTCTGCCAGACGATCCTGTTCGTGGCGGGATTGATCGCCGTGAGCGTTCCGGCGCGCGGCGTGCCCTCCGGGCGGAAGAACCCTCTCCCTTCGTCGAGCGGCTTGAAGCGCTGCGTCGCCTCGTCCCACGCCTGGCGGCGAAGCGTGTACGCGGAGTTGATGATCGTGCCCGGGATGTAAATCAGCTTCGTCTGTGGACTGAATGTCATGGGGGCCCACGAACTGCCGCCGAGCGTCCCCGGCGCGATCACGACGGGCTCGGTCCAGTAGGTGCCGAAGATGCAGCTGCTCTTCAGGCCGTCCGTCACGCTGCCTGGCTCAGGGCAAGTCGGCGTGTACGAATCGCCGCGCGGATACGGCTGCGTCGCGGCGGTCTTCATGCGCGGATCCTGCGGCACGGGCCGCTCGTCGATGCCGATGAGCGGCTTGCCCGTCAGACGATCGAGAATATAGAGGAACCCTGTTTTGCCGCCGTGCATCAGCACCTTGCGTGGGCGCCCCTCGTAACGGATGTCGGCGAGCACCGGCGAGATCGCGTTGTCGTAGTCCCAGATGTCGTGATGCACTTCCTGGAAGTGCCATTTGTACGCACCCGTCTTCAGATCGAGCGCAACGACCGACACCGTGAACAGGTTATCGCCGCCGCGCTCGGTGTCGTCGTTGTCGGGGCTCGCGTTGCCAATCGGCACGTACACCGTGCCGGCTTCGGGATCGATCGCGGGATGCGTCCACACAGGTCCGCCGCCGTACTTCCACGACTCACCTTCCCACGTGTCGTGTCCCCGCTCGCCGGGGCCCGGCAGCGTCCAGAACTTCCAGACTTCCTTCCCGGTCTTCGCGTCGTATGCGCCGAACTGTCCGCGCACGCCCCCCTCGCCGCCTGCGACGCCGATGTAGACGAGGCCATCGTGGTAAATAGCGGGCGCGCTCGTGGCACCCCGTGCCGGGTCCGCGATCCGGGTCTTCCAGACGAGCGTCCCGGTTTTCTGATCGAGCGCAATCAACTGGTTGTCGCGTTCGCCGGAGAACACGCGGCCTTCCGCAACAGCCACGCCGCGATAGTTTCCGCCGAACATGGTCGCGTGCTTCCACTTCACATCCCCGGTGGCGGCATCGATCGCGAAGATGTTGCCGGCGCCCGAGGAGATGTACAGCACGCCGTCCACGACGACGGGGGTCGCCTGCATGGTCGCGGGAGTCTTGTCCCCTTCGAGATGAATCGTCCACGCGCCGCCAAGCTTCGCGATGTTCTTCCTGTTGATGCCGGTCAGCGACGAGTAGCGCTGGTTCGCGAGGTTGCCGCCCACGACGGGAAAGTTCTTCGCGCTCGGGGACTGCGCGGAGTCCTGTGAAAAAACGGTCGCCGTCATCAGGAGCGCGGCGCCCGCGCCTGAAATCCGTGTCATAACGCGCGGATGCTACCACGGAGCATCCGGTGTGATATACCACTCCACCAACGTCCGCACGCTCGCGTCTCCCCCGGGAAACCTCAGCTTCCTCGTTGTTCTGGAGGACTACATGCGTCGTTGCGTTCCCCTGGCAGTGCTCCTCGCCCTCTTCCTTCCGATGTATGCCGCGGCGCAGGCGGTCAGCGGCACGATTCTCGGCACCGTCACCGACGCGTCCGGGTCGGTGATCCCCAACGCAAAAGTGACCATCGTCAACGAAGGCACGGGGCTGACACGCACCGTGCAGACGGATGCGAGTGGCGAGTACACCGTGCCGTCGCTGCCGACGGGCCGCTACACCGTCATCACCGAAATGGCGGGATTCAAGGCGATGACGCTCTCGAACATCGAGCTGGGCGTCGATCAACGCGCCCGCATCGACCTCAAGCTCGAGGTCGGCGCCATGACCGAATCGGTCAGCGTCGAAGCGGTCAGTCCGCTGCTTCAGACGTCTTCCTCGGAACTGGGCACTACCGTGACAGAACAGCAGATCGAGGCGCTGCCGCTCAACGGCCGCAACTTCGTGAACCTGACCCGCACCGTGCCGGGCGTGCTCCGCGGAATTCCTGGCGCGAACATCGACGGCGCGGGCAGCCTCGCGTGGCGCGCCTCGGCGTCGTTCTCCGCAAACGGCCAGCGTCCGCGCGATAACAATTACATGCTCGACGGCGTGGACAACAACGAGACGTGGCTTCAGACAGTCGTCATCTTCCCGAGCGTCGACGCGCTCGACGAGTTCAAGCTCCAGACGAGCACTTACTCGGCCGAGTTCGGCCGCTCGCTCGGCGGCGTCGTCAACCTGCAGATCAAGTCAGGCACGAACAACCTGCGCGGCAGCGCGTTCGAGTTCCATCGCGACGACGCGTTCGACGCGAACAATTTCTTCAACAACCGCGCCGGGCGGAAGAAGCCGGATTTCACGCAGAACCAGTTCGGCGGAACGCTCGGCGGCGCCCTCTTCAGGGACAAGACGTTCTTTTTCGGGGATTACCAGGGACACCGGGAGACGCAGGGACAGACGTTCCTTTCCACGGTGCCGACGCTCGCGATGCGGAACGGCGACTTCTCGGAGCTGACGCGCGTCATCTACGATCCGCTGACCGGACAGCCATTCCCGGGCAACGTGATCCCTTCCGGCCGCATCGACACCGTCGCGAACAACATCCTGACGCAGCTCTATCCGGAGCCGAACACGGCGGGTTCCCGGAACACGACGACCGGGCAGACGATCAACAATTACCTGATCAATCCCGTCAAGGAGCGGCAGGACAACCAGTTCGACGTCAAGGTCGACCACAACCTCACGAAGAGCAACCGCTTCTTCACGCGGTACAGCTTCGAGAAGACGCACCGCATCCAGCCCGCCACGCTGCCGCACGGCGATGCCGGCGCGACCTTCGGCGCCGGTGACGGCAACATCAAGGGGCAGAGCGCGGCATTCAACGACACGCATACGTTGACCAACAAGCTGCTCAACGAGTTCCGGTTCGGGTGGTCGTCCATCAAGTTCCTGATGACGTCCATCGATTACGGCACCAACCCCGCGCAGGCGGTCGGCCTCCCGAACATCAACCTGAACCAGGTCACCTCCGCGATGACGCAGATCACGTTCCAGAACATCCGGAACCTGGGGGCGAACGGCAACCAGCCGCTCATCACGAACCAGAACGATTTCCAGATCTTCGACAACGTCACCTGGAGCAAGGGCAAACACACACTGAAGAGCGGCGGCAGCATGACGCTCCGGTCGCGCGAGATCCTGAACGCCGACGCAATCGTCGGCACGTTCAGCTTCAACAACAACATGACGTCGAACTGCGCGGGCCAGGGGCCCGGATGCACGCTCAACAGCAGCACGGGCTTCGACGTCGCGAGCTTCGAGCTGGGGCTGGTCAATGCGAAGAACCGGAGCCTCTTCGACGCGGGGACGTACACGGAGAAGCGCCCTGAATACGCGGTGTACCTGCAGGACGACTTCCGCACGACCAACCGCCTGACGCTGAACCTCGGCGTCCGGTGGGACGTGTATCCGCCGTGGGTCGAGATCAAGGACCGCCAGTCGAACTTCGACGAGACGACCGGAAAGTTCGTGGTCGCGTCGCCGGACGCGGTGATCGCGGGCGTGCACGTCGGCAGATATCTGCAGACGTATTCGAAGCGCGACGTCGGTCCGCGCCTCGGGTTCGCGTATGACGTCGACGGAAGCGGGAAGACGTTCGTGCGCGGCGGCTTCGGCGTGTTCTGGAACTTCACGCCGGGCGGGACCTCGTCGTCGAAGGCGCAGAATCCGCCGTTCCTCCAGGCGACGGCGCTGCAGCCGACGCCTACGTCCTACGGCAGCAACCTGCTGCTCAAGGACGGCCTGCCGTTGCCGCCGGGAGTCGATCCGAACCGCCCGCCCTCCGGGTCGACGCGATCGATCTTCGACATCAACTTCCGCGACGCGTATGCCCGGCAGTGGAACCTGAACGTGCAGCGCTCGCTCGCGACGAACTACATGGTGGAGGTCGCCTACGTCGGATCCCAGGGACGGCACATGCTGGTCAAGGGAGACCCGAACCAGGCACCGCCGACCGTCGGCGTCATCGACTCGAGCGTCAATCGACCTTACGCGAAGATCTCTCCCGCGCTGCGCACGATCGGCCAGGTGCAGAGCAAGGGGACGCTCGATTACCACGGGCTGCTCATGAAGTTCCAGCGGCGGTTCAGGAACAATTTCTCGTTCCTGAACTCGTACACGTGGGGGAAGGCGATCGACCTGAACTCGGACAACGACGGCACGGTCACGCTGACCAACGTGTACAACCCGCAGTACAACCGCGGTCCTTCCGACTACGACATCACGCACACGTTCTCGTCAAGCTGGGTCTACGAGTTTCCGTGGGCGCGCAACGCGCTGTACGGCGGCTGGCAGCTGAACGGGATCGTCCTCCTGCGCGGCGGGCTCCCCTTCACCGTCACGCAGAACCAGGGCGTGCAATCGACCGGCACCGGGAACCGTCCGAACCGGGTCTGCGACGGCAAACTCGATCACCCGACGATCGACAAGTGGTTCGACACGTCGTGCTTCGTGCCGCCCGCCGACGTGACCGGCACCTACGGGGACTCCGGCCGCAACATCCTCCGCGGACCCGGGTCATTCAACGTCGACGCGTCGCTGATCAAGAACACGAAGATCGGCCGCTACAGCACGGAGCTGCGGATCGAGGCGTTCAACGTGCTCAACCATCCGCAGTTCGCACAGCCGAATGCCTCGATCGGGAACTCGGCGGTCGGCACAATCTCCGCGATGCTGTCGAGCCCGTCGTGCTCGCTGTGCGGAACGACCGAGCGCCAGGTGCAAGTCGGATTGAAAGTGAAATTCTAATCCCGGTGGTGCCGGCCTTCAGGCTGGCCTGACGTCGGTGGCGCCGGCCTTCAGGCCGGCCGATTCAGTAGCTCCCGCAGCCGCCGCACGCGCGCGGCGGTTACGGGACCTTCCCGATCGCCGCCCTCGCGCGCCGCGCGGCCGACGTGCACTTCGCGCACGCAGCGCGTCCGTGCGATCTCTTCCAGTATCTCCTCGTCGAGACCGCTCCCCGCGATGATGGTCAGGCGGGAGCCTGCGCGATCGGAGTACTCGCGGAGGCGAGCGCAGCGCTGCGGCCGTAAAGGCCGGCCGAGACGCCGTCCGTCAGAACGCCATCGATCTGCGCAATGTCGGACAGCGCGTCGATGGCGCGCAGCGGATCGTCGAGCGAGTCGAACGCGCGATGAAAGGTGGCCGGTAGGGTGGGTGCGGCCTGGAAGACCTCGCGCAGCTCGTCGAGCAGCAGCTGGCCGTCGCGCGCGAAGCCGATCACGAGACCATCCACTTCGAACGCCGCGAACGCGGCCGCGGCGCGGCACAGGCGCACGAGCTCGGCCGCGTCTGTTCCGTACGCCGCATTCTCCCGCACCATGACGCGCAGCGGCAGCGTGATGTCGGCCGCGATGGCGCGCACGAGCGGCACCGGGGGCGTCAGCCCTCCAAGCCTGATGTCGCGCACGATCTCGAGACGATCCGCGCCGCCATCGGCGGCGGCGCGCGCGTCTTCGAGGGACTGAACGATGACTTCCAGGATCAGCGGTTTAGAGATTGGTCAGGTGCTCGATCTTGCCGGTGCTGTCGCCGATCGTCTCCTGCTGCACGCCCACGCGGTCCAGCAGCGTGAGATAGAGGTTCGTCATCGGCGTGCCTTTCGGATACGCGACGTGACGGCCGAGCGCGAAATCCCCGCCGCGACCAACGACCAGGACAGGCAGGTCTTCGTGCGTATGCCGGTTGCCGTCGCTCAGGCCGCTGCCATAGACGACGATTGAATGATCGAGCAGCGTGCCGTCGCCGTCGGGGGTCGTCTTGAGCTTCTCGATGAACCCCGCGAAGAGCTCCATGTGATGCGTGTTGACCTTCGTGACGCGCTCAATCCACTCGACGTTGCCGCGGTGGTGCGTCAGCGGGTGGTGCGGGTCCGGGACGCCAATCTCCGGATACGTCCGCATGCTGCCCTCGCGCCCCATCATCATCGTGACGATCCGCGTGGAATCGGTCTGCAACGCGATGAGCTGCAGGTCGAACATCAGGTTCACGTAGTCGGCATAGAGCACCGGCACGCCCGTCGGTTTGTCGATCGTGGGGATGAGACCGGTCGTGTCCTGCTCCGCCTTCTCGATCCGGCGTTCGATCTCGCGGATCGACGTGAGGTATTCGTCGAGCTTCCGGCGATCGTTCGAGCCGAGATCCTTCACGAGCTTCGACGTGCGCTCCCCCACGAGATCGAGGATGCTGCGGCGATACATCAGCCGCCGCGCGCGGACTTCCGCAGGAACGCTCGTGTCGATATCGCCGAACAGGCGCTCGAACACCAGGCGCGGATTCGTCTCCGGAGGCATCGGCGTCGCCGGGCCGCGCCACGCGAGGCTGTTCGTGTACGCGCACGAGTAGCCGGAGTCGCAGTTGCCGATCGTCCGCGAGTCGTCGCATCCGAGCTCGATCGACGGGAACCGCGTCTGCGATCCGATCGCCTGCGCCGCGACCTGGTCGACAGAGATGCCGTTCTGGATGTCCGCGCCCGCCGTCTTGTGCGGGTGCACGCCGGTCAGGTATGAGGCCGCGGCGCGGGCGTGATCGCCGGGGCCGTCGCCGAGCGCCTGGCCGTTCCTGTGCCCCAGCCCCGAGAGGACCACGAGCTCCTCGCGGTACTTCTCGAGCGGCTTCATCACGCGCGAGAACTGGAACGCGGCCCCTTCGCCGACCGGCGTCCACTCGGGCATCGTGATCCCGTTGGGCACATAGGTGAACGCGAGTCGCGTTGGGCGCGCCTGCGCACGCAGCGGCGCGGCGAACGCGGGGGTCATCGCATCGAGCATCGGCAGCGCGATCGCGGCGCCCACGCCCTTCAGGAACGTCCGGCGCGGCAGGTGCTGGCGCATCACAATCATGGGGTGCTCACGTTCCTTCGCGACTGGAAGGGCAGACTCTTGACGATCTCCAGGATGAGCCCCGAGAACCGGTACTCGTGCTCCGGTAGACGGCTTACGATAGCACTCACCGTCCTCTTATCGTAACGCTCCAGCCCACGGCCCAGCGCATACGTCAGCAGCTTGGCCGTCAGGCAATGCTCGAACGCCTGGTGGTCGGCCTTCAGGATCGAACGTAACTCTTCGGGACCGTTGAACTTGCGGCCGTCGGGCAGCGTCCCCGTCGCGTCGATCGGGAACTTGCCATCGGCCGTCCGCCACGCGCCGACCGCGTCGAAATTCTCCAGCCCGAACCCGAGCGGATCCATCCGGCGATGGCACGCCGCGCACGTGGGATCCTTCCGGTGCTCCTCGAGCTGTTCGCGCAGCGAGGCCGCCGATCCGATCTTGCTCTCGTCGAGGTTCGGCACGTCCGCGGGAGGCTCCGGCGGCGGTGCATCGAGGAGGTTGTCGAGCACCCACCGTCCTCGCAGGACCGGCGACGTGCGGGTCGCGTACGACGAGACGGTCAGCACGCTGGCCTGCGTCAGGACGCCGCCACGCGGCGTGTCCGACAGATCGACGCGCCGGAACTCCGGGCCGCTGATGTTGGGAATGCCGTAATGACGCGCGAGCCGTTCGTTGATGAACGAATACCGCCCGTCGATGAAATCGAGGACCTTGCGATCGCTGCGGATGATGTCCTCGATGAACATCTCGGTTTCCCGCCGCATCGAGAGGCGCAGGTAGTCCTCGAACTCGGGAAAGCGATCCTTGTCGCGCGTCACCGACTCGAGCGCGCGGAACTGGAGCCATTGCCCGCCGAAGTTCTCCGCGAGCGCGTGCGCCTTCGGATCGTGCAGCATGCGCTTGACCTGCGCGGCGAGGACTGCGGGGGTGCGCAGCGTCCCCATGTCGGCGGCGAGCCGCAGCTGCGCGTCGGGCATGCTCGACCACAGGAAGTAGGAGAGCCGCGTCGCCAGCTCGTGCTGCGAGATGCGGTGATGTGCAGCCGCCGCGGTCGCGGAAGGATCGCGCTCGATGCGGAAAAGGAAATCGGGCGAGACGAGCAGCGCCTGGATCCCGACGGCAATCCCCTCGTCGAACGAGCCTTCCTGTTCCTGCGCGCGTGTCGCGAGCGCGACGTACCCGTCCATCTCGCGCGGCGTGACCGGCCGGCGGAACGCGCGCTTCGCGAGGCTGGTCAGGATGCGGCGCGCGCACAACGCCGTGTGGCCGCCTTTCGCGTGACCGCACGTGTAGATCTTCGCAATGCTCTCGCGCGACGGGCCGGTCACCTGCGCGTAGGGACCACCGACGTCAACGGCGTTGATGCGGACGCCGTTCATCGGAATCTTCGCGAGCGTCTCCTGCGCGTCGTCGAAGGTCTTCTTCAACTGCGCGACGCGTTCGGGTGGCGCGTTGGGCGGCGGTTGGAATTCTCGTGCCGGCGGGATCGGACGCGTCGACGGGTTCGGTCCCTCGTAGCGCGGCGGCAGGCCTTCGAAGATACGCGGGATGGCGACCGCGAGATGTCGATCGCCCGCCTTCAAGCGCACCTTGAACTCGAACGTCTGGCCGCCGAAATCCTGCCGATCTTCGTCGAACCTGGCGGACTTCTCGAGGTCGAACACGTGCGTGTCGAGCTGCTGATCGTCGACCCACAGCGCGATCGTGATCGGCTCGGACCCTGCCGGCCGGAGTCCGCCAAGGCCGACGCGGATGACGTACTCGGCGTCGACAGGCACGCGGAACGTCGAATGGAGCGCATTGGGAAGGCTGAGGCCGGTGACGTCGTAATCACCAGGAAACGTCCGCGCATCGCGCGCGCGGCGCCCGTCGGAGCGCAGCCGCGTCAGCGTCGGCTTCATGGCGGGCGGGCCGTACAGCGCGATTCGCGAGATCTTTTCCGCCGTTGAGACGTACTTCTCCATCAGCACCGGCGAGAGCGACAACACGTCCGCGATGTTGTCGAACCCGTACCCCGCGTCGTCCTGGGGGAAGTCGTCGGCCGGGTGCACGTCCACGCCCAGCAAATCGCGAACCGTGTTGTTGTATTCGGTGCGATTGAGACGGCGCGCCGTCACGCGCCCGGGATCGGGCGGTGTGAGGCGATCGATGCGATCGAGCTCCCTGCCGAGCCAGCCGGCGACGGCCTGGCGCGTGTGCTCCGAGGGCTGCGGCTCCTCCTCGGGCGGCATCTCGCGCGCGCGCAGCTTCTTCACCACCTCGGCCCATCGCTCGTGATCGTCGAAGAGTGACGCGGTGGTCTCGAACGATTCGAGGTTCAACCCGTTCTTCTGTTTCTTGTAGCCGTGGCACTCTATGCAGTGATCGGTGACGAACGGCCTCACGAGCGCGTCGAACTGCCCGGCGGCATCCTCTTCAGCTTTTTTGATCGCGGCCTGTTGATCTTCGGTCGTGCTGGCCTTCCCGGTAGTGTCCGCCTTCAGGCGGACCTGAGCCGCCGCAGACGGACGGGCAGGCTGCGGCGCGCGCTGCGCCGAACCTACGATTGAGATTGTCAGGACCAGGAACGCGACGAGGATCGGGCGCACGTCTCTCCTACGCTCGCAAGGCGGTGCATCATTATAAAGGAAGCCGGCCATGATGACCGTTGCAGGGCTGAACTCTGCCATAGACAAGCTGCTCGAGCTGGACGCGCTCACTCCCGGGCTCGTCCTGCGCGCCCGGGACGCCGGTGCGTGGCCCGGCGGCAAAGGCGTGCACGTCGCCACATGCGCGGCCGTGCTGGATCAGCCCGTTCGCCTCACGGGCCTGGTTGACGACGCGAATCGGGAGTGGTTCGCGGCCTGGCTGCGCGCCCGCGGCGTGGATTTTCACGCGATCGATACGCCGACAGCGATACGCACCTGTCTCGCGATTCGCGAACGGGCGGGCCGCATCACGGAAATCCTGGAAGCAGGTACGCCGATCGATGCTGACGTGTGCGAAGCCGCCCTTCACACGGTCGTGAACGTGTGCCGGACGTCGAGCGTCGCCGTCCTCACGGGCAGCCTGCCTCCAGGGATGTCCAGTGACATGTATCGCGACGTCATCGCCGCGCTGATCGACACACGAGTGCTCGTCGATGCGAGCGGCGACCTGCTGCGGCACGCGCTCACCGCGCGGCCATTTGCCGTCAAGCCCAATCGGACCGAAGCGGAGGAGCTGACCGGGCTTCACATCGATTCGCCGAGGTCAGCCGCAGCCGCCGCATGGACGCTCGTGCAGTCGGGTGTTCGACTCGCCGTGATCTCACTCGGCGCGGAAGGTGCCGTCGCGTGCTGGGACGACCGCGCGTGTCATCTCCCGGCGCCTGCTGTGGACGCGATCAACGAAGTCGGCGCGGGTGACTGTCTCCTCGGCGGGATCGCTGCCGCGCTGGCTCGTGGCGACGACATCATCGACGCGCTCCGGCTTGGCGTTGCTGCCGGGACGGCAAAGGTGTTATCGCCGGACACAGGCGGCGTCCGCCGCAGCGACATCGACAACCTGCTGCCTGCGGTACACGTCACGTGGCTCTCTTAGCGGCTTGACGCGGCTCGCTGCGCGGCAGCGACTGCCTTGCGCGCCCACTGAGCGAGTTCCAGCGAGCTCTCCAGGACTTCGAGCGGAACGGCGTAGTACCGCATTGTGCTCGGCCGATCCGCGTACGGCTTGAACGCGTTCATTCCCGCGTTTTCATAATCCGGACGGTTCTGATCGTCGACCTTCAAGTACACGACATCTCGCGCGATGATGCCGAAGAAGAGCCCGCGGCAATACAGCCCCACCCCGCCAAACATCGACCGCGACGTAACGTCGCCGAGCTCCTCGAGCTGATTGAGGACGAACGCGCGGAATGTGTCTGTGACTTTGAGCGAGCGCACGCTGTTCTTCGTCCGTGGCATCTTGGTATTGTCCTACTTCCACCCGAGCCCCGCGCGCAACGTCCAGACCTGCGACGCACCCGCCCCGGAAAACAGAACATCGCGTAGGTCCAGCAGCAGCCGGAGAAACCGAGGATGCGCGTTGTTTGGCGCGCGGATGGCGACCGCGGCACTCGGCGTGATGGGCGTCCTGGCTGCAATGCTGTCTGTCACCGGCATCTTTGGAATGGCGGCCTATTCGGTCAGCAAGCGGCTGAGAGAACTGGGAATACGTATCGCGCTCGGCGCGCAGAAGAAACACGTCCTGGCAGTGGCACTCGGGCGTGCGCTCCGGTTGCTGGCGTTCGGATCGGCGGCGGGGTTGATCCTCGGCGTACTCGCGGCGCGCGTCCTCGCATCGATCGTATGTCAAGCGACGCCTCGCGATCCGCTGGTCATGACGGGCGCGGTTCTTGTGATGCTGGCGCTGAGACTGCTCGCCACATGGGTTCCCGCGCAGCGCGCGCTGTCGGCCAATCCTTTGAGGCTGCTGCGCGAGGACTGAGGTGGCGTCACCGGCCGGACATCACGCGGACTGAGTCGCGACGAAAGCGCGCCTGTAGCAGCCGCGCGATCGGGTAACCCGCCTTGGTCAGCGCTGCCCGCGGCCGCGAGGCGGCGCGGATCCGGTACGTCACCTCACCGGTGTCCTGTTCCATCCTCACTTCGAACAGTTCTTCCCCGCGCTCGACGTGGTTCGTGAGTGTCCCGTACGCAAAGCCGAATCGCATGGCACCATCGCCGCAGGTGTAGACGACGCGGCAGCCGTTCAGGGACCAGAATCCGAGATGGCGGATGAGGACCGCGACGACGGTGCCTGGCTCCAGGGGCGCCATTCGCGGGAAGACTTTCACCCAGCCAAGATTGAAGTGTCTCCATGCCGCGAGTGCCGCGCGTGCGCGCACAAACTTCTCGCGGCCGCGGCCAATCGTGACCAGTACCTCGTCGAAATCATAGCCGGGCACGACTTCGTCGACGAGCCCCACAGGACCATACGAAAGCGGCAGCTCCTCTGAATCCGCGAGGAATCGGTCGATCACGTCGCTCGACGGACGCCGGGCCAGAAACATCAGCGTGAGGCCATGCTGCCCCCCGCCGCCTTCGCGACGTGCCGCCATGGTTTGACATTAACGGTAAACATGTTCACTAATATTATGCATGATGGCGCGGGGCGGCCAATGAAAATCGTGATCCCCGGCGGGTCCGGCCAGGTGGGAACCATACTCGCGCGGGACTTTCATCGCGACGGTCACGACGTGGTCGTCCTCAGCCGCCGCGCGCAAAGCCGGCCGTGGCGAGTGGTCATGTGGGACGGGAAGAATCTCGACGGCTGGCAGGGCGAGCTCGAAGGCGCGGAGGTCGTGATCAGCCTCGCGGGACGGAGCGTCAACTGTCGATACAACGCGACCAATCGTTCAGAGATGCTTCAGTCGCGCGTCCTGTCCACGCGCGTGGTCGGACAGGCTGTAGCGGCGGCCGTACACCCGCCGCGTGTCTGGCTGCAGGCGAGCACGGCGACAATCTATGCGCACCGATACGACGCCGCGAACGATGAGCGGTCGGGCATCGTCGGCGGTGAGGAAGCGGGCGCGCCGAGCACGTGGCGATTCAGCATCGACGTCGCACGTGCATGGGAACGTGCGTTCGACGAGGCGGTCACCCCGCGGACGCGCAAAATCGCGATGCGGTCGGCGATCACGATGAGCCCCGATCGTGGAGGCGTGTTCGCCACACTGGTTGGACTCGTGCGTCTTGGCCTCGGCGGCCGCGCCGGCGACGGCCGGCAGTTCGTCTCGTGGATTCACGAGCGTGATTTCGTCGCCGCCGTGCGCTGGCTCATCGCGCATGAGGCGACGGACGGGATCGTGAACATCGCGTCCCCGAACCCGCTGCCGAACGCGGAGTTCATGCGCGTGCTGCGCCACGCCTGCGGCGTGCCGTTCGGGCTTCCCGCGTCGAAATGGATGCTGGAAATCGGCGCGCTCGTAATGCGCACGGAGACGGAGCTCATTCTCAAGAGCCGCCGCGTCGTTCCCGCGAGGCTCCTGGACGCCGGGTTCACCTTCAATTTTCCGAACTGGCCCGATGCGGCAACCGACCTGTGCAGACGCATGTGACGCGTGGCGCTCGCCCGATTATTCGGTGATCTCCCGGATTACGCGGCACGGATTGCCCGCCGCGAACACGCCGTCCGGCACGTCGCGAGTGACGACGCTTCCCGCGCCGATGACCGCGCGAGAACCGATCCGGACGCCCGGCAGGATGATCGCCCCGCCACCGACCCACACGTCCGATCCGATATCGATCGGTTTGCCGAACTCTTCGCGCCGGCGGAGCTCGGCATTGAACGGATGCATGGGCGTGTAGATCTGCACGGCGGGACCAAACAGCGAAAAGTCGCCGATGCGCACCGCGCACACGTCGAGCACGATGCAGTTGAAGTTGAAGAACACGCGCTCGCCGAGCTCGATGTTCGTGCCGTAGTCGCAAAAGAACGGCGGCTGCATCCACACGGTCTCGCCGCCGCGGCCGAACAGCTCGCGCAGGATCCGCCGCCGCTCCTCGTGCTGCGCGTCGCGGGTCGCGTTCAGCGCCTGGCACAAGTCGCGCGCGCGCTCACGCCCGGCGATCAGGTCGGGGTCGAAGGGGTCGTACAGCTCGCCCGCCAGCATCTTTTCGCGTTCGGTTCTCGTCGGCACTCCCAGCTCCAAACGGTGATAGAGTCGCTCTTATCCCAGTGTCCAGGAAAAACGGACGTCCCACGACGGCGAAAGTCACCCGTGAGGAGTTCAAGCGGCTGGAGGTGCGCGTCGAAGAATTGAGACGCGAGTTCTCCCTGCAGTTCAGACGAATCGCGCAAATCCAAGCAGAATTAGACCAGATTCAGTCTGCGTGGACGAAACGCAAAGGCGAGCTGCGCGGCTCAAGGACGTGAGCTGCCAAGTCCCGTAGATGGTGGGACGGGCGTTCAGCTGTTGGTTGTGTATTCGCTGCGCACTTGCCTCGCGGCTTCGTCGCTCGAACCGACGCGGCATTAGCTTCGATTCGAGCGAACGCGTCCACCGTCGTGCACGCGGTCACATCACCGCGATCCGCACATGGATTCACGCATCAACTGAGCTGGGCGATCACGCGCTCGATTTTCGGGCTCGCCTCGGCCCGTCAAGGCTCTCGCTACGCTCGACCCGCTACGGCCACCCCGGCTTGCGGGCTGGCGGCCTTGACCGGGCACTCGGTCGAGCCCGAGAACGGCAATTACGTGATGGCCCGGCGAATCCGGTGTGGGAAGCGATGGAGGATCACTTCGCCGAACGTGGATCACGCCACGATTGATCATTGTCGCGAGTTGCTGGACGACGACGCGATCAGGCTGTCAGACGAGGAAGCCGATCGCGTGCGCCAGATCTGCTCAATTTTGGGCGGGCCCAAGCAAGTCACGCATACTCCGCTATAACAGCAGGGCCGGGTTCCGATCTGCCCGGACGGCCGTTGAGAGGATCGGCTCTGCGCCCCGTTTTTAGTAGTAGTGAGGCATGGCCGACGACACCGCTGCCCTTTTCGCCGCCCACCAACGCCGCCTGTTCAAGTACTTCTGCCGAGCGGTCGGCGAAACAGAGACGGCACGTGACCTCACGCAGGATGTCTTCGTGAGAGTGAGTAGGACCGCGATCCCGGCTGCCTCGGATGGCGAGGTCAGGGCCTGGCTGTTCAAGATTGCTAGAAACCTGGCGATTGATCACCACCGCGAGCTGCTGCGGCGGCCCAAGCCATCGGAGTTAATGGACGAGGCCGCGCGATCACCGTCTCAGGATGTCGACCTTGCCGTCAACGAGGCCCTCGCCACATTGGAAGATCTCGACCGCGACGTATTCCTCATGCGGGAAGTGGCGGGCCTTGGCTATGAAGAGATCGGAAGGTCGTGCGGATTGACACCGGATGCCGTCCGTTCGCGCATTCATCGGGCCCGACTACAACTCCGCGAGGGCTTAGCGTCTCCAATTGCTACTCGACGAACGATGCCAATGCGGCAGTCTGGCCGCCAGCCATGAGAATTACCATGAACGACACACACGAAGTCATCTCGGCTTTTCTGGACAACGAACCATTCGACTCAAGCCAGTTGGCGGAGGCGCTGAGCGATCAGGCCGGCCGCGACTTGCTCATCGATTTGATCGCGCTGAGGCATCTCGCGCAGTCAGACGACAAGGAACCACACACGTTGAGGGATTCTAAGCCGTGGCGCGCTTCGCTGCGCGCCATGTTGGCGGCTGCCGCAGTGCTGGTGGCGCTCGTCGGAGGCTATCTCGTTGGTGAGCGCCGAAGCGAAACTGGCTTGCCGGAGGCGCCAGCTGCGACTCGAGTGGTTGACGCCCCGTCCGCGTGGCAGGAACTCCCCCCCGGGAGGATGCGGTGAGAGCCATCTCCTGCTGTGTGCTGATTGTCCATATCGTCGCGGGCGCCGCACATGCTCAGACGTTCAACAATCTGCAAATTCGACTCGGGGCATACACCTTGAGCAACGATGGCGGCGAGAAACCACTCGGTGTCTGGTTCAGCACAGGCCCGGTCGCCATCGGAAAACCGGCGATCAGCACGTTTTCGTTTGGGAACACCTGTGAGGCTTTCGCAGTGAGCTCCGACGGTTCTTTGCGGGAGGACGCGACGACGGCGTGGAAGATAGAACTGACGCCCGTTCGTGTCGTTGCAGATGCCGTCACGTTCCGGTTGCGCTGGGTACGGGTTGCCGCGCTGCGGCAGCAGCTCAATCAGGAGTCCTGGCCGCTGGACACCGTGACGGTGCCGGCAGGGGCGAGGACGATCGATGGACGACCTTGCGGGAGCGCGTCGTCCATCCGAGCGTCGGTGGACAACTATCCGTGGGAAGAGGACGACCGCCGGCTCGTCGTCGCCGATCTCTGGCTCGTCGAGCGCCTCTCTAGCGGCACCGAGGTACCGCGGAGCCAGCCTCTCTCTGTCCGGGGTTTGCCGAATCGCCCTTTGCGCTTCTATTTCGACAGCATCGTCGATGGGAGTGTCACGCTCGATATCTACGGCATACTCATCTCGCGGCTCGAGACCGGCGCGCTCGCGATCTCTGTTGAGACGCGCAGCCGATGGACACCGGCCTCACCCAATTTCAGCGGTCCGCAGCGATCCGTGAAGTCGGAAATCCAGGTGAGGCCGACTGAGACGGTCGAGATCCGTCTACCGCCATTAGGCGACGATGCTGGACCGTTTGCCAAGCGTGCATTTTCGATTAAGATCCGAGGACGTCAGATCCGCTGACCGGAGCGAGAAGTAGCGATATGTCACGAGATGCGAGGATTCTCGTACCTGACAAGCCGTCGGCTGGCAATCACACTAGCCGGCTGCGCGGTGATGCAGAACATCCAAGTGGAGTTCGTTGACAATCCTCTCCACGCTGTCTGAGTCCCCTTGGGCGAGAAGACCCTTGAGATCGTCGAAGGTCTTGATCGTTCGAAACTGCCTGATTGGCGCGACGTACACCACCACCGGTTTGTGATCGCGGGACAGGTTGACGACATTGTTGACCGTGCCTTTGCTTTTGCCGTCCCAAAGCATGAGGGCGTACTCGGCTGCATCCGCCATCGCGCGATCCTTGATGGAGTAGTAGTCGAAACCTTTGGCGCCACGCGGAGCGACCAGCTGGCGGGTTGCCCAGTTCCCGATATTGTTCCGGCAGTGGTCCTTCATGCAGTGCACGAGGACGTTCGGATACGACTTGTCGGCAAGGTACCGCTGAACCGCCTTGTCGGCGCCATTGGCGTCACCGACGAGGATCTGAAAGCCTTTCTCGATCATCGTGTCGAGACGCGCCTTCACCTCGGCAGGAAGCCGCGAAATCTGCCTTGAACCAGCGACGAAAACGGTCGATGTAGGCATGGCTCACTTCGTTCTGGTCATCGCGAGCGCCTTGATCTCGGGCGCGCCCATCTGCCGCAGCACCTCGGCGACGCGTCTCAGCGTACTACCAGTCTCCCACAGGTCATCGACGAGCAGAACTCGCCGGCCTTGGACCGAGTCCGAGCCCGTCTGAATTGCCGCCGACAGCAGGGGAGTGCGCTCGTGCAACGGAACGTTCTTCATCTGCTGCGTCGCCGTCGCCTTGATCGCAGCGGACACCAAGGTTGGCACTCCGAGACCCGTGGCAATTCCCTCAGCGATGAGCACAGCCGGCTGTTTGGTCCGGTGCAACGAGGGCGGCGGCGGGACCACACAGTCGATAACGCCGCTCCACCGCTGCCGGATGAAAGCGACGGCCGTCTCGACGATATCATCCGGCTTCCCGCTTCGATACTTCAGCTGATACACAAGTTCGCCAAGTGGCGAGCGCGTTGTCTCGAACTGCATGTGCTCGCCGACATAGCCAATCGGACGGCTGGAAATCACGTGGCGATCGAGGACGAATCCCTCGTCCCACGGCCCCTCGATCGGTTCCGGATGGACCTCCACTACCATGTCAGCTCCACTGGTCCGGTTCGATCGTCGCGATCACCACGACCATAGTAGCCGCGACGGGGAGTCTGTCCAGGGGGGACACGGAAGGGAACAGGGCCCCAACGCGAGGTGTTCGCCCTCTCGGCGGAAGGACGCCGCCAGTCGGATTCGAGGCAACCCTCGCGCCGCTTGCCTACCTGAACGCGCCGCGCGTGGGACGGAGCCAGGTTCTCGGAACATGAAGCAGCTTCATCACTGTTCAAAATGACGCTTGGCGAACGCTCGCCCTGAGCCGGACTTGAGATAGCGCTCGAAGCGAATGGCCCTGCTCTCATCCTTCGCCTACGTGAGCGAAGGATGGTGGACCAGAACAGCGCCAGTTGGAATCCGATCGGTTCATGGCTGCGCCAACTCGACCTTCTCAGATCGGCTGATTGCGTGAACCAAGAGTCGACGTCATTGGGGACGATCGAACAAGACAAGATCGCTGAGCGCCTCCTGCGTACCGAACACGAGTGAAGAGCCGTCGCTCGTCCAGGTAATCCCGCGGGGCCGCACTTCGCCGCCCAATTCGATCAGCTTCCGGAAGGGCACGGAGCGCTCGGGTTCGACGATCCAAATCGACGCGTTGGCACTCCCTGGGACACCAACGGCCGCCAGGCGCTTGCCGTCGGGTGCCCAGGCGAGGAACCCGTTCGGAAGTGCGGGCCCTTCAGGAAGCGTCGCGTACAGCGTCTCGCCGCGGCTATTCACGAACTTCAAATATGTCCGGCCCGGTGAGCGAGGCTCGAGATACGCGATCACGTCCGCCACAGGTGACCAGGCCGGTGAATGCGCGCCGCGGGGCGTCACCAATTTGTGGACCGCTGTCTCATTCACCGCGACGACGGAGAGTGCCGGCGCCTCACCGCCGGGAACCGCGAACGCGATCTGCTGGCCGCTGGGCGACCACGTCAGCGTGTCGAGAACCGGCGTGCGTGCAAGCCGGCGAGGACCGGTACCATCCGCATTCACGATCCAGATGCCTTGTTCTCCGCCGCGGTCGGAAACGAACGCCACCTGACGCCCGTCGGGTGAGAAGGTCGGGCGCTCCTCGATGTCCGCATCGGACGTGAGCGGGCGCAGGCTCGAACCGTCGGGATCGGCGGTCCAGAGATTCCGGTTGCCCGAGCGCGAGGAACTCAAGACCATCCTGGCGTTCGACAGAGAAATGCACGGCTCGAGATCGCCGCCAAAACCATCCGTGAGATGGCGCATGCCGGCACTTCCATGGAACACGACCGGGATCGATACGAGCGCGCGGCGGTACTCGATCAGCGTGCTCACGAGTCGCCGACCATCCGACGACATGCGCGGCTCTGAGTATTCGCCGACGCCCGTGGTGAGACGCTGCGGCTCGTTCTTCGTCGATGCACGCCACCAGAGATCGAGATCCACCCCATCAGGATTGGCGGCGTAGAACAGGCCGCCACCTTCGGTGGGCAGGGGAAACAACGCCCTACGTGTCGTGTGCACTACGACCTGCGGTTCACCACCGTTGGCCGGCACTCGAAGGATCTCGGACGGCTCGCCGTTCCAGGTGGCGATGGTTTGAGAGAAGTACACGAACCGGCCATCGGCCGACCAGGCAGGCCAGTGCGTGTGCCAGCCGCCTCGCGCCGTGATCAGGTCACGCGCATTGCTGCCGTTGGCATCGGCCACCACGATCGCGTCGCCGCGGGTTTCGCCAGGGCGGACATAGACGATTCGCGTTCCGTCGGGCGACCATCGCAGTGCGCCGGCGGTTTCAACGAGCTTGCGAGGCGTCCCTCCCAGCGGCGCAGGAATGAGCCACATGTCGAACGTGGGCTTGCCGCGCTCCCTCGCCTGGACTGCGATGCTGCCTCCGTCGGGGGAGATCTCGAGGCCGCCGATTGCCGAGCGAACCTGGATCTCGAGACCCATCGAAGCCGTGAGGTTCGCCGGCTCTCCGCCGGCAATGAATTTGACCCAGACATCGGTGGGACCACGCTCGTCCGACAGATAGGCGACCCATTTTCCGTCCGGTGAGATCGCCGGACCGAATTCGTGAGCGGGAGTCGTGGTCAGGCGGAGGGCGCGTGCGAATGACGGCTGAACGTCGCGGTTTCGCAGTGCGCCAAACATCCAGACGCCTCCGCCGCCAAACGCGAGGCCGAGCGCAAGGGGGACCATCCATGCCAGCGCGCGTCGAACCGGACGGCCGCGGCCATCACGCGCGTGTACGCCTTCGTCGTCGAGATCCGCGTAGGCATCCCCGATGTCGCGCAGGCGCCGTTTCTGATCCTTGACGAGACACCGCTGTATCAGCCGGCGGATAGCGGGCGGCGTCGTCGCGGGAAGCCTCGAGAGATCCGGTTCCCGCTCGAGAATGGCCGCGATCGTATCGGAGGTCGTCTCGCCGGCGAATGCCGAGCGCCCCGTCAACATCTCGTACAACACGCAGCCGAAGGCCCAGATATCGGTCCGCTTGTCGAGGGCCTGCCCACGCGCCTGTTCGGGGCTCATGTACCCGGTCGTGCCGAGAATCGTCCCTTCGCGCGTTGCGTCGATCGGCGCATCCGATGTCGGCGAAACATCGACGTCTTCTGCCGCAACCATCGCCGCTTTGGCAAGGCCGAAATCGAGCACCTTGACCGCACCGCCGGGCATCACCTTGATGTTCTGCGGCTTGAGATCGCGATGCACGACGCCGCGCTCGTGGGCGGCCTCCAGCGCCTCGGCGATCTGACGCGCAATGCTCACCGCTTCCGCTATCGGCAAAGGGCCGCGCTCCAACCGATCCGCGAGCGTTGGTCCTTTTACCAGTTCCAGCACGAGCGCGTGAACGTCCGCCGCCTCCTCGAAACCATAGATGGCGGCGATGCGCGGATGATTCAGCGACGCGAGCAGCCGAGCCTCGCGCCGGAAGCGCGCCAGCCGCTCCGGATACGCCGAAGAGAGACGTGGCAGGACTTTGATGGCCACGTCGCGACCGAGCTTCGTGTCGCGCGCCCGGTAGACGTTGCCCATGCCGCCGACGCCAATGAGGTCGAGAACCTCGTACACCCCGACCCTCTGTCCGGTCAGGATCGGCTCGGCGGGACGGTTCACGGGCGCGGAAGCCATCGCCAGAGCCGGCTTCTCGAGGAAGTTTTCCGCCGACGCAGATTCCCCGAGCAGAGATTCCACTTCCCGCCGCAACGCCTCGTCATCGCGGCAGGCTTCGCTCAGAAACGACGCCCGCTCGCCTGCGTCGCGGGCGAGCGCGTCATAGTAAATCCGCGACACGAGGCGCCAGCGCTCGGGAGTCATTTTCGCAACTCCCGGCGCAGCCACGTTCGAGCGAGTTTCCAGTCGCGCATGACCGTGTCAGCCGAGACGTTCAGCACCGCGGCAGTCTCCTCCACGGTGAGACCGCCGAAGAACCGCAGCTCGACCACGCGGCTTCGTCGCGGATCCAGCTCTCCGAGCGCCTCGAGCGCGGCATCGAGGGCGACGAGATCCTCCGCTTTCTCCGGCGAATGGAGCGCGGAGGTAAACGACACCTGGATTGCGCCGCCGCCCCGTTTCTGATACTGCCGAGCTCGCGCGAGATCGACGAGCACGCGCCGCATCACGCGAGCGGCCATCGCGAGGAAGTGCGCGCGATTCTGCCAGTTCACCTGCTGCGTATCGACCAGTCGGAGGTAGGCCTCATGGACGAGCGCCGTCGCCTCGAGGCGGTCGCGCGCTCGTTCGCCCCGCATGCACGCTCGCGCGATGCGCTGCAGCTCCTGATGCACGACGGCAGTCAGCCGGGCGAGTGCGGTTTCGTCGCCTGCTCGCCACGCCAGCAACAGCCGGGTCACGCTCCCTGAGGACACCGCGATGCCGACATTCTAGCCAATTGTGAACGGCATGCGAGTTTTGCGCGCGGCTTCCCGCCTCTAGAACTGGGGAGGCACTATGACTGACATTCGACAGAAGTGGCTTGGGTTCATCATCCTTGCGTGCTGCGCCTGGTTGCTGCCCGCGGCGCAGTTGACGGGACGAGCACAACCCGCAGACTCTGATGGCAACGTCGTCACCGAGTGGAACGCGATCGCGCAAAACGCGATCGTCACCGTCGCCGCGCAGCCGATTCAACGTTCGCAGCTCTGGATGACCCTCGTGCATGTCGCGATCTACGATGCCATGATGTCGATCGGCGGCGACTACGAACAGTTCAAAGTGACGCCGGCGCAGCTGAGACCGGCATCCCGCGAGGCTGCCGCAATCGCTGCAGCCCACGGCATTCTCGTCAGGCTGCTGCCGACGCAGCAGGAGACGCTTGATGCAGCGCGCGACGCATCACTGAGTCAGATTCATGACGGCCTGAAGAAGGACAACGGCATTGCGATCGGAGAGGAAGTCGCACTGCGCCTGCTGGAGATCCACGACGGCGTAATCCCGAGCGTCTCGTACACACCGCTGAGCGGACCAGGTTTCTGGCAGCCCACGCCGCCGCTGTATGCGAGCGCACTGCTTCCGGGGTTTGCGCTCGTCACGCCATTTGCGCTGACCAGCGCGTCTCAATTCCAGCCGGGCCCGCCGCCTGCCCTGTCGAGCAGCCTGTGGTCGAGGGACTACAACGAGGTGAAAGCGTTCGGCGTGATGACCGGATCGCTGCGGACCGACGAGCAGACGGAGATTGGCCGTTTCTACACGGAGCACGCGGTCGCCCAGTACAGCCGCGCGTTTCGGCGGTACGCGATCGAAAACGAACTCGATGTTGCGCAGACGGCACGCTTCTTTGCGATGGTCAACACCGCCATCCTCGACTCACAGATCGCGTGCTGGGACGCAAAATACCACTACAACTTCTGGCGGCCGGTGACGGCGATTCGTGCCGGCGACACCGACGGCAATCCCGATACCGCGCCGGATACAGAATGGATCGGCCTGGCGACCACTCCCGCGCACCCTGAATACCCCGCGGCGCACGGATGCTGGACGAGCGCGACGGCGCGGGTAATCGAGCTGTTCAACGGCACGGATCTGGTTCATTTCGCACTCGACAGCGCGGTGACCGGGACAACGCACGTGTTCGAGCGGACGGAGGACCTGCGAGCCGAAATCATCGACGCGCGGGTCTACGGCGGCATGCATTTCCGCAATTCCGTCGAAGTCGGCGCCAGGATGGGTGAACAGGTCGCCGACTGGGTCGCGTACTTCTTCCGACCCAAAGATTGAGAGATCGACGAAGTGTCACCTGTGTCTCCGGAATGAGGGCTTGCACACTTTGTCAGTTTCGCCTGGCCCAATGTAACTAGAATAGCGGCCGTCGAAGGACCAAGCCGGATGACACACCCGGGAGGCGTCAATGCAAGATAAGACTCTCGCCTCAGGTAACCGAACAATTCAGCGATATACGTACGTCGTTCTCGCTGCGACGTGTCTCCTGTTGCCGCGCATCGCTGACGCGCAGGGGTTAACCGGAGCGCTCGTCGGAACGGTCAAGGATGAACACGGGGCGGTTCTTCCTGGCGCGCTTGTGCGTGCCACCTCGCCCTCGCTGATCGGCGGACCCGCCACGATGACCACGAATGAGCGAGGGCAGTTGCGATTCCTGGTGTTGCTTCCGGGGACGTACGTGCTCGATATCGAGCTGGCGGGATTTGCGCCCTACCATGAAGTCAACGTTCACCTCGGCGCGGGCGCGACGCTCGAACGGACAGTCGTATTGAAAGTGGCGGGAGTTGCGGAGTCCATCGTGGTTGAAGGGTCGGCATCGCGCATCGACGCGCGCAGTAGCGGATTCGAAACGCGCTTCGGACCTGAGTACCTGCGAACGATCCCGACACGGCGATTCAGCATGTTCGACGCGATCAAATCCGCTCCCGGCGTGTCGCCGACCTCGCCCTCAAGCGGCACCGTGAACACTGTGGCTGCCTTCGGTTCTGGCGGCAACGAGAATCTGTTCCTCATCGACGGCACAAACTTCACCTGCCCTTGTGCCGGAGTGTCACGCGCCGAGCCGAGTGTCGACATCATTCAAGAGGTGCAAATCCAGTCCGTCGGAGTGTCCGCTGAACACGGGAATATTCAGGGCACTGTTTTCAATGTCGTCACCCGACAAGGGAGCAATCGATTCCTTTACGACGCGTCGTTCTACGGACAGACATCGCGCCTCACCGCGCAGCCCGTCCTCCTGTCGATCCCGCGCAGCAGTTCGCGAAGCGGGTACACGCGCGATAGGTACCGCGATTTCACCACGAATCTTGGTGGTCCGGTGCGGCACGATCGGCTCTGGTTCTTTGGCGGCTACCAGTACTTACGTGACTACGACAGTCAGCCTGGCACCGATCCGAAGTACCCGCGTACGTACAAGCAAGACAAGATCTTCGGCAAGCTGACGTGGCAGCTCAAGCCGGGGCTGCAATTGATGCAGAGTGTGAACGACGAGTTCTGGGTAAGCCCGCAGACGCCGACGCTGGTCACGCCCTTCGCCGCAACCGCGCGTGTGCACGCGACCGTGCCAACCGTGACGTTCGGCCACCTGACGCACACGTTGTCGGCCAACACATTCTGGGATGTGCGGGTTGGACGGTTCGTTTATTTGCGCGACGACGATTCCAGCACTGGTGATGTGACCGTGCCGAGCCGGTTTGACCGTGTGACCGGCGTCAGCAGCGGCAACCCGCAACAGATCGGGCACTTGACGCTCATTCGCACGACCGCAAAAGCGACGCTCAGTCACTACCAGCGCGGCCTGTTCGCCGCCGATCACGAATGGAAGGTCGGCACACAAGTGGAAAAGGGCGAACACCAACAACCGCAAGCCATCCCCGGCGGCATCCGTTACGTCGACAACAATGGCCAACCGTTTCAGGCGATCTCCGCTCCTGCGTCGAACAGCGGCGGGCAATTCATGACCATTGCCGCGTTCGCAAGCGATGCGTTGATACTGGGGGAACGTTTGACGGTCAACGCCGGCGTGCGATTCGATCACAGCCGCGCGATCAGTCAGGACCTCCCCGCGGTCGATGTGTTCGCGCACGAGACCGGCGAGACCGTTCGTGGTCTAGGAACGCTGTATACGTGGAACGTCGTCTCGCCGCGGTTGGGCCTGACCGCGAAGCTCACCGCCGATGGCCGAACGATCCTTCGCGCAAGCTACGGACGGTTTAACCAGGGAGTATTGACCGGCGAGCTCAGTCCCATTCACCCCGGCGTGTCGTCCGTCACCACGACAGAATTCGATCCGTCAACAGGCGGCTACACGCGTCCCGTCTCCGTGGTCGATCCCAAGGTCAACCTGTTGCTCGATCCGCACACACGCACGCCGCGAACCGACGAATACTCGATTGGAATAGACCGTGAGCTGCCGGCGCGATTGACCGTGGCTGCTGCTTACATTCGTAAGACCGGCGGCAACTTCATCGCATGGACCGATGTGGGAGGGCAGTACAGCGAGGAGACGCGCGCGTTGCCCGATGGCCGCACATTGCCCGTATTCGCGCTCGCCAGCTCCACGGCCAGCCGGCGCTTTCTGTTGACCAACCCCGATGCGTACTCGCTCACCTATGACGGCCTTGTGATGGTGGCAGAGAAACGCCGCTCCAATCGCTGGCAGGCTTTGGCATCGTACACGCTGTCGAGGACCTCCGGCCTGCAAGTATCCAGCGGAGCGAGTGCTGCCGACCCGCAGGTAAGCACCGTCGCCCCCGCGTTCCCGGCGACAACGTTCGGGCGCGATCCGAACAACCTGACCAACGCATATGGCCGGTTGCCAAACGATCGACCGCACATGTTTCGCGTGATGGGCACCTTCGCTCTGGCCGGCGTCAGCGTCGGAGCCAATCTGCAGTATTTCAGCGGCAAGCCATGGGCGGCAACGGCGCAGGTCGCGTTATCCCAAGGGGATCAGCGTATCCTGGTCGAACCGCGCGGCTCACGCCGACTGTCGTCGCAGTCGTTGCTCGACCTGCGCGTATCGAAGAAGGTGTCCGTCAGGCCTATGGGACAGATCGAGCTGCTCGCGGATGTGCTCAACGTCCTCAATGACACGGCCGCGGAAAACTTGGCGACGGACAATCTGTTGAGTCCAAATTTTGGGCAACCGACGATCTTTATTGATCCGCGGCGGGCGATGTTGAGCGTGAGGCTGAACCTCGGGCGTTAATCTCTCAAACGCTCGATTCGCGTGACAAGAACGGATCGCGCCTTTCACGTTAGCGCCAGCTGCATCTGCAGTGTCGACGTGCGAATGTGAAGCGTACGGAGGTCCGCCGTCGCATCAGGCGTTGCAGCTTGCTATGGCGGACAGGCTTCGCCTGGAACCAAAGCGAAGGATGGTGGACCAGACCGGCGCCAGTTGGAACCCATTGTTCAGTTGGCTTCGAAATGTCGAGGCGCTTCGAAGTGGCCTGGTTCGAGTCCATGCATGCTGCGACGTATCTCAGACCGCGGGCGGGCGTGAAACACGCGGCGGATGAACCTGACGAATTTTCTCCGTCACCTGGATCGTGACCGCGTGGCGCGGGATCGCGATCGCTGAGAGCGCCCGCTCCACTGCCCGCGTCCTCGACTTGTGCTCAACGCCAATTGCGACGCGATTTCTGGCCTCGTCCAGATCGACAGCGGTCACGCCCCGCATCTCGAGGAGGTCTGCTGCCATCGCGCTCCACGCCTTGAGCTGCGAGACGACGTACTGACCTTGCAAGGCGCGCACGCCCGCGGCGGGGACTGAATCCACACCGAAAACGGCTTCAATCGCCGCCCGGGCGGCGCGAAGCTGCGACTTGTCCAACAGGTACACAGCCAACCGCCCTTCGCGGTCCACGAACATGCCGCCGAAGCCAGGCACCTGTTGTTCGACACGGACGAGGAGATCGTCGTAACGCTCCATCCTGCCTGTTTCCTGATATCTCGGCTGCGTGGCGAAGACAGTCGTGCCGGGCCGCAAGCCAATACCCCCGGTGGTCACGACAGCCAGCGCCAACGCAGCGAACACCGGGGGATCAGTCATCGGACGCACCCAACGAATCTGAAGCGGTGCCGAATGCGCTTGCGATTGGACGGATTTTGACTTGTGACGATCATCAAGAACGCAAAGACCGCGCTGCGGGTCAGAACGTCGTCAAGGGTCCAAGCTCGCGCTCGATGTTGGCAATCGGGCTGTAGACGAACAGCGTGCCCGATGAATTGCCGCCCCAGAGGTTCCCAAGCAGTGTCACCCGGTCACGGCTGTTGATCCGGAATACCGGAGAGCCGCTGTCGCCGCCGGCGACGATCTGCCGGTCGTTTTCAACGAAATCCTGGCAGAGAAGCACGATGTTCGAGGCCGAGACGCCGGTATTGACGCACGTGCGAGTCACTCGGCCCTGAGTCCACCCAGTTGTGCGGCCGACCTTGTTCGCCGTTTGCCCAACCATCGCCGGCCCATCCCCACTGATCGAGAATGCTCCGGCAATTTCCAGCGATCCGTTGTTCGGGCCCGTCGTGCGGGCGATTGCGCCCAGCGTAAAGGCCACGGCGCTATCGCCCGCGCTGAAGTTGGAATCGGAATAGCGGCATCGTCTGCCGCGCGGACAGCCGTCACCGGAACGGAAGAACGCTGGATCCGATACCTCTGTGCCGATGAATTCGTCAGGCACCTGATTAAGCGGTTGGTAGTACTCAGTGCCGTCCACTTCACCCTGTCGGGTGCTGCAGTGAGCGGCCGTGACATAGCCGGCTGTCGAGCCGAGCCGAGCGTTGAAACCGAGGCTGCACAGGTATTGAGAGAAGCGGATCTGCAACCCTCCGACGACCGGCCGCACCTTATCCCGGAGTGTCGCCACGCGCGCTATGGGCTCGGTTTCGACGAGGTCCACCGACTCTGACGACACGCCCAGCCGGCCAAGCTGGCCTCGAACGAGACCTTCAACGCCGCGATCCAAAACACCGACGACGAGGCGGCCACTCGTCTCGTCGGCATCGGTGAAGACGACTCCAGCCAGCTCAAACAGAGGCAGGAGACGTTGATGCAGAACTTCGAGGGCTTGCGGGCTTTGCGCTTGTGAGCCGGTCCCGCTGGTGAGCGTCAACGCCACTAGGGCTGACGAGAAGACAACGAACCGTTTCGAGAGCGACGCCAAATGTCGAATAGCCATCATCGGATTCCTCCACGTCTGACGCTTCGAGACCACCGAGTATGAGTATCGGGGCTCACACGATCAAGCGAGAACTACCGCAGCCGCGCTGGTATCGTGAGAGAACTGTCGCTCACTCCAGCCGTTACGGAGTGGCTTCGTGATTTTAGCCATCTGGAATCAACGACTTGGAAATGATGAACCCAGATTTGTGCGAGTTCGAACCCACTGATCAGCTGGTTGAAGCTGCTGGACGCGTGAGCGTGAAAGCCCAAGCGCTACGATTGTTCTCGGAGGTGCCGTCGTCGAACGTAATCCAGCCGCGCTTGATCAGCCGGTGAAGCGGATTATCCCTGCTCGACCAGGAGCACGTCATCCGAGCCACCGCTCGATCGCCTTGGTGATCGCATGACCGTGCGCTGGTCCCCGCCGCAGCGTGCGCAGAATGAGGAGATCCAGTGTGCCCTGGAGGAGCTCGATTCGATCCGGCTTCTCTTAGTAGACATTCTAACCAGGCGCTCACTTGAATTGACACTCGTAGGGCGCGGCTTTACGCCGCGCCAGGCGGGCCGTAAAGGCCCGCCCTACGTCAATTCAAGTGAGCGGCGGTTTAGAACGTCAAGTGGAAGCGAAAGACAGCTTCATGTGGGCTCGCGGAAAGCATCGGCGGCGCCGCCTCGGGGGTCCGCGGACGCTACCAGAGCGTCTGAATTGGATACTCGCTCATCGACGCGTCGTTCGTCATGAGCGCCAGGCCCTCGGCCTTGGCCTGCGCGATTAGAATGCGATCGAACGGATCCTTGTGCAGCAACGGCAGAGCGGCCAGGGCGCTGATGTGGCTGGCTCGAATCTGCAGCACGCGCGCGGCGGTAAGCTCCGTGGCCCGCCGCCACCACGTCGCGAGATCGGAGATGGAGAGGCGTCCTTTCTGGGTCTTGATGACGACCTCCCAGTAGGACGCGACGCTGAGGACGTTCTCGCCCGCCTCCACCAGCCGGCGTGCGCGCGGCGACAAACGCTCCGGCTCGGCGAGCGCCCACAGCAGCGTGCTCGTGTCGAGGAGATGGGCGGACTTAGCGCCCGCCCCAGAACGCTTCGGCCTCTTCATCAGTCAGCGCTCGCTCCCAGCCGTCGGCCATCTCGAACTGTCCGCGCATGGCCCCGAGCGGCGAGGCGCGACGCCTGCGTACGGGCACGAGCTGCGCGACAGGACGTCCGTGCCGCTCGATGACGACGGACTCGCCATCTTCGATCAGGTCGAGCAGCTTCGACAGCTGCGTTTTGGCGCCGTGGACGCTGACGTTCATCTGACTAGTTTAGTCCATTTTTTGGACTAACGAAATTCTGCGTCATCGGCGGCGAGGGCATCTACCCTGCCCGACACGGCCGGCGGCGTCCGCCCGCAGCGGCTCGATCGCCTGTTCGAATGCCTCGAAGGCGTGGTGTGCACCTGTCCCGAATGCAGCAAGAAGAAGCTGCCACTGGGCGCGCTGATCGTGCATGTGAACGACGCGTATCACTGGACGCGCGAACGCATCGCGGCGTGGGTCGCCGACCCCGACGTGCCGCAAGACGAATCACACGCCCATCACTGATGGGTCACTTTCGTTGACGGCTATTCCGCGCGCAGCGCGGCGCACGGGTCGATCCTTGTCGCGCGGCGCGCGGGCAGCCAGGCCGCCATCAGTCCCACCGCGATCAGCAGCAGCGTAACGATCGTGAACGCGATCGGATCGGTCGGCGTCACCCCGAACAGGAACGTCTGCAGCACGCGCGTTACGCCGACGGCACCGGCCAGGCCGACGATCAGGCCGGCGACGACGATGCGGAGCGCGCGCGCGAGCACGAGGCGGAGCACGTCGCGGCGTGTGGCGCCGAGCGCCATGCGCACGCCGATCTCGCGGCGGCGCTGCGTCACCGCGTAGGCCATCAATCCATAGAGGCCGCACGTCGCGATCAGCATCGCGGCCGTCGCGAACAGCCCCAGCAGCACCGTCCGGAAACGTGGCTGCGCCACCGACGCCGCCACCGCTTCGTCCATCGTCACCGTGCTCTGGATCGGCAGATCGGGCGCGGCGCGGCGGATCTCCGCGCGGATGCCTTCGACCACGCTGGCGGGTGTGGCCGGGCGTACGACGAACGACACGAACCGGATGAACCCGCCACGATCCTGCTGGAA
>WNGF01002017.1_pt1 | contig 39941 bp, 43 predicted proteins | sample 5400641 | NCBI WGS metagenome assembly WNGF01 (sample SAMN13153371, study PRJNA577476) | soil metagenome | isolation source: 80 cm soil or saprolite under grassland replicate 2 | place: USA:California | collected 2016-06-15 | reverse complement strand
CGCTCAAGCCCGAGCGCGACGGCCTCTTCTGCGAGCGCATCTTCGGTCCGACCAAGGACTGGGAGTGCTACTGCGGCAAGTACAAGCGCGTCCGCTACAAGGGCATCATCTGCGAGCGCTGCGGCGTCGAGGTGACGCGCCAGAAGGTGCGCCGCGAGCGGATGGGCCACATCGACCTGGCCGCCCCGGTCTCGCACATCTGGTTCTTCAAGGGCGTGCCGAGCCGGATCGGCTACCTGCTCGACATCGCGCCGCGCGAGCTCGAGAAGGTGCTCTACTTCGCAGCCTCGATCGTCACCTCCGTCGACGTCGAGGCACGCCAGAAGGACCTGAACGACCTCGAGGACAAGGTCAAGGCGGAGTCCGAGCAGATCTACGTCGACCGGGACGAGAACCTGGCCGCCCTCGAGGACCGGCTCAAGCGCCGCCGCACCTACTTCACCAGGGGGACCGAGCGGAACTTCGACGAGGACGACGACTTCTGGGCCCGCGGCCTCTCGAACTGGGCCGAGGAGCAGGGCGTGCCGCCGCTCGAGGAGGTGCGCGAGCTGGTCGGCAAGATGTTCGTCGAGGTCGCGCCGCAGATCACGACCGAGGACTCGAAGAAGATCCGCGAGCTCGTTCGCAACTCGGCGATCCGCGACGACCGCCGGCTCTCGCCGAAGGAGCTGGAGACGGTGGCAAACGTCGCCGTCCAGATCCGCGAGGCGCTCGGCCCGCTGAACAAGCAGCTGGCCAAGGCGACCGGGTCGAAGAAGGGCGCGATCACCAAGCACGTGAACCGGATCGTCGAGGGCCTGCTCGACAAGAAGGCGAAGCTCTCGGACGAGGACGCGGAGCTGGCCGCGAACGTCGACCAGAAGCAGCTCGAGAAGGCGCGCGAGCTCGGCAAGGGGCTCCTGCGCGAGGTGCTCGAGCAGGCGGAGCCGACCGCGACCGCCGACGAGCTGCGCGACCTGACGAACGACCTCTGCCTCCGCACGGACGGCAAGATTGCGAAGGAGGATCTCGACGCGATCGTCCAGTGGCTCGTCAAGGTGCGCGAGGCCTACCAGGACATCGAGTCTCGCAAGGACGACGCGAAGGAGGCGGCCGTCGACTCGGTCCGCCGGCTCGAGGAGACCTGGCAGCTGTTCAAGGAGCTCGAGCCGAAGCTGATCGTCAACGACGAGCAGATCTTCCGCGAGCTGAAGGACCGGTTCGGCTCGCCGTACGGGTTCGGCGTCTACTTCCAGGGCGGCATGGGCGCGGAGTCGATCCGCGAGCTGCTCAAGGATCTCGACCTCGGCGCCGAGGCGGCCAGCCTGCGCGAGACGATCAAGACCTCGAAGGGCCAGAAGCAGGCGCGCGCGATCAAGCGGCTCAAGGTCGTGAGCGCCTTCACCACTTCGGAGAACCGGCCGGAGTGGATGATCCTCGAGGCGATCCCGGTGATCCCGCCGGAGCTGCGGCCGATGGTCCAGCTCGACGGCGGTCGCTTCGCGACGAGCGACCTGAACGACCTCTACCGGCGCGTGATCAACCGGAACAACCGCCTCAAGCGGCTGCTCGACCTGGGCGCCCCCGAGATCATCGTCAACAACGAGAAGCGGATGCTTCAGGAGGCCGTCGACGCGCTGTTCGACAACGGGCGCCGCGGCCGCGCGGTCACCGGCCCGGGCAACCGCGCGCTCAAGTCGCTCTCCGACATGCTCAAGGGCAAGCAGGGCCGCTTCCGCCAGAACCTGCTCGGCAAGCGCGTCGACTACTCGGGCCGCTCCGTGATCGTCGCGGGCCCGAACCTGCGCCTGCACCAGTGCGGCCTGCCGAAGCTGATGGCGCTCGAGCTCTTCAAGCCGTTCATCATGAGCCGGCTCGTCGAGCGGAAGTCGGTCCAGAACATCAAGGCGGCGAAGAAGCACGTCGACTCGATGGTCCCGGAGGTCTGGGACGTCCTCGAGGAGGTGATCGCGGAGCATCCGGTGCTGCTGAACCGCGCGCCGACGCTCCACCGTCTCGGGATCCAGGCGTTCGAGCCGGTGCTGGTCGAGGGCAAGGCGATCCAGGTGCACCCGCTGGTCTGCTACGCGTTCAACGCCGACTTCGACGGCGACCAGATGGCGGTCCACCTGCCGCTCTCCGCGGAGGCGCAGGCCGAGGCGCGGATCCTGATGCTGTCGTCGAACAACATCCTCTCGCCGGCGCACGGGCGCCCGCTCGCGACGCCGACGCAGGACATGGTGCTCGGCGGCTACTACCTGACCTATTCCGAGATCGACCTGAACGAGGCCAAGTCGGAGAAGCTCAAGCCGCGGCCGCAGCGCTTCGCGTCTGAGGAAGAGGTCGAGCGGGCGGTCGAGGCGGAGCAGGTCGGGCTTCAGCAGCCGATCGAGTTCCGCCGCGGCGAAGAGCTGATCCTGACGACGCCCGGCCGCGTGATCCTGAACGCCGAGGTCGACCGCTCGCTGGTCGAGTCCATGGGCGAGGAGCCCGTCGAGCGGCCCTTCCTGAACCGGACGCTCTCGAAGAAGGAGATGGACGGCTTCATCTCCGATCTCGCCGTTCGCTTCGGGGCGCACGTGATCGCGGGAGTGCTCGACAAGGTGAAGACGCTCGGCTTCCGCTATGCGACCAAGGCCGGGATCACGATCTCGAAGAACGACATCATCATCCCGCAGTCCAAGGACGAGATCCTCGCCGGCTACGAGGAGAAGGTGACGAACGTCGAGGGCCTCTACGAGCGCGGCCTGATCACCGAGGAGGAGCGCCACGAGTCGATCGTCAACCTGTGGACGGAGGCCACGGAGGACGTCGCCGACGCAATGGAGGAGACGCTCTACGAGCTCAACCCGATCTTCATGATGGCCAACTCCGGCGCCCGCGGCTCCTTCAAGCAGATCCGCCAGCTGGCGGGGATGCGAGGCCTGATGGCCAACCCGAAGGGCGAGATCATCGAGCGCCCGATCAAGGCGAACTTCATGGAGGGCCTGTCGGTGCTCGAGTACTTCATCTCGACGCACGGCGCCCGCAAGGGTCTCGCCGACACGGCGCTGCGCACGGCCGACTCCGGGTACCTCACCCGGCGCCTGGTCGACGTCTCGCAGGACGTGATCATCCGCGAGGCGGACTGCAAGACCAAGGAGCACGTCGACCTCCCGCTGCACGTGACCGAGGGCCTGAACAGGAGCCTGCTCGGTCGTGTGCTCGCCGAGGAGATCCACCGGCCGCTCGCAAGCGGCAAGCCGGGGAAGACGGTGATCGCCGAGAAGGGCACGGTCGTCACGACCGAGCTGCTCGACGAGATCGAGGAAGCGTTCTACGAGATCGAGGAAGAGGCGACGGTGCCGGTTCGCTCGGTGCTCAAGTGCCGCAGCGAGTTCGGCGTCTGCCAGTCCTGCTACGGGATCTTCCTCGCCTCGGGCGGGATCAGCGAGATCGGCGACGCGGTCGGGATCATCGCGGCCCAGTCGATCGGCGAGCCCGGCACGCAGCTGACGATGCGGACGTTCCACACCGGCGGCGTCGCCGGAGCGGACATCACGCACGGCCTCCCGCGCGTGGTCGAGATCTTCGAGGCGCGCAACCCGAAGGGCGCGGCCAAGCTCGCGGAGGTCGGCGGCAAGGTAGAGCTCGAGGACACCGAGCGCGGCCCGAAGATCACGATCCACACCGAGGAGGTGGACGAGAACGGCGAGTTGCTCGAGCCGGTCTCCTACCAGCTCCCGCGCCGCACGCGCGTCCTTGTCGAGAACGGCCAAGAGGTCGAGCCGGGCGACGCCCTCCACGAGGGCTCGCTGAACCCGGCCGATCTCCTGCGCCTGAAGGGCTCGACGGCGACCGAGCTGTACCTCGTCTCCGAGGTGCAGAAGGTCTACAAGTCACAGGGCGTCGACATCCACGACAAGCACATCGAGCTGATCGTCCGGCAGATGCTGAAGAAGGTGCGCGTCGACAACGCCGGCGACACCGACCTCCTCCCCGGCCAGCTCGTCGACCGGGTCGTGCTCGAGCGCGAGAACGCCCGCGTGAAGAAGGAGAAGGGCAAGAAGGAGCAGGCGACCTTCGAGCCGCTGATCCTCGGGATCACGAAGGCCTCGCTCGCGACCGAGTCGTTCCTCTCGGCCGCCTCCTTCCAGGAGACGACGAAGGTGCTGACCGATGCCTCGATCGAGGGCAAGGTCGACCGGCTGCTCGGGCTGAAGGAGAACGTGATCATCGGGAAGCTGATCCCGGCCGCGACCGGGCTGAAGCGCTACCGGACGATCGACATCGGCCCCTCCGAGAAGGTGCCGAAGGAGACCTACGAGCGCGAGGCCCTGCTGGCGGCGCTCGAGGAGATCGGCTCCGACGGCGGCGAGGGGATCGACCTCGCCAGCCTCGGCCTCGACTTCGGCGGCGAGCCGGAGGCGGGCGGCGACGGCGAGCCTGCGCCGCGCGAGTCGACCGAGGCGGAGGAGATCCCCGAAGTAGACAGCCCCCTGGACGAGTAGCTCGAGGGTGGAGGAGCGTCCCGCCGCCGGAGCGGGGCTTTGCCCTGGGACCCTCCAGAGGGCCGAAACCTCGGCGTGGCGCGCCGCTGCGTCGGCTCCTGCGGCGGTCGTGCGACGGCGACACCCGCAAGGAGGGGGCTCACGGGGGAACCAGGGGTTCCCCCGTGCTCCGAACCAGGGGTTCCCCCGTGCTCCGAACCAGGGGTTCCCCCGCGCTCTGCGCTGCTACCTTGAGTGGCCGGGTCGATGAGAAGGCTGCTGGTCATCGCACTCGCCGCCTGTGCGGCTTTCGCGGCGACGCCGCACCGTGCTTCCGCGGGCACGTGCGGGATCTCCGGCAAGGGCACGGTCTGGATCGACTTCGCCGACGGCTCCGTGCCGTTCTGGCAGATGTTCGCGCGGCCTGGAGTGATCGCAGCCGCCGCGAACTTCATCTACCCGCCGCAGCTCCGGGCGCAGGGGGCGAGGACGATCTACTGGGACATGTATCTGACGCGGCGCGTCGGGACCCCGCTCGAGCCCTTCGACCCCGGCGTCGTGATCGAGCGCGCGAACCGGCTCTACGACGTCGCCTCCATGTCCAGCGACTGCGCCCAGCCGATCATCGCCGAGAACGAGATGAGCGGGTCGAGCACCGTCACGCCGTGGAGCGCGACCAACGCGCAGTACCGGCGCAACCTCCTGATCTACGTGCAGACGCTCGCGGCGCGGGGAGCGCGGCCCGTGATCCTCGTGCCGAGCGTGGCCTACATCGGCGACGAGGCAGGGGACTGGTGGCGCCAGCTCGCGAGCTACGCCGACATCGTGCGCGAGTCGTACTTCGCCGCGCCGACGATCGCCCAGGAGGGGCCTCGCGCGGGCAGCCGGAGTCTCCGGATCTTCTTCCGCAAGCGTATCGCCGAGTTCACGAGCGCCGGGATCCCGACCCGGAAGCTCGGGCTGATGCTGGGCTTCCAGACGACGCCTGGCCAGGGTGGACGCGAGCGCGCGTCGCGCCGGTCCTGGCTCGAGGTGACCAAGCTCCAGACCCTCGCCGCGCGCGAGGTGGCGAAGGAGCTCGAGCTCCGCTCCGTCTGGTCCTGGGGCTGGGGCGTCTGGAGCAAGGGCGAGGACGATCCGGACAAGCCCGCCGCCGCCTGCGTCTACCTCTGGGCCCGCGACCCGAAGCTCTGCGACGGTCCCGCCCTCGCCGGCGCGGGCTTCAACGCCTCCCGCACCGAGGGGCAGCTCGTCTTTCCGCCCGGGGCGCGCTGCACCCTGTACGGGCGCCGGGTCGACGAAGGCGCGATCTCGAGTCTCGCGCCCGTGACCGGAGACCGGGACGTTGCGTTCACTGCGGTCTTCGCGCGAGTTGTCGCGAGCCTGACCGCGCCGGTGAAGGCGAAGCAGGTGGCCGCGGCGGAGAGGGCAGTGGTCTCGCGCCTCGGGAGCCCAACCCGCTACCGGGCGGCGCTGGCCAAGGCGCACGCCAGCCCGGCCACGGCCCGCGGCGTGATCGCCGACGAGCTCCGGCGCGCCTTGATCGAGTCGCGGATGCGGGTCGGCCCGCCCTCGGGTGCAGACGTCAAGGAGTACTACCTCTCCTACGGCGAGACTCGCGCCCGGCTCGTCCAGACGAAGACGCGCGCGCCTTGGCTCGGAAACGGCAAGCGCGGCCTGGCCCTCGCCTCGCACGCGCCGCCGCAGCTCTTCACGATCCCGGAGGGCCGCTGGGTGAAGGTGCGGGCAATGCTCGGTACCTACGAGGTGCGCGCGCTCGGGCCGGCTATGCCGCTGGGCACCGTCCCGCTCAGGCTGGCCCGCGGCGCGGTCGTGAACGCGCTCAAAAGCCTGGCCCGCGACGAGCGCTACGAGGACTGGCTGCTCGGTCGCGAGCGCGCGCTCGTCGAGCAGGCCGTCTGCCGCCGGGACGTCCAGCCGGCCATCGGGGTCGTCCCGCTGACCGACTACCTCCCCTTCCTCGCGGCCGAGTAGCCCTAGCCGGCGTTGTTGCTGGCCTGACCGTTCTCTCCGGCTTCGACGACCTGGCCCTTGCCGAGCTCCTTCGCATGGTAGAGCGCCTCGTCCGCGCGCTCGAAGAACGTCGTCGGGTCGTCGTCCGCGATCATTTCCGCGATCCCGGCCGAGAGAGTGAGCCGGCCCGCCGGGCCAACGGGGCGCGAGGAGACGGCGCCGCGCAGGCGGTGGTAGAGCTGGTCGGCGTCGCCCATCGAGGACTCCGGCAGGATCACCCCGAACTCGTCGCCGCCCACGCGGCAGGCGATGTCGGCCGTGCGGACGACGTCGCGGACGCGGTCGGCGATCTCGGCCAGCACCGCGTCGCCGGCGAGATGGCCGATCCGGTCGTTGATCGCCTTGAAGTCGTCCAGGTCGAAGACGACGAGCGCGAGCTGGCGCCCGTAACGGTGGGCGCGGGCGACCTCGCGCGCGAGCGTCTCGTGGAAGTAACGGCGGTTGTGGAGGCTGGTGAGCGCGTCGAGATCGGCGAGCTGGCGCGCCTCGCGGAAGCGCCGGGCGTTCTCGATCGCCGGGCCGGCCCGCTGGGCGAGGTCCTCCAGCTCCCGGATCACCTCCTCCTCGAAGCGGTGGGCCCCGGAGCGGCTGAAGACCGTCAGGAAGCCGATCGGGCCGGCCTCGCCCTGTACCGGCACTGCGAGACCCGAGTGGACGAGCTCTTCCACATCCACCGCCGGCGGGTACTGGTAGACGATCGAGATCGCCCGGGCCTCCTGGCCGTCCGGTGGCCCGGAGATCACCTGGCGCTCCGCCTCGGCGGGCGACAGCCCGAGCGTCGCCACGATCGGTGTCTCGCCCGCGGCCTGGATCGAGACGAGCGCCGCGTCCACGCCGGGGATCGCGCCGCCCGCTTCGAGCGTGTGCGACAGCACCTCGTCGAGGTCGATCGAGGTTCCGAGCTCGCCGAGGAAGCGGTTGCGGCGGCCCTCCTCCTGTGCGCGCTCGAGCGCCTCGGAGAGCTCGCGCACCATCGTCTCCATCCGCCTGTTCATCTCGGACACGAGCTCGATCGCCTCCTGCTGATCCTGGCCGGCGCGCCTGCGCAGGGTGAGGGCGCCCAGCACGACGACGAGCGTCACCAGCGCCGCGCCGAGCGCGACGAGAATTGTGGTACTCGCGGCCGCGTCCGCCATCCTCTCCCTCTCCCAGAACCTCGGGCCCAGCCCGGCAGTTGCCACAGAGCAACCGGGCGATTCTCACTGTAATCCGCTTCAGGCCCGCAGGCTATGGATCGAAAACCATAAAAATGCAAGGTGGGACGGCCCTCGGCGACGCTCTGCACGGCCTCGATTCCATGCAGCCATGCGCTTTCGGCGTTTGACGCTGCCCCGTCGCTTCGCTACCATCGTCCCCCGGTTGGCAGGGGCCCAGCCCCCTCGCCAGCCTTTGTTGTGCCAACGCCCAGACGCAGGGAGTAGATGCCGACCGTCAATCAGCTGGTCCGAAAGGGCAGGGTCTCGCCCAAGGCGAAGATGAAGACCCCTGCTCTGCGCGGCGCGCCGCAGAAGCGGGGCGTCTGCACGCGCGTGTACACGACCACGCCGAAGAAGCCGAACTCGGCGCTTCGGAAGGTGGCCCGTGTCCGGCTGACCAACGGCATGGAGGTCGGCGCGTACATCCCGGGCGAGGGCCACAATCTTCAGGAGCACTCGGTCGTCCTGATCCGCGGCGGCCGCGTCAAGGACTTGCCGGGCTTCCGCTACAAGGTGATCCGCGGCGGGCTCGACACGGCCGGCGTCGGCGAGCGGCGCCAGGGCCGTTCGAAGTACGGCGCGAAGCGAGGCTCGTAGTGCCCCGCCGCGCCACCATTCAGCCCCGGCCGCTCGAGCGGGATCCCGTCTACAGCTCGCGTCTCGTCACGCAGGTGATCAACAAGGTGATGTCTCGCGGGAAGAAGTCGGGCGCGGAGCGCATCGTCTACCGCGCGCTGGACCGGATCGGCGAGCAGACCGGGAAGCCGCCGGTCGAGGTGCTGGAGCAGGCGATCAAGACGGTCACCCCCGTGCTCGAGGTGCGCTCGCGGCGGGTCGGCGGCGCGAACTACCAGGTGCCGGTCGAGGTGCCGCAGCGGCGTGCCCGTACGCTCGCCGTGCGCTGGATCGTCCAGTTCGCGCGAGACCGACGCGAGAAGCACATGGACGAGAAGCTCGCCGGCGAGATCCTCGATGCCCTGAACCAGCAGGGCGGCGCCTTCAAGCGGAAGGACGACCTCTACCGGATGGCGCAGGCGAACAAGGCCTTCGCGCACTACCGCTGGTGATGCCCGCCATGGCTGCGACGAAGACACAGGTTGCACTCGAGCGGGTCCGGAACATCGGGATCATGGCCCACATCGACGCGGGCAAGACCACCACGACCGAGCGGATCCTCTACTACACCGGCCGCACCCACAAGATGGGCGAGGTGCACGAGGGCGCTGCGGTGATGGACTGGATGGCGCAGGAGCAGGAGCGCGGGATCACGATCACCTCCGCGGCGACGACGGCGTCCTGGCGCGATTTTCGCATCAACATCATCGATACGCCCGGGCACGTGGACTTTACGATCGAGGTGGAGCGGAGCCTGCGCGTGCTCGACGGGGCGATCGCGGTCTTCGACTCCGTCGCCGGGGTCGAGCCGCAATCGGAGACGGTCTGGCGCCAGGCCGACCGCTACCGCGTGCCGCGGATCGCGTTCATCAACAAGATGGACCGCACCGGGGCCGATTTCTTCGCCGCGATGCAGTCGATGGTCGACCGGCTCGGCGCCCGCCCGGTTCCCGTCCAGCTGCCGATCGGGCAGGAGGAGCACTTCCGCGGCGTCGTCGATCTCGTCGAGATGCGGGCGGTTACCTGGGCTGACGACCTCGGCACGAAGATGGACGTCGGCGAGATCCCGGCCGAGCTCGCGGAGCAGGCACATGAGTACCACCACCAGCTGATCGACGCGGTCGCCGACCACGACGACGAGCTGCTGGAGACCTACCTGCTAGACGAGGAGTCGGTGACGTCGGACATGCTGAAGCACGCCCTCCGCGCGGCGACGCTCGACATCACCGTCACGCCGGTGCTCGCCGGGTCGGCCTTCAAGAACAAGGGCATCCAGCCGCTCCTCGACGCGGTCGTGGACTACCTGCCGAGCCCGCTCGACGTGCCGCCGATCCACGGGATCGACCCGCGCACCGAGCACGAGCTCTCGCGCCGACCCGCGCTCGACGAGCCGTTCTCGGCGCTCGTCTTCAAGGTGAGGTCGGACCCGTACGTCGGCAAGCTGACCTACTTCCGGGTCTACTCCGGCCAGGTCAAGGCCGGCGAGCGCGTCATGAACACGACCACCGGCAAGACCGAGCGGATCGGCCGGATCCTCCAGATGCACGCCAACCACCGCGAGGAGCGGGAAGAGATCGGCGCCGGCGAGATCGCCGCCGCGGTCGGGATCAAGAGCTCGACCACCGGCGACACGCTTGCCGTGGACACGGCTCCGATCCGGCTCGAGTCGATGGACTTCCCGGAGCCGGTGATCGCGGTCGCGATCGAGCCGAAGACCAAGGCCGACCAGGACAAGCTCGTGGGCGGGCTCCAGCGTCTGACCGAGGAGGATCCGACCTTCCGCGTCCGCACGGACGAGGAGACCGGCCAGACCCTCATCTCGGGGATGGGCGAGCTTCACCTCGAGATCATCGTCGACCGCCTCCTGCGGGAGTTCTCGGTCGACGCGAACGTCGGCCGGCCGCAGGTCGCCTACCGCGAGACGTTCGGCCGGCCGGTCGAGAAGATCGAGGGCCGCTTCGTGCGCCAGACGGGTGGCCGCGGCCAGTACGGCCATGCGGTGATCAAGGCCGAGCCGACCAAGCCCGGCGAGGGCTACGAGTTCCTCGACAAGATCGTCGGCGGCAAGATCCCGCGTGAATACATCCCGTCGGTCGACCTCGGGATCCAGGAGGCGATGGAGTCGGGCGTGCTCTCGGGCTACCCGGTCGTGGACGTCCGGATCGAGCTGATCGACGGCTCCTACCACGAGGTCGACTCGAGCGAGATTGCCTTCAAGGTCGCCGGCTCGATGGCCTTCAAGAACGCGATGCAGCGGTCGAAGCCGAAGCTGCTCGAGCCGGTGATGGCCGTCGAGGTGGTCACGCCGGAGGAGTACCTGGGCGACGTGATGGGCGACCTGAACTCGCGCCGCGGGCGCGTCGAGGGGCTCGAGCCGCGCGGCAACGCGCAGGCGATCCGTGCACGCGTGCCACTCGCGACCATGTTCGGCTACGCAACCGACCTGCGCTCGACGACGCAGGGCCGGGCCACCTTCACCATGCAATTCGATCGCTACGAGGAAGTCCCTCAGTCGATCGTGGGCGAGATCGTCGACTCCCAAACGACGTAAGGCAACCGGACAGCTAACGCTCCTAGGATCCACAACCGCAAGGAGAACCGCAGTTATGGGGAAGCAGAAGTTCGAGCGCAACAAGCCGCATCTCAACGTCGGCACGATCGGTCACATCGACCACGGCAAGACGACGCTCACGGCCGCGATCACGAAGGTGCTCGCGGAGAAGGGCACCAACACGTCCGAGCGGTCGTTCGAGTCGATCGACAACGCGCCCGAGGAGAAGCAGCGCGGCATCACGATCAACACCGCGCACGTCGAGTACGAGACCGAGAACCGCCACTACGCGCACGTCGACTGTCCGGGCCACGCCGACTACATCAAGAACATGATCACCGGCGCCGCCCAGATGGACGGCGCGATCCTGGTTGTCTCGGCCGCGGACGGCCCGATGCCGCAGACGCGGGAGCACATCCTGCTCGCCCGCCAGGTCGAGGTCCCCTACATCGTCGTCTTCTTGAACAAGGCCGACATGGTCGACGACCCCGAGCTGCTCGAGCTCGTCGAGATGGAGGTTCGTGAGCTCCTCTCCAAGTACGAGTTCCCTGGCGACGACATCCCGATCGTGACGGGCTCCGCGCTGAAGGCGCTCGAGGGCGACGAGGAGCACACGCAGAAGATCCTCGAGCTGATGCAGGCCGTGGACGACTACATCCCCGAGCCGCAGCGGGACACGGACAAGCCGTTCCTGATGCCGATCGAGGACGTCTTCACGATCACGGGCCGCGGTACCGTCGTCACCGGCAGGATCGAGCAGGGCCAGATCAAGTCGGGCGACGAGGTCGAGGTCGTCGGCATCCACCCGAAGGTCGAGAAGACGGTCGTCACCGGCCTCGAGATGTTCAACAAGACGCTCGACTTCGCCCAGGCCGGCGACAACGCGGGTGCGCTCCTGCGCGGTACCAAGCGCGAGGAGGTCGAGCGCGGGCAGGTGCTGGCGAAGCCCGGCTCGATCACGCCGCACACGGTCTTCAAGGCCGAGGTCTACGTGCTCTCGAAGGACGAGGGCGGCCGGCATACGCCGTTCTTCAACAACTACCGGCCGCAGTTCTACTTCCGCACGACGGACGTGACGGGCGCGATCAAGCTCCCGGAGGGCCAGGAGATGGTCATGCCGGGCGACAACACGAACATGGACATCGAGCTGATCCAGCCGATCGCCATGGACCAGGGCCTGCGCTTCGCGATCCGCGAGGGCGGGCGCACGGTCGGCGCGGGCGTGGTTACGGAAATCAGTCAGTAAACGCTACGCGTCCTGGAATGACGACGAGAAGCCAACAACGGAAGAGAGGGTAGGGGCCGGTGCCCCAAAGCAAGATCCGCATCCGCCTCAAGGGCTACGACCACCAGCAGCTCGACAAGTCGGCGAGCCAGATCGTGGAGACGGCCCAGCGCACCGGCGCGACCATCACCGGGCCCGTGCCCCTGCCCACTGAAAAGAACGTCTACTGCGTGATCCGGAGCCCGTTCAAGGACAAGGACTCGCGGGAGCACTTCGAGGTGCGCACGCACAAGCGCCTGATCGACATCCACTCCCCGACGCCGAAGACGGTCGACTCGCTGATGCGGCTCGACCTCCCCGCAGGCGTCGACATCGAGATCAAGCTGTGAAAGGCATCGTCGGCAGAAAGCTGGGCATGACGCAGGTTTTCGACCCGGAGACCGGCCGCGTCACGCCTGTGACGGTGATCGAGGCCGGTCCGTGCCCGATCGTGCAGGTGAAGACGGTCGACTCGGACGGCTACGAGGCCGTCCAGCTGGCGTTCGAGCCGGTCGCGGAGCGCAAGCTCTCGAAGCCCGAGCGCGGCCACCTCGGCGTCGCCGAGCTCGGACCGCATCGCCACCTGGTCGAGTTTCGCGGGACGACCGAGCTGACCGTCGGCGAGCCGGTGACGGTCGAGACGTTCAAGCCGGGCGACAAGGTCAAGGTGTCCGGGATCGGGATCGGCAAGGGCTTCGCGGGAACGATCAAGCGGCACAACTTCAGCCGGGGGCCGAAGACGCACGGCTCGCACAACATCCGCAAGCCGGGCTCCGTGGGCGCGTCGGCGACGCCCTCGCGCGTGTTCAAGGGGGTGCGCATGGCCGGCCGGATGGGCGGCAAGCGCGTCACCCAGGTCGGCCTGACCGTGCACGAGATCGACCCCGAGCGGAACCTGCTCCTGGTCAAGGGCGCCGTCCCCGGCCCCAAGAACGGCATCGTCGAGGTGAGGGAGGAACGTGGCCGCGCCTAAGGCTCCCGTGCTCGACAGGGCCGGCAAGCCCTCGAATGACCTCGCGCTCGAGGCTGCGATCTTCGGCGCCGAGGTGAAGCCGCATCTCGTGCACGAGACCGTCCGTGCCGAGCTGAACGCCGCGCGCGCCGGGACGCAAGGCGGCAAGAGCCGCGGCTTCGTCGCCGGCGGCCGCTCCAAGCCCTGGCGCCAGAAGGGTACCGGCCGCGCCCGCGCCGGGTCGACCCGGGCTCCGCACTGGACCGGGGGCGGGATGGCGTTCCCGCCGGGGACGCGCAGCTACGACGCGAAGGTGAACCGGAAGGTGGCCCGCGCAGCGCTGCGCGCTGCGCTAGCGACACATGCCAAGAAGGGCTCCCTTGCGATCGTCGACAGCGCGGCGTTCATCGAGGCGTCGACGAAGCAGGCCGCCGCGTTCCTGGAAGGGTGGGGCCAGTCGAGGCCACTGATTCTCGTCGTTGCAAACGACGAGGACGTGATTGCCAAGTCCTTCCGCAACCTCGAGGGCGTCTCCGTGACGGTTCCGGGCGAGCTCGAGGTGCAGCACCTCGTCCGGGCGCGTTCGCTGCTGATCAGCGAGCCGGCGCTCGAAGACGTGCAGGGGAGAGCCAGTTGACGGCCTCCTCCCGCACCCCTCGCACGTGCCAGCGCGCTGCAAAGCTCGGCCTCGCGCACGTCGATGGCGTCCGCCCTGGCTACACGGCCTCCGGCTACGAACGCTCCCTGCGTCCTTGCGACGCGGGCTTTTCGCGGCTGGCCCGCACGATTTGCACAGGAGGTGGCCTCCAATGAGCCTGCATCCCAACGAGGTCCTGCTCGCGCCGGTGGTTTCCGAGAAGAGCTACTCGCTGATCGAGGATCGCAAGTACTCGTTCCGCGTCCACCCCGAAGCCCACAAGACCCAGGTCCGGCAGGCGGTCGAGGAGCTCTTCTCCGTCCACGTCGAGGGCGTGAACATCGTCCAGATGCGGGCGAAGCCGAAGCGCCGCGGGATGGTGCGGGGCAAGAAGCCCGGCTGGAAGAAGGCGATCGTACAGCTGCGCGAGGGCGAGTCGATCGAGATCTTCGAGGGAGCGCAAGCTTGACGCGAAAAATGCGATGCATTTTCCGCGTGTCTGGTTTGACCCTTCGCTTCGCTTGGGTGACAGAGGTGATCTGTCGTGGCGCTTAGGAAGTACAAGCCGACATCTCCCGGGCGCAGGTTCATGTCGGTCTCCGCCTTCGACGAGATCACGAAGAGCGAGCCCGAGAAGAGCCTGGTCGAGCCGCTGAAGAAGTCGGGCGGGCGGAACAAGCACGGCCGGATTACCCGGCGCCACCAGGGCGGCGGGCACAAACGCCGCTACCGCGTGATCGACTTCAAGCGGGTCAAGGACGGCGTGCCTGCGAAGGTCGCCGCGATCGAGTACGACCCGAACCGCTCCGCCCGGATTGCCCTCCTGCACTACGTCGACGGGGCGAAGGCGTACATCCTCGCGCCCGCCCGCCTGCGGGTCGGGGCGTCGGTCGAGTCCGGGCCGACCGCCGACATCAAGCCCGGCAACGCGCTTCCGCTCCAGAACATCCCAACGGGCACGCTCGTCCACAACGTCGAGCTGAAGCCGGGCAAGGGCGGCCAACTCGCGCGCAGCGCCGGCTCGGGCGTTCAGCTCGTGGCGAAAGACGAGGGGCAGGGAGTCCTTCGGCTACCATCGGGCGAGCTGCGGCGGGTCTCCCTCGCGTGCCGGGCGACGATCGGCCAGGTCGGGAACGTCGACCACGAGAACATCACCGGCGGCAAGGCGGGCCGCAGCCGCTGGCTGGGCAAGCGCCCGACCGTTCGCGGCTCGGCGATGAACCCCGTCGACCACCCCCACGGGGGCGGCGAGGGCAAGTCGAAGGGCGGCCGGCACCCGGTGACGCCCTGGGGGGTACCGACGCTGGGGAAGCGCACGCGGCGCAAGCACAAGGAATCCGACAAGTTGATCGTCCGCGGCCGCCGCCGCGGCAAGGAGAAGCGTTAGTTGCAACCCGCGCAGACTCCGGCCTTCGGCCTCTGCTGCACGCTCCGCGTCACGAGGCGTGGTCGAGAGGAGAGGAGAGATTGAGTAGATCTTCGAAGAAAGGGCCGTTCGTCGAGGAGCGGCTGCTGGGCCGGATCCAGGCGATGAACGAGTCCGGGAGCAAGCAGATGATCAGGACCTGGTCGCGGGCCTCGACTGTCTTCCCCGAGATGGTCGGGCACACGATCGCGGTCCACGACGGCCGCAAGCACGTCCCGGTCTTCCTCACCGAGCAGATGGTCGGGCACAAGCTCGGCGAGTTCGCCCCGACGCGAACGTTCCGCGGCCACTCGGGTGACCGGAAGACGGAGGTCAAGCGGACCTGATGGCCACGACGGCTGAGCGACAGGAGGTCAAGGCCGTGGCGAAGTGGGTGCGCATGTCGCCTCGCAAGGCGCGGCTCGTGGCCGAGCACATTCGGGGCCGCTCGGTCCCGGAGGCGCGGACCGTGCTCGCGTTCACGCCGCGCGCCGCCGCCCGCGAGATCGAAAAGGTGCTGCGCTCCGCCGTCGCCAACGCCGAGGCGAACCACAACCTCGTCGGCGACGAGCTGATCGTCTCGGCCGCCTACGTCGACGAGGGCCCGGTGATGAAGCGCTGGCGCGCCCGCGCGCGAGGCCGCGCCGCCCGTATCCACAAGCCGACCTGCCACATCACAGTCCGGCTCGCGCCTGCGGCGCAATCCGGACCAGAGAAGCCGGCGCCTGAAGCGACGGCGGAGACCGAGGAGGCAACGACCTAGATGGGTCAAAAAATTCATCCCGGCGGGATGCGCGTCGGCGTCATCCACGACTGGAAGTCGAACTGGTACACGGGCACGAAGGACTTCCCGGCGTACCTGCTCGAGGACATCAAGATCCGCGAGCACATCTACGGGAAGCTTGCGCACGCGGGCCTGTCGGACATCCTGATCCGCAAGGACGCCCAGCGGATCACGATCGACATCTACACCGCGCGGCCCGGGATCGTGATCGGCAAGTCGGGGGTCGAGGTCGACGCGCTGCGGCGCGAGGTGCACGCGCTGACGAAGAAGAACGTGCACATCAACATCAACGAGATCAAGCGGCCCGAGCTCGACGCGAAGCTCGTCGCCCAGTCGATCGCGGAGCAGCTCGAGAACCGGGTCAGCTTCCGGCGCGCGATGAAGCGCTCGCTGGCCTCGGCGATGCGCTCCGGCGCCCATGGGGTGAAGGTGATCTGCGGCGGACGGCTCGGCGGGGGCGAGATGAGCCGTTCGGAGATGTACTCGGAAGGCCGCGTGCCGCTGCACACGATCCGTGCCGACATCGACTACGGCTTCGCCGAGGCGAAGACGACCTTCGGCCGGATCGGCGTCAAGGTCTGGATCAACAAGGGCGAGATCATGCCGGAGGGCTTCGAGGGCGCCTCGCAGCGCGACTCGCGGCTCGGCGACCAAGATCAGGCCCGCAGGCGCGGGGGCACCTCCGAGGGACTGGGCGCCTCGCGAGAGGGCGGCCGGGGACGCGGGCCCGACCGCGAAGGGCTCGGGCCCGTGCGCCAGCGCCGCCGGGGGGAGGGCCCGCGGCGAGGCCAGCGAGGCCGCGGTCGAGGCGGCGCTCCGCAGGACAACGTTGAACGCCCGCGCACCGACGAGCAGGCCACCTCGGCCGAAGGCCGCGAACAGCCTCCGGTGGAGCCCGAGGTGCCGACCACGCCTGAGGCCGTCCCGGACGCGCCCGACACGACCACGCCGAAGACCCAGCACGAGGATCCGACCAAGCTCGAGCAGTCGGGCGACGAGTCGGCGGAGAAGACCGATAGTTGATGACGGCCCCCATCCTCACATCGCGCACTCTCGGAGCGGCTGCAAAGCGCACGCCGATGGCATCCGCCCTGGTCACGTCAGTCGCGCCCGTGGCCTCATGTGGCCCCAGGACGCGTATGCGTGTGCGTCCTTGCGAGGCTTGCTTTTCGCCGTCCGAAAGCACGATCTGCTGCGGTGGTGACCGCTGATGCTGCTTCCGAAGAAGACGAAGTTCCGCAAGTACCAGCGAGGCCGGCGCCGCGGCGTGGCGAAGGGCCAGACGACCGTGCAGGCCGGCGATTTCGGGCTCAAGGCGATGGAGCCCGGATGGATCACGAACCGCCAGATCGAAGCCGCCAGAATTGCGATGACGCGCAAGATCCGCCGCGGCGGGAAGGTCTGGATCAACGTCTTCCCGGACAAGCCGGTCACTCAGAAGCCGGCCGAGACTCGGATGGGTTCCGGCAAGGGCGCGCCCGAGCACTGGGTGGCCGTGATCAAGCCCGGCCGGGTGATGTTCGAGCTCGCGGGCGTGGACGAGCGACTGGCAAAGGAGGCGCTCCGCCTCGCCGGGCGGAAGCTGCCGATCAAGACGAAGGTGGTCACAAGGGAGGGCGATCTCTTTGCGAGCTAGGGAGCTACGGGACATGACCGACGACGAGCTCGAGCACCGGCTGGCCGAGACGCGCCAGGAGCTCTTCAACCTGCGCTTCCAGGGGGCGACGGGCGCGCTCGAGAACACGGCGCGGCTGAAGCTCGCCAAGCGGGAGATCGCGCGCATCCTGACCGTCCGTAACGAGCGTGAGAGCCGACTGACGACGAGAGAGACGAATGCCTGACGAAGAGAAGAACGAGAACGAGCAAACCAAAGCGAACGCCGAACCGGCGTCGGAGCCGGAGGAGACCGTCTCCGCGCCGGAGGGTCCGGTCGCGCCTGCCGCTCCCGTGGAGGACGAGGAGGCACCGGCTGTGGACGAGACGGGGCCGGCAGAGGAGGGAACCGAGCCTGTGGCCGCCGAGGAGCCAAGCGGCGAGGTGCCGGCCGAAGAGGCCGAGGAGGTCGCTGAGGAGGTGACGGCCGAGGAACCGCCGGCCGAGAAGCCGCCGGCCGAGGAGGCCCCGGCGGCGGAGCCTGCTCCAAAGCGGAAGCGCAAGCGCCTACCGCGCTCCGAACGCCACAAGCACGTCAAGCCGAGGCGCGAACGCCCGGCTGAGCGGCGCCCGATCGTCCGCATACCCAAGCCCGACCACGCGCGCGGCCGCCGCCAGGAGCGCCGCGGTGTCGTCGTCTCGAACGCGATGGACAAGACGATCGTCGTCAAGGTCGACACGGTGAAGGCGCACCCGCGCTACAAGAAGGTCGTCCGCCGCTCGACGAAGTTCCACGCCCACGACGAGGAGAACGCGGCGAAGGTCGGCGATCTCGTCCGGATCGTCGAGACCCGGCCGATCTCGAAGTCGAAGAACTGGCGCCTCGCCGAGGTCCTGGAGGAAGCGAAGTAGTTGAGGGCCTCCCACCCCGCATCTCGCACTCTCCGGCGCGTTGCAAAGCTCACGGCGACGGCATCTGCCCTGGCTACGTCAGTCGCGCCCGTAGCCTCACGTGATCCCAGGACGCGTATGCGTCTGCGTCCTTGCCATCCTTGCTTTTCGCGGCCGCAGAGCACGATCTGCGAGGAGAGCGGCCTGTGATCCAGCAGGAGTCCCGTTTGCGCGTGGCCGACAACACCGGCGCGCGCGAGATTCTCTGCATCCGCGTCAAGGGCGGGTCACACCGCCGCTACGCGCGCGTGGGGGACGTGATCACCGCCACCGTCAAGACCGCGACTCCGCAAGGCGCCGTCAAGAAGGGCGAGGTCGTGCAGGCGGTGGTCGTCCGCACCCGCAAGCCGTTCGGCCGCGACGACGGCACCTCGATCGCGTTCGACGAGAACGCGGCCGTGCTGATCGACAGCGCGCGCAACCCGCGCGGCACGCGCATCTTCGGCCCCGTCGCCCGCGAGCTGCGCGAGAAGAACTTCATGAAGATCGTCTCGTTGGCCCCGGAGGTTCTATGAGCACCAAGATGAAAGTGCGCAAGGGCGATCTCGTTCACATCCTGAGCGGCAAGGACCGCGGCAAGCAGGGGCGCGTGCTCGAGGCGCGCCCGCGCGAGCGCCGCGTGGTCGTCGAGAACCTGAACGTCGTCAAGCGGCACACCCGGCCGAAGCCGCTGAGGGACTCGAGCCGGATGGGCGGCACGCAGATGACTCCCGGCGGCGTGATCGAGAAGCCGGCGCCCGTGCCCGTGTCGAACGTGATGCTCGTCTGCCCGACGTGCAACAGGCCGACCCGGATCGGGATGACGACCAAGGAGATCAAGGGCCGCGTCGTGCCGGTTCGTGTGTGCAAGCGCGCCGACTGCGGCCAGGAGATCGACAAGTGAGCCCTCGTCCGCGCAAGACAGAGACGAACGGCTACGAGCCGCGGCTCAAGACCCGGTACGAGCAGGAGGTCCGCGCGCGCCTGAGGGACGAGCTCGGCATGAGCTCCGCGATGCAGGTCCCGCGTGTGCAGAAGATCACGCTGAACATGGGCGTCGGGGAGGCCAAGACCGAGGCCAAGGCGCTCGACGGGGCGATCGAGGAGCTGACCACGATCGCGGGGCAGCGTGCCCACGTGCGCCGCGCCCGCAAGTCGATCGCCGGCTTCAAGGTGCGCGAGGGGATGCCGGTCGGGGCACGCGTGACGTTACGCGGAGCCCGCATGTGGGAGTTCCTCGACCGCCTCGTCTCGATCGCGCTTCCTCGCATCCGGGATTTCCGCGGCCTCGATCCGGGCTCCTTCGACGGGCGCGGCAACTTCTCGCTCGGGATCCGCGAGCAGATCATCTTCCCGGAGATCGACTACGACCAGATCGCCGGCATCCGCGGCCTGGACGTGGCGATCACGACGACGGCACCGAACGACGAGCAGGGGCTGGCACTCCTGCGCGCGCTCGGGATGCCGTTCGCACAGACGAGCACCGAAAGGGAGTCTTAACGCATGGCCAGAAAAGCCCTGATCGAGAAGTCGCAGAGGCCGCAGCGCTTTCGCGTGCGCAAGTACACGCGTTGCAACCGCTGCGGGCGCCCGCGGGCGGTCTACAAGAAGTTCGGGCTCTGCCGGATCTGCCTGCGCGACCTCGCCCACCAGGGCGTGATCCCCGGCATGACCAAGTCGAGCTGGTAGATGCCGCGAAAAGTGCTCCACATTTTTCGCGGAACTGGTTCCCATCGCTTCGCTCGGGAGAGCGAGGCAGAAAGGTTCCACGAGTTACATGCAGACTGATCCCATCGCCGACATGCTCACGCGGATCCGGAACGCGAATCGGGCCCTGCAGGAGCAGGCCCAGATGCCGAGCTCGCGCCTGAAGGCGGACATCGCGCGCCTGCTCAAGGAGGAGGGGTACATCCGCAACTTCCGGATCGAGCGCGAGCCGGACACGCCGTACGACACCCTCGTGATCGACCTCAAGTTCGGCAAGAACCGCGAGCGCGTGATCACCGACCTGAAGCGCGTCTCCAAGCCCGGCCGCCGCGTCTACGCGCGGAAGGACCGCCTGCCGCGTGTCCTCGGCGGGATGGGCACCGCGATCCTGTCCACCTCGAACGGGCTGATCACGAGCCGCACGGCCGCCGAGCAGGGCGTCGGCGGCGAGGTGATCTGCTTCGTCTGGTGAGCCATGAGCCGGATCGGTAGACAGCCAATCGAGTTGCCGGCCGGGGTCTCGGTCTCGCTCTCGCCCGGCCGGGTGATGGTGAACGGGCCTCTCGGCGAGCTGAGCCAGCAGGTGCCGGCGCGGATGAAGGTCGATCAGCAGGACGGCTCGATCGTGGTCACGCGCCCAACGGAGCGCGGCGAGGACCGCGCGCTGCACGGGCTGACGCGCAGCCTGATCGCGAACATGGTCGAGGGGGTCACGAACGGCTTTCAGAAGCGGCTCGAGATCCAGGGCGTCGGCTACCGCGCTACGCTGCGCGGGACCGACCTGGAGCTCAACGTCGGCTTTTCGCACTCGGTCGTCCTGAAGGCGCCCCCGGGGATCACCTTCGAGGTGCCCACGCCGACGGAGGTGCTCGTCAAGGGAATCGACAAGCAGCAGGTCGGCCAGACCGCGGCCGAGGTGCGCAAGGTGCGGCCGCCGGAGCCGTACAAGGGCAAGGGAATCCGCTACGAGGGCGAGCACGTCCGCCGAAAGGTCGGCAAGAGAGCATGAGCTACGCCGCGAAAAATGCTGCGCATTTTCCACGGGACTGGTGTGTCCCGTCCCTTCGCTCGGGAGGATTTCGGGGGCCCGATCGATGAGCACGTTGACGGTTCGCGAAGCCAGGACACGCCGGCACCGCCGCGTGCGAAGCAAGATCGCCGGCACCTCGGAGCGGCCGCGCCTGGTCGTGTTCCGCTCCAACCGCGGGATCGAGGCCCAGCTCGTCGACGACCTGGAGGGTCGCACGCTGGCCGCGGCGAGCTGGCTGCACCTGAAGAAACGCAAGGGCTCGAAGACCGAGCAGGCGGCCGAGGTCGGCAGGCTGCTGGCCGAGAACGCGAAGAAGGCTGAGATCGAGACCGTCGTGTTCGACCGGGGCGGCTACCTCTACCACGGCCGCGTCAAGGCGCTGGCCGAAGCGGCACGCGAAGGAGGCTTGAAGTTTTGATTGCGTCCCCCTTACGCCTGTCTCGCGCCCCTGGACACGCTGCAAAGCAGCGCCATGCGTCGTCCTCAGTCGCGTTCGTAGCCTCCGGCCACGAACGCTCCCTGCTTCCTAGCCTGGCTTGCTTTTCGCGGCCCAGGAACACGATCCAGACGAAAGGTGAACGCTAGTGGCGATGGACGTTCAGGAGACAAGAGAGCTCAAGGAGCGCGTGGTCGAGATCAACCGCGTCGCCAAGGTGGTCAAGGGCGGCCGGCGGTTCTCGTTCACCGCGCTCGTCGTGATCGGCGACGAGGTCGACCGCGTCGGGCTCGGCTACGGGAAGGCGCGCGAGGTACCGCTCGCGATCTCGAAGGCCGTGGACGACGCGAAGAAGAACCTCTTCGACGTGCCCCGGCACGGCACGACGATCACGCACGAGATCCTCGGCGAGTTCGGAGCCGCGCGCGTACTGTTGCGTCCCGCGAGCGAGGGCACCGGCGTGATCGCAGGCGGCGGCGTCCGCGCGATCCTCGAGCTGGCCGGGATCCGCGACATCCTTGCGAAGAGCCTCGGCACGACGAACCCGATCAACATGCTGAAGGCGACCGTGAACGGGCTCCAGCGCCTCCGTCGCCCCGACGAGGTGGCCGCGACGCGCGGCCTGACGATCAGCCAGGTGCTCCCCGTCTCTTCAGCCGCTGCTGCGCCCGAAGAGACTAGTCCCGCCGAGCCGGATGAGCCGACTGGCGCTTCGCGGAGCGAAGCACGATGACCAGGGTCCGCATCACCCAGACACGCAGTGCTATCGGCCAGAGCGCCCGCCACCGCGGCACGCTCCGCGCCCTCGGCCTCGGCAAGATCGGCCGCAGCGTCGAGCGGGACGAGAGCCCGCAGCTCGCCGGTATGCTCAGGAAGGTACGTCACCTCGTCCGCGTGGACTCCGATGCCTGACGACCTCAACCTCTCGAACCTGAAGCCCGCCAGCGCGAGGCGCGCACGCAAGCGCGTCGGCCGCGGCCTGGGCTCGGGGAAGGGCCGCTACTCGGGGCGCGGGATCAAGGGCCAGAAGTCACGTTCCGGCTCGCACAAGATGCGGCCCGGCTTCGAGGGCGGCCAGAACCCGATCTACATGCGGCTCGGCAAGCAGCGCGGCCCGTACTCGAAGGACGCGATGCCGATGGGGCCGCACCGCACCTCGACGCAGCCCGTCAACGTGGCGAGCCTCGAAGAGCGCTTCGACGCCGGCGCCGAGGTGACGCTCGAGGCGCTCGTCGAGAAGGGCCTGATCAAGAACACCCGGACCGACGTCAAGCTGCTCGGCCAGGGCGAGCTGACCAAGAGCCTGAGCGTCATCGTCCACGCCGCTTCGGCGACGGCGCGCGAGAAGGTCGAGGCCGCAGGTGGTTCGCTGACGTTGCTGCGGGAGCCACGCCATTCGCGTCCAAAGAGACGGACGCGAATGGCTAGTGAAAGGCCTGTATCAGAGGAGCAGATCGATGAGTCGGATGCCAGCTAGCCTTCTGCGCGGAGCGTAGAAGGCAGTGTTCTCCTGGCTCGCCAATGCCTGGCGCGTACCGGAGCTTCGGCGCCGCGTCCTGTTCACCGCCCTGATCCTCGCGCTCTACAGGCTGGGCTCGTGGATTCCCGCTCCGGGGGTCGACTCGGACCAGATCAAGAGCTACTTCAACGGCCAGGGCGGGACGATCCTCGGCCTCCTGAACATCTTCTCGGGCGGTGCGCTGTCGCAGTTCTCCCTGTTCGCGCTCGGAATCATGCCCTACGTCACGGCCTCGATCATCCTCCAGCTCCTGACCGTCGTGGTCCCGAAGCTGGAGCAGCTCCAGAAGGAGGGCGAGGCCGGGATGGCGAAGATCAACCAGTACACGCGCTACCTGACGGTGGCGCTCGCCGGGGCGCAGGCGGCGGGTTACTCATACCTCTTCCAGCGGCAGGCCAGCCTGACGTCGAACTCCGGCAAGATCGTCCTGATCGTCGTCACCCTCACCGCCGGCACCGTCCTGCTGATGTGGATGGGCGAGCTGATCACGAAGCGCGGGATCGGGAACGGCATCTCCCTCCTGATCTTCGCCTCGATCCTCTCGACGGCTCCCACCGGGGTGACCGCCTGGTACAACGGCGGCCCGATGGAGAAGCTGTTCTTCCCGCTGATCGCGCTCGGGATCATCGTCGCCGTTGTCTTCATCCAGGAGGGCCAGCGGCGGATCCCGATCCAATACGCGAAGCGGATGGTCGGGCGGCGCATGACGAGCGGCGGCGCAACGTACATGCCGCTGCGCGTGAACATGGCCGGTGTGATCCCGATCATCTTCGCCGCCGCGGTGATGGCCTTCCCGCCGACGATCGGCCAGTACTTCCCGCAGACGCAGGGCTTCGTCAACCGGCACTTCCAGCCGTCGAGCCTCACCTATCTGGCGCTCGAGGCCTTCCTGATCATCGTCTTCACGTACTTCTACACGGCCGTCCAGTTCAACCCGGTCGACCAGGCCGACAACCTGCGCAAGTACGGCGGCTACATCCCGGGGATCAGGCCCGGCCCACCGACGGCGCAGTACCTCGACCGCGTCCTGACGCGGCTGACCCTGCCCGGCTCGATCTACCTCGCCGCAGTCGCCGTCCTGCCGAGCATCTTCATCCGCTACGGCGGCTTCTCGCAGGCGACCTCGCGCGCCCTCGGCGGCACCTCGGTGCTGATCGTGGTCGGCGTCGCCCTCGACACGATGCGGCAGATGGAGTCGCAGATGATGATGCGCTCCTACGAGGGCTTCCTCAAATAGTGTCTCTCAACGTGCTCTTCCTCGGCCCGCAGGGGGCGGGCAAGGGGACGCAGGGCAAGCTGATCTCGTCCGAGTACGGCATCCCGCACATCGCCACCGGGGACATGCTCCGCACCGCGATGGCGGCGGACACGCCGCTCGGCCGGCAGGTGAAGCCGATCTACGACAGGGGCGAGCTGGTTCCCGACGACCTGATGATCGAGCTGATCCGCGAGCGGCTGAGCCAGGACGACGCCGGCGAGGGCTTCGTGCTCGACGGCTTCCCGCGCACGAGCGTGCAGGCGGAGGCGCTCGACCAGATGCTGGCCGAGATCGACCGGCCCCTGACCGTCGTCGTCGAGTTCGAGCTGCCGGAGGAGGTCTGCGTCGAGCGGCTCACGAAGCGCGCGGCGGAGGAGGGACGGATCGACGACACGCCCGAGGTGATCCGTACGCGGCTTCGGCTCTACCACGAGCAGACCGAGCCGCTGATCGAGTACTACCGCGCGCGGGGCATCCTCGTCACCGTGCCGGCCGACCGGCCGGTGGACGAGGTCTTCGCCGAGATCCAGCGGGCGCTCGACCAGGTCGCCGTCAGATGATCATTCGCAAGGCCGTCGCCGAGATCGAGCGCATGGGTCGCGCGGGGGTCGTCGTCGCGGACACGCTTGCGCTGATCGGCGAGCGGGCGCGGCCCGGGGTCACGACCGGGGAGCTCGATGCGCTGGCGGACGAGTTCATCCGCTCCCAGGGCGGCGTGCCGACCTTCAAGGGCTACCGCGGCTACCCGGCCTCGATCTGCACATCTCCGAACGACATGGTCGTACACGGGATCCCGGGGCGGTACTCCCTCGAGGAGGGCGACGTTCTCTCCGTGGACGTCGGCGTGACGCTCGAGGGGTTCGTCGCCGATTCCGCGTACACCTTCCCGATCGGGGAGGTCTCCGCGGATGCGGAGCGGCTGCTCGAGGGCTGCCAGGCGGCCCTCGACGCCGGGATCGAGCAGTGCCGCGTCGGCAACCACCTCTCGGACATCTCGCACGCGATCCAGCGCGAGACCGAGGCGCGGGGCTTCTCGGTCGTCCGCAGCCTCGTAGGCCACGGCGTCGGCCGCGCGATGCACGAGGAGCCGCAGATCCCGAACTTCGGCGCGCCCGGCCGAGGACCGCTGCTCTCGACCGGCATGACCTTTGCGATCGAGCCGATGATCAACGCGGGCGAATCGGATGTCGTCCTGCACGAGGATCAGTGGTCGATCTCGACCGCCGACGGCTCGCTCTCGGCCCACTACGAGCACACGGTTGCGATCACGGACGAGGGACCCAGGATCCTGACCCCGAGGAAGACGACCGTCCGGACCTGACGATCGGCTTACCGAGGCGTCGCTTGCGATGCCGCCGCCAGGACGCGCGGCCGAGGCATCGCTCGCGATGCCCGATTGAGGGCCATGCCGGCTCTGCCGGCGTGGCCGTCTGGATCCCGTGCGTCCGTCTGAAATGAACGGTCGAACCGACTGAGCGCATGCGAAACGGGCTGGGCCCGGTTTGCTACCATGCCCGTTCGCGGCAGATAGCCGTGTTTTTCCGTGTCCCCGACCGCGCTCGACCGAGCGCGGTTTTCTGCGAGGGTGGTTGTAAGACAAATGAAAGTCAGAGCCTCAGTCAAGCCCATGTGCGAGCGCTGCCGCGTGATCAAGCGGCACGGCAAGACCATGGTCATCTGCACGAACCCGCGACACAAGCAGCGGCAGGGATAGGAGCTTTGTTGGCGACCCCCTCCGTCACGTCTCGCACTCACCAGGGCGCTGCAACGCTCCGCCTCGCGGTGTCCTCAGTCGCGCCCGTAGCCTCCGGCTACGAACGCTCCCTGTGTCCTTGCGAGACGGGCGTTTCGCGGCTGGTGAGCACGACCCGCGCCGGAGGTGCTCGCTAATGGCGCGAATCGCCGGAGTCAATCTCCCCAACCAGAAAAGGCTCGAGGTCGGGCTGACGTACATCTACGGGATCGGACAGTCGACCGCGCGCAAGATCTGCGCCGATATCGGGCTCTCCTCCGACGAGAAGATCAAGGACCTCACCGACGAGGAAGTCACGAAGCTGCGCGAGTACATCGACTCGAACCTCCAGGTCGAGGGCGACTTGCGCCGGGAGCGCACGCAGGCGATCAAGCGCCTGCAGGAGATCGGCGCGTACCGCGGTATCCGCCACCGCCGCGGCCTGCCGGTCGACGGCCAGCGCACGAAGACCAACGCGCGCACCCGCAAGGGCCCGAAGAAGACCGTCGGCCGCGGCAAGAGGGCGGCGACCAAGACCTGATGTCTGCGAACCCCTCCCGCGTCCCGCGCACGCCCCGGGGCGCTGCAACGCTCCGCGTCGCGCACGTCGATGGCGTCCGCCCTGGCTACACGGCCTCCGGCTACGAACGCTCCCTGCGTCCTTGCGACGCGGGCGTTTCGCGGCCGGGGCGCACACGTGCCACGGGAGGTGCTCGCTGATGGCGCCCCCGCGTAGACAAGCGACCCGAGGTCGCGCCCGCCGCCGCGCGCGCAAGAACATCGCGATCGGCCAGGCGCACATCAAGACGTCCTTCAACAACACGATCGTCTCGCTGACCGACAAGGAGGGGAACGTGATCGCGTGGGAGTCGGCGGGGTCGGCGGGCTTCAAGGGCTCGCGCAAGTCCACGCCGTTCGCCGCTCAGGTGACGGCCGACGCCTGCGCCCGAAAGGGGATGGAGCACGGGCTCCAGAAGGTCGAGGTCTTCGTCAAGGGCCCCGGCTCGGGCCGCGAGACCGCGATCCGCTCGCTCCAGGCGGCGGGGCTCGAGATCCTCGGCGTCAAGGACGTCACCCCGCAGGCCCACAACGGCGTCCGGCCGAAGAAGAGGCGGAGGGTCTAATGGCCCGCGACCGGAGCCCGAAGTGCAAGCAGTGCCGCCGCGAAGGAATGAAGCTCTTCCTGAAGGGCGAGCGCTGCCTGACCGAGAAGTGCGCGATCGAGCGCCGTAGCTACCCGCCGGGCGAGCACGGCCGCGGCCGGATCAAGCAGTCCGAGTACCTGCTCCAGCTGCGCGAGAAGCAGAAGGCGCGCCGCTACTACGGTCTGCTCGAGAAGCAGTTCCGCACCTACTACGCGAAGGCCGCCAAGGGCTCCGGGATCACCGGCGAGGAGTTGTTGCGGATGCTCGAGACGCGCCTCGACAACGTCGTCTACCGGCTCGGCTTCGCCGCCTCGCGCGCGCAGGCCCGCCAGCTCGTCCGGCACGGCCACTTTCACGTCAACGGCCGCCGCGTGAACATCCCGAGCTACCAGGTGCGCCCCGACGCCATCGTCATGCTCCGCCCGGGCAGCCCCGCCGAGCAGGTCGTGCGCGACGCCACCGACCTGACCGCGTCGGTCACGCCGTGGCTCCAGGCCGACCACGACGGGCTCAGCGGCAAGGTGCTGAAGTGGCCCGAGCGCGAGGAGATCGACACCCCTGTCCAGGAATCGCTGATCGTCGAGCTCTACAGCAAGTAGCGGCTCCAGCCCTACTCGCTAGAAGGAAACGCTACGCGTCTTAGGATCCACAACCGCGAACACGAAGGGAAGCTATGGCAACAAGAACCAGCCTGATGGAGTTTCAGATCCCGCGGATCGTTCACGAGGAGGTCGACGAGAACCGCGGGGTCTTCGTAATCGAGCCGCTCGACCGCGGCTTCGGCTACACGTTCGGCAACTCGCTGCGCCGCGTGCTGCTCTCGTCGCTCGAGGGCTCCGCAGTCACCTCGGTCAAGCTCGAGGGCGTCGCGCACGAGTTCACGACGCTCCCGGGCGTCCGGGAAGACGTGACCGACATCCTGCTCAACTTCAAGAACCTGATCTGCCGCCTGCACGGCGAGTCGCCCGAGATCGAGGTGCGGCTCTCGAAGAAGGGCGCCGGGGCGGTCAAGGCCTCCGACATCGAGGCGCCCGCAGAGCTGGAGATCCTCAACCCGGACCTGGAGCTTGCGAACCTGTCCGACAAGGGCAAGCTCGAGGTGACGCTGACGATCGGCCGCGGCCGCGGCTACGTTCCGGCCGAGCTGAACCGCGGGCCCGAGCACACGATCGGGGTGATCCCGATCGACTCGATCTTCTCGCCGGTGCGGCGTGTCTCGTACGACGTCGAGGCAGCGCGCGTCGGGCAGCGGACGGACTACGACAAGCTGCGGATCGATGTCACCACCGACGGCTCGCTCGACCCGCGCGAGTCGATCGGCCAGGCGGCCGAGATCCTGATCCGCCAGCTCGCGATCTTCACCGACCTCGATCGGATCGAGGGCCTCGGCGAGGCGGGCGCGGCGGCAGAGGCGCAGGCCGAGCCGGCGCTGGCGCACGGGATGGAGAACTTCCCGATCGAGGAGCTCGAGCTCGGCGTCCGCTCCTACAACTGCCTCAAGCGTGTCGGGATCGAGACGATCGGCGACCTGGTCACGAAGACGGAGAACGAGCTCGCCGCGATCCCGAACTTCGGCAAGAAGTCGATCGAGGAGGTCAAGGAGACGCTCGCCACGCACGGCCTCAACCTCCGCGGCGAGGAGGGCCCCGCGGCGTAAATGCCGGCCCCCTTCCGCCCAGCTCGCACTCTCCGGGGCGCTGCAATCAGTCGCGCCCGTAGCCTCACGTGATCCCAGGACGCGTATGCGTGGGCGTCCTTGGGAGGCTTGCTTTTCGCGGCCGGAGAGCACGATCTGGTCGAAAGGTGACCGATGAGGCACCGCCGCTCGGGAAGGAAGCTCGGCCGCGACGCCTCGCACCGCAAGGCGCTGTACGCCAACCTGACGAGCGCGCTGATCGAGCACGGCCGGATCAAGACCACGGCCGCGAAGGCGAAGGAGGTCCGGCCGATCGCCGAGCAGATGATCACCCTCGGGCGGCGCGGCGGAGTTCACGCCCGGCGTCAGGCGCTCGCCTACCTGCGCTCGCAGGATGTCGTGCACAAGCTCTTCAGCGAGGTCGGGCCGCGGTTCGCCGACCGGGCCGGGGGCTACTCGCGGATCGTCCGGATCGGCCCGCGCCAGGGCGACGCTGCCGAGATGGTCTATCTCGAGCTCGTCGACTTCGTGCCCGAGGCGCCGCCGGCACCCGCCCCTGCACGCGCTCGAGAGCCGGAGCCGGTCGCCGAGGCCTAGCGACCGTTGTGATCACGCCGGCAAAGCCGGCATGGCCTCCAATCGGCAGCGCAAGCGACATAGAGACGGCCACGCCGGCAAAGCCGGCATGGCCTCCGATCGGCATCGCAAGCGACATAGAGACGGCCACGCCGGCAAAGCCGGCATGGCCTCCGATCGGCATCGCAAGCGATGCCTCGGCCGCGCGTCCTGACGGCGGCACCGCAAGCGGCGCCTCAGCCGCTGACGCCGAGCGCGGCGCTGACGCCGGCGATCACGAGGCCGGCCAGGGTCACGTACGCGAGCGAGCCGACGAAGCTCGTCTTGAAGAAGCGCCAGCGCAGCCAGGCGAGCGCGATCAGCTCGAAGCCGACGACGATCGCGGCGAAGGTGATCGCGACGCGGTAGTGCGGAATCAGGAACGGCAGCGTGTGCAGGATGCCGCCGATGAAGGTCCCCACACCCGTGATCGCACCCCGAACCGCAGGGCGCCCGCGGCCGGTCAGCTCACCCGTGTCCGAGAGCCCCTCGGAGTACGCCATGCTGATGCCGGCCGCGATCGCTGTCGCCGTTCCCGCGATGAAGGCGACGTGCGGACGGTGGGTGTAGAGGGCAACCGAGAAGATGGGCGCGATCGTCGAGAGGGAGCCGTCGATAAGGCCGGTGAGGGCCGGCTGGACCCGCTGGAGCAGGAAGGTACGGTCGGTCATGAATAGAGTGTATCAACCAAAGCGCAAGTCACCAGAGCATAAGGAACGCCTTACAAACGGGGTCAGGGCGGCCTGACGTGCGGCTGAGGCTAACGCTCGAGTACGACGGCACGGGCTTCCGGGGCTGGGCGCCGCAGCCGGGGCTGCGAACGGTCGAGGGGACGCTGCGGGAGGCGCTCGAGCGCGTCTTCCCGAGGTGGTCGTCGCTTGCGGTCGCGGGGCGGACCGATACCGGCGTGCACGGGCTTGGCCAGGTCGCGTCGGTGGACGTCGAGGGCGGTCCGCCGCCGGAGCATGCGTCCGCGGCGCTCAACGCCGAGCTGCCCGACGACGTCGCCGTGACCGCCGCCGCCGAGGCCGAGCCGGACTTCCACGCCCGCCACTCGGCGCGAGCCCGTAGCTACCGCTACCGCGTCTACCGCCGCCGCAGCCGCTCACCGTTCGAGGCGCGCCGATCCTGGTGGTATCCGCATCCAGTCGACGAGGAGCAGCTTGGGGAGTCGGCCCAGCTCCTCCTCGGCGAGCACGACTTCCGCGCTTTCACTCCGGCCGAGACGCAGCACCGGGTCTTCGGTCGCACAGTCGAGTCCGCAGTATGGAACCGCCGAGGAGACGCCCTCGAGCTCGAGATCACCGCCGATTCGTTCCTGCGCCACATGGTCCGAACCCTGGTCGGAACGATGCTCGAGCACCCACCCCGTGAGCTCGCGCGCCTCCTCGAAGGCCGGCCTCGCGCGGAGGCGGGCACGACCGCGCCGCCGTGGGGGCTCTACCTGGTCGCCGTGCGGTACTAGCGCGAGAACGACGGCGAGAGACGCATCGGCCGGATCGTAGGCCCTCGGTACGATCACGACAATGGCCGCACCAGCGCTGAAGGACGTCCAGGAGCGGCTCGACGAGCTGCGCGAGGTGGTCGACCACCACCTCTACCGCTACCACGTCCTCGACGACCCTGAGATCTCCGACGCCGAGTTCGACCGGCTCTTCGACGAGCTGAAGGCGCTCGAGGAGGAGTACCCGGACCTGATCACGCCCGACTCGCCGACGCAGCGGGTCGGGGCGCCGCCGAGCGAGAAGTTCCAGAAGGTGCGCCACGTCTCGCCGATGGGCTCGCTCGAGAAGGTGACCGACGACGAGACCCTGTTCAAGTGGGCCGAGGACGTGCGCAAGCGCCTCGACTCGGACGAGCCGGTCGCCTACGTGATCGAGCCGAAGATCGACGGCTCCGCGGTCAATCTCGTCTACGAGAACGGCGCCCTCGCCCGCGGCGCGACCCGCGGCGACGGCTTCGAGGGCGAGGAGATCACCGTCAACTTGAAGACGATCAAGGCGATCCCGCTCGCCTTGCGGCTCGCGGACAAAGAGGGTCCGCCGCCGACGCTAGAGGTGCGCGGCGAGGTCTACCTGCCGATCTCGTCCTTCAACCGGCTCAACGAGCGGCTCGTCGCCGAGGGCAAGAAGACCGCGCCCAACCCGCGGAACGCGGCCGCCGGCTCGCTGCGCCAGCTCAACTCGCAGATCACCGCCGAGCGCGACCTCTCGATCTGGGTCTACGGCGTCGGCCACCGCGAGGGGCTCGAGCTCGGGACGCACTCGGAGACGATCGAGTGGCTCCGCGAGCACGGCTTTCGCACGAACCCGTTCACCGAGCGGCTGGAGACGATCGAGGAGGTCGCGCAGGCCTGCCGCGAGTGGGAGAAGCGCCGCACGGAGCTCGACTACGAGATCGACGGGATCGTGATCAAGGTCGACTCGCTCGAGCAGCAGGCGATCCTCGGCGCGCTCCACCAGCGGCCGCGCTGGGCGCGCGCGTTCAAGTGGGCGCCGATGACGGCGCAGACGAGGCTGCTCAAGATCGCGATCCGGGTGGGACGCACCGGCGCGCTCAACCCCTGGGCGATGCTCGAGCCGGTCGAGGTCGGCGGCGTCACCGTCTCGCGGGCGACGCTGCACAACGAGGAGGACATCAACCGCAAGGACATCCGCGAGGGCGACGACGTGATCGTCCAGCGCGCGGGCGACGTGATCCCGCAGATCGTCGGCCCCGCGGGCGCGCACCGGCCCGGGACGAAGCGGTTCAAGATGCCGAAGAAGTGCCCGCTTTGCGGGGCAAACGTCGTCAAGCCCGAGGGCGAGGTGATGCACCGCTGCCCGAATCGCGCCTGCCCCTCGCGGGGGCTCGAGTCGCTGATCAACTGGGTGATGGCGGCGGCGGACATCGAGGGCGTGGGCGAGCAGCTCGTCCGCCGGCTCTGGGAGCTCGGGCTCGTCCGGTCGCTGCCCGACCTCTACCGGCTGACGAAGGAGCAGCTCCTCGAGCTGGACGGCTTCCAAGAGAAATCCGCGTCCAACGCGATCGCGGCGATCGGGGCGTCGAAGCAGGTTCCGTTCCGCCGCGTCCTCTTCGGGCTGAACATCCCCGACGTCGGCTGGGTGACGGCCCAGAACCTCGTCCGCCACTTCGGCACGATCGACCGGCTCTCGGCCGCCTCGCAGGAGGACATCCAGGAGGTAGAGGGGATCGGGCCCGACCGCGCCGAGTCGATTGCCGAGTGGTTCTCGGACGAGGAGAACCTGCGCCTGGTCGAGGAGCTGAGAAGCCTCGGGCTGCGCTTCGAGGCCGGCGCCGAGGAGCGGCCGGTCGAAGGACCGCTGACCGGCTCGACCTACGTGATCACCGGCACGCTCGAGGGCTTCAGCCGCGACGAGGCACGCAAGGCGCTCGAGGCGAAGGGCGCGAAGGTGGCGGATTCCGTCTCGAAGAAGACGACGGGCGTGATCGCCGGCGAGAACCCGGGCTCGAAGCTGGCGAAGGCCGAGCAGCTCGGCGTTCAGATCGTCGACGAAGCGGCGCTCGAGAAGCTACTGCGCGGCTAGCGCAGTCGCAAAGCGGTCCTGGGCGCGGCGGGCCCAGTACGACGAGACCGGGTACCCGTTCTGGAGGACGGAGAAGACGTACCGGCTCTTGACGAAACCGGAGAGCGCCGAGGCCTCCCAGGTCGTGCCGGTCTTGGCGCGAACGTTCCCGCGGGCCGGCGGACGGCGCATCCGGTCGGAGAGGGTGCCGCTGATCCCGGCGACGGGGAGCGCGGCCAAGAGCACGGGCCGGACCTCTCCGTCCGCCCAGGCCGCCCGCAGGAGGGCCGCTAGAGCCCGCGCGGTGAGGCGGTCGAGCAGGGAGAGCCCGGAGCCGTCGACGATCCTCACGCCCGCGAGCGGCACGCCGGCCTCGGCGAGGACGCTGCGCACGTAGGCCGCCCCGGCGAGGCTCGTGCCGGCGAGCCCATTGATCGCCCCGACCTGCTTGAGCAGCAGCTCCGCGGTGAAGTTGTCGCTTGCCCGGTCCATGTAGCGGACGATCTCCGACAGCGGCGCCGAGTCCACAGCGGCGAGCGGCACCTCGTCGCCGTGCTCGACACCGATTCCCGCACCCGCCACCGCCACTCCCGCCCGGCGGAGCGCGTCCCGGAATCCCAGTGCCGCGGACAGCGCGGGTCTGCGCGAGATGCGGCCGCGGTAGCTGGAGCGGTCGACGGTCAGCGCCGAGAGCGGGGGCGACTCGTTGATGTAGTAGGACGCGCGCCACCCGGCGACGGTGCGGCGCGCGTCGAAGAACGACTCGTCGCCGAAGACGGCGCCGGTGACGCGCACGATTCCGGCCGCGCGCACCTGGCGGGCGAGCACCGCGAGATCGGCGCTCGTGAGCGTCGGGTCGCCGTGTCCGACCAGGAGCAGGCTTCCCTGCCAGACCGGGCCGTTCCGCTGGCCGCGGCCGACGACATCGGTCTCGATCCGGTACGCGGCCCCGAGTCCGATCAGGGCCGCGTAGGTGACCGCCAGCTTCTCGTTCGAGGCGGGCGCGAGCGAGAGCGCCTCGTGCTCGGAGAAGAGCGTCTCGCCGGTCTGGAGGTCGAATGCGAGCGCCCCGGTCCGCGCCTGAGAGACGTGCGGCACCGCGAGCGCCACGGCGAGCCGCTTCGCGAGCGGCGACGTGCCGGCTCCCGCGGGAGCGGCGAGGAGCAGCGCGACGAGGAGGGCGAGCGGCAGGCGACGGCGTGCCATGCGCGCCATTGTTCGGAGAGTCGGGGTGAGCGTCAAGGACCGTAGGCCGGGTCGGCGCCGGGGATGGGCCGTGCGGCCCTTGTGTGCGGGTGAGCTACGGCTCGATAATCGCCCGGAGGCGCTCTGTGGCACCCGACGGTATTCCTGCCCTGCTCGAGCAGATCGACGAGCTGCTCGCTTCGCCCTCCTTCCCGGAGGAGCCGGACGTCCTTGCCCACATCGAGCGGACGCTGACGGACGGCTATGCCCACGCTCTCTCTCTGGAGGCCGAGCGTCTGCGCCTCGAGCGGCGGATGTCGGAGCTGGCGGGCGAGCTGCACGAAGGCAACCAGGAGCTGAAGGCCCGCGAGCTCGGGCAGGTCTCGCGCCGGCTCTCGCGGAACAGCGCCGACCTCGACCATCTCCGCGGGACGCTCTCGCAGCTCCGCGAGCGGGCCACGGCTGTTCGCGCGTCCGCTTAGACCTAGCCGCCTCTAGACCAAGCCGCTTCGGACAGCGAAGACCGCGGCCTGGATGCGGTTGTCGATCTGGAGCTTCATCAGGATGTTGGAGATGTGGTTCTTGACGGTCTTCGGGCTGATGTGAAGCTCCGCGGCGATCATCGCGTTGTCGTTCCCGTTCGCGATCAGCTTGAGGACGTCGATCTCGCGCTCGGACAGCTCGGTGCGGATCGTCTCGGCGGCCTCCGGCGAGGCGGTCGTCGCCCGCACCTGCTGGAGCACCTTCCCCGCGATTGCCGGCGAGACGAGCGATTCGCCGACCGCGGCCGCCTCGATCCCTCGGATCAGCTCCTCGACCGAGGCGTCCTTGAGCAGGTAGCCGCAGGCGCCGGCCATGATCGCGTCGAGCACGTCGTCGTCCTGGTCGGAGATCGTCAGCACGAGCACACGGGTGAGCGGGGCGATCGCGGCGATCTGCTTGATCGCCTCGATCCCCGACATGCCGGGCATGTGCAGGTCCATCACGACCACCTCGGGAGCCAGCTCCCGCACGAGCCGGACCGCGGCGTCGCCGGCAGCGGCTTCGCCTGCGATCTGGACGCCGCGTTCCTCGAGCAGGTTGCGGAGCCCCGTCCGGAACAGGTCGTGGTCGTCCACGAGCAGGACGTGGACGTTCGTGGCGGCTTCCTGGCCTGTCGTGGCGATCTCGGTCAGACGCCCCCCTTTTTACTGGCCGCAGCGCGGGAAGTCTACCGCGAGCGCGCTCTAGTGCAGGGCGATCGTGACGGTGCGCCGGCCCCAGGCCGCGGCCTGGGCGGGCGTCGGGAACCAGAGGTCGATCATGGCGCCCTGCACGGCCGAGCCCGTGTCCGAGGCCACACCCTCGCCGTAGCCGGGAATGCTCATGCGCGTCCCGAGCGGGATCACGGAGGGATCGACGGCGACCACACCCCAGCCGACCGGTGCCCCTGTCGCGGTGTGGCCGGTGAGGGAGTAGCCGGTTGCGACCACGGTCAGCGTTCGCCCGGTGGCCGGCGCTGGGTCGCCGGCGTTGCCCCGCGCGGCCGCAAACGCGGCGAGCTGCTGTGTGCGGGCCTCGACGGCCTGAGCCTGCTCCTGGAGGGACGAGATCGCCGAGGCGTTGAGCCGCCGCTGTGCAGAGAGGCTCGCCAGGTACGAGACGCGCTGCGCGCGTGACCGCTCGAGCGCGACGGTCGAGCGCGCCGCCTCGCCGGCCAGGTGCCGGAGCTCGCTCTCGCGAGCGGCAAGCGCCCGCGAGAGCGAGCTCAGCCGGCGGCGCGCCTGTCGTGTCTGGAGGATCACCTGCCGGTCCTGGTCGGCGATCCGGTCGAGCGAGTCGAGGTTGCTGAGGGCGTCGTCGATCGACGAGGCGCCCAGGACGACGGCGACGGGGTCGGTGTCACCCTGCTCGTAGAGCTGCTGAAGCCGCCGCGAGAGTGCGAGCTGGGCGGCCCTCAAGGAGTGCCGGGCGACGGCGAGCCGGTGCTGGGCGGCCTCGCGCTCGGCACGTACCTCGGCCGTGCGGATCCGCAGGGCGACGAGGTGAGCGCGCTCACGGGCCAGGCGCGAGTCGAGTGCGTACAGGTCGAGCAGCGCGCTGCGCGACTTCGCCGCGAGGCCGGCGTTCTGGTGTGTGAGCTGCGAAGCCCTCGATCGCATGGTCGAGGCCGAGTCGGCCGCGACCGTTGCCGGAACGAGTCCGCTGAGAGCGAGGACGGTTCCGGCGACGATCGGCCAGGCTCGCAGCGTGCGCGTCTCCCCCGGCACGACGCGGCACCGTAGCACAAGAGCTTGTGCGGGCCGGGCGCGCGCGGGGCGAATGTCGTTTTCGGCCCGGCAAGCCTTTGCAGCCGTCCGACTCCCCTGTTAGGGTGCCGTGCTTGTGACGTACCGGCCCCTCCCAGGAGGGCGCCTGTCGAGCAGCCCAGCCCCCCTAAGCTCGACCAGACGAAAGGCGCCGGCACTAGTCATCGCGTTGGCAGCGGCCTTCGCGCTGGCTGCCGTTCCCGCGGTCGCCGACCCGACGATCGCCTCGAAGCAGGCGGAGGCGCAGAGCGTCCTCGGCCAGATCCAACAGCTCGACTCGAGTCTCGAGCGCGCGATCGAGGCGTACAACCTCGCCAACGTCAAGCTCGCGGGGATCAAGCGCGACCTGGCGACGAACACGCACAACCTCTCCGTCGCGAAGCGGAGCCTCGGGAACGCGCAGCGGCAGCTCTCCTCGCGCCTCGTCGACCTCTACACCTCCGAGGGCCAGGATTCGACGCTCGCCGTCCTGCTCGGATCGTCGAGCCTCGACGACATGCTCAACCGGATGGACGCCGTCGACCGGGTCTCCGACCAGGATTCGGTCGTTCTGCGGCAGGTCGTGCACTTCCGCACGGAGGTGCAGCGCCGGCAGCGGGAGCTCCGAAAGGCGCACGCGGAGCAGAAGCAGGTGGTCGCCGAGCGAGCCGCCGCCCGGGCCTCGATCCAGAGCCAGCTCGGCCAGCGGCAGGCACTGCTGGACTCGATCCGCGGCGAGATCGCGCAGCTCAAGCAGCAGGAGCGGGAGAGGCAGGCCGAGCTCCAGCGCCAGCTCCAGGAGCGGCTGGCCGCCCAGCAGCAGGCGGCGAGCCAGCAGGCGATCGCGCAGACGGTCTCGCCGGCGCCGGCGCCGACGATCGCACCCCCGCCCGCGCGCTACGGGGGCGTGGTCGGGATCGCGATGCAGTACCTCGGGACGCCGTATGTCTGGGGCGGCGCCTCGCCCTCGGGCTTCGACTGCTCAGGCTTCGTGATGTACGTCTTCGCCCAGGTGGGGGTCTCGCTGCCGCACAACGCGGCGGCGCAGTACGGCTACGGGACGCCGGTCTCACGCAGCCAGCTGCAGCCCGGCGACGTGGTCTTCTTCGACGGCCTCGGTCACGACGGGATCTACATCGGCGGGAACCAGTTCATCCACTCGCCGCATACCGGCGACGTGGTGAAGATCTCGAGCATGACCGGCTGGTACGCGTCCACGTTCGTGGGCGGACGTCGCATGTAGCTCACGCCGGCGCTCGAAAGCGCTCTAGCCGGCGTAGAGGGCTTCGATCTCGGCGGCGAAGTGCTCGGCACAGACGCGCCGCTTCAGCTTCAGCGTCGGGGTCACCTCGCCCTCCTCGGCGCTGAACTCCCGGGGCAGGATCGCGAAGCGCTTGACCTGCTCGAAGCGTGAAAGCGGCGCGTTGACGGCGTCCACGATCTCCTGCACGCGGGCCTCGAGCTCCTCCTCGGCGGGGACGTCCTTCGCCTGCTCCGGGTCGACGGTGATCAGAGCCGCCACATAGGGCCGCCGGTCGCCGACGACGAGGGCCTGCGAGACGAGCGGCGAGGTCTTGAGCGCGTTCTCGAGGTTCTGCGGAGCGACGTTCTTGCCCCCCGCGGTGACGAGGATGTCCTTCTTGCGGTCGGTGACGTGGATGAAGCCGTCGGCGTCGATCTCGCCGACGTCGCCGGAGCGCAGCCAGCCGTCCGCGCCGAGCACCTCCCGCGTCGCCTCCTCGTCCTTGTAGTAGCCCGCGAACACGGTCGGGCTCCGGATCAGGAGCTCCCCGTCCGCGTCGGTGCGGACCTCGAAGCCGGGCAGCGCGGGCCCCACCGTGCCGAAGCGGAACCGGTGCGGCCGGTTGACCGATGCGGCGGTCGTGCACTCCGTCAGGCCCCACCCTTCGATGATCAGGATGTCGAGCGCGTGGAAGAACTCGCCGATCTCGGCGGCCAGCGGTGCGCCGCCGGAGACGCCGAGGCGAAGCCGCCCTCCCAGGCGCTTCTTCACCTTGCTGAAGACGAGCCGGTCGGCGATTCGGTGGCGCAGCGCGAGCGTCGGCGGGAGAGGCTCCCCGCCCAGGCGGAGCTCGCTGGCGCGACGGCCGACGCCGAGCGCCCAGTCGACGAGCCGGCGGCGGGGTCCCGTGACCTGCTCGAAGTGCGCCAGCAGGGCCGTGTGCACCTTCTCGTACAGGCGCGGCACGCTCGGCAGAAGCGTCGGCCGGACGGCGGGCAGCGCCTCCGCCACGTGGAGCGGGTCCGGGCAGAACGCGACCGTGTAGCCGATGTGGGCCCCCAGCAGATGCATCAGCCGCCCGAAGTTGTGCGCGAGCGGCAGGTACAGGAGCATCACGTCGTCCGCGACGGCGAAGCCCTCGACGCCCTCGACGCACGCGGCCATCTCGTAGTAGTTGCGGTGGCGGATCATGCAGGCCTTGGGCGGCCCGGTCGTGCCCGACGTGTAGATGAACGTGAAGAGGTCCTCCTCGCCAACGGCGCCCTCGGCCTCGGCGAGCGCGTCCGGGTGCTCGGCGGCGAACTCGCGCCCCCGCACGCGCAGGTCGTCGAGATCGGCGAACGAGATCACGTGTGCGAGGCCGATGTCGGCAACCTTGCCCCGCTGCTCTTCGTCCTCGACGAGCGCGCCGACCGCGTCGGAGTGCTCGAGCACGTAGCGGCAGTCGCTCGGCGAGCTGTTCGCGTAGATCGCGGCGCCGACGGCGCCGATCAGGGCGAGCGCGTAGTCGAAGAGCGCCCACTCGACGGTCGTCTGCGCCAGGATCCCGACGGCATCCCCCTTGCGGACCCCGAGCGCGAGCAGGCCGTTCGCAAGCTCGTCCACGGCGCGGCCGGCTTCCTCCCAGCCAACCTCTCGCCAGCCGTCCGGGCCCTCGACGAGGTAGGCGGGATTCGAGCGTCCCGCGGCGACCGCGTCGCGCCAGAGCCGGCCGACCGTGCGGCCCCCGGCCGCCCTCTTGGCCGCGCGCGGCGGCGCCGATGCCGTCGTCTCGCTCAGGCCCTCAGCTTACGTCGCGGTGCGGGAAGGAGGGAAGCCCGCGGCGGCGAACTCCCGGGTCCCACTAGACTTTGCACAGCGGCCCCATGCGCACTATCTGGAACGGATCCCTCAGTTTCGGCCTGGTTACGATCCCGGTCGGGCTGGCGCCTGCGACGACCCCGAAGGCGAGGGCCTCGGACGTCTCCTTCCGCACGCTCCACCGAGAGTGCAAGACGCCGATCAAGCAGAAGCGCTGGTGCCCCGTGCACGACCGAGAGGTGCCGCAAGACGAGCTGGTCAAGGGCTGGGAGGTCTCGAAGGGCCAGTTCGTGATCGTCGAGGAGGCCGACCTCGAGGCGATCGCGCAGCACGACACCTCGCGGGCGATCGAGATCTCGCGCTTCGTCCCGCTCGACCAGGTCGATCCGCTCTTCTTCGACCGCACCTACTTCCTCGCGCCCGCGAGCGCCG
>WNGF01002289.1_pt1 | contig 39973 bp, 36 predicted proteins | sample 5400641 | NCBI WGS metagenome assembly WNGF01 (sample SAMN13153371, study PRJNA577476) | soil metagenome | isolation source: 80 cm soil or saprolite under grassland replicate 2 | place: USA:California | collected 2016-06-15 | reverse complement strand
TTCCCGGCCGCGCGTCGAACCGGAGCAGATGTGATGTAGATCACAAGAGGATGTGATTGAGATCACACACTACCGACGGGGGTCCCCGACAGGCCAGAACTTGGCTTGTTGGAGTGAAAGCGCGAGGACAATCCGGTGAAGCTGACTTGGGTGGGCAGTCTTCTGGTAACGGTGGTTCTGAGTGCGGTAACGACCGCGCAAGATTTGGGACCGCACAACATCAACGGGCAGGGCTGCCTGAGCTGTCACAACTCCAACACAGTGGATCCCAGCAATGTTGGGGCATCCTTCAACTTCGGCACCTTCGACAGTCAGGACCCGAGCTTTCACTCCGCAGTTTGTCTTTCCTGTCACGATGGCAGCATGGCATCGTCAGGCTCGTTGCTCGCTCACGATCATCCGGTCAGCATGCCCTACCCGGTGGGAGCCGATGGATACTGGCCGGGCTATGTGACGACCAGCGGTGTAGTTTTCAAGCTAAGCAACTTCGACCAGGTGTATGGACGCCCGCTGCGCTTCTACGTTTCCTATGGAAAGGCTTATGTCGAGTGCAGCACCTGTCATGATCCGCACAACCAGTCTGTCGCCGTGGTCACTATCAACGGCCACGCCTACACCAAGCCAACCAGAAAGTTTGTGCGCGGCTGGTATGACATCTCAAGTCAGATCGGTAATTCCAGCGCACAGTTCTGCCGCACGTGTCACTACGAGCAGAGCAACGAAGCAGTTGGCTTGAACGCTCCGACCATATAACACCGGCAAATCCTGAAAAAGAGGCGCAGGCATCCGGGACGCCAGTGGTGATGGTCCACCCCAGCAAGCGAAATGCGCGCTTGCTGGGACCCCGCTCTACGCAAATTAGGCTTGCTCGGGTGGGAGCCGGAAAAAGGCGCGGAAGTTCTCCAGCGCCATCGCGCCGGCCTCTTCCGGTGCAAGCTTGCGCAGTCCGGCAAAGTAACGCGTGGTCTCCACCACGAACGCCGGCTCGTTGCGCTTGCCGCGATGCGGAATCGGCGCCAGGTAGGGGCAGTCGGTCTCCAGAAAGAAACGGTCGAGCGGCACCATTTCAGCGGCCTCGCGGATGTTCTGCGCCTTGGGATAGCTGAGATTTCCGGCGAATGAGAGGACAAAGCCGAGGTCGAGTGAGGCGCGCGCCTGCGCAAGCTCGCCGGTGAAGCAGTGCATCACGCCGCCTAGCCCGGTGACGGACCAATGCTCGCGCAGAATGCCGAGCAGGTCGTCCCAGGCGTTGCTGCTGTTCTGGCTCGGGCGGCAATGGATGAGAATCGGCAATTTTGCCGCGGCGGCCAATTCAAGCTGCTGGCGAAAGACGCACTGCTGAACCTCGCGCGGCGAGTGATCGTAGTGATAGTCGAGGCCGATCTCGCCGATGGCGATGACGCGCGGATGGCAGGCCAGCCGCTCCATTTCGCTGAGGTGCCCGGAGGTGAGCAGGCGCGCTTCGTGCGGATGCACACCGACCGAGGCCCAGATCCACGGATAGCGCTCGGCGAACGGGATCGCGCAACCCATCTCATCAGGGCCGTCTCCATTGCCGATCGCAAGCAGCGCCCGCACCCCGGCATCGTAGGCGCGCTGGATGACCGCTTCGCGGTCCGAAGCGAATTGCCGGCCGTCGAGATGGGCGTGAGAGTCGAGGAACATAGGGTTCAAAATTTCAAGGTTTCAAGATGGCGCCGCGACCTCCTCGTGTCATCCTGAGGCGCAGCCGAAGGACCCCAGCAAGGCCGGTGACACCTGTGCCGATCAAGGTCACCAATCCGAAATTCTCACCTCTCTTTTTTTCCGTATTGCCGGACTCCAGCTTTAACTTCGAGATTATCGAGCAATTGTTCTGGCAAGGTGACCTCGGACAGCATCGCAAATCGAAACTGTGCTGGGGTCCTTCGCTACGCTCAGGATGACCCAAAATGCATTTGTTTTGCTGCTGGCCTTCCCTTGAAACCTTGTCATTTCAGCCGCGCTCCGTTGGGGACCTCTTCGAGGAAGCCGGCGAGCGCGGGTTGGCCATCTTCACCGAGAGAGGCGGCGACGATCATGCCGCGCGATTCGATGCCGCGCAGCTTGCGCGGCGCAAGGTTGGCGACGATGACCACCTTGCGGCCGACGAGCTTTTCCGGCGCGTAGGCCTTGGCGATGCCGGCCACGATCTGGCGCACCTCGCTTCCGATGTCCACGGTGAGGCGCAGCAGCTTGTCGGCCTTCTCTACCTTTTCCGCCGTGACCACGGTGCCCACGCGCAGATCGACTTTGACGAAGTCGTCGATGGAGATCTCCGGCGCAAGGGGTGCGGGCGCAGGCGCACTGGAGGCCGAGACAACCGCAGCCGCTGATTGAGCGGACAATGCTGCGGCGCTCGCAGCGGTTGTGGTCTCCGCGCCCGCCGGGCCTGTTTCGGCCGCTGGTGCTGCCTCGGTCTTACGCTCTTCTTCCATTTGTTGCATCCTTTCAATGGCGCTTTTGTCCGCGCGCGGGAAGACGGCCTCGATCTTGCCCAATCGCGTGCCGGGCTTCAGTTGTCCCCAGCGCAGCGAGCTCAGATCGGTTTCGGCAACATTGCCCACTCCCAGCTGAGTAAAGACCTTCGCGGTGGAGTCCGGAATGATGGGGTGGACGAGTGCGCAGATGATCCGCAGCGCCTCCGCCGTGGTGTAGAGAATTGCGCCGAGCCGGAGGCGCGAAGCCTCGTCCTTTCCGGCCAGCGTCCAGGGCTGCGTCTCGACGATGTATTTATCGACCGCGCTTAGCAGCGACCAGAGCGTCTCCAGCGCGCGCGAAAACTGGAAGGCCTCGAAGAGGCGATGGTACTCGGCAACCGTCTCTCCGGCGAGGCTGGCAATCGCCGTCTCAGCCGGAGTGCGCTCATCATCGCCGCCGGGCTGCGGAATCTCGCCGTCGAAATAGCGCTGCACCATCGAAAGCACGCGGCTGGCGAGATTGCCCAGTCCGTTGGCGAGATCGCTGTTGAAGCGCTGCACGAGCGCGTCGAAGGAAAACGAACCGTCCTGGCCGAAGGCGACTAATGCGGCGCGGCAGCGGCAGGCCCGCGGCGATCAGGAATGCCGGCCAGTAGACGCAGTGGAAGCGCACAATCTCCTTGCCGATCATGTGCACGTCGGCGGGCCAGTAGTGCTCGTAGCGGCGCCGCTCGGCAGGATCGTCGGAGCCAAAGCCGACGGCGGTGGTGTAGTTGCAAAGCGCGTCGAGCCAGACGTAGATGACGTGCGCCGGATCGTCGGGCACCGGAATGCCCCAGGTGAACGTGGTGCGCGAGATGGAGAGATCGCGCAGGCCGCCTTTCACGAAGGCGACCACCTCGTTGCGCCGAGCTTCCGGATAGATCAGCTCGGGCTGCTCTTCGTAGAGCCTCAGCAGCGGCCCGGCCATCTCCGAGAGCTTGAAAAAGTAGTTCTCCTCCTGCACCGTCTCGGTCACGCGTCCGCAGAGCGGGCAGGGCGCGCCTGGCGAGTTGTCCTCGACATAGAGCTCGTCGCTGACGCAGTACTGTCCGGTGTAGGAGCCTTTGTAAATATAGCCGCGCTCCTTGAGCAGGCGGAATATGGCCTGCACGCCGCGCTTGTGCTCGGCACTCGTGGTGCGGATGAACTGGTCGTAGCTGATGCCCATGCGGTCCCAGAGCGCGCGGAACTGGGTGCTGACTTCATCCGCGAACTCCTGCGGGCTCTTGCCGGCTGCGGCCGCTGAGCGCTCGATCTTCTGCCCGTGTTCGTCGGTGCCGGTGAGAAAGTAGGTGTCGCGGCCCATCATGCGCTGCCGGCGCGCAATGGCGTCGCAGACCACGGTGGTGTAGGTGTGGCCGATGTGCGGCCGCGCGTTAACGTAGTAGATCGGCGTGGTGATGTAAAACTTTTCGCGTTGCTGGCTCATATCTCTATATCAGAAAACGCTTGGAAGCTTCATTGGGAGACGACTTGGCATCCGGCGCATTGAGTGCAGTGCCAGGGGCGAGATTCGGCGAAGACAAATAAAGCCGCAGCGCCTCCTGCATCACGGTCTTCAGAGGCACGCCATGCGCTTCGGCGATCCGGCGGCAGTCCTCGAACTCGGGCGCACAGTTGACGATCTCGCCGTGCAGTCGTCCCAGCTTGATGCGAACCGGGCCCCAGCAGGATTCGACACTGGCGTGCTCCCGCTCCAGAATCTGGCGGCGCTCCTGGCGCATGCGTACGCCCAGTGTAGTGGTCTCGGTGAGCAGAATGCGCGCAAGCGAGTCGGCATCGGCGGGCGCGGCAAGCACGGTGAAGACGATGCCCGGGCGGCCTTTCTTCATCTGCACGGGAACGCCGAAGGCGTCGAGGGCACCGGCGTCGAGCAGCTTCTGCTGCACGTAGGCGAAGAGCTGCGGGTTCATGTCGTCGAGATTGGCTTCGAGCACGGTGATGGTGTCCGCGTTCTCCTCACTCCAGGGGTGCCCCATGCTTCGCGCCTGAACGCTTCGCGCCGCCTCTGTTGCGGCGCTAACCTGGGAAGCGTCGGATTCGCCGATCATTAGGCGGACCACGTTTGCCGCGCCAGGGAAGTCGCGTGCGCCCGCGCCATAACCTGTGGCGGCGAGCCTGATGCGGGGCAGCGGCTCAAAGCGGACGTCGAGCGCGCGCAGGATCGCCGCTCCTGTTGGCGTGAGCAGCTCTTTCGCAATGCCAGACGAGTAGACCGGAGCGCCGCGCAGCAGCTCGGCCGTTGCGGGCGCAGGCACAGGCAGCACTCCGTGGGCGCTGCGCACCGTGCCGCTGCCGACGTTCAGCGCGGAGCAGTACCAGCGCTCGGCGGCGATGGCCTCCACGGCCACCGCGGCGCAGACGATGTCCACAATGGCATCCTCGGAGCCGACCTCGTGGAAGTGGATCGACTCGGGGTCGCTGTTGTGGACCTTTCCCTCGGCTGCGGCCAGCAGCTCAAATACCTTAGTTGCGAATGCCTGCGCGGAGGGGCTAATCGGCGCGCGCGCAATGATCTCGCGGATCTCCTTCAGCCCGCGGTGAATGTGGGGCGCATGAACGTCGGGCGCATGCGAGTGGGCCGTTTCCTGCGCCTCCGCCGGATTGTGATGCGACTCGGTTCCATGCGCGAGCGGATGTTTGTGCGCATGCTCGTGCGAATGGGTGTGGGAGTGTTCGTGGCCGTGTTCGTGCGAATGCGCGTGGTCTACGTCGCCAGGTTGTTCGTCATGTGGCACGTCGGCATGGCCATGGACCAGCACATCGACTTTCGTCGCGGAGATGCCGCCGCGCTGGGTTCGATGAGCGGCGAGCTCGGTATCAAGGCCCAGCGCCGAAGCAACGGAGGTAAGCTTCTCCAGGGGCACTCCGGCCTCCACGGCTGCGCCGAGAAACATGTCACCGCTGATTCCGGAGAAACAATCCAGGTAGGCAATCCGCATTGCACATCCAAGAGGCCTTAGGTCGAACCTCAAGTATAGGAGCCGCAGCGGTTTGGAGCAAACTTGAGCCGCGTTGCGGGCGTGAGCGAAGCGAGAGCGGGGTCCCCGGCAAGCCCGCGTTTGGCTTGCTGGGGTGGTGAGCCCGCAGGCGAAATCCTGAGCGTAGCGAAGGACGGCCGCCGGCTCAGCGCGAGTTCGGCAACTCTGGACCGCATACCTTACAATCGAGTTGAGCACTCATCTCGCGAGCTGATGTCTCGCTGACGCAAGGACCGCTGTGTACCTTTTATTGCAGAACCGCCTGATCGCGCATGTGCGCGCCTTTTTGGGCCGCAAGTACGGCGCGGACAAGGTCCCCGCCAACCTCGTCGTTGAGCAGCCGCCCAAGATCGAAATGGGCGAGTTCGCTCTGCCGGTCTCCTTTGAGCTGGCGCGCACCTTGCGCAAGGCTCCGCGCAAGATCGCCGAGGAGATCGTTGCCGGGATGGGCCTTCCCGAGGGCTTTACCGCGCTTGAGGTGGCCGGCGCCGGCTACATCAACGTGCGGCTCGACCGCAGTGCAGCGGCGCAGATGGTCGCCGGCGGCGAAGCGATCGCGGATGAGTACGGGACAGACGAGGCCCCGCCTGCGGGTCCGCGAGGCAAGGTGCTGGTCGAGCACACTTCGATCAACCCAAACAAAGCTGCGCATATCGGGCATCTGCGCAACGCCATCCTGGGCGACACGCTGGTGCGCCTGCTGCGCGCCGCCGGATACAAGGTCGATGTACAGAACTACATCGACAACACGGGCGTGCAGGTGGCCGACGTGGTGGTGGGATTTGAGCACCTGGCAAAGAAGTCGCCGGCGGAGATCGATGCGCTGATCGCCGGAGGTTCCGGCACTGACGGGAACGCGGCAACCGGCGCCTCTCCGGCCGCGGGCGCTGGCGGCGGCCTCTTCGACTACTACTGCTGGGACCTCTACGCGAGGGTCTCGCAGTGGTACGAGCAGGACAAGCGAAACCTGGAGGCCCGGCGCGAGACGCTGCACATGCTGGAGACGGGCGGCAATCCTACGGCCGAGCTCGCGCAAAGGATCTCGACGGCCGTGCTGCGGCGCCACCTGGAGACGATGCAGCGTCTTGACATCGAATACGACTTCCTGCCGCAGGAGAGCGAGATCCTGCACCTGCACTTCTGGGCCACGGCCTTCGACAAGCTGAAGGCAAGCGGCGTGCTTTACCTCGAGACGGAGGGAAAGAACAAAGGCTGCTGGGTGATGACGCGGCCCGGACGCGCGAAGGGCGAGGCCTCCGAGGACGGTGGAGCTTTGCAGCCGGGTACGCGGCAAATGCTGCCGCTCCGGCCGCAGGCGCTCGGCCCTGATGAGGACGCCAAGGTGATCGTTCGCTCGAATGGAACGGTGGGCTACGTGGGCAAGGACATCGCCTACCACATGTGGAAGTTCGGGCTGCTTGGGTTGGACTTCGGCTACCGGAAGTTTTGCACCTACGCCGACGGCCGCTCGGTGTGGATCTCCTGCGACCCCAAGGACAGCGAGCCGGGCGCACCGCATTTCGGCGGCGTGGACGCCATCTATAACGTCATCGACGCCCGCCAGAGCGAGCCGCAGGAAACGGTAAAGCAGGCCATTCTGCTGATGGGACACGAGGCCGAGGCCGCGCGCTACACGCACTTCAGCTACGAGATGGTGGCGCTGACGCCGCGCTGCGCCATGGAGCTGGGCTATACGGTCAGCGCGGAAGACCAGCAGAAGAGCTACATTGAGGTCTCGGGCCGGAAGGGCTTCGGCGTAAAGGCCGACGACCTGATCGACAAGCTGATCGAGGCGGCCTCGCGCGAGGTCGACTCGCGGCATCCCGAGTTGAGCGAGGCGGAGAGGCGCGAGATCGGGACGCAGATCGCCATCGGCGCGCTGCGCTACTTCATGCTGAAGTTCACCAAGCAGTCGGTGATCGCCTTCGACTTTCGCGAGGCGCTCTCATTCGAGGGCGAAACGGGTCCATACGTACAATATGCGGTGGTGCGCGCCACCAACATCTTCCGCAAGGCTGGAGTTGAGCCCGACGATGTGCTGAAAGAAGATGTGCTGAAAAAAGCCGCGCTGAAGGCGAAGATCGGAGCCGATGCCTTCGCGGGCAACGATGACCTGTGGGCGTTGTGGCTGATGGCGGGGCAGACCGCCAAGGCGATCGAGCAGTGCATCGCCACGACTGAACCGGCGGCGCTGACCAAGCATGCCTTCCAGCTGGCGCAGCAGTTCAACAACTTCTATCACAAGCACCACATTCTCAGCGAAGAAGACCCGGCGCGAAAGGCGCTGCTGATGGCCACTGCGGCCGTGGTGCGCCGGGAGCTGATGGCCGTCATGTCTGTGATGGGGATTCCCGCGCCTGCAGTGATGTGAAGTGTCGCCCTGAAAAGCAACAGCAGGATTGCTGCGGACCGCGGTGCCTTTAGAGGTCCCGCGCATCGACCGCCGCCCAGAAGCGGCGATGGCAGCGTTTACAGCGGAAAGGAAGCTTTCCGGTGAGGCGGCTGCGGAGCTTTTCCAGAAAAGTTTTGCGGCGCGAGCGATGCGCGGTGTGGGTGCCGCAGTACTTGCAATCGAAATGCCCGCTGCTAGTGTCGTAAGGTTCGAGCTCGTTCACCTGTCTTGCTGAGAGCTCCTTCAAAGTTGTTATCACAGCAAAAGAACTACATACAATACTTAGCACTCGGCCGTAGATCAACGGAAATAAGCAAAGAAACGGGGCGGAATTCCCAATTCTGCCCCGTTTCCTAACGTTCTCGTACAGGCCAGCCTACTTCCTGCCGGTTGAGCCCTGGCCGTTTGGAGTAAAGCCGCGCGCGAATTCGACGATCGAGCGCACCGCGACGCCGCTCGGTCCTTTGGGCATCCAGGCCTTGTTCTCCTCCAGCCACGCTGTGCCGGCGATGTCCAGATGGATCCAGGGCGTCTCCTCGACGAACTCCTTGAGGAACATCGCTGCCGTGATGGCTCCGCCCCAGCGTCCGCCGGTGTTCTTGATGTCGGCGATCTCCGACTTGATGTGATCGAAATACTCAGCGTCGACCGGCAGGCGCCACATCTTTTCGCCGCTGCGCTGGGCGGCCTTTTCCAGCTGTCCGGCGAACTCGTCGTTGTTGGTGAAGACTCCCACGTTGGTGTAGCCGAGGGCGACGACCACCGCGCCGGTGAGGGTCGCTGCGTCGATGATGTGCGTCGCGCCGAGCTGGCGCGCGTAACATAGACCGTCGGCCAGCACCAGGCGGCCTTCGGCATCCGTATTCAGCACCTCGATGGACTTGCCGTTCATGGCGAACTGCACGTCGCCAGGTTTCTGGGCGTTGGCGTCGGGCATGTTCTCGCAGCAGCACAGCACGGCGATGACGCGCACCCTAGGCTTCAGCAGCGCAATAGCGCGCATGGCGCCGGTCATGGTGGCGGCGCCGCACATGTCGTACTTCATCTTCTCCATGCCATCGGCGGGCTTGATGCTGATGCCGCCGGAATCGAAGGTGATGCCCTTGCCCACCAGCCCGAGCACCGGTGACGCCGGGGCCCCTTCGGGCTCATAGCGCATGACGACCAGTCGCGGCTCTTTCTCCGAGCCCTGGGTCACACTGAGGAAGGCCCCCATCTTCAGCTCCTTGAGCTTGGCCGGGCCGTACACTTCGCATTTCAGGCCGACCTCGTCGCACATCGCCTTGGCGCGGTTGGCGAGGATCTCCGGCGTCATCAGGTTGCTGGGCTCAAGGGCCAGCGTGCGGGTGAAGTTCTGCGATTCGGCCAGCACTGCGCCCTCGGCAATTGCCGGATAGATCGGCCCAGCCTCAACCCCCGCGGGAATGGCGAGCGTCACGTCGGTGAGTTGCTGGTCCTTGCGGTCGCTGCGGTAGGTGTCCACATCGAAGTCGCCGGTGACGATGCCCTCCACCGCGGCCTGAGCGGCGGCCTTCAGGTCGAGAGGCTCGGGGGCCACGTTTGGAAGCGCCAGCACGAAGGACTTGATGTTCTTGCCCTTGGCTGCGCGGGCCGCGGCCCCGGCCGTCTTGCGCAACTCGGCCAATGTGAACTTGGCGCGCGGGCCGGCGCCGATGAAGAGAATGCGCTTGGCGGCGACTCCGGAGGGCGACAGGTCCCAGACGGCCTCGACGAATTTCCCGGTGAGGTCGGAGGCGGCGATCAGCGGCGCGGCCACCGATTGCAGGGCAGGGTCGGAGACGAGCAGCTCGGCTTTGGGGTTGTTCTTCTCTCCGCTATCGGCCACGGGAACAATGAGCAGCGGGGTTTCAATGGCGGACGGCGCAGTCTGAGAAATTTCAATCTTCATGCGGACCTCTTCTTTGCGGGGTCCCCGGCGCGCCTGCAGTTGGCGTGCTGGGGTGGTCGATTGCAAAAACCGAGATTATAAATCGTCGGAGGGCTCAGGATTTCCTGCCGCGCGCAATGGCGTCGCGGGCCTCTTTGTCGGCGGTGCGCCGGCGCTCGGTCTCGCGCTTGTCCCAGAGCTGTTTGCCCTTGGCGACGGCGAGTTCCACTTTCACCCGGCCGTTCTTAAAGTACATCCGTGTGGGAACCAGCGTGAGCCCCTTTTGCTGAACGGCGGCATGGAGCTTGAGGAGCTCGGCGTGATGCACGAGCAGCTTGCGCGTGCGCCTGGTGTCATGATTGAACTGCGCCCCCGGCGCGTAGATGCCGATGTGGGCGTTGAGCAGAAACAGCTCGCCGTCCTTGACGATCGCATAGGAGTCCTTGAGGTTCGCCTGGCCTGCCCGGATGGATTTGACTTCGGTGCCCCGCAACATGATTCCGGCCTCGTAGCGCTCCAGCAGGTGAAAGTCGTGCGAGGCCGCGCGGTTGACGGAGGCGTCTCGCTCCCCGCTGGCAACGGGGTCGCGCTTGACGTTTTTCGGTTTATTGGGCTGGGTCGGCTGGGCCTGGTTCCGGGCCATGGCTGAGATCCTCTACCCCGGCAAGCCAAAACGGGCTTGCTGGGGGCTCCCGCAGCGGAGCTGAATTTGTTGCCAGGGACTAATTTCGGGGCCGGCTTGCGTGGTGTTGCCAAATTTTCATTCGCCCGTCGCAAAATCCGTATCCTAACATAAGGCCGTGGGTTAGCCTCATTTATCCCGGCGGTTACGATGCTATAATCGCCCGGTTGAGAATTGGTTCACTGGCCGCTGCCTGTGGCGTCGAGGACTTCGCTTCGGCTACCGGCACCCAGCGCGCTGTTCCAGCCCTGGTAAGCCAACTACGGTGGGGACCTGCAGCGCGCCAGAGCAGAGAGTGGAAGTTCACGTTGTTCTTTAAGGATTGCGATGAAACGCTTGCACTGCGGTGGTCTGCTTCTGCTGGTCGCACTCTTCTGTACTCTCCCGGTGCTTGCCGCCGACCAGGCACGCTCGTTGTACAAGAAGGGGCGAGAGGCCGAGGCGCGGCAGCAGTATGAAGAGGCCTATCGCTATTTCAAACAGGCCTACGACCTGCATCCGGAGAACACCGACTTCCGTTCGTCGTTTGTGCGGACAAAGTTCCTGGCCGCGGCGGCGCATGTGCACCGCGGGCACCAGCTGCGCGAGGAAGGCAAGCTGAATGACGCGCTGAAAGAATTCCAGACAGCGGCGATGATCGATCCCTCCAGCGGCATCGCGCAGCAGGAGATGCAGCGCACGCAAAGGCTCATCGACCGCGCCCAGCAGCCGCCCGGGGCCCCAACCACGCGTGCTCCGGCGGGCGGCGCGGAATCGCCGGCGGCAAACATCGCCGGACCGGTAAAGCTGGCCCCGATTTCGCAAACACCGCTGACGCTGAAACTCTACGAGGATTCCAAGACAATCTACGAGACGATCGGCAAGCTCGCGGGCATTAACGTTCTGTTCGATCCCGACTACGTCCCGCGGCGCATCCGCATCGAGCTGAACGCCGTTTCGCTGGAGCAGGCGCTGCAGATCGTGGCCCTCGAGTCGCACACCTTCTGGCGTCCGGTGACGCCGAACACGATCTATATTGCGCAGGACACGCAGCAGAAGCGCGCCGAGGTGGAGCAGCAGGTGCTGCGCACCTTTTACCTGAACAATTTCTCCACCGTCGCTGAACTGCAGGATGTGACGAACCTGATTCGAACGATCCTGCGCGTGGAACGCGTACAGCAGTTTCCGGCGCAGAACGCGATCGTAATGCGCGGCACGCCCGACCAGGCGGCCCTGGCGGAGCTGCTCATCAGCAATCTAGACAAGGCCAAGTCCGAAGTCGTGGTGGACCTAGTGGTGATGCAGGTGAGCAAGACCAAGCTGAGGCAGCTTGGCATTCAGTATCCGTTCCAGGGCGGCACCACGAACCCGACGATCACCTTTCAGAATCCGGCAGCCACCGGCACCAGCTCTGCGACGTCCACAACCGGCAGCGGGTTGACGCTGAATAATCTCGCCAATCTGGACGCGACCGACTTCGCGATCTCGATTCCGGCCTCGAATGTGGCCTTCCTCATGACGGACAGCAACACGACCGTGCTGCAGCAGCCGCAGATCCGCTCGGTCGACGGCCAGAAAGCCACGTTGAAGATCGGCCAGCGCGTGCCCATCGCGGTGGGCACGTCGAGCTCGACCCTGACCTCGACGGCGCTAACCCAAACGCAGTTCCAGTATCAGGACGTCGGCGTGAACATCGAAATGACGCCGCACATCCACAACAATACCGACGTGAGCATGAAGATCTCGATCGAGGTCTCGGCCATCGACAGCTTCCAGACCATCGGCGGACTGACGGAACCGGTGATCGGCCAGCGCAAAATCGACCACGAAATCCGCATGCGCGACGGCGAGGTGAGCCTGGTCGGCGGCATGATGGAGCACGACGACGTCAAGAACATGGCCGGGCTGCCGTGGCTCTCTGAGATCCCAGTGCTGAAATATCTCTTTGGGCAGGGGCAAAAATCTAAGACCGATAACGAGACGGTCTTTGCGCTGATGCCGCACGTGGTGCGCCGCCTGGATGTGGACGAGCTGAACCTTCGCGCGGTGGACATTGGAACGCAGAACGTCATCGAGGTGCGCCATATCGCAAAGGCTGCGGCTCCGGAGCCGCCGGCCGCCGGCGTTCCCAGCAGTGCACCCACTCCTCCGCCGCCGGCGCCACCGGCAGCTTCGGGGTCAGCCACCGGCACAGTGGTTCCAGGGCCCGCACCTGAGGGTGAACCGGCGCCGAATGCCGGACGGCCTGCAAGTCCGGCGATGGCCGATCAGGGTATGCCGTCAGTCGGCTTAGGGCCGGTGTTGAGCCTGGATCCGCCGATGGTGAGCCAGCCGACGGGCGCGACCTTTGCCGTGAACCTGGTGTTGAACGGCGGGCAAAATGTCTTCAGCGTCCCGGTGCAGATCAAGTATGACCCCAAGGTCATGCAGTTCCTGGCCGTCGCCAACGCCGGTGGCCTTTCGCTGGATGGCGCTGCCGTGGCGGTGGTGCAGAGGAACGATGCTGAGACCGGCACCCTGCAGATTTCCATGTCGCGTCCGCCCGGAGCGGGCGCGTCCGCCCGGAGCGGGCGGGATTACGCCCTCCGGTGCTCTGCTCACGCTGACATTCCTGGCCAAGTCCGCGGGGCAGGGAACGCTCTCGGTCGGCCGTGCGGTATTACGCGATCCGAATAATGCAGCAATCGACGCGACGGGCTCGCAGGCAATTGTGAACGTTCGCTAGCATCCAATTGTTGAGTCCCGAAGACGGGGTCCCAGCAAGGCGATTTCGGCTTGCTGGGGCAGAGAGGTGTGAGGTGAAACGACAGCGGCGATCCGGCACGACTCCTTCCAGCCCGGCGCGCCTGCAGTTGGCGTGCTGGGGTGAGAAAGCGTCATCCCGGGGTCCCCAGCGCGCGCGTTGTCGGCGTCCTGGGGTGGCGTGCGGGATGACCCTGATCGAGCTGGTGGTGGCGATCGCGATCATGGCGATCCTGGCCACCGCGGTCCTGCCCATAACGCGCAACGTGGTAAAGCGCGAGCGCGAGAAGGAGCTGCGCGCGGCACTGTGGCAGATGCGCGACGCCATCGACCGTTACAAGGATTACGCCGACCAGGGAAAGTTCCAGATCAAGCTGGACAGCAACGGCTATCCGCCCGACCTGGAAGAGCTGGTCAAGGGCGTGGACATCCAGGGTAAGAAGATCAAGTTCCTGCGCCGCATCCCGATCGATCCGATGACCCACAGCCGGGAGTGGGGCCTGCGTTCGATGCAGGACGATCCGACCTCCGAATCCTGGGGCGGGCAGTCGGTCTTCGACGTCTACACCAAGTCGAACGGCACGGCGCTGGACGGCACCAAGTACAAAGATTGGTAAGGCAAATGAAGCGGGGCGAATGATTCGAAAGCGCTTTCAATTCGGAGGCTCTAAATCAGCAATCAGCGCGGGCTTCACCATCATCGAGCTGATGATCGTGATCGCCATCATCGCCATTCTTGCCTCCATTGCGGCTGGCCGCTACCAGCATTCGGTGTGGCGGGCCAGGGAGGCGGTGCTGCGCAACGACCTGTTCACCCTGCGCAGCAGCATCGACCAGTACACGCTGGATAAGCAAAAGGCGCCGCAGTCGCTGGAGGACCTGGCGAGCGCCGGCTACATCAAGTCCGTCCCCAAGGACCCGATCACCAACTCGGCCGCGACCTGGGTGACCGACCAGGAAGATTCGTTGATGGCCATCGACCAGACCGCGCCGGGCATCGTGGACGTGCACAGCGGCGCAAGCACAAACTCCACCGAAGGCACTCCTTACAGCAGTTGGTAGCGTAAGTAGTTGCCTTAATTGGCTGCCACATCCACAGCTGTTTCAGAAGCGCTTTCATCTTCGAAGAAGTCGGAATCTACACGCTTGACAACGTAGCTGTTGACTGTAGAGACCCCAATTCCGTAGTCGAACATGAGTTCCGCAAGTTGCACTCCGTCAATAAGGATTACCCGGCTGTCGAGTCCATCCGCATATTCTCTGGCTTCCTTTGAGAACGAAGATGTTGTGATGAAGATACCCTTTTTCGCTTTGCGCCCATAGAGCGCTCCGACGAACTTCTGAATTTCTGGACGCCCGACAGTGCTGTTATCCCACCGCTTTGCTTGTATAAACAAAAGGTCGAGGCCGAGCTTATCTTCCTTGATAACTCCATCAATACCGCCGTCCCCAGACTTTCCAATAGCTTTTCCTGCATCGGCGAGTGAGCCGCCGTATCCTATGCTCGTGAGAAGGCGAACAACTAAGCGCTCAAAGAAATCAGGAGGACACGATTTCACACGGCTCAACAAATCTGATTCAAGCTGTTTGCGAAGCCGCAAGTAACCCGACGCGAGCAGTTCCTCGGGTGTTTCGGCTGCGTCTTCCTGCGGTGCCGCTGAAATGGGATCATCCTCGTCAGGCTTCTTGGGTGTATGGAAATCTAAGAATTCTGGGAATTGACGCAAAAACTTGACATCAATCTTTGATGGCTGCTTGCGGAGCACTGCTTGGCCGCGCTCAGTTATTTGAAAATAGCTTCGCTTAGGATAGGTTAGAAGGCCTGCCTTCTTCAAATATGTCCGCGCCCAGCCGACCGGTTGTCAAAGATTCCTTGAATTCCGCTTGGAAGTGTTTCCTTGCGCTCGACCTCAGATAGCTTGAAGCCGTCCGCGAGAAGGTTAATGGCATCACGGATTTGGTGCTCTTTGCCATCGGACGTAAGCTTCAGTAGCGGAAGCATCACAGTTTGGTAATCGGGTATCGCCATAGTCGGTTTGCCTCGGTCAAGCGGCTATCCAGCACAGTTTAGCTCATGTCAGCGGCTGGCCCACCCTTTCGCCTCTGTCTGGCGAAGGGCGGGGCTGTTGTGCTGAAAAGCCTGCGGGCGCGCTGCAGATCGAAACGGTGCTGGGATTCCTCCCTTCGCTCGGAATGACAGCTTAAGAAGGGTTGACTCGAATTCTGCGCTAGGCGGCTTCGACTTCAAGCTCCAACTGATGAATCGCTACGACGCGCACCTGTGCGCCGGAGCGCACCGGCTGCGAGGAGTGCGCGTTCCACAGCTCACCGTGGACGAACACCTTGCCGCTCGGCGCCAGGTCGGTGAAGGCGATTCCCACCTCGCCGATCAGTCCCTGTTCGCCGGTGGCGACCTTGGCTCGCCGTGCCCGCAAGGCAATCGACATGAGGAACGCGGTGATCAATCCGAACGGCACGCTGACCGCAAGGGCCACGCCAAGCCGCACGCGCATCTCGGGGATGGGCCCATCCACCAGCAGCAGACCGCCGAGTGTGAGCGCGGCAATGCCTCCGATGGTCAGCACGCCGTGGCTGACAAACTTCGCCTCCAGCGCAAAGAGAACGAAGGCCAGCGCGATCAGCGCGAGCGAGGCATAGCGCACTGGCAGTAGGTTGAGCGCAAACAGCGTCAGCAGAATGAACAGCGCGCCGACCACGCCCGGGACGATCGCTCCGGGATGGTTGAACTCGGCGTAGAGCGCCAGCGCTCCCACGGCGAGCACCAGGAAGGCGATGTTGGGATCCATCAGCCAGCCCAGCACCCGCTGCCGCAGCGTAGGTGGAAGCTCTTCCACCGGCTGGTTGGCCAAGTGCAAGATTTCGGTCGAGCCGTCGAAGCGTGTAATCTCGCGGCCCTCGAGCTGGCGCAGCAGGTCGGCTTCGTCGCGCGCCACAATCTCGATCAGTTTCAGGTCGAGCGCCTCTTTTTCGGTCCAGGAGATGGACTGCCGCACGGCCTTCTCGGCCTCGGCGGCGTTGCGCCCGCGGCGCGAGACGTAGGAGCGCAGAAACGCCGCGGTGTCGTTCTCGATCTTGGCCTTCATCACCTCGTCCGGCTTGCCGCCGATGGTGACCGGGTGCGCGGCCCCGGTGTTGGTGCCGTTGGCCATGGCGGCGACGTCGCCCGACTCGAGAATGAAGAAGCCGGCCGAGGCCGCACGGGCGCCATTCGGCGCGACGAAGATGACCACCGGTACGGGTGCGGACTCGATCTTGGCGACGATCTCGCGAGTGGACTCGAGCAGTCCGCCGGGGGTATCCAGCTCGATCAGCAACGCAGCGGCATGGCGCGACTGGGCGGTGTTCACAGCGCGCGAGACGCGCTCGGTGGCGATGGGCTGAATGGTGCCATCGATGCGCAGCCGCAACACCTGGGCCGGAGAAGGCCGGGCGGCGATCAGCAGCAGCAAAATGGAGAGCAAAGGAAACAGGCGCTTCATCGTCGTTCCCCTTGGGCGTCCTCGGCTGCCTGGTTCTGGATCTCCTGCGCGACGGCCCTGGTGTCTTCGTCGGCCGGCCCGAAGGCAAGGGCCTTTTGCAGGTTCTGATTGGCAGCGGTGCGGTCGCGGTCATGGAGCGCGGCGCGGGCGAGGACCAGATAGGCCTCCGAGCTGGGCTCTACCGCAATGGCAGCCTGGGCCTGCTTGCGCGCCTCGGCAAAATTGTTCTCGAGCAGCAGGGCATGGGCCAGTCCGGCCAGCGCATCGGGATTCCCGGGGTCTTGCGCCAGCGACGCGCGAAACTGGCTCTCCGCCTGGCCGGCTGCGCCGTTGGCCAGCAGTTCGCGGGCGCGTTCCAGGTGCAGCGAAGCCTGGGCCGCGGGCTTGGCCTTGCCGATCGACTCCTCGATGGCCTTCTGCAACTCCAGCGAGAGCTGGCGATACGAGCTCTCGTCGTAATTGTGCTTGATCCGGCTGAACGGGACCGTCGGCGACGGGCTGGCCAAGATCGCGTCCGCAAACTGCTTCGCCTCGGTATCGCCCGGACGCAGGCGCAGCGTCTCGTTGAGCTGGCGCTGTGCTGCGGGGGCATCTCCCGCGCGATAAAGCGCGACGGCGAGATTGAAGTGGTAGTCGGGATCGGAGGGGTCGGCCTTAATCGCCTTCTGGAAGTAGTCGGTGGCGGTGCGGCGGCCGCGGCGGCTCTCGGCGGCCCCAATGTTGTTGAGCACCTCCGTCAGCGGCACGCGCTCGGCCGTGGCCTTGAATGCCGCGCTGGCCTTCTCAAAGTGGCCGAGGTGAAACTCCGACAGGCCAAGTTAGAAGCTCGCCTGGGCATAGGCCGGGTCGTTGGCAGGGAATTTGGCCAGACTTGCGGCGGCCTGCTCGTAGTCCCGAGCGGCAAAGTAGGTCTTGCCCAGCAGCAGGCTGGCCTGCGAGTAGTTCGGGTCAACGGCGAGCGCGGCCATGAGGTAGCGGATCTTGTCGGCGCTGGTCGTGGCCACTACGCCCCGTATGAAGTTCTCAAAGGCGTCCAGGCGCACGGCGGGAGCGCGCTGCAGGAACTGCTGTCGCGTCTCCGTCCACTTCGGGCGCATCTGGCGAAGCAAGTCCCAGGCCAGCGCGGTCTGGATCGTCATGAACTCATTCAGCGGGCCGCTCTCGACCTGCTCGGGCAACAGCCGCAGCGCATTCATGTCCAGCACCTGAGCGCGCGCGGTGAGCGTCTGCCCGTCGCCCGGGGTTCCCGGCGCGCCTGCTGTTGGCGTGCTGGAGTTTAAGGAGTAGCTGCCGAGAAGAATAAAATCCGCGTCGAGCTGATTTGCGATGCGGTAGAGCGTGGCTCGCGAGGCGTGGAGATTGACCGGGATTCCCATGCGGTCGAAAGCGTACTGGCGGTCCTCGCGGCTGATCACGTAGAGCAACGCGGTGTTGAGGCGCTGGCTGAGGATCTCCGGGAAGGCCTCGCTCATCCACTCCAACCTGGGCTGGCGGCTGGAGTTGCTGAACGGAAACACCAGAATGGTCTGCGTGGTGGACGCTGCCTGGCCCAGGCAGAGGGCCGGGAGAAGCAAGAGCACCGCAAGCATCCAGTGTCGGTAAGGCTTCAAGGTTCCACCATTATATCGAGGGCGCTGCGCCGCGTGAGGCTATCGAGAGTGGTATATCGGGTGGATCCTCGGGTGGGCGCGCCGGCGAAAGGCCGTGGGTGCCCGATTTCTGCCATCTTTTGGCAGAAGTGGGGTAGTTGGAGGCCACGCGCCGCGTCTTTGGACATTGAACTCGGAGCATTGACCTCGGAAGCCGCAGATTACGTCTTCACCGACCTGCCGGTCCTGCACGCCAGCTCAATCTGCTCCACGATTTCGCGCGCGGCCTGCCGCGGATCGCCGGCCTGGGTGATTGGGCGGCCGACCACCAGGTAATCCGCCCCACCGCGGATCGCCGCCTCGGGTGTGACCACGCGCGCCTGGTCTGCCGCATCGCCTCCGGCCGGGCGAATGCCGGGGGTAATGAGCGTAAAGCCGCTGCCGAACCTCTGGCGCAGCCGGGACGCCTCCTGCGCCGAGGCCACGATGCCGCCGCATCCGGCCTGGATGGCGAGCGAAGCCAGCCGGAGCACCTGCGCTTCCACACCACTGCTGACGCCGGTCTGCTGCAGCTCCACATCCGTGAGCGAGGTGAGCACGGTGACCGCCAGCACCGTGGGCCTGGCCTCCGACTGCGCCGCCGCCTCCGCCGCAGCCTTCAGCATCTGCTGACCTCCAGAGGCGTGGACGGTCAGCATCGAAACCCCGAGCGACGCCGCGCTGCGCACCGCCCCGGCAACCGTGTTGGGAATGTCGTGGAACTTGAGGTCGAGGAAGACCCGCTTGCCGCCCGAGACGAGCTCCCGCACAATCGACGGCCCGAGGGCGGTGAACAGCTCCTTGCCGACCTTGTAGAAGCCGACCGCGTCTCCGAGCTGCCGGACCAGCGCCCGCGCCTGTTCGCCGTCCGGCGCATCCAGCGCGACGATTAATCGTTCTCCGGCCAGTCGTTCTCTCGCATCCATGGCTTGAATCATGTTACCGGATCAGGCCGCAGGCGCAACAGAATCGCCGATCGGCAAAACGAAAGGCCTTACGGCAGTTTGCCGCAAGGCCGAAATTCAATCAGGAGAAACGAAAGAAACCAAATTTACGGATGAACCACAGGCTGTTTTGCCATGGCCAGCTCCGCCTTGTCGGAACCGATGATTTCGATGCGCACCCTCTGCAGGCCGTGGTTGTGCATGTTCAGGCTGCGGGCCGCGCTGAAGGAGAGGTCGATGACACGATCGGGGTTCACCGGGCCGCGATCGTTCACCTTGACGACCACCGTCCTATGGTTGCGCAGGTTGGTGACCTTCACGAAGGTGCCCAAGGGCAGTTCGCGATGGGCGGCAGTGAACTGGTACATATCGAACACTTCGCCGCTGGCTGTGGCCTTGCCCTGGAAGAGATCGCCGTACCAGGAGGCCTGTCCGACCTGATAGGGTTTGCTGACCTGCTCTTTGCTGGCTTGCTCAACTACTTTCGGCTTCTGCTCGGGAAGCGGCATGAAAGCCGGGGTGCTTTGGGGAGCCAATGTTAAGTGTCCAGGTGCCGCTCCCATGGTGCCTCCGAGCAAAAGCAGGGCATACACGGAATGGGTCAGTACACGTCGCAATCGGTTACCTCTCTCTTTGACGTTTTCGGGGCCAAATATGGCCCCGGCAGAAACAGCACTAATACTCGAATAAGCCATTGTACGAATCCAGGAGCACACGGGTCAACCTAAAACGGCAGCAACCTGCTTGTTGATTGGCCTGGGGAATCATTCTGAGAGGGTAGACAGCAATTAATCCGCCAAACCATAGATCGCTGTAAATCACTGAATTTAGACGGATTATTTGACTAGCTTTGGATGCAGAGCTTCCAGCCAGCTCACAACCGGGTAAAATCGCACATTCCCGCTCAGAGCACTCCGGATTTCGTCGGGACGTACTGCAAAGTTTTCGTGGAACAGACAGATTGCAAACGAGTTGCTCTGTTCAGCGCGGGGCATTCAGAGCCGCTGGCCAGCTCACAACAAGGGCCAAATGGCCCAAATTCAGACACATTGGTTCCCCGGGGGCCCGAGCGGTGCCTGTTTTTAGGCGTGCTGGGATGAGAGCCCCATCGGGCCCCGTCCCAGGCCCAAGCCGGGAGCGCGCTCAATCGCCCGGCGCACAAACGCCTTTGCCGAGGTCACCGCTACCGGAATGGATTCCCCACGGGCCAGCTCGCAGGCGATTGCAGTGGAAAATGCACAGCCGGTGCCATGGGTGGAGGTGGAGTGAATGCGCCGTGCTCTGAGCGTCGTGACGAACTCCTGGCCGGATACGCCGTACGCGAGCACGTCGTCGGAGCTGTGGGAGGCCTCTGAGCCGGGAAGGCCTGCGGCGATAAAGCCCGAAGCGGTGTCCTCGGAGCTGAAGTAGCCCGGCCCAAGCGGATCGCCTCCGGTGACCACAGCCGCCGCAGCGCCGAGACGGCGCAGCGCCTTGGCCGCGCCTTCCGCATTGCCGATGGGCAGACCGGTGAGAGTGGCGGCCTCCTGGCGATTGGGCGTGACGACGGTGGCCAGCGGCAGCAGCCGCGTGAGCAGAACCTGCAATCCGGCCGCGTCCAGCAGCTCCGCGCCGGAGGACGAGCGCAGGATAGGGTCGAGCACCACCGGGCAGCGCAGCGCGGGCGGTGTCGCCAGGAAATCGACCACAGCCGTGGCGATCTCTTCGTTAGCCAGCATGCCGATCTTGATCGCGTTGGGCGGCAGGTCCTCAACCAATGCTTGAAGTGTCTCCCGTACCGTCGCGGTCGAGACCGGCTCAATCCGCCGCACCCCCAGCGTGTTCTGCACCGTGAGCGCTGTGATACAGGCCACGCCGTAGCAGTCCAGGGTGGAGATGGTCTTGAGGTCGCCGGTGATTCCCGCCCCGCAGGAGGGGTCAAAGCCGGCGATCGTCCAGACAATCGGGGGCTTGCTCATGAGAAGAACTTAGCATAGCCAGCCCGGAAGCGGCTTGGATGCACGCATCGCGAGTTGCTAGAATCTGAGTTGTAGTCCGGCGGCGATGGGGTTCGCCCGAACCGCCGCGCCTCCCTGGCGAGTCCGCCCGGTGAGCGCGGCTGATGACTCCTATCTTCGATTGCAAAGGGGTCCCCAGCAAGCCCTTAGTTGGCTTGCTGGGGTGAAGGGAGAACTCCGAATCGTGCTTGCCTATCTGTGGATCTCTCTCGGCGCCATTGTCGGCGCCAGCTCCCGCTACTTCGTGGGCCGGTATGTCGCCCGGAGTGTCACTGCCTCCTTTCCGTATGGCACGCTGCTGATCAACATCACTGGCAGCTTCATCCTCGGACTCTTCCTGGTGTGGGCCACCGAGCGCGCCTTGCCGGATCCGCGCTGGCGATTGCTGATCGCCATCGGCTTCTGCGGCTCCTACACCACTTTTTCCAGCTACGCCTTCGAGAGCTTCTCGCTCTTCGAGCAGGGGCACTACCTGCTCTTTGCCGCCAACGTGCTGGCCAACAACCTGCTGTGCCTGGCCGGAGTGCTGCTCGGGGCCATGATCGCGAGGAGTCTATAATTTCCGCCGCGACATATTACGGGTGCCCCAGGTTCCGCACCGCGCTTTTTGCGGCGCTAACCTGGGAACGATTGGGAGACAATCATGGCCGTTCAAGTCACCATGTACCTGCACGAGGATGATCGCTGGCAACACGGCTCGCTGCATCTGGAAGTTTTGCGTTACCTGCGGGAGGAGAACGTCGCCGGGGCCGTGGCCTATCACACCGTGGCCGGCTTCATGGGCCGTATGCGCCTGAAGACGGCGACGCTGGTCGAGGGCGGCGGACGGCTGCCGGTGGTGGTCACCTTCGTCGATACCGACGAGCACGTGCAGCGCGTGCTGCCCAAGCTGAAGGAGATGGCGGCCCACCGGCTGATCGTGCGCGAAAACGTGGTGGTGGAGCAGGGAAGCCTGGACTAAGCGCGGGCTAGCTGGCGTGGAGGGCGGGTGCGGCGGTGCCCCGGCGCCTTGTTCTTAGTTGTCATCCTGAGGCGCGCAGCGCCGAAGGACCCCAGCACTGCTCAAATATCGGCTGCGGCCCTCAAGGTCACTTCGGCCGCCGTACCGCATCTTTCGCCTGGTCTTCCGGTACATCGAGTGCCAGCCCAAGCTTCGCCAACTTCTCCACGGTCGAGGCGTGATCCAGGTGATGAATGGCGCGAATGCCGAGCCCGTGGGCGACCTGGGCGAAGAGCGCGCGGTCTTCGAGGTAGGCGACTTCGGCGGGGGGAACCTGCGCGATGTCCAGCGCCAGGCGGTAGATCTCCTCGTCCGGCTTGCGCAGGTGCACGAAGCAGGAGAAGACAAAAAAATCGACGAAGCTCGCGAGCTCAAAGGTCCGGACGCGGTAATCGGTAAGCTCGCGGCCTTCGTTGCTCACCACTGCGACCTTCAGCCCATAGCGCGACTTCAGCGCGCGCACCAGCTCAATCATCTCCGGAAACGGCTTCGACTGCGCGAGCATGAAGCGGCGAAATTCCTGCTCGCTGAAGCTGCGCGGCTGGTGGAAGACCACCCGGCCCAGGTACTGCCGTAGCGTCATCTTGCCGCACTCGTAGGTATCGAAGTTCAGGCGATGGCGCTCGTCCATCTCCTTGCGGTCGAGTCCGAAGCGCTCGGCGGCCAGCTCGCGCGAGCCGCCGTCCCACCCGTTGGTGAGCAGGACACCGCCGAGATCGAGAAAGAGCGCCCGGATCGGCATGGCGTGGCCCTCCTTTGATTTGATCAGGCCAACTCGTTGTGTGCTGCCGCCGATCTAGCGGGCACGGGAAATCCTTTTGATTGGCTTGTTATCAGGTCCGTAGAGCGTTGCTTCAACCTCGACCACGCTCGTGTCCGTGAATCGAGCTTTAAACCACTCAAGTGCCTTGTCAACTAATGCTTCGCCGGCTTTCTTGTAGAGATGGCCTGTGGCTGCCACGCCGATTCCGAAGGCTGCCCCGTCTACTAGGCGGAGGACAATGCGGAACTCTGGAATTCCCGCCATCGGGGAGGAGCGGTACTGCGGTTTCCCAATGATGTCTGGAAGGTAGTCGGCTGATTCAATGCCGTCCAGCTCAGACAACTCCGCCGTAAGTTCTTTAACCTCTTTAAGAGTAAGGCTTTTGGTGTGAATAGTCAGATTGGGCATTTGGTGATTATAGGATCGCGAGCCGGAAAAGCCATGCCCTGCCGCGTCCAGCCGCGATGCGTCCTTGCTTCTACTCCTGTTCTTCCTCCACGATAGGTACGGCGCTGAACACGACAGCCTGCTTGAATCTGCAGCACACAATTTCGCGTTCGCCGTTCAGATCGATATCCAAGTCCTCCCGGCGAAAACCCTGCCAAGTGGCCAAGTACTTTAAGGTTCCTCGCGCTTTCTCGGTTTTGAGCTTCTTTCTTACTCCACCTTTCCAGACCAATCCGACCAGTTCGCCTCTATCAGCACGCTCCGCATCTTCTGGACGCTCAAGACGCTCTTGGCGACCTCGTTCCCAGCAGAAGATCAAACCATTATCGGGCCCGCGCCACGTCTCATCCCACGACAAACCTTGTCGGATTGGCTCGTTGATCGAGCGTTGCAATCGTGCGGTCATCTTCAGCATTCTCCGCTATGTGACAACACTATTCGCTTAAAATCGTTCTCGCCGAGAATTCGGATTGGCTGCCCCTTGGCTATCAGTTTCTCAGCCTTCAGGTGCTTTGAACTCCTCGCATGTCCGTTCAACTTCCGTAAATCCTGGTCGCCAACCACCAGCAGTGTCGTTTACTTGGTTACACCATCCTCGACACGGCATCCCGCCGCTGCGGCGGCATCTGCAGCTTCCCGTCGACACATCGATAATGTACCTGTGAATACGAGAATCTCACCGAACAATTCACCATCCGGATTGCCATCCCTTCGATATCCAGGGGAGGCAGTTGGATTAATTGGTTGCTGCACTCGTGTAAGCCACTGTTCGATTCCTAAGCCGGTATCACCGATAGCACGTAGCAACAATTCTCCAGCGCACCGGGCATCCTCAAGCGCATCGTGCGCTCGATACGCGATACCAAAATGTGCAGCAACGTTGGAAAGTCCATATCCGGACTTAGAGAATTCAGGCCATGCTCTTCTGACGACTCTCGCAGAATCGAGCCATGTGCAATCGCATAGTGGCATGTTGGTTCGATTGCACGCACGCGCTACCGCGACCCGGTCAAAGGGCGTGTGGCTCACCACGATTCTGTTCTGCAATCGCGAGGTGACACTCGGAAAGGCACCTGTCCACGTCGGGGCATCCTTGACTTGATGCTCATCGATGCCATGTATGGAAACGTTGATGGGATCGAACTCGTCCTCGGGGTTAACGAGTGATACCCATGTATCCACCAGTCCACCTTCCTGGAAGCAAGCTATGCCAACTTGGCAGACGCTGGACAGGTCCGCGTTTGCGGTCTCGACGTCGATTGCCACGAAATCCATGCCCTGTCCTCGACTTAGCTCTAGAACGGAATATCGTCGTCGGTGATTTCGGTTGCGCGCGAGGGGGCCGAATCGAAGTCGGCGTGGCTGCTCTGGTCGAAGTCGCTGCGCGATGCGCCCCGGCCGCCGCCCTCTTCGCCGCGTCCGCCGCCGCCGAGCAGCACCAGATCGCTGGCGACGATTTCGGTGGTGTAGCGCTTCTGTCCCTGCTTGTCTTCCCACGAGCGGGTCTGCAGACGGCCTTCGACGTAGACCGAGCGGCCCTTCTTCAGATACTCGGCGGCGATCTCCGCCAGCCGCTGCCACAGCACCACGTTGTGCCACTCGGTGCGGTCCTGCCATTCGCCATTCTTGTCCTTGTAGCGCTCGTTGGTGGCTACCGTCATGGTGGTGACGGCCGTGCCGCTACCGGTGTGCTTCAGCTCGGGATCTTTGCCAAGATTTCCAACCAGGATGACTTTGTTGACGCTCTTTGCCATGGAATCGCCTCGCGCACGGAATAAAAATACTGTCGATCACAGATGAACGATGTTACCGCAAACAGGGCTGTGCAGCCAGAATTCCGCAGCCCTGAACTACCCCACTCAACGAAAAGAACGTTGAGTGGGCCACCCGTCCTTGGCCGGTTGATCGCGCTATTTCAGCAGCGCAATCCCGCCTGGGCCAAGGCTGGTGACCGACCAGTCTACCGCGCGGATGAAGACGTTCGGGAAGAGTCCCACTGCAATCGTGGCCGTGGCGGTTATGAACAGCGCGAAGCTCATCGCTGGAGTGCTCGGGACCGGCTCCTCGCTATCGGCCTTGCCCATGAACATGGCATTGGCGATCTTCAGGTAGTAGTAGAAGCCAATGACGGCGTAGAGCACCGCGGCCGAAGCCAGCACGTAGTGGCCCGTCTCGATGAGGCTGAGGAAGACGAAGTACTTGCCGTAGAAGCCGGCCAGCGGAGGCACTCCCGCCAGGGAGAGCAGGAAGACCAGCATCAGCAGCGCTTCGGTCGGCGCCTTCTGGAAAAGTCCGGAGATGTCGCCAATCTCATCGCCCACAATCTTGCGGCGGCGCAGCGCCGTGAGCACGGCGAAGGCCCCCATGTTCATGAAGGTGTACGCCAGCAGGTAGAACAGAATGCCCTTGATGCCGGTGCGATTGGCCGCGCCGTCGCTGGCGATCAGGCCCAGCAGCATGTAGCCGACGTGCGCGATGGACGAGTAGGCCAGCAGGCGCTTGGTGTTCGTCTGCGTGATCGCCGCCAGGTTGCCGGTGGTCAGAGTGAGCAGCGCGGCGAAGACCAGGATCGGCACATACAGCGTGCGTAGCGGATAGAGCCCGAAGAGCAGCATGCGCAGCATCAACGACCAGCCGGCGGCGCTGACGGCCACGGACATGAATCCGGTGATGCTGGTCGGCGCGCCCTCGTAGACGTCCGGCGCCCACATGTGGAAGGGCGCGGCGGCCACCTTGAAGAGCATGCCAGTCAGCGTCATGAGCAGCGCCAGCATCACGAGGGGATCTTTGGGGTAGAGTCCCGCGCGCTCGGTGAGCGCATGCGCGATGTCGCCAAGGTTGGTGGAACCCGAGACGCCGTAGAGCAGCGAGAGTCCGTAGGCGAAGATTGCCGAGGAGAATGCGCCCAGCAGCAGATACTTGAGCCCCGCTTCATTCGAGCGCTGATTGCTGCGCAGAAAGCCGGCCAGAATGTAGGTGGAGATCGCCATCAGCTCCAGGCCAATGAAGATCAGCACCAGGTCATACCCGGCGGCCATGCACATCATGCCGATGACGGAGAACAGCAGCAGCGCGTAGAATTCGCCGTGGTTTTCACGCTCCACCTCGAGGTAGCGGATGGAGATCAGCACGGCCAGCGCCGCGCCCAGCAGAAACAGGTACCAGAAGTAAACGGCAAAGGGATCGAGCACCAGGCAGCCGAAGAAGGCGCGCAGCGGCTCGCCGCTCGACGGCAGCAGGCGCTGGATCTCGCGCGTGTACCAGGCGGCGGCCCCCAAGCCAACAAGCGTGGGAAGCGCGTTGAGCCGCTTGAGCCGCGCCGGCAGCAGCAGGTCGAAGCAGAGGATGCCGACCGAGAAGATCGTCAGCACGATCACCGGCGCGCCCAGCCGGTAGTCCTGCGCCGCAAACGGCGGAAAAGTGGGAAGCATCTCTGCAGCCAGGGTCATCTGCGATTGCCCCGAGTGCTTGCGCCTGATTGCGTTGCCGCCGCTGGCGCGAGCTCCGCGCTCTGCGGCGTGCTGGACGGCAAGTTGACTTCAGGTTTTGACGTCTGAGTTGCGTTGTAAACCTGCGGATGCTCGATCTGCGTCATCAGCTCGCTGACCGGCTGGTCGAGTATCTTGAAGAACGGCTTGGGGTAGAGGCCGATCCAGAGCGCCATTGCCACAAGCGGGAGGAAGGTCGCCAGCTCGCGCGCATTCAGGTCCGCGAGCTGGGCGTTTTTCGGGTTCTCCACCTTGCCGAAGAAGACGCGCTGATAGAGCCAGAGCAGGTAGGCGGCGGCCAGCACCACTCCAGGCACGGCCCAGGCGGCCCAGGCGCGATTGGCCATGAACGCGGCCTGCAGGATGGTGAACTCGCCGACAAAGCCGTTCAGCAGCGGCAGTCCCATCGACGAGAGAAACATGAAAAGCGTGATGGTGGCAAAGACCGGCATCACGTTGGAGATGCCGCCGTACTCGGCGATCTCGCGCGTGTGCCGCCGCTCATACAAAATGCCTACGATTAAGAAGAGCGCTCCGGTGGAGATGCCGTGGTTGACCTGCTGCAGCACGGAGCCGCTCAGCCCCGGGCCGTTGAGCGCGAAGATGCCCAGCGTGCAGAAGCCGAGGTGACTGACGGACGAGTAGGCCACCAGCTTCTTCATGTCCTTCTGCACCAGCGAGACCAACCCGCCGTAGAGGATGCCGATGATCGAGAGGACGACCATCGCTAGGCGCACCCTGGGCAGGTGCACCACCGCGGGAAAGAACGGCAGCGAGAAGCGAATGAGGCCGTAGGTCCCCATCTTCAGCAGCACGCCCGCCAGAATGACCGAGCCCGCCGTGGGCGCCTCTACGTGCGCATCCGGCAGCCAGGTGTGGAAGGGAAACATCGGCACCTTAATGGCGAAGGCCAGGAAGAAGCCGAAGAAGAGCACAGTCGCCGCGGTCACACCGTAGACCTGCGGAATCAGCGGCGCGGTGCGATAGAGCTCCTGGAAGTTGAAGGTATACACGCCCGTCTGCGAGTGGTGGAAGATGTAGAGGAAGATGATGCTCAGCAGCATCAGCACCGAGCCGACGAGCGTGTACAGGAAAAACTTGATCGCCGCGTAGAGCCGCCGCGGCCCGCCCCAGATGCCGATCAGCAGATACATCGGCACCAGCATCGCCTCCCAGAAGACGAAGAAGAGGAAGAAGTCCAGCGACATAAAGACGCCGAGCATTCCGGTCTGCAGCACCAGGAACCACGCATAGTATTCCTTGGCGCGCTCCTCAATCGCCGTCCACGAAGAGAGCACGGAGATAGCGCCCAGCAGCGTGGTCAGCATGATCAGCAGAAACGAGATGCCGTCGATGCCGAGGTAGTATCCCGCGCCGATGGTGGGGATCCACTCGTTGGGCGCGCCCTCGACGAACTTGAAGCCCGGCAGGTCCTTGATCTTCCAGAACCACGGCACCAGCGGCAGCGAGACTGCAAATCCGAGCGTGGCGAAGATGTTGGCCACCCAGCGGACCAGGTCCTTGCGCTCACCGGGAATAAAGATCAGCACCAGCGCGCCCAGGAGCGGCGTGAAGAGGATGATCGAGAGAATATGGCTATAGATGAATTCCATTTATGCGTTCCTGGGTCCCCAACGAGCCCGTAGTTGGCTTTTGGGGACGAAGCGGAGTTCTCCGCAGACTTCAGCTCCTAACGGAGCAAGTAAAACCAAAGCAATCCCGCAACGCCGAAGACCATCACCAGCGCGTACCACTGCACCAAGCCCCACTGCACCAGGCGCACCGGCTTGGAGAGCATGCGCGTAACATTCGCGATGCCGTTTACACACAGCCCGTCGATGATCCACTTGTCCCACAAAGTGGAGAGGAAACCCAGCACGCGCGTCGACCAGCCTGCGGCGTTCACGCCGCCGTCGATCAGCCCCGCGTCGAGCTTGTATGCCGCCTCGCCTGCGCCGATCGCGCCCAGACGCACGCCGCCAACGGGGTCCCGTCCGGTAAACGTTTTGTCGTAAAACTCGTCGACGTAATATTTGTTCAGCAGCGTGGAATAGAGGCGCGGCGCGGATGCGGCCATCGGCTCCCGCAACTCGCCGGGCTGGGCATAGAAGCGCTTCGCCTGCCGCCACATCAGGTATGCGCCCGCAACCGGCAGCAGCACCAGCATGTACTCGCCAAACTGCTCGCGGAGCTTCTTCTTCTCCACCGGGAGCTCCTCTTCGGGATAGATCTCGACGCGGTTCTCAAAGACTGGAGCGAGGAAGAGCTGGAACTGATTGGTCGGAGCTTTGATGCCAAACAAGGTCGCGAGGCTCGGTGCGACGCCGATGTATCCGGCGAAGATCGAGCAGAAGGCCAACACCACGAGCGGCGCGGTCATCGAGCGCGGCGATTCATGTACGTGGTGCTCGACTTCATGCGTCATGCGCGGGCTGCCGAAGAAGGTCATCAGGATCAGCCGGAACATGTAAAACGAGGTCATCAGCGCGGTGGCGAACGCGACGAACCACAGGGGGCGGAAGGCGCCGTGATTCGCGGACCATGCCTGCCACAGAATCTCATCCTTGGAGAAGAAGCCCGCCAGGCCGGGGATTCCCGCGATGGCCAGCGTGCCGATGAGCATGGTTCGGTAGGTCACCGGAATCTTCTTGTGCAGCGCGCCCATGCCGCGCATGTCCTGCTCGCCGCTCACGGCGTGGATCACCGAACCCGCGCCGAGGAAGAGCAGCGCCTTGAAGAAGGCGTGGGTGAAGACGTGGAAAACTCCGGCGGAGAAGGCCCCGACTCCGAGCGCCAGGAACATGTAACCGAGCTGCGAGACCGTGGAGTAGGCCAGCACGCGCTTGATGTCATTCTGCACCAGGCCGATGGAGGCTGCGAAGATCGCCGTGAGCGCGCCGACGATGGCCACCACTTTCATGGTTGCAGGCGCAAGCACGAAGAGCGCGTTGGAGCGTGCGACCAGGTAAACTCCGGCCGTGACCATGGTGGCCGCGTGGATCAGCGCGGAGACCGGCGTGGGGCCCTCCATGGCATCGGGCAGCCAGACGTAGAGCGGAAGCTGGGCCGATTTGCCGCAGGCCCCCAGGAAGAGCAGCATCGTCGCCGCCGTCATCACCCCGGTTCCCATCAGCGAGGCCGAGTGGGCCCGCGCCACGGCCGTGACGTGCACAAAGTCCACGCTTCCAAAGTGCCAGAAGATCGTCAGCGAGCCGAGGATCACGCCGGCGTCGCCGATGCGGTTGACGATAAAAGCCTTGTTGGCGGCAGTCGACGCCGAGTGCTTGTGGAAGTAAAAGCCGATCAGCAGATAGGAGCAGAGCCCCACGCCCTCCCAGCCCACGAACATCAGTACGTAGTTGTTGGCCAGGATCAGCGTGAGCATGGAGAACATGAAGAAGTTCAGGTACCCGAAGAAGCGGTAATAGCCGCCTTCATGCGCCATGTAGCCCGTGCTGTAGATGTGGATCAGCAGGCCGACGCCGGTGACGAAGAGCAGCCAGACGCTGCTGAGCGGATCGAGCAGCACGCCCGCATTCACCACGAACTCGGCCGTCCCGCCGCCGTGCAGCGGGAAGAGCAGTTTGCCGCCGCCACTGCCCAGCCAGGTGAAGAGCACGCGCGTGTAAATCGGCAGCCCGGTCTGCGCGAACTGCCAGACGGCAACAACCGACCAGGCGAACGACAGCGCGACCGAGCCCACGCAGATCGCGTCGATCCGCTCTTTCGCCAGTCGCCGCCCGAAGAACAACATGAGCGCCGCGCCCGTGGCGGGGAGCAGCGGCACCATCCAGATGTTGTCGACAAAGAACATTTCAGCTCTCAATGTTCACTCGTAGCCGGAGTTCGGCGGCCCACGTTGGCGTCTGGTGGCCCACATGTGCCTTCTATTGGCAAATGTGGGGTAGGGTAGCTCACCACTTCAGCAGCTTCACCTGGTCCATGTTCACCGTTGCGCGATTGCGGAAGAAGGCGATCAGGATTCCCAGTCCGACGGCGGCCTCGGCGGCTGCGTCGGCGGCGATAAAGAGGGCGAAGACCTGGCCGTGCAGCCCATAGAGCCGTGAGAAGGCCAGCAGGTTCAGGTTTACGGCGCTCAACATCAGCTCAATCGACATGAAGATGATGACGACGTTGCGGCGGGTGATGACGCCGACCATTCCGATCAGGAAGAGCAGCGCCCCCACCAGAAGGTAATGCAGGATCCCAATGTTCAAAATGGCGCTCATCGTTAGACCCTACGCTTCGCCATCACCACGGCGCCGACAATGGCCATCAGCAGCAGGACCGAGGCGATCTCAAACGGAAAGATGTAGTAGCCTGTGTTGCGCCCATACAGCAGCAGTCCCACCTGTTGCACGTTGTTCTGTTCGGTAACGACCGCGGCCTGCTGGGGCAGGGTCTTGGCGCCGCGGACGAGCGCGCCCAGCATCAGCAGCGCCAGTGCGATGGTGGCCCCCAGCGCCAGCAGCCACTGCCGGTTCATCATCTTCTCCACATAGAGGTCCTGAATGTTCACCAGCATCATCACAAACAGGAACATCACCAGAATGCCGCCCGCATAGAGCACAATCTGCACGCCGGCCATGAAGGGCGCATAGAGCATCAGATAGAGCCCGGCACTCGCCAGCAACGTGATGATCAACGCCAGAGCAGAATGCACCGGATTCACCTTCACGACCATTACGATCGCGCCCACCACAGCAACCGTCGCGAGCAGGTAGAAGAAAAACGGCGTCGCCAGCGGCGTCATTTCTTGAATTCCTTTCGCTGTACGCCATCTTCCAGTTGCTGGCGGTTCAACACGGTCCCTTCGCGGCTATAGAGTCCCATCTCGAACTCCGTCGTAAAGTCCAGGCACTCCGGCGGGCAGGCCTCCTCGCAGAGGCCGCAGAACAGGCAGCGGCCGAGATCGAAGTCGAAGGTGGTGAGCACCTTCTTCTTCGTCTTCTCGTCGCGCACGCTGCCCACCTTGATGAGGTCCTCCGGACAGGCCAGCACGCAGGCGCCGCAGGCGGTGCAACGGTCGCTCCCGTCGGGATTCTTCAGCAGGCGCGGCATTCCGCGGAAGCGCGGCGCGATCTTCGGCCGCTCCAGCGGATATTGCTCGGTGACCACGTGCTCGGGATGCTGATGACGGAAGGTCACCGCCAGTCCCTTGAACAGGTCGACCAGGAAGATTTGTTTCAGCAATTCGCCGACTTTCACTGCTTACCTCCAAACCAGAGCGAACAGCTCCTGCCGCACAGCGATCAGCGCCGTGGCAATGACCACCCCGATCGAGATCGGGAGCAGCACCTTCCAGCCAATCTTCATCAGTTGGTCGAAGCGATAGCGGGGGAAGGTGGTGCGATACCAGACGTACAGATACATAAAGAAAAAGACTTTCAGCGTGAACCAAAAAATGTCCTGCACGCGCTCGCGCACGCCGGGCAGCAGCTGGACCAACCCTAACAGCCCGAGCATGGCGCCGAACACCGCAAGCCCCACGGCTTCCGGCCGCATCTCGCGAATGCGCGGCATGCGCGTGTAGCGGAAAAGGCAGAGCGCGCCCAGGACGATCACCGAAAGCCCGGGCACCAGCGAAAAGGCCAGCTCCCAATTCGGCCCCGCAAGCAGGTTGGGGAAGGGGCGCAGCCATCCGCCGAGCCACAGCGTGGTAGCAATCGAGCTGACGCCGAACATGGCGGTGTACTCCGCCAGGAAAAACAGCGACCAGCGGAATCCGCTGTACTCGGTCATGAAGCCCGCCACCAGCTCGCTTTCGGCCTCAGGCAGATCGAAGGGAGCGCGATTGGTCTCCGCCACCATTGCGATGGAAAAGACGCCCATGGCAATCAGCCCCAGCGGAAAGAACGAGAAGACAAACCACCGGTGCTGCTGAAGCTGCGCTTGGACAATGCCGATCATGCTCAGCGTTCCGGTGCCCGTGGCCATACTGGTCATCATGATGGCCGAAATCACCGACATTCCCATGGCGATCTCATAAGAGACCATCTGCGCGCCGGAGCGCAGGCTGCCCAGCAGCGGATAGGCCGAGTTCGATGCCCAGCCCGCCATGATCACGCCCAGCACGCCAAGCGAGGAGACGCCGAGCATAAACAGCACGCCGATGTTCATGTCCGTGATGGCGTGCGTGCGCCCGAAGGGGACCACGATGAACGAGCAGAAGGCGGTCATCACCACCCAGATCGGCGCAAACCAGAAGACGAGCGTGTCTGCCCCGGTCGGCGCAAGGTCTTCCTTGAGCAGCAGCTTGATCGCGTCCGCCACCGGCTGCAGCAGGCCCATGGGGCCCACGCGCATGGGGCCAAGCCGCACCTGCATGTGCGCCATCACCTTGCGCTCGAACCAGTTCATGAAGATGACGCCGACCGAGATCCCGAGAAAGACCAGCAGCACGTAGATCACGACCCAGGGCAGGCTTCCGGCCTCGCCCGGAGTGACGTTCGAGTGCAGGTAAGAGAGGAAGCTCTGGATCAACGGTCCACCTCTCCCAGCACTATGTCGAGCGTTCCGATGATGGCGACCACATCGGCCACCAGGCCGCCCTTGGCCATCTTCTCCAGCGCCTGCAGGTTGATAAACGAGGGCGGACGCACGCGCACACGATAGGGCTGCGCGGTGCCGTCGCTCACTACGAAGTAGCCCAGCTCGCCCTTCGGCGCTTCTATCGCGCAATACGCCTCACCCGCCGGAGGCTTGATCACCTTGGGAACGCGCGCAATGACCGGCCCCTCGGGCAAGCCTTCCAGGGCCTGGCGGACAATGCGGATCGACTGCCGCATCTCTTCCAGGCGCACCAGGTAGCGGTCGAAGGTGTCGCCCGCGGCGCCGATCGGGATGTCGAATTCGAAGTCGCCGTAGGAGCAATAGGGCTGCGCCTTGCGCACGTCCCAGCGCACGCCGCTGCCGCGCAGCACCGGGCCGGTGATGGCATAGGCGATGCAGTCCTCGCCGGAGATGTGGCCCACGCCTTTGGTGCGCTGCTTCCAGATTCGGTTGCCGGTGATCAGGTCGGCGTATTCGTCGATCTTCGGCATCAGGTCGTTGCAGACCTTCGTCACTTCCTGCGAGAAGCCTTCGTAGGCGTCCCAGCGGCAGCCACCGATGCGGAATGCGTGGTTGGTGAGCCGCGCGCCGCAGTAGCCCTCGAAAATGTTCAGGATGGTCTCGCGATCGCGGAAGGCATAAAACAACGGCGTCACCGCGCCGATGTCGAGCACGTGCGTCCCCAGCCAGAGCTGATGGCTGGCCAGCCGGCACAGTTCGGTGAGGATCACGCGCAGATACTGCCCGCGCTTCGGGACCTCGACCTGGAGCAGCTTCTCGACAGCCAGGCAGTAGCCCAGGCTGTTGGAGACCGCCGCCGTGTAGTCGAAGCGGTCCACGAAGGGCCCAAACTGCACCCAGGTGCGGTTCTCGGCAATCTTTTCGATCCCGCGGTGCAGGTAGCCGATGATGCACTCCAGCCCGTTGACCTTCTCGCCGTCGAGCTTCAGCACCACCCGGAGGACGCCGTGAGTGGACGGGTGCTGCGGCCCCATGTTGAGCGTAAGCTCGGTCGAGTCCAGGAAGGTATGGCCCGGCTCTACCTCTTCCAGCGGCTCGTAAAAGGGCTCATCCTTCATTGTCCACTCTCAATTCCAAGGTTCTTCTGCACCCAGGCCTGGTCCTGCTGCTCGGCGCCGTAGTCTTTGCGCAGCGGATGGCCGGTCCATTCGTCCGGCATCAAAATGCGCCGCAGATCGGGATGTCCCGCGAAGCGCAGGCCGAACATGTCATAGACCTCGCGCTCCAGCCAGTTGGCGCCAACCCACAGATCGGTAATGGAAGGCACCTCGTCCGCCTCGGCGAAGCGCGTCTTGATACGCACGCGGTCTTCCTTCGCCATCGAGTACAGGATCCAGAACATCTCAAAGGGCAGCTCGTCCTTGGGATAGTGCACCGCGGAAATGTCGGTCAGGCTCGTGTAGCCGAACTGATTGCGCAATCTTTCGATGACCTGGTGACAGACGGAGCGGTCTACGACGAGGTAGTTCTGCCCCAGATAGCTCTCTGCTTTCAGAATCGCTTCGCCATGCACCTGCTTCAGTTCCTCGACCATGGCATTCGTCCACGGCACCGGCGCAGGCTTGGGAGGAGCCGGCGCGGGCGGGGCGGGCTTGGGAGCCGCGGCGGCTGCAGGCGCGCCGGGCTTGGCTTCCGCATCGGGCTTGGCTTCCCCGGATTTGGGTTCAGTTGCGGGAGCCGCGGGCGGCGCAGCAGGCTTAACTTCCGCCGTTGCGGCAGCCAGAGGCACCGATGCGGCAGTTGGAGGCGCAGAAGCGTCCGTGGCGGCGGCCGAAGGTGCCGTCGGCGCAGGGGAGGAATTCGGGACAGAATTGGGATCGGAATTTGCGACAGGACTTAATTCGGGCGCGGCCGTATTTGGAGCGGGAGTCTCCGCGGGGTCCCCAGCGGGCCCACGGTTGTCTTGCTGGGCCACAGGCGCAGGAGTCGCCTCCGTCATCGGGTTAGGATGGCCCTCATCGCCTACATTAGACATTGCTCGTATCCCACTCATCCCACATCTGCCAAAGGCGGGCAGATGCGGGTGCCTGCTGCACCGGATGGATTAGATCCACTCGAGCGCACCCTTCTTCCAGACCCACACGTAGCCCAGCACCAGAATGCCGAGAAAGACCAGCATCTCCAGAAAGCCGAATGCCCCAAGCTGCTTGAATTGGACTGCCCACGGGTAGAGGAAGACAGTCTCCACATCGAAGACCACAAACAGAATGGCCACGATATAGAAACGCACGGTGTAGCGCTGGCGCGCGCTGCCCTCGGCGTCGACGCCGCACTCGTAAGGCAACCCTTTGGTTTTATTTGGGTTATGCGGCCTGGCAATCTTGGCGACCATAAGCGTGCCGCCCGCCACCAGAAAGGCGACGGTCAGAAACACAAAGATCGGCACGTAATTTTCTGGCATGAAACCCCAACCCCGGTACTTAAGCAGTTATCAACAAAACGACGACGGATTCGGTGATGTGCGTCGCGTGCGTCAGGTTGTGAAGCCAACTAAGTGCTCGATGGGGACCCCTCGACCTTTTGCTGCGCGGCCGCCACCCTCGCGGACCACGCGGAAGCCACAACTGCTGACTGGCTAACCGGATGTATCAAAGTGTACCATCGCTGCTGGTTTTTGAGGCGCTTTCGGGTGCCGCATGAGAAAATAGAAGCCATGCCGGCACTCTGCCGCGCCGCACTCGCCGCAGCGGAAAGCCGACCACGCGACCGATGGAGAACCGCGACGTTAGCACGGCCCGGCAGTTCTTTGCCCTGATGGCCTTGAAGCCGGGTGAGCGCGTGCTCCAACTCAATTGCGGCGACGGTTGGGCAACCCGAATGGCTGCTCAGGCCGTCTCAGGCGCAACGGGAATGGCTGCAGGTCTGGACATTTCGCAAGATCGAATTGCCCAGGCGAGGGCCGAGGCGCGCGACTCGGACAACGTACTCTTCGCGGTGGGGGCCGCGGAAGAGATTCCATGGCGGGACGAATTCTTCGACGGGATCTTCTCGCTCGAGAGCTTCTCCAGTGGCGGCAACCAGGAGGCGATGCTGCGCGAAGCGCATCGCGTGTTGGTCTCCGGCGGGCGGCTGTGTTTCCTGGCCGGCCGCGGCGAAGAAAGCTTGCACCGGCAGCTGCTGCAGGCTGGGGGCTTTGTGGAGATCGCAAGCGCCGAGCTCTCCGGCTCGGCTAACGGGGTCCCTAGCGAGCCCGCTGTTGGCTCGCTGGGGCAGGACGGCGCTCTCTTGTGGATGGCTTCAAAACCGTAGGGTGCCCCAGGTTCCGCAGCGCGCTTCTTGCGCCGCCAACCTGGGAAGAAGGATGGAACGCTGGGGGTGCGATGAGCTGGATCGACGACCGTTTTGAAAAGAACCTGATGGTCAGCACGGTGGACTACGTTTTCAACTGGGCGCGGAAGTCCGCCATCTGGCCCATGACGTTTGGCCTGGCCTGCTGCGCCATCGAGATGATCGCCTCGTCCACCTCGCGCTTCGATATCGCGCGCTTCGGCTCGGAGGTCTTTCGCCCCAGCCCGCGCCAGGCCGACCTGATGATCGTCGCCGGCACCGTCACCCTGAAGATGGCGCCCGTAGTGCAGCGCATCTACGCGCAGATGCCCGACCCGAAGTGGGTGATTGCCATGGGAGGCTGCGCCGCCGTGGGAGGGCCTTTCAACAGCTACTCCGTGCTGCAGGGCGTGGACAAGATCGTCCCGGTCGACGTCTATATTCTTGGCTGCCCGCCGCGTCCGGAGAACCTCTTCTATGGCCTGATGCAGCTGCAGGACAAGATTGACAAGATGTCGATTGCGCGCCGTCCTACCGAGGTGCGCCTGAAGCCGGAGATGACCGACGATTTCGTGCGCCAGATGACGAACACACAGCTGCCCGAGGGCCTGGTCACGGAGATTGAGAAGATGCGCCAGCACCCGCAGACCTAGGCCATCGAGCCAAAAACCGGCTCGCCGGGTTCCTTTTCTCTGAAGACAACAGCCCCACTCAAGCAACGAAAGCTTGAGTGGGGCACCACAAATCAATTCGGCGGCCCGATTACCGAACTTTGCATCCCCTCACCCCGCCTATATTCCTGCTCCTGATATTTCAATAACTTACAACGATGAGGCCAGACCAGTAACCGTTGTTTCAACAGCCTTTATGCGCTTTGTCACTGCAATCTGTGACTCCCGTCACGTCGTGAATTCTCAATTAAAAAGCACAATATCGGCCAAGGGTGAGGAGGATCCATGGCACGTGGTGCAGTTTCAATCGTAGTAGAGCGATGTAAGGCTTGCGGCTTCTGCGTTGAGTTTTGCCCTACCAAGGTCTTAGAGCTCTCATCGGAATTCAACTCCAAGGGGTACCATCCACCCCACGTAATCAACCAGGAAAAATGTAGCGGTTGCGATCTCTGTGGCATGTACTGCCCGGATTTTGCCATCCACGGCTATCGCAAGGACAAGCCGGCCGCCGAAGCCATAACGGAGACTGCCGATGCACGCTGATCCAATGGGTGTTCTTACCGGCTCGCACTTTCTGGATGGCGACCACGCAGCCTGCGAAGGGGCCCTGGCCGCCGGAGCAAGATTCGCCGCCGGATATCCGATCACTCCCTCCACAGAAGTTGTCGAGCGCTTCTCGCAGCGCGCCCCCAAGATCGGCGCAACCTTCATTCAAATGGAAGACGAACTGGCCGCCTCCATCGCCATTCTGGGCGCTGCCTGGGGAGGCGTGAAGGCCTTCACCGTTACCTCCGGCCCGGGCTTCTCGCTGATGATGGAGCACATCGGCTACGCCGCCATGACCGAGACGCCGTGCGTCTTTATCGACGTGCAGCGCGGCGGCCCTTCGACCGGCTTGCCCACGCTGCCGGCGCAGGCGGACATGATGCAGGTGAAATGGGGCTCGCACGGCGACTACGAGATCATCGCGCTCTGCCCGAACTCGCCGCAGGAGTGCTTCGACCTGACCATCAAGGCATTCAACTTCTCCGAGCAGTACCGCGTTCCGGTCTTCGTGATGATGGACGAGGTGGTGGGACACATGACCGAGAAGGTCGTGATTCCTCCGGCGAGCGAGATTGAGATCGAGCCGCGGCGCTGGACCAGCCAGGACAAGAGCTCGTTCCGGCTCTTTGCCCCGGTGGACGGCGAGCAGGTTCCCGAGATGACCCGCGTCGGCGAAGGCTATAACGTGCACGTCACCGGCCTGACCCACGACGAGCGCGGCTATCCGAACATGACGCCGGCCATGCAGGACAAGTTGGTGAAGCGGCTGATCAGCAAGATCCGCGACAACGCCGACAAGATCTGCCTCACGGAGCAGCACGATATCGAAGGCGCCGACGTGGTGGTGGTCAGCTATGGGATCACCTCGCGCGTGGCGCAGCGCGCAATTGAGATGGCGCGCGCCGAAGGCATCCGCGTGGGCAGCCTGCGCCTCCTCACCGCGTGGCCTTTTCCCGAGCACATCATTCGTCCGCTCGCGGCCAAGGTGAAGGGGCTGGTTGTGCCTGAGCTCAATCTGGGCCAGATGGTCCGCGAAGTCGAGCGTTGCGCCGGCGGACAGTGCCGTGTGGCGCACGTGGGCCATGCCGGTGGCACCGTGCATCAGCCGGAAGAGATCCTCAAGGCCATTCGGGAGGTGGCAAGATGAGCACAACTCTGACCTGTCCCATGACGGCACCGCCGAACCCGGTCGAAGATCTTCTGCGCACAGAGCGCATGCCGCACATCTGGTGTCCAGGATGCGGCATCGGCACCACGGTCAACTGCTTCAGCCGCGCGCTGATCGATTCCAAGATCGACCTCCAAAACCTGAGCATCGTCAGCGGCATCGGTTGCACGGGCCGCGTTGCCGGCTATGTGAACCTGGACTCGTTCCACACCACGCACGGCCGCGCGATTCCTTTTGCCACCGGGCTCAAACTGGCCAGCCCAGAGACGACGGTGGTGGTCTACAGCGGCGACGGCGACCTGTTCGCCATCGGCGGCAACCACTTGATCCATGCCGCGCGGCGCAATCTTGACCTGAAGGTGATCTGCGTCAACAATCTGACTTACGCCATGACCGGAGGCCAGACCGGCCCGGCCACGCCGCTCGATGTGATCACGGCCACGGCGCCCTACGGCACCTACGATCCGGCCTTCAATCTGCCTGCCCTGGTTGAGGCCGCTGGCGCGGTTTACGTTGCGCGCTGGACGACCTTCCATGTGCGGCAGTTGGCGAAGTCCATGAGCGAGATCTTCAAAAAGAAAGGCTTCTGCTTCATCGAGATCGTCTCGCCCTGTCCCACGCTCTATCAGCGCCGCAACAAGATGGGCGACGGCCTGGACGCGATGAAGTACTACAAGGAGTCCTCCAAGACCAAGAATGGCTGCCCGACCAACGAGGTTGGCCTGACCAAGAGCGGCGAGATCATCGTGGGCAAGTTTGTGGACCGCGAGCGGCCCGACTTCACCACCATGATGCGCAACTACCTGGAACATCAGTTGGGCGACGAATATATTCCGG
>WNGF01001137.1_pt1 | contig 39984 bp, 38 predicted proteins | sample 5400641 | NCBI WGS metagenome assembly WNGF01 (sample SAMN13153371, study PRJNA577476) | soil metagenome | isolation source: 80 cm soil or saprolite under grassland replicate 2 | place: USA:California | collected 2016-06-15 | reverse complement strand
CCCAACGGGAAGTGTTCACCCACACCGAATCTTTCGCCACTGCGCTGCGCGCTGCGCTGCGGGAGGATCCAGATGTGATCATGGTTGGAGAAATGCGCGATCTGGAGACGATTTCCCTCGCCATCACCGCGTCCGAGACTGGCCATCTTGTTTTGGCAACGCTGCACACGAGCAATGCCTCCCGGACGCTGGATCGATTGCTCGATGTCTTTCCGACCGAGCAACAGGAACAAGTTCGAGTGATGGTGAGTGAATCCTTGCGGGGAGTCATTAGTCATCAGCTGATACCCCGGGCGGATGGCACGGGCCGTGTGCTGGCACTGGAGATTCTTACCAACACGCCGGCGGTGGCCAACGTGATTCGCGAAGCAAAGACATATATGCTGCCGGGCATTATTCAGACCGGCAAAAAACAAGGGATGCGTCTGATGGACGATGCGCTGATCGATCTTTATGAACGCCGCCTGATCAGCGCCGAGGAGGCTTACGCGCGCGCCGAGCAAAAAGTAATGATGCGCCAGTATCTCGAAAAATAACGAAGCACGAATGACGAAATCCAAAACAAAATCCAAATCTGAAAATCCGAAGCCGATCGGCCACGCAAGCTTTGTCATTGTGGTCATTCGTCATTCGTCGTTAAGCCATGGCTGAGCTGGATCGATTTTTGTCATTGTGGTCATTCGTCATTCGTCGTTAAGCCATGGCTGAGCTGGATCGATTTCTTAGCGTGATTGTCAAACACGGCGGGTCCGACCTGCATATTGGTGAGGGACAGCCGCCTAAAATGCGCGTGCATGGCGACATCATACCCATTCGCGACGAGCCGGTTTCGCACGAGGAAGCCACGCGCATGTTGAGCGAAGTTTGCGGACCGCGTAACTGGGAAGCTCTCGAGCAGCGTGGCGATCTGGATTTTGCCTATGAGATGGATGAAGCCTCTCGGTTCCGCAGCAATTACTTCAAGCAGTCTAATGGTTACGGCGCGACTTTTCGGCTGATTCCTACGAAGATTGCTACGCTCGAGGAACTCGGGATTCCGCTGGTGGTAAAAGAACTGGTCAATGTGCGCGGTGGCCTTGTCCTTATTACCGGACCGACCGGCTCCGGCAAAACCACGACGCAGGCTGCGCTAATCGACCACATCAATCAAAATTTTGCGAAACATGTCGTAACGATCGAGGAACCGATCGAATTCGTGCATAACAATAAGGAAAGCACGATCACCCAGCGGGAAGTCCCGGGCGATTCGAGTTCGTTTGCCGCCGGGCTCAAGGCGGCACTGCGCGAGGACGCTGACATTGTACTGGTGGGAGAAATGCGCGACCTGGAAACAGTTTCACTCGCCCTCACCGCCGCTGAGACCGGCCTTCTCGTATTCGGCACGCTGCACACAAATAATGCGCGCAAGACGGTTGACCGAATGGTGGATGTTTTTCCGGCCGACCGACAACCGCAGGCGCGCACCATGCTGGCGAACTCGCTGCGCGGCGTGGTTGCCCAACTGCTTTTAAAAAGAGCAGATCGGCCTGGGCGAATCGCAGTGAACGAAATTCTAATCGCCACTGCAGCCGTTGCTGCAATTATTCGTGAAGGCGCGACGCAAAAACTCCAGGATGTGATCATATCGGGCAAGGCACAAGGGATGCAGTTCATGGACGACGCCATTTGGGAGTTGCTCGAAAAAGGCATTGTCTCCCCGCACGAAGCGTTCATGAAAGCCATCGACAAAAACCGGTTCAAACCGTTCCTCTCACCAGAGGAAGAAGCACTCGCCAACGCAGCCGGTTCCGTCCCGGACGACGAAAAGCGGGTTCCGGGCAATTTCGTGAAACCGATGGGCGCCCGCGCGCGGGCGGGAGCACGCTGAGAGAAAGGCGGCTGGCGCTTTTGCATGCCGCGAAAGGTGGATCGGCTTCTCCGAAGACGATGGCAAGTCAATCGCCGAAGGCGCAAGATGGCAGTTAACCAACCGTAAGACAGAGGACTTGCCACGGATAGTACGGATAGCAGAGGAGGATGCCCACGAAACACACGAATCACACGAAAGAAAAAAAGCTTGCTCTTGAATTTTGGTGTCTTTTCGCGTGTTTAGTGGGCAGACAGTCTGTGTTCTAGGATCTTGGCACAAGCGGATCGATCAAGCTGATTAGTTTGTGTGCTGCTCGCTCCGAGTGCGAGGTCCCTCGCTCCGCTCGGGATGACCGCTGTTAGAGATTAGGAGAACAGCGGTCCCGCTTAGTTCGCCGGCACGAAATCGATCCAGCGCGGTGTTAGCTTCTTCCAAGGGAAATGTTTCTGTCTTGGTTTGCACGGGAACACGCGGCGCGATTTCAAAAAATTCTTCGCCGTCGCGCCGGGTTAGGTTTGCTACCGACGTGATAACTCGTTCTTCCCAAAGATCGGCATAGGGAAATGAAGGGATGTCGCTCATGTGGATCCCGCCGCAAACCACAATGCCACCTTTGGCAAGCGCGTGAAGCGCCATTGGCACGAGCGGGCCGACTGACGCAAAAATAATCGCAGCATCGAGTTTTTCCGGTGGCATCTCGTCGGAGCCGCCAGCCCAGACCGCGCCGAGTTCTTTTGCGGCTTGCTGCGTTACGGTATCGCCGGGTCGCGTAAACACGAAAAGGTCGCGCCCTTCGTAAAGTGCAATCTGCGCGATCAAATGCGCGGCATTGCCAAAACCGTAAAGGCCGAGCCGGCGCGCCTTCCCCGTTTTGCGATAGGAACGATAGCCGATTAGTCCGGCGCAAAGCAGCGGCGCAACCTCGACGTCGTTGTAACGGTCAGGCAAGTGAAAACAGTATCGCGTATCGGCGACAGTGAATTCGGCGTAACCGCCGTCGATGGTGTAGCCAGTGAAACGCGCGCGGTCACACAGGTTCTCCCGATTGGACCGGCAATAGGCGCATTCACCATCGGTCCAGCCGAGCCAGGGAATGCCAAGGCGATCTCCGATCGCGAATTTCGAATGTCGAATGTCGAATGTCGAATTTGCTTCTTCACCGAGTTCTTCGACGCGCCCGACAATCTGGTGTCCCAGGATGAGCGGCAGCTTCGGCTTGGGCAGCTCGCTATCGACCACGTGAAGGTCAGTGCGGCAAACGGCGCACGCACTCACATGCACGAGCAGTTGTCCCCTGCCCGGTCTTGGCTTTGGTACATCGCGCAGTTGCAGCCGCTGCGCTGGCTTCTCAAGAACCATCGCGCGCATGGGCTAGCATAAATGACGAATAACGAATGATGAATTAATGACGAACCTCGAATGACGGAAACGCGTGCGGCGAATTCGCTCCTCTTCGGACTTCGTCATTCGGATTTCCTTCGTCATTCGTGCTTCGTCATTCCTATTCGCGTACGTACAGGAGCAGGAGCAAGAAATGAGTAGGAGCAAGATTAGGAATAGGAACAGAACGATCAATGGACAGCTGCTGGCTCGGGTCGCAACTGTCCTCTCCCAGGCTGGCCCACGTCATGATAGTGGGCGCTGCGGAGGAACGGCACCTTGTCGAGCACGTGCTCCTGGAACCATTCGAGCCAGAGATAGATGACTGGTGTGACAAATAGCGTGATCAATTGAGAGAAAATCAGACCGCCCACGATCACCAGTCCCAGTGGGCGGCGCGATGCGGCGTCCTGCCCGAACCCGAGCGCAATCGGTACCGCGCCCATGAGCGCGGCGAGCGTAGTCATCATGATGGGACGAAACCGTTCCATGCTGGCTTCGTGAATCGCCGAGCGAAGGTCCCAGCCTTCGTCGATTCGTTGCAAGGCAAAATCGACCACCATGATTCCGTTCTTCTTCACGATGCCTAACAAGAGGAAGAGGCCGATCACGCTGTAGAGCGAAAGGACTGAGTGAAAAAGATACAACGTAGCCAGGCCGCCGACGACTGCGGGCACAATCGCTGGAAACAAAACGGTGAACGGGTGCACGTAGCTTTCGTAAAGAATTCCCAGGATCACGTACATGACGAAGATTGCAGCGAGCAGTAACATAGGCAGCGAGCGGAATAGTTGGCGGAACACGAGCGCCTCACCTTGGAAAGTGCTCTGCACGCTCGGATAATGTGAATGGATTTGCTCAAAGGCGTCCTCGATGAACTTGGTGGCATCGCCGATAGCGACGTTTGGCAACAGGTTGAAGTTAAACGTGACGCTGGTGAACTGATTCAAATGATTCACCGCTTGCGGGCCGATGACTTCTTTTGTTGATGTTACAACACGCAATGGGATGAGATTTGCCATGTTACCGGTGGTGGTGGCGATGGTTCCACCGCCCGCGCCGCTTGAGCTGAAATTGCCGCTGGTATTGCTGCGGACGTAGAGATCATCCAAGTCCTCAGGGTGCGCGCGCTCCTTGTCTTTGACCTCGAGAATGACCTGGTATTGGTCGTCCGGTTGCTTGATGAGATAGACGTAGTTTTGTGAGTAGGCGTTTCGCATCAGACTTTGGATCGCGGAAGTGGAAACGCCGTAAGTCGCGGCGCGGTCGCGATTGATGTCGATCCTAAGATTCGGCGTGTTGTGATAGTAATCTGAGCGGACGCTGGCGAAGCCTTTAAATTGTTGGAGTTTCTTCATCAGTTGGTCGGCAACGGCGTAAACATCCTCCGGAACGATGCCGCTGATCGTGTAGGCGTACTGTCCCTGCGTCTGCTGAGTGGCACCGACACTGATTTGCAGCACGGGGCTGGGAGTTAAAACAGCCGTCATGCCCGGAATGGAACCGATCGATTTTTGCAGCCGCAAAATGACTTGATCGATGGGCGGACGCTCACTGCGCGGCTTCAGAAAAAGAAACATCAGCCCCTGCGACAATGCGCCGCGCGAAGCGAAACCGGTAAGCGTGAAAAACTGCCCCACGGCTGGATCGACTTGGAGCTTCTCGTTGACCTGCGCCTGATAGCCGCGCATCTGCGCGGGTGACGAGCCTTCCTGCGCGATGAAAATGCCACGAACGAAGCCGCTGTCGCCCGGCGGTATCAACGTAAAAGGCAGATGGCTGAAGAAGAACCAGAGACCAAGAATGCAAGCGAGCAGGATCGGCACGGTGAGCCATGCGCGATCGAGAAACCAGTCGAGCGCGCGACCGTAAGCAGCGATCACGCGTTTGATGAAATTGCTGGTGTGCCGTTCCATCCAAGCCTTTTTGTGACCGGCTTTGCGTTCGCCCAGAATGCGCGCGCACATCAGCGGCGTCAGCGTGAGCGACACAAGACCCGAAGCGAGAATGGCCACGATGATTGTAACGGAGAATTCGCGGAAAATGCGCCCAAGCAATCCGGGGATGAAAACCAGCGGAATGAAAACCGCAGCCAGCGAAAGAGTCATCGACAGAATAGTGAACGAAATTTCGCCCGCGCTGTTGAAGGTCGCTTGGAGGATCGACTCACCGTGCTCGGCGCGCCGCACCACGTTTTCAAAAAACACGATGGCGTCATCGACAAGGAACCCGATGGCCAATGTTAGCGCCATCAACGTGAGATTGTTGATGGAGAAATTAAGCATGTACATCACGGCGACCGTGAGCAGCAGCGACATTGGCAGCGCGACAGCGGGAATCAGCGTGTCCGTAGCGCGGCCGAGAAAAACGTAAATGACCAGAACCACCAGCACGAACGCAATGATCAGCGTCCATTTCACTTCATCGGCAGAATTGACGATCGTTTGTGAGCGGTCGAATACCGGCGTGAATTTGATTGAGCCCGGTAAGCTGGCGCGCAATTCAGGGAAAAGCGCCTTCACGGAATTGGCTACTTCCACTGCGTTTGCACCGGCCTGACGCGAAACTGCAAGCACAACCACCGAACCAGGCGGATTAAAGCCGCGCATCCAGAAAAAGCGCGAGATGCGTTCGTCCTGCACACTCTGCTTTACTTCGGCGACGTCACGCAGATAAACAGGCGAACCGATTGGGTTACGCGCGACGATCAAGTTGCGATATCCCTCGGCTTTATCGATTTGGCCATGGGGTTGCAGCACAAAAGTGCGATGCGCCCCGTCAAATTGTCCCGCGCCGGAATAGACCGTGCCCGCTTTGATCGCGCTGGCGAGATCATCCATCGTCAACGCGCGCGCAGCCAGAGCTGACGGATCGGCTTTGATCCGAATTGCGCCCTGCACGCCATAAATGTTCACTTGGGAAACGCCAGGCAGAATGTTGATCCGCTGCGCGACAACGGTGGAGGCGTACTTATACAGGTCCCAGTCCGTGAGCGTGTCCGACATGAGGCCTAACAAGTAAACGGCCTGGTCGTTCGGGTTCGTTTTGGTGAATGTCGGCGGACTCGGCAGATCGATTGGCAATCTGCCGGTGGCGCGCTGGATCGCGGCCTGCACGTCAGTCGCAGCGTCGGTGATACTTTTGCTCAAGACGAATTGCAGGGTGAGCTGCGTGTTACTCTGCGTGCTGTTACTGGTGATGATGTCCAAGCCGGGTATTTGCATGAATTGTTTTTCCAACGGCGTGGCGATGTTGTTGGCCATCGTCGTCGGGTCTGCGCCCGGATAGGAGCATGTGACTTGAATGACTGGATAATCGACTGCGGGCAGATCGTTGACGGCGAGCTTCCCATAAGTCGCCAGGCCGGCGACGATCACAGACAATGTCAACAGCACCGTCATGACAGGCCGGCGAATAAAGGGCCCGGAAAGCCCGGAGCCTTCGACTGGAACTAGCTTTGCCGTCGGCTCCGGCTGCTCCTCGGCGAACCGTTTCGACCTGACGCGGTCCTGATCTTTTACTTCGCCTTCACCGTCGTGTTGCTCCGCGTCATTCATACGACGTTGCGCTTTTTGAAGCGGCAGACGGCTGAGGGCTGCCGGGAGTCTGAGCCGCGTACGGCTGCGGCGCTACTTTTGCTCCCGGCGAAAGCGCAAGCTGGCCAGTGACAACAACGGTCTCGCCAGCTTTTACACCGCTCTCGATGACCGTGAGATCGCCCTCCTGCCGTTGGCCGGGTGTTACAGTGCGTAGATCGACCGTGTTGTCGGATTTGACCACGAACACGAACGGCCCGCTCTGGCTAACCTGCACGGCCTGCGACGGCACAAGTGTTGCGTCCTTGAGCGTGTCGAGAATGAAACGGACTCGCACAAACTCCGACGGCCACAAGGCGCGATCAGGATTCGGCGTGACCCCGCGGGCTTTCACTGTTCCGGAACCGGGCTGTACTGCGTTGTCTATGAAATAAAGGTCGCCGGTGCGCGGCGCGATCGAACCATCAGGCAGGTACGTTTGCACTTTCACGTTTGATCCGCCTAGATATTTCCGCACAAGCGGCAGATCATTCTCCGCCACGGTGAAATCGGTGTAAATCGGGTCCAACCCTTGGATTGTGACCAGAGATGGACTGGAGGGCCCAACCAAGTTGCCAACGTCGACGTTGCGCAGACCTACTCGTCCGTTAATAGGCGACTTGATGTAGCAATAATCCAGGTTCACCTGCGCAGCGTCCGCCGCCGCCTGGGACTTTTGCGCGTTCGCCACAGCAGTATCGTAGTCCTGCTGCGATATGACTTTCCTCGCGCGCAGGTCTTCCTGGCGTTTCAACGTCGCTTGATCTAGCGCAGCTTGCGCTTTCGCCTGGTCGAGAGCGGCCTGGTACGGGCGCGCATCGATGGTAAAAAGCGGATCGCCTTTCTTCACGTCGGAGCCGTCTTGAAAATGGCGCGCAATAATTTGGCCGCTCACCTGCGCCTGCACCTGTACGGTTTCATACGCAGCGCATGTCCCTATTTCATCGAGGTAAACCGGTACGTCCTTTGTGATGACCTTGGCTACACTTGCCGGACGCGCCGCTGGCTGAGCAACCTTAGCCTCGATCGCCCTATGTTGAAGAATTCGGTAAGTGACAAACGCTGCCAAAATAATGAAAAGCAGGTACGCCCACTTGGGAATTTTTTGATTCGTAGCTCGAACGCGTTTCATCTTAGAGTTCGTCGACCGCTTGGAAACCGCGTGATCCAATGTCTTAACATCGCTCATTTCCGTGTTAAGTTTCATTTGAAGCCTCCGGTGCGCCGGGAAATTGCGGTCTTCCTTGGAATCGAATGTCCCTGTTTAGTCTGGCCGTTGCTCTTGGCTAAAACGCGAGACAGACGCTCGCGCATGGTGGGCCGGCGGCGATCCCTCTTCTCTGCCCGCTCCCGAATGCGCTCCAACACTTGCATGCACGTTTGAAGATCGCCGCCTGGAACGCCAGCGAGTAATTCGTGCCGCAGTTTCTCGGCTGTCGCGTTGATCTGCGTAATTACCCGCTGCGCGCGCCGACCCAGCAGCACCATTTTGCAGCGGCGATCGTGCGGCGAACTTCTTCTTGTGACCCAGGATTCCTTTTCCAGTCGATGTAACAAATTCACGACTGTTGGCTCTTCGACGCCTAGACGCTCTGCAATCTCGGCCTGGGTAAGCGCGTCCTGTGCAAGAGACAGATGCATTAGCGTGCGCCATTTGGCCTGGCTCAGTCCCATAGGTTTGAGACGCTCATCTAGCTTTTGCCGCCATGCACGGGCGGTACCGTGAAGCAATTGGCCAAATGCCTCGTCATCGGACATAGCGCAGATCAATTGGTTAGCATACTAACCAATTCTGGTTTTCGAGTCTGTCAATCTTCGTTTGCCGCCAGCCTCCAAAGAAACCTTGGGGCCAGGCGGCGCTAGGACTCAATATTACATGTTCGATCTCTCGCTCGCGCTGCAGGGCCGCTCTGCTTCATTAAGCAGCTGTCGCTTCCACCAGAAAAAGAGCGCCGCGCAAAAACAAAGAGTTAAGCAAGGTTGGATCGCGTGGACCAGGTAAACGTTTTTTTTGATCGGGAACCAGGAATTCAGAATATGCGCGCTGACGAACCCGAGATAAGTCAGCGTGCTGACGGTTCGCAATGCCGATTGAGAAACGTCAGACCAGCCGGCAATCAGCAAATACGCTGACGGAACAGCGATCAATACGTAAGTGGCGGCTTCGGTCGCCGGACCGAAAAGCAACATCCACACAATGGCCAAAGACATCGCCCCCAAAAGCAGGGTCGCCCGTGGCCAACGCCGAATGGTTCCCAAAAAGCAAATTGCAGCGGCCACGGCTGCGGCAGTCACTTCCACAATCGTCCACCACATTGTGGAGATGGGGATTCCCAACAGCCGCAGCAGTAGATAAAAGTCACGCCATCTCCCGTAGTACTCATGCGCTCGGCGGCGATCAGACGCGAGATTCACCAACCAATCGCCATACTGCTGCAGCGTGTAAGAAGGCTTCTGAAGGAAGATCGAAACAAGGAATAGGCCGATGAGCGCCAAAAGGATTCGAAAAGACAGTTTCTTCGGGAAAAGAATGGCGAGCAACAAGGCAAATGCGATCGGGTATATTTTCCAGTAAACGGCGAATGCGGCGCAAAAAGCACAGGTGAACCAGCGCGATTGCGATGCGGCGGCAGCGGCGACGAGAAAAAGCACTATGATGATGATATTTGCCTGTCCGTTGTTCAAACTGCTCAACGTCAACGGCACAATAAGTAGAAAAAGCCAGGCGAATTCCTTTTTTGAGAAGTCGAACAGCGTCCTCGCGTTGAACCACAATGCCAGCGGCAAGGCGACGCCCAGTAGCAACCTCCATAGCACTTCCGCTACATTTTGAGAGATAAGTGCAAAGGGCGAAAAAAACGCGGCGACCAGTGGGCTATAAAGAAATATTCCCGGCGACCCATAAAGCTGTGCTTGCTGAATCCAAGCTGCACCCGCATCCCGGTATGTCGGAAAGACAGAATGCCAGCCGGGGTGCATATAGATCCGAAGGCAAATGATTGCTACCGAAAGGAACCACAACCCCAACGCCGCAAAGAACAATCTCGACTTGGCCGCTGTCACCAAACAAAAGCAACCGGGCTCGGCCGCAAAAAGCAATCAGTTTTAGAGCGGCGATGATCTCCCTTCAAGGTCCGACCTCAAAGAGAATCATCTCACGCTTGGTATAATCCGTCGCGCGAGCGATTGGATGCGCTTTGCGTGGCGCCCATTTTTGCGTTGATGCTGCTTCCGCTGCTTCCTTTTTATTGTCGGCGCGGACGAGGAAATAATGTGTTTCGTTGGGCAGGTCCGCGACGCTGCTCACATATTCGAGCGGCGCTTTCACATAAAAAAGCACGGGCACATAGCGTGGATTGACCGCGTAAACTATCTCGTCTCCAAGCAAGGCGGCGTTAATTGTAGCGGCGGCCCTTGTTACCTGCTGCCTCCCCCGCAGAGCAAGCGCGGTGAGTGGATAGCCGATTCCGCCAATGACGAGGCCAAGGCCGACGAAAGCACTCACCACTTTGGCGAATGGGTCCTTGCTTCCAAGGCGCGTTTGGCCGGGCCAATGCAGCGCGCCATTGGCATAGCTCATCGCTAACAACCACGACGCCGGGACCAAGTACGGCATGCTGTAGCGGGCAACCCCTCCGGGCACGAGGTTTACAACAAGAAAGGGCAGCACGGTCCCCCAGACGAGCGCATGAGCAAGTTGCCGCTGATTGCGATCCCTAAATTTTGAAAACCTCAGAAACGGGAACAGAATGAGCCAGGGCAGGAAATATACGAGGCCGCGCGGGACATTTAGGATCCAGTTCACGAATTGGAACTCAGTGCCTTTCAGCCGTTCAGTGAATTGAATCGACCAGTTGTGCGTGGTCATCGGGATCGTCATGGTCCTGACAAACGGAACGGCCCAAGCCGAAAAAATGCCGAGCATGATTGCGAGAGCAACGAAATGCGCCGGGTGAAACAGAAGTCGCCAATTCTTGGTCTGCCAAAGTACAGCCACCACGATCGCATAGAAAAATACAAGAAACGTGGGACCCTTCGTGAGCATGCCAAGGCCGAGAAAGATCGAGGCCGGAACCCAAATGAGCCACGGGGACTTCTTTTGAGTGCAAGAACTCAACCAAAAAATGATGGCAAGCCCGCAGAGAGAAACGTAGAGCCCCTCGATCTCGATCAAGCGGCCTTTTTCAATCATGCCGATATTCGTCAGCCACATCAGCGCTGCGGTCATTGATCCCGTGGGGCCGAGGCTCGCTCGCGCGATGGTGACAAACGCAATCGCCACCGCGAGCACAGCAAGTGCTGAAGGCAAGCGGGCCGTCCATTCATTTCGCGCACCAAAAAATTTAAACGATGCCGCGACAAGCCAGTTTACCAGGGGCGGCTTTCGGAAATAAGGATTGCTACCCACTTGCGGCACAACATAATCGCCTGTCTTGAGCATCTCGATGGCTGGCAAAATCCGGCGCCCTTCTTCTCCCTTGATGGCGAGCGAACCAAGCGCAGGAAGATAAACCACCGACCACACCAGGAGCACAATCACCAAAGCTTGGATCCGCGAGTTCATGGGATGCTGGATGTTGGACATTGCAAGTTTGCCGTCAAATTAAACCGCTGCGCATCTTGACGAGCAGACTCCACGAAGTTACCCTTAGTGCCTAGTCCGCGCGCTGATCGGAGTGGGAACTGGCGTCCCACTCTTTTTAGTCTGCGGGCTGCATGTTTTTATGAACGCAGAATTTATTGCCATGCTCGACTACCTCGAGAGGGAGCGCGGAATCAAACGCGATATCCTGCTCGAGGCGGTTTCGAACGCTCTGCTCTCGGCCTCCAAGAAGAGCGTCGGCGCATCGCGCGATCTGCGCATCGATATTAATCCCAAGAGCGGCGAAATCCGGGCGCTGGCCAACCTGCTGGTAGTCGAGGATGTAACGAATCCACAGGATGAGATCGAGCTCTCGAAAGCGCGCAAGATCAAACCGGACACGAATATTGGTGACACTGTGGAAGTAGAAGTTACACCGAAGAATTTTGGGCGCATCGCGGCACAGACGGCAAAACAAGCCATGATGCAGCGGATTCGCCAGGCCGAGAAAGAAATGATTTACGAGGAGTTTAAGGATCGCGCCGGGGAAATCGTCAGTGGAACCGTGCGGCGCTTCGATCGCTCCGATGTCATTCTCGATCTTGGAAAATTTGAAGCCATAATGCCGCAAAGGGAGCGGGTCGTCGTGGAAGATTACAACGTGGGCGACCGTTTGCGTGCCTATGTGGTCGCGGTCGAAAACGGCGCTCGCGGTCCCGAGATCATCGTCTCGCGCAGTCATCCCAATTTCGTGCGTCGGCTCTTCGAGCTTGAAGTGAGCGAAATCGCTGACGGTACGGTTGAGATTCGCGGCATCGCGCGAGAAGCCGGTTATCGCACCAAAATCGCAGTTTGGAGCGCGAACGAGAAAGTGGATCCCGTAGGTGCGTGCGTCGGCATGCGCGGCTCGCGTGTCAAAAACATCGTGCGTGAGCTCAATAACGAAAAAGTCGATATCATCCGCTGGAGCTCCGATCCAAAGGAATACGTTCTGGAAGCGCTCAAGCCGGCGAAAGTAAAGAATCTGGTTTTCGACACGGAAAAAAAGAGCGTGCAGATTTCGGTCGATGAAGACCAACTTTCGCTCGCGATCGGAAAAAAGGGACAGAACGCGCGGCTGACTTCGCGATTGACGGGTTGGGAAATCAATATCGGCAAGGATACGTCGGCGACAACCGTGGTGGAACAAAAGGTAGCGCAAGCTGCGCAGACACTTGCCAGCGCGCTCCCTGTCACAGAAGAGCAGGCGCTCACCTTGGTGAAATCCGGCTTTACCAATTTGGAAGGATTGCGCGATGCGGACGTGCAGGATTTGATGGATATTCTCGCAGTCGATGAAACAAAGGCGCGCGAGATTTACGAGGCAGTGCACCAGCAGGAACTCGTGCAATAACATGGCTCTGCTTTAAGAGCTTGAGCCATGAGCGAAATTTTGAAGGAACAACGATGGCAACGAAGACGAGCAGCAAAACTGCAACGCGCAAGCCAGCCCCGAAACCGTTCGGGGCCGCGCGCAAGACTACTGCTCGTAAGCCAGTAGCCGAGCCGAAAACAAAAGTTCTCAAGAGAGAACAAAAGGGGCACCTCGCGCCAGAGCATGCTCATGCGGCAGCCCCGGCCAAATCGCGCACGCTTCCGCCAAAGGCGGAGCCAGGAACTACTTCACCGCCGAGTCGCGAAGCAGAGACCGTCTCGCTCATTGACAGGAAAAAAACGCGCAAGAAGACAGAAGACGGTGAGGTAAAAACCAAGCGCAATGTATTACCCCCGATCTCGCGCATCCGAGCGTCGCTGGAGGCCCCCGCGGTTCCTAAACCCGCCGTGCCGGCAAAGCCCGCGCCTTCGCGAGCACCTCCGACTCAAGTTCCGGGCGCCACTATCGCTGACGCGACCGCGAAAGCGCTCGAGGCCGCGTTGCCTTCTGCTGAGGCGGAAGCCGCGCCGCAAAAGATCATCCTTATCAAGCCTCCAATTATTGTTAAGCAGTTAGCAACTGAGCTTGGCTTAAAACCGCATCAAATCATCGCAGAGTTGATGACGCACAACATCTTCGCCAACATCAACCAGACAATTGAGCCCGATATTGCGGCGAAGATTGCGGAGAATCATGGGTTCGTTTTGGAAAAGGAGCGCCGCGAAAAGGGTGCCGGCGTTCACAAGGTTGAACAGCCGGTCGTCGCCCCGCCTCCGCCGGTTATTGAAAAGGAAGAGGAACTCGAGCCACGCGGTCCCATTATCACGTTCATGGGACATGTCGATCATGGGAAGACCACGCTCCTGGACGTGATTCGCAAGACGCGCGTCGCAGCTGGTGAAGCGGGCGGGATCACGCAACACATCGGCGCTTACAGCGTCAGTCACAATGGCGCGATACTTACTTTCATCGACACCCCGGGCCACGCCGCCTTCACCGCCATGCGAGCGCGCGGCGCCAATGTGACCGATATCGTCGTATTGGTCGTCGCAGCAGATGATGGCATCATGCCGCAAACGATCGAAGCAATTAATCACGCCAAGGCCGCTCCGCACGTGAAAATCATGGTCGCCGTCAACAAAATGGACCTTCCGGGCGCGAATTTAGATCGGGTCAAAAAACAACTTCAGGAGCAGGGTCTGGCACCGGAAGACTGGGGCGGCGAAACGATTATTTGTCCGGTCTCGGCAACAAAAGGCACTGGAATTGATCACTTGCTTGAGATGATGACGCTGCAGGCGGAGGTCATGGAACTCAAGGCCTCGCCCAATGCCAAACCGCGCGGCACTGTCATCGAAGCGCAAGTGGAAGCGGGACGCGGCCCCACGGCGACTGTGATCGTGCAGATGGGCACATTAAAAATCGGCGATCCGTTCATCTGCGGGGATTACAACGGCAAAGTAAAATCGCTTCTCGACGATCGCGGCCAGCCGGTCAAGGAAGCCGGGCCTTCGACGCCAGTGAAAGTGCTCGGCTTTACCGGCCTGCCTAATGCGGGTGACGAATTCCTCGTCATGGAATCAGAGCGCGCGGCGAAACAATTGAGCGATGAACGGCTCGAGTCAAAGCGGGCGAGCAAGTTGTTCGTTCCGCAACGCGCGACACTGGAAAGTCTGCTTGAAACTGCCGAAGGAAAAAAAGTTCTGCGGATCGTTTTGAAGTGCGACACGCAAGGCTCGCTTGAAGCGCTGGTCGGCGCATTGAGTCAGATCGAAAGCAAGAAAGTCGATCTGGAAATTATTCACTCCGCGGTGGGACCGATTTCGGAATCGGATATTTTGCTGGCGAGCGCATCGGACGCGGTAGTAGTCGGTTTCAACGTAAAGGTCGAGACCATGGCGGTGCCGGCTGCGAGACGCGAAGGCGTGCAGATCAAGCTTTACAGCATCATTTACGAATTGCTCGATCAGATCAAAGACGCCATGGCCGAGCTGCTTGAACCGGAGCTTCGCGAAACAGTCATCGGGCACGCGGAGGTGAAACAGATTTTCGAACTAAGCAAAGGCATTGTTGCTGGTTGTTTGGTCACCGATGGCCGTATCGCCCGCGCTGCGCGTGCCCGCGTCTTGCGAAAGCGCCAGCCAGTTTACGACGGCGGGATTTCGACGCTGCGCCGTTTCCAGGACGACGTGAAGGAAGTGCGCTCCGGCTTGGAATGCGGGATCAAGCTTGGCGACTTCAGCGAGTATCAAGTGGGCGACGTGATCGAGTGCTATCAACTCGAACAGATTGCGCAGAAATTGTAGGGCGTCTGTATTAGACGCCGGCGTTTCACAGAAACGCCCTACAACGACCATGAAACATCGGCAACTCCGCTTAAACGAACTCGTAAAACGTGAGCTGAGCGCAATCATTGCACGCCAGATAAACTTCGAAGGTGTGCTGGTCAGTATCAATGCTGTCGATGTTTCGCCCGACCTGAAGAATGCGCATGTCTTCGTAAGCATTCTTGGCGCGGCGACGGGGGCGAGCGTGATCGATAAGCTGGAAGCGCATCGTCCCGCCCTGCAAGCCGAACTGTCCCGCCACGTTGTTTTGAAATATACGCCTCATCTAATTTTTCATATCGACGATTCCATCGAGCGCGGCACGCGCGTCCTTGAGATTTTGCAGGATCTCGAAAAACCCCGCGGCGCGGACGAGTGAATGCTGTAGCCACGGCCCTGCGGGCCGTCTATCGTAGCGAGTCGTTCCACTTTTTCCGGACCGCCCACAGGGCGACGGCTGCACGATGACCGCTTCAACATTTGACGAAATTGGCCAGGTCCTTCGCGAGCATCAGCGCTTCGCGATCTTGAGTCACGTTCGCCCCGATGGCGATGCGCTCGGCAGCCAGCTCGCCCTCGCCTTGTCGCTTCAACAACTCGGCAAGGACGTTCGTGTCTGGAATGAAGACGGCATGCTTGAGAAATATTCCTTTCTGCCGCGCACGGAAATGTTGACCAAGCCACCGGCCGTCGCGGAGGACGTCGATGTTGCTATTGCACTCGACACGGCAATCCAAAATCGGCTGGGAACCGCGCTCGCCTCGATTCGTTCCGCAAAAATTTGGATCAACATCGACCATCATCGCAGTAATCCCGGCTATGGCGACCTAGTGATTGTCGATCCAAGCGCGCCAGCAACAGGAGAAATCATTTTCAGACTGATCAAAAGCCAGGGCCTGCCTCTCAATCACGACATCGCGGAAAACCTTTATGCAGCGATTTCCACCGACACCGGCTCGTTTCAATATCCGAAAACCAGCGCGCACACGTTCGAGATCGCAGCGGAACTTGTGCGCGTTGGCGATCTCGACGTTGGGCAAATAAGCCAGCAATTGTACGAAAGCTATCCGCGACGCCGGCTCGAATTGTTGCGCGAACTGCTGCGAACCATGCGTTTTAGCGAATGCGGCCGAGTGGCGAGTTTTAGCCTCACCTTAAAAACCGCCGCAGATCTGACTGTTCTTCCCGAAGACAACGAAGGATTAATCGATCATCTCCGTGCAATTCGCGGCGTCATCGTGGCGGTTTTCTTTGAAGAACTGGCTGACGGCAAGGTGCGCGTCAGCATGCGTTCGAAAGATGAAGCAGCCGATGTCTGCGCGATTTGCCAGAAATTCGGCGGTGGTGGACACACACTGGCCGCTGGCGCGCGTGTTCGCGGAAGCCTCGCCGAGGTCGAAGGAAAGGTTCTGAAGGAGATTCGTGAAGTCCTTAACGGCAAATCCTGACGGCGTGCTGCTGGTCGATAAAGCGGAAGGGATGACTTCGCACGACGTCGTTGCGCTGACGCGGCGAAAACTTGGCACGCAAAAAATCGGGCATTGCGGCACGCTCGATCCGATCGCTACCGGTTTGTTGCTGCTTACCATTGGGCGCGGCACAAAGGTCCAAGATTTGCTCATGAGCGAAGACAAGGAATACGCGGGAACGTTTGTGCTCGGCGTGACAACTGACACACAAGACCGAGAAGGTGAAGTCATTCAGCAGCGGTCGATCCCCTCTCTACAAGAAAATCAAATTCGCGCTGCGTTTGAAAAGTTCCGCGGCGATTTTTATCAACTGCCGCCGATGGTCTCTGCGAAAAAACACGGCGGCGTGCCGCTGTACAAGCTCGCCCGCCAGGGAAAGGTGGTCGAGCGCGAGCCGCGCCTGGTGCACGTTTATCGCTACACAATTGACCAGATCGACCTGCCGGAAATCGACTTCAGCGTCCTTTGCAGTAAGGGGTTCTACGTTCGCACCTACGTGCACGATATCGGCGAAGCGCTCGGCTGCGGTGCGCATTTGAAGTCGCTGCGCCGGACAAAATCCGGCCGGTTCGATGTGGCAAACGCGGTCACGGTCGATCAAATCAAAAACGCAACGCGCGAAGAAATTCTCAAGCGAATGCTGAGTCTGCCGGAAGTTTCCAGGATGCGGGGAGCGTGAAAAGGAATGACGAAGCTCGAATGATGAATGACGAACTAATGACAAAGCGCAAAATCCCACGACCAGCCGAGGATTCGTTTTGGTCAAATGATGAGAGGCCGGTCATTCGCGAAGAATCGGATCCGAAGTCGGTTTACGATTTGGAAGAACGCACAGCACGTTTTGGCGAAGCAGTTGTCGATTTTGCAAGGAAGATTCCGCAAGCTCCGACTACAGAGCGTATCATTAGCCAGTTGGTCGGCGCTGGAACAAGCGTCGGCGCGAACTACGTCGAAGCCGACGATTCAATCTCGAAAAAGGAATTCTTAAAGTGCATCGGCACTTGCAAAAAAGAGGCGCGTGAAACGAAGCATTTTCTGCGGATGGCGGTTCGCGGCGCACCACAGCTCAAACCCGAAGCAAGGAAGTTATGGATGGAAGCCAGGGAGCTGCATTTAATCTTTTCCAAGATTTGGAGGAGCGGCAAGAATGGATGACGCAGCACGAATTCTTCGTCATTCGTCATTCGAGCTTCCTTCGTCATTCGTCATTCGTCATTCGTCATTTGCCTGATGGAAACGCTTCGATCCATCCCCGACCTATCGAAATTACGCTGCCCAATATTCCTCGCGATTGGGGTATTCGACGGCGTGCACCTCGGCCATCAGGCGGTCATCTCGACTTCTTCCGAACACGCCAAGGTGGCGAATGGAACAACTGTCGTGGTGACATTCGACCCGCACCCGGAAAAAATATTGCGACCGCAAGCGGCGCCACATTTACTCACCGCCACCCAACACAAGATCGCTTTGATTCAGGGTCTTGGCGTGGCGCATCTTCTTATCATTCCGTTTGATAAACAATTTGCTGCCACCGAGCCCGAAGACTTCGTCCAGCAATTAGTGAAGCATTCGAAACCGCTGCGCGAAATCTGCGTGGGTCACGAATGGTCGTTTGGAAAAAATCGACGTGGCAATCTCGAACTGCTCAAGAAACTGGGCGCGCAGTTCGACTTCAACGTCGTCGGAATTCCGCAGGTGGAAGTGAATGGCGAGCTAGTGAGCAGCACGACGATCCGTCAAGCTATTGAAGCGGGCGATCTGCGAAAGGCGGCAGAGATGCTGGGCCGCGAATACACGATCCTGGGGACAGTCGTGCGCGGCGACGATCTCGGAAAAAAGATTGGCTTTCCAACGGCAAATCTGAGCGCTCACAACGAACAGTTCCCACCAAACGGCGTCTACTTCACCGAAGCGAAGCTGGATGGAGTTGCTTATCCGGGTGTCGTGAACCTTGGTTATCGGCCAACGGTGAGCAGCAGCAAAACCGAGCGCGTTCTGGAGATTCACTTGCTCGATTTTGAGCGCGACATCTACGGCAAGGACCTTGAAGTGCGCTTCATCCGCTATCTGAGGCCAGAGAAGAAATTCGAAAATGTCGATGCGCTCGTGCACCAGATCGAACGCGATGTGCAGCAGGCGCGCGAGCTGTCGGCGGCGTAAACAAGGCGCCGGTTCAAAACTCCAGCCGCGTAAGATCGCGTACCTCTGGCGTCTTGCGGATGGCAAAGATGACAGCGAATGCGCCAACCACGAGGCCGCAACCGAACGCAAAGACGAGTAACAACCAAATCGGGAAGTTGGACAACTGGATCACGCCTTCCCGGACGAATCCGCCCGAAAGCAAGTAAGCGATCCCACTTCCGAGGATCGCCAGGCCAAGCAGAATCATTGCGCGCAGCCAATGCGGTTCGCGCTGCACTGCGGGCAAGTTGGCCATGACGCGCGCGGTGAAGCCGTCGTCGTCGATATACGGCGCTGCTTCGCGTAATTGCCGGTCCAATGTTTCGTCGTCGATCATTGCGTTCATTGTATCAATTCGGTCCCCACGCGGCCAGCGTGCGTTTTAGTTTTTCACGGCCTCTGAGAACGTTCGTCTTTACCGTGCCGAGCGGAATGTCAAGGACGCGCGCAGCTTCGTCATGTGACAATCCGTTTTGGCAGCAAAGCACAATGGCGGTGCGCTCGTGCAAGGGAAGGAGGTTCAATGCATGCATAAGATCATGTCTCAAACCGGGATCGACAGTCTGCGGATCGTGCTCCGCTTGCAACAGTTCCTCATCCACGCCGACAAGCTCTTTGCGGCGGCGCGCATCCTCGCGAAAACAGTTGTAAGCGATTCGGTAAAGCCATGTAGAAAATCGCGCCTCACCGCGAAAGCTACGGATGTTCTTGTAAGCGCGAATAAAAGTTTCCTGCGCGAGATCATCGGCCAGGGAAACGTCTGTGCGTGTGAGTTGTCGAAGCAGACCGCGCACGCTCGATTGGTGCCGCCGCACCAGTTCGCCGAACGCGTGCTGATCGTCATCGGCAAGAACTCGCGCGATAAAGTCCGCATCAGTGAGCTCCACGGTCTCAATACTATGGTCCTGGCGGAGGAGGAGGAACGTTCTTTTTGCCTTCCAATTTCCATACCATGAGATAGCCAAGCCCGATCAGAAACGGAATAAGCCCGATCGACCATGCGCCGCCTTCCCAATCGTTCACGGCGCCTAAGAAGATCATCGCCCCGAGTCCGATCATGGTCCAAATAACGCCGCGTCGCACATCTGACCGCTGCCGCACCGCTCGCGTGTGCGGTGCAAGCAATTCTACAGGAATCGGCTGCCCTTTCTCCGCGAGCATGCGAATCGTTTGATGCCGCCTGCGTTGCGCTGACAAAGCGATAATCCCCGCCACAATCGCGATCAGCACCGGCGCGCCAAATATCGATAGAAAGACAATCGCTACGATGGGGATCGCCACGAATTCGCGCATTTTTCGAAGATCGGCATCTTCGTCTTCGCCGCCCCCGTCGATGATGATTCCGTGTTTGCCGCGAAGCTTTTTCTCCAGCTTCTGATGAATCCTGTCGGCGAGATCCGATGGAGAGACACTGGTGGCTGCGGTTGTCGTTGGTGTTGCTGCTGGCGGGCTCGCGATCGGCGACGCCGTCGGGGCCTGCGCAAACAAGCCTGCTGCCAGCGCCATGGAGCAAATGCAGAGGAGGATTAGTTTTTTCATAGAGGTGCTTTGATCATAGGATGCGCTCAACGCCCAATTTGGATTCAACAATTTCAAGCCTGTGGAAGCAATTAAAAGGTTGCGCCGCACGGGGCGCTGGACATTATTGTTCCCCTCTCAAAACCTGCGGGTGTAGCTCAGTGGTAGAGCACCTCCTTGCCAAGCCTACCCGGACAAATACGCTCATTTTTTCTCATGTGCTCTTGACTGCTCTGCCATAGGTGGATCGACGATTGGAGCGTTGTCTCACGTTAGCTGAAAGACGCTCAAAAAACTTCGCCAGTGTAAAAAATAGTGTACAAAGCACCGAATGGACGCTTTACGAAGTCCGGCCCCGAATCCCGGTGCGCCGTCGATCTGATCCGCGCGGCCTCGCCCCGCCTCACAGGATCGCGCCAGCCGCGCTGATAGTCGCCGGGCTGTGACCGGTGAAAGCTTATTTTCCCTCCCGAATTGCTTTCGCGAGCGCGTCCGTAGCCGCCTTCATATCCTCTTTGTCTCCCTTCTCGGCTGCCGAGCATAAGGCCGTCGCCGCCTTAATTCGCTCCGGCTTTCCGCTGCGCATGGCGTCATAAAGCTCATCAGCCGGTGTTGTCCATAGGCTGAGCACAGCCTTGGTTAATCCGAACGCGACAGCAGCAAGTATCACTGAGATTAGCGCGTTGTGGGTAGAATAAAGGGCAAGCAGATCAACGATGATGGCCACCGCCCAACGCAAAATAAATTTAACTTTTCTGGTAGTTGTGATCATAAAAGTCTCCCACTACCTCACGTTCTACAAAAGCTCCTCGATAATCCCAGACGAATCGCTGAGTCGCCGGATATTTAGCCCGGCCCGCTGCTCAGGATCACGCTAGAATCGTTTTTTGATTGCCGGACGGTAAAATGATCTGGCCATGATTCCATCGACGATTCCTGCACACCGTTTTCGCATGTAAGCCCCACCGTATGAATTTTCTTTTCCAAGTCGTTATTCCTGCGATTTCCGGCTTGGTGTCAGGCGCAATCGCTTCACTTGTCGCGCCGTGGGTAAACTGGCGAATTGAACAGAAACGCGAAAAGTTGGCATACAAGAAAGAAATGATTCGTCGCTGGCGGGAGTTCTTAGATGATCGGGACTTTGACGGAACACAGTTTTCAGGCTCGGCAGTTTACTCAGAGATTCGGCCTCACCTTAGCAGCGAAACGCTCCAATCCATTGAGTCCAATAGAATCACTATACGACTTGGCCGTGGCGGAGATGTGATCCGTTCACTAGTCTTGGATGACATTGTGCGACTTGAGAAAGAATGGGATTTAATCTGACTAGCTCACAACACGTTTACGAAGTCCGCCCGCGCAAAGACAATCGCGGCGTCGATCTGATTTCCGGTGCGCTGCCATTCGGTCGCCTATGGTACGATGGGCCGAATGCCGTCGCGAATGCAATCGGATACGCGCAGCATCGCAGCCGCTCACATGACGCAGTGATCCGCGTTTACGACGCGGCTGGCAACGTGATTGAGACACACGAGCAGAAGGGCGATTTCAAAGAGTGGTGAAGTCTGTCCGTACCAAGGCCCTTTAGGCTTGTAGGACTCCCATCTTTTCCGTAGTTCTCAAAGTATGAGCAAGGGAGGCATCATTGCCACTGTCATAGCAATTCCCGCGTCGATTGTCGCTCTGATCCAGATATCGAACTGGATCGCACCGAATACGGCAAAGCTCAATGCTTTCGTGAAAAGAGACAAAGTCGAAATTCCCTCTACGTATCGTGAATATCTACGTGCGGTCGATTTACCTAACGGTCGCAAAGAACTTATCACTATTCATGACGCCGCCGCCGCCGTTCTGAAAGTACAAGGAAGTTCTCAAAGTACCTTAGCGGCGCTAGGCGCCTTCGCAAACTCCATCCCGATCTTCACGTTTACCGACCCGCAGGTAATAACTGTCAAGATCGTGAACATTGGCGGGAAAATAGCTAATAACATTAAGGTGTTTCTGCCCAATGATGGATTTCTCGAAGTCACGAAGGACGGCGCTCCTATAATCAGTGAACAGGAAAAAAAGGGCTGGATCGATCTACTAACACTGGAACCTTCCAGTCAATTTATCGTTAACTTTTGGACGGCTAGCGTGGGCGATGTAAGCGATGTTCGTGTAGTTTCGGACGAAGGCACGGTGCAGCTTCGACCATGGTATGTCTCCCGTGAGGAAAACCACTGGATTGTCGGATTCGGTCTAGACGACATCCTGTTTTTTCTGTTTCCAGCGTTAGTCGTGTTCGGCGGGATTTTATTATTTATATTAGCTATGTTGCAGCGACGTTTACAAAGAATTGAGGCGCATGAAGGGCTTTCCAGTGTGAAACCGCCAAAGTAGCAAATCTCGCCTTTTGATTATATTTTAGCTGTCCGCGCGGATCGCCGATTCCAATTCCAAAAACGCAGTCAGCTTTTCCTCCGAACGCACAACGAAACGCTTTCCATCGTCGCGATGTGCGTCTGCAATCCAGATCGTTTGCCAGTGTGAATCCACGGCTGAGACGCAGCCCCAACTCCAACCGGCTTTGCTGAGATTGTCACCGATAATTTCCCAGTACTTCACTGTTTCAACCTTACTCGTCCTTCTCTAAAACTCTGGCGATTCTCTAGGTCTCTTGTTGATCAGTTCTCGCATTTGGCATGGGTGACAGCGTTTTGAGTAAGTCGCGGCCCACCGGCATGAGCTTCCAAGCTCGCTGTCGATAAGTGTCATACCACTCACCGCCTGTTCCTGAGTAAGAGAAGGCACCATGATCTGGCACGGGAAAAATAATCCCTCTTGCTTCAAGTTTGGCGGTCGAAATCATGAAGGGCGCCAACACTCTTTCGTATCTGGTGTTGAATGGACTTTGGACACCGACCGGCGCGAACTCGCCCCAAGCCGTTTGGGTAAGTATGTCGCCGCGACTCCTTCCGCTCGCCTCAAACTGTCGAAGTACGTTGAGATCGTGTTCAGTAAGAGAATCCAGTGTTTCGAGAAGAAAACTGCGCTCATCCGGCGCGATTGTTTCGGATTGGAGTATTAAATTTACGAAGAATATGGGATATACTTGTCGCTTTCTATCGTCGCTTTCTCGGCGCACCGCATCGACAGTATCTTCTAACAGCCGCGGAAAATCTTCCATCCGTTTAATAAGCTCTTTGATAGTTGATGCGTCGGATTCAAGCGCCTGCAAACGTGCCCTGAACTGTGCAAAGAATTCCTCAATGCGCGCGTTGCGTTGATAGCCTTCGAATTCCGACCACGCTTGAGCGACTGCGCCTCCGACAATCGGGACAAACTCAACGAGCGTCCGCACACTGCCGGCAATTATTGCCTTTGTTTGTTCGTCCGCCATTGATGAATTCTGTCTCTTTTGCTCTTCACACGGCAACGACAAAATGATATGGACGGTCGCAATTAAGCGCGAGGAGGCAAAAATTGAAAACTCGAACCATAATTCTCTCATTGTTTCTTACCACGGCGTTGTACGCCGCTCCGTGCGGATTACACGGTACCGCGAAACCTGGGACGCGGGAATATGTACTCAATCCTTTTAAGAATCGCTCCCAAGCGCCGCCCGCAGTCAATCCGAGCATCACACTAGAAGCACTCGCGAAGGGCGAGCGATTTGAGAACACCGAAGCCGCGTCAATTACTGGCTACGTTGCGCTCGTCAAATCGGGCGGCCCGGAAACCTGCAATTGCCGCGCAACAGACGCAGCGCACACAGATACGCATATCGCGCTAGTAACCGATCCCGCATATGCCAATGATAAAACTAAGCACATTGTCGTTGAAGTAACGCCGCGAAGCCGACGGCTTTATCATTTGCCGTCCACAGCAACGCTCAAGACGCAAATACAACACAAGCGCGTCATGGTCACCGGATGGCTGCTCTACGATTTGATGCATGAGCGTAATGCGGCGACCACGAATCCCAATGGCAACCAAATCTGGCGCTTGACTTGTGAAGAGATTCACCCTGTCACCGGGATTAAGGTTGTTCATTAGCCCATAGACAAAACAATGAAGCATTCAAAGCACGGCGGCTGCGATTGTCCTTCAAACATGCAGGAGTAATCGAGACTTCCGCTCTATGGCGAGTTCAGAATACAAACAAGCGCGGTGGCAAGAAGTCTTGGATGGTCAGAGGATGTGGGAACAGCCAAAGCTGTGTCCGCGAGATGATGACAAATTTCGGACGGAATATGTCGATCCATTGAAGGAGCTTGAAGCCGAAGGTCGCTTCAAGATTGCGCTGATTACTCATAGCCGCCATGGTCGCGCCCATATTCCCATTGCTGTTAAGATAGTGAGCGCAATCAACTACGACCCTGCTGCCTGATTTACTGATTCAATCGTCAGACAGAGGCAATCCGCGCGTGAGACTTCCAACGTCGCGTCCGAGTGCCGCCGCGATTGCACACAGTTTCTTGAACGATAAATTGCGTTCTCCGCGCTCAACGCCGCCCATATAACTGCGGTCGACGTTCGCGCGGTACGCGAAATCCTCTTGCGACCAGCCGCGCTTTTTGCGTGCGCGCTGGAATCCGGCTGCCCAAAATTTCCGCCGACCGATCTTTTTTCACCCGCTCGGCAGCGAGTGTTTTCGACTGGCGGCTATTCGTCCACGGACTATAATCCTCAAGTGGCGCTATTAAGCCCGTGACATGGACGTCTCTGACAAGGCTTTTCTCCTGTCGCTGGCCCTCGGCTTGGTCGGCTTGGTCGTGCTTGTCTGTCTTCTGGCCTACCTTTGGTACGCTGCGCCTGACCCCGATAGATCAGCGCACCTCAACTCACCTGCTATATGGGCACCGGCTGCAACACCAGCGCAATTAGTGACAATTACGCAATCCGTTTTGATCGGTACCGAACAGCTTCCTCCTGGAACGCGCGTTGAATTAGTTTCGACAGACGGTTCGATTGTTCATGTCCGCTACAGCGGCGTGGAATACGGCATCCCGATTTCCGCGACCGATCTTAAAGCGCCATAGTGGAATGACAGCCATGCCAGTACTTGTAGAGAAGCGTGCGCCAAAGCGCGTGAGTGAAAGCGCGCGGCCTTGGAACTAGAACCGCGCGAAAAGCTCCCGCGCCCGGCGCACGCATTCGGCATCGAATTTACGATTTCTCGAATGTCTTTTGGAACTCCGCCTCATTGCCTTCCCAATAATGCGCCTCATTCTTTAATTGGTACACCGCCTCAGTCTCACCGTCCCCACTCAGCCTGCTTCCGATGGTCAGGGTATAAATTTCGCGGTCGTTTTTGTTGATGTAGCGACGTTTGCGCTGGTCGTTCATGGGTTCGTCTAATAGCTGCGAAGCGTAATTTGCGAAAACGGTTGGCAAGTCAGTTGTGGCTGTAACCTTTTCGAGCATGGCCTCCAAATGCACGACGCGGGAACGGGCATTTCTCACGACCGGCGAATCGCTTGCCTCAAAATTCCCTAACAAGTCTAACCGGCGCTGCTCGGATTCAGTAGTCGCAGAAAGCTCGGCCCGCGCCTGTTCTAAGCGTAGTTTGCACACGGTACCCAACACTTCGCACGCCTCTGGATGCTGTTGAAAGAAAACATCGCGGCGTACATGCAGACTTTGCTCTCGACTAAACGCGGCGATTTGTTTCTCGAGTTTGTCGCCGTAACTCGGTGACGCTTCCAGTTTATCCAAAGCATCCCGCACAGCCTCTGTATCATCGCCTCGCAGCGCGACATACAGCGCCGTCCCAGCTTCGTTGCACCGCTTTACCCGTTCATGCAGTAAGGCCAGCGCGTCGAGCTGGAATTTTTCTTTCGCCGCCAGTTCATCAACTAACGCTCGCAGCTTCGTCAGCGCACCGGCCAGTTTCGCCGTGTTGTCACGTTTCCCGCGCACAATGCGCTTCGCGCTTTCAACTAATGTTGCCACGGCCATTTTACGTGCCCGCTCGCCTAAATTCGTTGTAAAGGTGTGGCTTCAACCGTGCGATGGTTTGTATCGCCGCGCCAGCGGACAGTCCGGCCTGTCTCACAAGGCGCTGCTTGGCGTCGTTAAAGCTGAAGCATCCTTCTAGGATTCGGTGTAGCTCCAACGTGTTTTGTTCCTGCCGATACTTCAAGTTTTGCATCTTTCTCTTTCCTCGTTATTTCGATCTTGGTTACAAGTTAAGGCGATTCATGATGGCTGAAGTGTATAACCCAAAAGCAAATGCGCCCGCGTAAAAAGCAAACGCACCCCGAGACCCAGTAGTTTCCCTGCGACGAAACAAAAGATTCCTTACCATTCGTGACCAATCTTTTGTCGGATATGTGTTTCGGCTCTTGCTTTGATCCGCTCGGCTTGCGCAATCAGCCTTACGCTATGATCTGCGCTGCGCTGCCGCTCACACTGTAACTGTGCCACTAACCCGATTGGACACTCCACAACGCGATTGCCGATCCGCGACCTGATGAACTGTGGCGTGTTCATTTCGCTTTACATTTGTTAGTCTTTAATGATCGAGGCCACGATAACGCTTGTCAATAGCAAGTTGTCTTGTGCAGTTATGTGTTAAACACGCTACAAAACGAAGCTAAGTTTGGTATCGTTGGCGATACCAGCGCCAGCGAACTCATGCGCCAGACGAAAGTCAGCTTACCCTTTACTTTAACTACTACCCTTTAGCTTATGACACACCCGCAGGGTTGACTGCCTCGCATGTAGTGTAGCCCCGCGCCAGCCGACACTTCGCCCATTTTCACAGGCGAAGTTTGGAGTAGCTCCAATCGGCGCTCCCTGCTGTCCGTTCACAATGACGCCTCGCTTACTCCCTTCGGCGTGGATTGAACACGCACAGTTTTCGGTCGCGGTATGCGGCCTATCGCTCGCTGGCATGGCTACATCAGGCGAGTGCGGGAATGTTTGACAAGCTTCCGCGCGGTTTGTCTAGCTCGTGTGAACTCCGGATTTTCGGTAAGGTCAGTCTCAGCACTGTCAATGACAGTGCATCATGTTCCCTTACCCATAGTTCACAGGACGCTACGCGGTGAAGGCGACACAATAGCCAAATCCGGGCGGCTAAAATGTTTCGCGTAGCGTCCAGTAAACTATTGCTCGACTTCACAGCATAACAAATCACCCATTCGCTACAGGTTGTCAAGGTCTTACTTGCGCGGTGTATTTAGTCTTAAGCGTTCAGCCGACTCGATCAGCTCCTTACCATGTGTTGCAAGGTAGTCGGGAAATTCCAGCCACGCTGCCCTGACCTTGTTATCAAGCCTCGTGATGATCTCCGACAGTTCACGGTTTGTTTCTTTTTCAGTTTCCTGTTCCTGCTCACTAATGCGCTGCAATTCCTTCTCGATTTGTTTTCGCGACTTATGCCTTCGTTGTGGCGATGTCCGCTCATCAACCGGCGCTGGCCCACCATCTGAGTCTATCGCTGGCGCTGCGTCCGCATCTGGTATCGGCGCTACGAGTTCAATGCTCTCATCGCCTGATTTTTGCCGGGTAGCATCGCGCTTACTCGATCCAGTTTTAGGCGCTGTCAGGAATAAGTACGCATCCGTCAAATACGACATTGCTGTCGTTTTGCCTAACCCCGTCTCGGTTCTTTTCAGGAACTCTGGCAAGTCATCCCGGCGCTTGTAACACTTCATGTACCGTTGCGCCGTGCGAGCGTCAAAGGGCACGTTCGCCTTTAGCCAGTTTAGCCACTTGCCGCGCCAACCGGGACTTTTCTTAACCCGATAAAGTAACTCCCCAATCCTGATGACCGAGGGTAGCGTTTTTCGCCAAGATGCAAATTCTATGACACGGACTTCTCCATATAGCCGCTTAATTTCTGCTATAGTGTCCGCCAGTTTACCTGTGAGCTTTACGGCTCGCGCACTCGCTAGCTTGCGCCCCCGCCGTTTAACGACCGCACCGGATGCCTCGCGCGCTGCGCCAGACCGCGTAGGACTGCGCTTGACGCGCTGGCCGGGTTGTGGGCCGCTCATACCTCGCCGTCCATGACCCTCGCGACTTTTCGGCAAAGTCTTTTTAGGGCAGGCGTGCCTATCTTTGTATCCACTTCCACAATGAAAAAGGCCAATCTCCACGCCACCTTGTAGTCATATTCTGCGATGTTGCCCGCCAGCGCCGCATATACTGGCTCTAAGCGCCGTGGTAGAAACCGATCCGAGCGGCAAACATGGCTACTCAACGCTGTCCCTCAGCTAAGAACCGATCCAACTCGCTTACTGGGATCAGTAAGTGTCGGAGCGTCCGGTTGGGTTTGATGAATCCGCGATCAATCAATCGACGGACACTGATAACTGAAACACCGCCAAGGTACCTAGCAGCATCCTTGATTTTAAGTGCTCCGCGAGCTTCCCTATTTACGCCTGTGGTTTCTTTCATGCCACAGACGTAATCTTATCGCTACCTATTTAACAACGAACGGAGTTGTCGGAGTCGTTCCGCGTTTGTGGAATTTGGCTTTCCCTTGGGATGGCCTGTCGGTACAGGCGTGTAAGGCAAGTCAAGATCATCTAACAGCTTCCGGATGGCTCGCTCGTTGTTTATGTCCTTACCATCATCCCCGGATTTGTCGATGAGTTCCCCGATCTTTGGCGGTCGCCCTTCGCGCTCGTAAACTAGCAGATAAGTACGAAGTCGATCATACCGCTTGCGATTAAACACTTCGCCGTCTTTACGAACATGGTCGCGCGCATCCGCTATTCGTCGCAAGGTCTTTGTGTCGCCCGTCTCGACTAACCGCAATAGCTCGCCTCCAAGAAAGTTTATTTCATCTTCGTACAAAGCGGGATACTTCTTGGCTATCGAGAGTTGGCTGACTCGCCTGGCGATCATTTGCGGGTAGGTCCCGCCATATTTGCCATCGAGAGCGCGGAGTAACTCAGCGACAAGGCGACGTTCGACGTTGTTCAAGCTGCGCCTTCTTTCATCGCAATGACATTGCTCGGCTGCTCAGTCGTCATCAGCGCGGCCATACGTTGTGAATGGACGGGGCGCACATGGCTATACGTTCCCAAAATCAATTTGCCGCCGTCGCGATGGCCTTGCCATTCGGCGATCACCTTCACATCAACGCCTAGCTCGATTGCGCGAGTGATAAACAAGCGCCGAAATGATCGCAGACTATAATGCGGGAGATTCAATCTCCGGCAGGCGTTACGAACTGCGGTTTCGGCTCCCTTGATTCTAAAGAGACGGTCGCCGGGATTCTTTAAGTTACGCGTGCGCCGATGGAGTAAATCGCGCGCCTGTGGAAAAATGGGAATCTCAAACCCGGTTGCGGTCTTGTGCCGAAATGTTGTGATCGTGTTCTTACCCCAATTTACATCAGCTTTTGTCAGTGCGTACGTTTCGGCTTGGCCTAGACCGACTAGCCCCAGGCACTCAACGAAGTCCGCGCTTTCCTCGGCATCATGTCCGTTGAATTTTTGTGACCGAATACTTTCGAGGATTGCGTTGAATTCGTCGAAGGCTGGAGTCCTGCGGATCGGCTTAGAAATGTTGACGCGCTTAATCTTCGATGCCGGTGAACCCACGATGATGCCGTCATCGACTGCCGATTGGAGAATTTGTTTTAGCAAATCGAGATGATGATTACGCGACACCGGCCCAAACTTGTAGAGGGCGAGCCAAAGTTTAATATCCGTAGGGTTGATCTTGGCGACTTGTGTATGAGAGCCTGTCGGCCAATCAGATTTGATTCGGCGAACAATCAAGGTCTTGCGCTCAATCGTTTTTGGTTTCTGATGCTGAACCGTGGCGAGACACCGATCACAGAGTTCCGCCAACGTGACTTTGCCCTTTGAGCGATCAATCTGCCGCTGTTTCTCTTTGAACTGGCGCAGCTCACGGTTAGCGATCTGCCGATCCGTCGTCTCAAGCGAGCGTTTGATTTCCTTGCCATCGACTCGGATACGGCCATAATAGACGCCGTTGGATGAATACCGATAAAGACATTCGCCGACTTTCTGAAATACGCCGATCTTACTCTGTGGTGTTCTCATGCGATCAAGCCTACAGTGTAAAAAATCAGTGTGCAAAGGATATTTTCGGCCATCAGTTTCGGCTCGGTTTTCATAGGTAATCTGCGGGTGTAGCTCAGTGGTAGAGCACCTCCTTGCCAAGGAGGACGTCGCGAGTTCGAGCCTCGTCACCCGCTCATTTTTGTAGCTGCTTCGCTGTGCGAAGCGCTTCGCACACTGTGAAACACACGCGCGTCGTGTCACCCAGAATGAGACGACGGCAGCCTGGCAGCGCTGCAAAATCCATTGTTCGAAACGCGAGTACGGCAGTAGAATTTTGCGGCATGAAAACCAAGTTGCTCTTCTCCTATACGCTTGTTGCAGCGCTCCTCGTCCATACAGCACCTGTGCGGGCGGCGAACGAACCGAAAGATAAAACACCGTGGAAGATTACCGGCCAGCTCGAGGAAGCGTGCTCGTGTGACGCCGCGTGTCCATGCTGGTTTAATTCCAAACCGACAAAAATGACCTGCGGCGGCGGACAAGTGCTCTTCATCGAAAAGGGAAACTACGGCAACACAAAACTCGATGGGCTCGTTATCGCCACAATGGCCCAGAGTCCGGAAGGCCAGACGATGATGGAATCGTTCGGGAATTGGAACTTTGCATACAACTACATCGATGAGAAGGCGAGTCCCGAACAGCGCAAGGCTTTGGAAGCGATCGCTGGGAAAGTATTGACTCCGGGCGCTTCAAAGAAAACTGAGACGCGTTACGTGCCCATCACCCGAAAGATCGAGGACAAAGAGCATCAAATTACGATCGGACAATACGGCACGTTCCACGGTCACTTGATCGAGGGTGGCCTGGGCGGTTCGCCGAAAATTGTGAACCCGCCTGGCGCTGATCCGCTCCACCACCAATACGAACAGGGACGCACGACAAAGATGACTTACAACGATGCGGATCAGAATTGGTCGTGGAGCAACTCAAATTACATGCTCGGCACATTTAGCATCGACAATATTCAATACGAAAAATTCGCCGCGGGTCTGGCTCAGAAGATGGCGGGAGCAAAAGCGGCCGAGAGAAAACAAGAGTAATTTGGCAAAAAAACCGTGGCGAGCGCAATCCGTAACGCAACGGGATTCCTCCAGCCTTCGTCCCGCAGAGCGGGAGTACGGCTTGGCAGGCGACTTCGCTCGGAGTGATGCGAGCCCTACCTTAGTTCCGCGGTCGCACCTCTGATCTTCTTCCACGGTTCCGCGCGGCCGCCAAGATGCTTGGCGAGGAACTCTTCAACGCGGCCGTAGAAATCGAACTGGTTTTCAACCAACACCCAGGCGGTTTTTGTTCCGCCTCCCTCGACGCCGACGATGCGCTCGCCGCTCACAGCCTGGCTGTAAGGCAGGCGCTCCGCCTGCTGCGAGTTTGTTTTTCAGAACGGAAGTAATGGCACCTCGGTTGTATCAATAACGCGTTCAGGACTACGCGTTCCACCTTTGCCGACATTTGGTCCGCCGGTATGATGCAACATGGCGAAGGATGAAACGCAAGCGGCAAAGCGAATCGAGCGGCTGCGAGACGAGATCAGGAAGCATGACCGGCTTTACCACGAAGAAGCTGCGCCAATCATCAGCGACCGCGAATACGACCGCCTTTATAAAGAACTCGTCGATCTTGAGACACGTTTTCCCGATCTCGTTACCCCTGATTCACCCGCTCAGCGTGTCGGCGGAAAGCCGCTAAAAGCGTTCGAGCAAGTTCCACATCTCATCCCGATGCTCAGCCTCGACAACACGTACTCGGAAGAGGAAGTGAAGAATTTTTACGCTCGTATCCAGAGCCTGTTGCCGAACAAAGACATCCCGGTGGTGATAGAGCCAAAGGTGGACGGCGTTGCGGTTTCGCTCATTTACGAAAACGGCAGGCTGCTTCAGGCAGCAACGCGCGGAGACGGAACTGTGGGCGACAACATCACTCAAAATATCCGAACGATCCGTTCGGTGCCGGAGCGATTGCGCGGCGCTGCGCCGAAACTTCTCGAAGTGCGCGGTGAAGTTTACATGGACAAACGCGGTTTTGAAAAATTAAACGACGAACGGCGAAAAGCCGGTCTCCCGCTGTTTGCGAACCCGCGCAACGCCGCCGCCGGTTCACTCAAGCAACTCGATCCGGCGATTGTGGCCAGACGCCCGCTGGGTGTAGTGTCGTACGGAACTGGGGCAACCGAGGGCGTGGACGTCGATCGTCACTCTGAAATCTTTCCGCTGCTCAGGAAGCTCGGGCTGCCGGTCACTGAATGCTGGTGGGTGGCCGAGTCAGTCGAAGAAATTCTGCATGCGATTCACGAACTAGACGACATCCGTCACAAATTCGCTTATCAAACCGACGGCGCAGTTGTGAAAGTGAATTCATTTGCACAACGCGAGCGCCTCGGGTTCACCGCAAAATCGCCGCGCTGGGCCATTGCTTACAAATATGAGACCGAACGCGTTGAAACGCGTCTTAACGACATCGTGATTCAGGTCGGGCGCACTGGAATTCTCACGCCCGTAGCGGTCCTGGAGCCGGTTTTTGTGAGCGGGAGCACAGTCGGTCGCGCGACGTTGCATAACGAAGACGAAATCAAGCGCAAAAACATCCGCATCGGCGACACCGTCGTAATCGAAAAGGCAGGGGAAGTCATCCCGGCAGTTGTTGAAGTTGTGAAATCAAAACGGCCGCGCGACGCGAAGCCATTTGATTTTGCCAAGCACATTCACAGCAAGTGCCCGGTGTGCGGCAGCCCGATTCGCCGCGACCCGCAATTCGTCGCCTGGCGCTGCGAAAATCTTCAGTGCCCGGCGCAAACGACACGACGCGTCGAATTCTTTGCGGCGCGCAGCGCGCTCGACATCGAAAGCGTTGGCGGAATTGTCGCTGACAAGCTGGTCGAACGTGGACTGGTGCGCGAGCCGCTCGATCTGTTCGAACTGAAGATTGAACAGCTGGCCAAATTGAATCTCGGGACAGATGAGGAGCCGCGCGTGTTCGGTGAGAAAAATGCGACGAAAGCCATCCGCGCGATCGAGCGTGCGCGGACCTTGCCGCTTTCGCGGTGGCTTTTTGCTCTCGCCATTCCGGGAGTAGGAAAAACCACCGCGACACAGGTGGCCCGTTTCCACGAGACAATCGAGGACGTCGCTAATTCACCGTTGCTCCGGGATGTCTTGCGGTATCACGAAAAGCGCGAACAAAAACAGGACGTAGCACAAATAGCCGATAGGGTCATTAAAGTTGGTTTCGCGAAGCAATCGAAAAGCAAAGGCGAAAAGAGCCGCGGCATTACCACCGTAGTCGGGCCAGTAGTTGCCAAGAGCGTCCTCGGCTTCTTCGGATCGTCCGTCGGCAAAAGAATTCTTCAGCGAATGAAGCAGCTAGGCATCGAGCCGACGAGCGAAAAAGTCTCGGCAAAAAAAGCGGCCGAATCACCTCTGGCCGGAAAGACTTTCGTTCTTACTGGAACGTTACCGTCATTCACCCGGGAAGAAGCAACCGAAAAAATCGAAGCGCTTGGTGGACACGTCGCCGGCAGCGTGAGCAAGAAAACCGATTACGTGCTCGCCGGCTCCGAGCCGGGTAGCAAATTCGACAAAGCGAAAGAACTCGGCGTCCGCATCATCGACGAAGCAGCGTTTAGGAAGATGCTATGACTAACCGCCAGGGCGACATGAACAGTGGACAGTGGATAGTGGCTGATGGTCAGGGTTCGCGTTCGTTTGAAGCTGTCCACTTTGATCATTGTTCGCCGGCACCGTGCCTGTCCGATCAATGAGTCGGAAATCGAACGTCTCGATATTCACATTGGAGACTAGGTGATGATCGAGCGTGGTGGTGAGGTCATTCCCAAGGTCGTTCGGGTTTATGCGAAGGGCAGTCGAAGGCAAGAATTTGCGTTGCCGAGACGCTGCCCCGCTTGCGGGCCTCACGGGCAGCGCGTAGAATTTTCACTGTGCAGAGCGATGACATTGTTGGGTCGCCGGGAGGTTCCGAGGGCAATGCCGCGGGCGCAGCGCCAACGACGTACGAATCTAGAAGTTCTGCAGTCATGAGGGTTGTGGTCGTCGGCGCGACGCGGAATTTCTTCAAAGTTGGACACGCAACGTTCCGCGTACTGGCACGTGATCGTCCAGATGTTCGGCTTCGTCTGGCGATCCCAGATATTGTGGATGCCCGTCGAGCTATCACAGGGATTCCCGTGGAACTGTTTGCCTGGGACCCCTCCAGACCAACGTCTCTCTACCCTGCATTAGGGGAGTGCACGGCGATGCTCATGGTGCCTCCTATCGATGGGCGCGTGGCGGCTTCTCGAATATATCTTGACGCAGCCCAGCGGGCCCGAGTTGAATACATACTCTGTCTTGGCATCCAGCATTCGGGCAAAACAGCCATGATGGGATTGGATACAGAGGAAGTGGGCGAAATGCTTATCAAATCCAACATTCGGCACGATGTATTACGTTTGCCGGTGTTTCTTGAAAATTTGCTTTACCAAGTGAAGTCCATAACCGACCGGCGCGAATTTCAATATCCTGTTGGACCGGATGCGAGATTTTCATATGTCACATGTGGGGATCTTGGGGAAGTGTTCGCTCGGATTCTGACGGATGACGCCCGCAAGTCGTTGCACAACGTGTATTGGACAGCGGATGAGCCCGTCTCATGTGGTCAGTTAGCCCATTTTCTTTCCAGAGCTGTCGGTGCCACGGTGAATTTTCGACAATGTGCGAGTGCCGATTTCGTTTCAACTTTACGCAGGAAAGGGATGTCAGAGCACGCGGCGCGAGCGGTTCTACAACTTTGGAACCTTATCGACGCTGGCGCGGAACCAATGCCGACGGATTCACTCCGCGCGTCTCTGGGGCGAGCGCCAACAACAGCCGCGCAGTGGGCAGTTGATCACAGCTGCTGCTTCACGCCTGACCTTTGGGAGAAATGTTCGCACCCGAAGCCTCCTCGTGACCATATGTATTAATAGTTAGTTGCACCAACGGCGTGGCCTTATGGCTGACCATCTATGCTGACCGCTTCTCGTTGTGAGATTACTAATTGGTGCAACACGCATAAATTAGGTGTTCCGGTCGAATATCACATTCCGGACACAGAATCAGCAGCTCAGGAATTTATCAAAAAGAATGTGGGACGATCTCGAGTCCAGATACTTGGGAATCGGTATTCCTGGCCCACACTCATTAATGTCAATAAGGCTGCCGTTCTCAGCCCATCTCGACTGGGAGGCGTAACGATTCGCCGAGACGCAGTTGAGGTTAGCGCCGGCACTTCGCTCTTGGAACTGTCAGCGATGCTGCGTACCGCAGGCATGCAGCTCGCGTGTTCTCTACCCGTGATTGGAGATCAGTCAGTAGGCGGCGCTGTTGCGACCGGAACGCACGGACAAGGTCTCCGGCAGAGCACAATTGGCGATGCTGTGACGCAAATCAGGCTTGTAAATGCAAAGGGCGAAATCTGTCAGATCGAACATGAGAATGATATTTTCGGAGCGTATATACTGAACTTGGGCTGTCTAGGATACATGACAAGAGCAACATTTCGTTTGCGAAATAACACAGTGTATACGTGTGAAAAACGGACCATTTCATATCGAGAACTTTTGACGCGTTTTCGATACCTCAATGAATCATCTTTAACTTGCAAATACTGGTGGTTTCCGTGGGAAGATTGCGTACACGTGTGGCGGGCCCGAGTTGCGACGTCAATTGAGAAACGCAACTTCGATAATAATGGTCAACGGCCACTTGCTTTAGGTACAAGGGAACCAGATGCTAACGAAGCGGTGGACGCATGCGTAGGCCTGATTGCGCATGACACAAAGACCGCTGATGTAAAGCTGCCTCAGTTCAGAACAGTGCTTCGCTTTCGCAACGCGGAGGATGTCACGGGTTACTACGACGACATTTTTTGTAGAGGGATACCAGTCCCCCAAATAAACTGCGAAGTAGGAGTTCCGCTTGTCCCAATAAGTGGAATCCTTGAGGAGATTCGCTCGAGTTTACATCGTCAGCGCCAAACACTTCACTATCCTATCATCCTGCGAGTGACAGGTCCTTCGAAAGCATGGCTCTCGCCAGCCTTTGCGCGAAAAACCTGCTATTTGGGGTTTGTAATATATCGAGCCAGAGACGGAACTTTTTCGAGACAAGCATTTCGCGCTCTGGATCAATTGCAATCTTTGCTTGCGTCTGCTGATGGATTTCCTCACTGGGGCAAATATTTTCGACGTCGTTATTTCAATTTTCGGAAAATGGAGAAATGGGAACACTTTCAAGACGTGCGTCGGAGTTGCGATCCAGACGGCTACTTTTTAAGTAGCTATTTGCGGTCGATATTTGACCAAACGTGAACCGAAATCAGGGCGCTACAGCGAACAGAGACAAAAACATCACGGCTTACGGGGGATCGCGTCTGCTGCTGGCGCCTATTAAGAACCTCGATAGCGTTTAACGATCCGGTCTTGATGCAGCGGCGTTTTCGCCTCTCGCGAATCCCTGAGGGTCATCTGAGATCGGGATCGCGGCCCGAAGCTGCAAGCAGATTGGGAATGAACGGAGTTCAACATCCTAAAGAAAGCTGGAGAGAACTTCTTTGAAGATTCCTGCCACGTTTATCGCCGCTTCCCTGCTAAACAAGTCCGCGTTAAATAGCAGATCGGTCGTGATCGCGTCGTCGATTTGCTTAGAGTAAAGGCCTATATCAGCAATAGTCTCTGTTGCACCACGAGCCGGTATGTCGAGCCGTTTGAAGCCGATGGCGCGTTCGCCGTTGCTGAGGTTCTGGTCGCCTCCGGAACCAGAGAAGTGGTTGTAGTAAAAAGGCATGCGATTGAACGCCGGGGGCCTCTCAGGAAAGCCGGCTGCTCGCATCTTCATGGCGTTAGGGAGCCAATTCCACTTCAGAGTCTCGACCAGCTGAGATCGCATCTCTTGGATACACTCGTCCACGCCACCGCTTATCCTCTTCCGATCGGACACCAGGATCGTGCCAGATGTGAAATAGCCGATCGTCTCTTCATAACCTGGGAGGTGTCTGTTTTCCACCTGAGCACCGATCGGAACGGCCCTCGTGTCACAATACTCCACTAAAAACTTTCCGAAGGCGGCGGCGAAGATCGTGAACGTGCTGGTTCTCAGCTTCTGGGCGCGATCGATTAACCTCCGCTGCGCCACCTGCGAGAGATAGGTCGACACGAGCAAACCGTGATGGCTGCATATTTCCGGGGGAGGATAAGAACACGGGATATTGATCTCACGTGGCACGTTCGCGCACTTATCCCGCCAATATTGTGCCGCCGCATCCATCCGCTCTCGCGTCGCCCAAGCACGTTCCTCAGCAACGTACTGCTCAAAAGCCGGAGGTGGATATCCCTGGGGGAGTATACCCGAAAGCTTCGTGGCGATCTGCTCCCAAAGGAGCTCAACGGAGACTCCATCGATTATTATGTGAGAGATATCGAACAGGACGATCGTCTCCGACTCGCTCAACGGGGAAAGGTAGGTTCGACAGAGAGGGCCTTTGAAAACATCGAATGGGTCTTCCTGCCTAGCCAGGTCGAGCATTCGTAGAAAATGAGAGGAGGCAGATAGTTCGCCGCTCTTCTCGACGGCTACCCTTCTTATCGGTATCTGTCGGTGATATTTTAGCGTAAGACCATCGTTACTTTTGAGAAAATACGACCTTAGGACGGAAGTTTCGTCTATCACCTGTAAGACACCGTTTTCCACTTCGGCGATCGGACGCTCGATCATGGCAGCGGTCATGATGTTGAACCGCCGTGCCGGTCCGCCATCGAAAATCGAATGTAGTTCTTGTCCGAGGGAAGGGACGGCCGCCTTTAGCACGCTCTGTTTCGGTTCAGAAGCCGCCGCCTTGTGATCTGCGATGATCTCCTTCCACCGCTGGGTGAGCTCCGCCAATGACTGGGTGCTAAACAGATCCTTTAAAGATGCGCTAACTCCGGCATGCGCGCGCATGCGAGTCACCACCCGTGTAGCCAGGAGTGAGTGACCGCCGAGCTCGAAGAAGTTGTCGTGACGACCTACCCGTTCGACCTTGAGTAACTCAGCCCAGATCTCGGCCAGGGTCATTTCGAGTTCCCCCTGCGGCGCTTCATACCCGCGTACCACATAGGCCTCTCCCTCCGGCATCGGCAAAGCTTTGCGGTCCAACTTCCCGTTAGGCGTTAGCGGAAATGCCGTTAGCCGCACATACGCTGCCGGCACCATATACTCCGGCAATTGCACCAAAAGATGGCTGCGCAATTCTTCAGCAATAGGCCCACTTTGTGGATGTGCAGCTCCTGCGCTGCCTCGCTCTTCGGCCACGTAATAAGCCACCAAGCGCTTGTCTCCAGGAGTGTCCTCACGCGCAACGACTACCGCCTCCGCTATGCCCGGATGCTCGCTCAGTTTCGCTTCAATTTCCCCAAGCTCTATCCGATACCCCCGCACCTTCACTTGAAAGTCATTGCGCCCTAAAAACTCAATATTCCCATCCGGCAACCATCGCCCCAAATCCCCAGTGCGATACATTCGCGCCCCAGCCTCAGCACTAAACGGATCAGCTAAAAAGCGCTGCGCTGTTAGGTCAGGCCGCTTCAAATACCCCCGCGCTATCCCAGCTCCACCGATATAAAGCTCCCCAGCTATCCCCACCGGCACCGGCTCCCCATAGGGATCCAATATATATATGCGCGTGTTCGCTATCGGCCTCCCAATGGGAATCGTAGATCCATCGTTTTTGACTGTGCGAATCTCGAATGTACTCGCAAATGTCGTTGTTTCGGTAGGACCATACCCATTCACCAAGTGCTTTGGCCGACACTCACGCCGCAGTAAACGCGCGACTTTCTTCGGGTCGACTACATCTCCCCCAATGAGAAGATAATTTAAATCTCCTAAGGCCCGATCAATTTTATCAACGTACTCATTAAAAATCCCTACCGTCAGCCACAGGGCGGTTACCCGCCCTTCAGTCAAACAACGAAGAAACAATTTTGGATCTAAGAAAACTGGCTGCGAAACAATCAATAGCTTCGCCCCGTTAAGCAACGCTCCCCAAACCTCCCAAGTTGAAGCGTCAAAGGCTGGATTCGCGCAGTGCGCGACACAGTCCCTTAACGTAATCTGTGCAAAAGAACTATTGATTACCAAACGCAGTACGCTGCGATGCTCGACCATCACGCCCTTGGGCTGTCCGGTGGAGCCGGAAGTATAGATCACGTAGGCCAGGTGCCTGGAATTGAGACCCACTTGAGCTGGATCTAAGTTAGTGGTTGGGTGGCTCGCCCACGGTAACTCTGGCGCCGTTAGGTCTAGGACCGGTAGACTACCCTCTACTACACCGTTGAGTCTCTGTGCTAATTCCCCCTGGGTTAGCAGCACCACCGGCTCACTGTCCTTTAACATGTAGCAGAGCCGCTCGGCCGGATACGCTGGATCCAGCGGCACATACGCTCCACCGGCTTTGAGCACCGCCAGCAAACCCACCACCATGTCCAACCCGCGCTCAACGCAAATTGCTACCCGCTCATCGGGCTTCACCCCCAATTGCCTTAAGTAATGGCCTAACTGATTGGCTCGCGCATTTAATTCCGCGTACGTTAGCTGCTGCCCCTCGTAGACCAGCGCCACCGCCTCTGGTCTCTTTTCTACCTGCGCTT
>WNGF01003890.1_pt1 | contig 40005 bp, 34 predicted proteins | sample 5400641 | NCBI WGS metagenome assembly WNGF01 (sample SAMN13153371, study PRJNA577476) | soil metagenome | isolation source: 80 cm soil or saprolite under grassland replicate 2 | place: USA:California | collected 2016-06-15 | reverse complement strand
TGGGTGGGCACGGTTCGGCGCGAGCTGCTCGACCGGATGTTGATCTTCGGTCGGCGTCAGCTGGAGGCGGTGCTGGCCGAGTACGTCGATCATTACAACGGGCACCGTCCACACCGCTGCCTGGGCCAGGCCCCACCGCTTGGACCGGCTCGACCGCCTGCGGCGCTGCCTGGCCGACGGGTGGTACGACGTGACCGTCTCGGCGGGCTCATCGGCGAATACTCGCAGGCTGCCTGAGATGACCGCGTTTCTGGCACCCACAGGGTTCGGTTCTATCGGTCCGTCCCGCTGGTTCGGTGTGCCGCGGGGTCGGGCTCCGGCAGGCACGGCGGGCGTTGTTGTTCATCGTCGTGCGTGCCGGTGTGCACCAGGTCGCAGCGCGTTGGTGCCTCGGGCCACCTTCCACGCCGCCTCGAACGCGTGGCCGACCACAGTGACGCCGACAAAGGCGATCCACTCGGCCGTGCGGAGGTCCCGGCCGGCGAGCGTGGCTGCGAAGCCGACGACGGCGAGCGTAAGGTAGCCCAGGCAGGTCACGATGCAGTGTGCCTCTTGGCAGCGGGCGAAGTTGGCCAGGCAGTAGGTGGCGATGAGGCCGAAGAAGCCGGCCTCGACAAGCATTCCACCGGCTGGGCCGAGGGCGGACGAGGTGACGCCGACCACGGCGAAGGTAACGAAGACCAGACAGCCACGCACCAGCGGCGCGGTCACGCTCGTGTAGGCATCCAGCGCTCGCTCGAAACGGTTGCGGGCGGGAGTGGCTGGCGGGCCGCAGGTGCCACCGACGCACGTCCACTGCTGCCACCAGGAATCAACCCGACGCTGGCTCATGGGGATCCTCCGGTTTCGCCCGACCAGCCGCCGGCTATCAACCGGGCCATCTCCTGCCACGAAAACGACCCCGGGCGCAGGTGCCAGTCGGCCATGAGCCCGTGGATGGTGGCGAGGACCAGTCGGGCGTGCAGCGCGCTGTCGATGTCCGCGGGCCACTCGCCACGAGCCTTCCCCGCCTCGATGAGCTGTTCCAGACCGGTCTGAGCGTGCGCTTGGGATGCCAGTACCGTCTCGGCGATGGCGTCGAGGTACGCGGCCTGGGTCTGGGCTTCGATCAGTATCCGGCACAGGTCCGCCTGGTCCATGACGTGGGCGCCGACGGCGGTGATGACGACCTCGAGCGTCCGGCGCGGCGAGCGGCGCTGCTGATCGTCGAGACCGGCGAGGGCGGCGTCGATCCGGTCGGCGAGCCCGCAGTCCCACCGATCGTAGAGCGCCCGGAACAGTGCCTGCTTGCTGTCGAAGTACACGTAGGGTGCGCCCTTCGAGACACCGGCCTCGGCGGCGATGTCATCGACGGTCGTGGCGTGGTAGCCGCGGCGGGCGAAGCACCGCAGCGCGGCGGCCAGGATGTTGCTGCGGCGGGCTTCCTTCGCTTCCACGGCCAGCTTGGGCAACGGCCCTCCAAGAAAGGTGACTAGTCAGTCATCATAATCCGTCTCCGGGTGGGTGTCGCCCCCTCGGTAGTCGTCATCGCGGCCACCGACGGCTGGGATCGAGGCGTAGGGCATGCGCCGACCGCCAACCCGTCTCTGGGGTCGGGCGAGGCTGTTCATGGCTGTCTGAGGTTGCCGCCAGCCGCTGGGACCGCCGTTCGCGCAGCGCCTCCAGATCGCGGCACCACCCCTGCGGGTTGCGCCCTGAGGCGACCTGCGGCAGCGGCTTGGTCAGCAGCCCACCCTCGTGCCGGCCGTGGTAGCCCATGCTCAGGTAGAGGGCGCGCTCGGCGTCGCGGGGGCCGCCGAGGTTGATGGCACCGATTCCGAGGCCGATCGCGGCGTGTTCGATGGCTTCGATCGGGCGACGGTGCGGGTGGCCGTGGTGTTGATGCGCCGGTTGCGCGGCCATCAGGCGCAGGGTGGCTGCCGAGCCCGGGGCCGGGCTGCGCAGCAATGCGAAGGCGCCGCCGCCGTCGGGGACCCGCGGCGGCGCCGGCGGGCGCTTGCCGACCTGCGCGAGCGCCGCGCCCGACGCCTCGCAGCGGCGGCCCGGCCACGGTGACACCAAGGGTGGGGTGTCCGGCAGCGCGGCAGGACAATGGCCGAACCGCGATCCCGTGCCAGGGCCGACCGGGGCGGGAGCGCCGGTCGCCGTCATCTCGGGTGACGTGGGGGATGGCTCGAAGCTGCGGGTCCGGTCGAACCGTGAGAAGATCTCCCCGGGCCTCTCGCAGGGCGTAGTAGACCAGCAGGTGGCCGGCGGCCGGGTCCGGCCCACCATCAGCCCAGAGCGGCGTTGAGGACCGGGCCGAGCAGGGACCGCTGTGGGGCGGGCCATCGGTCAGGGTCAGCCGGCCCTCGGTGGGCCAGGACCGGGTTGCCGAGCGCGGCACCGGTGCGGGGCCTTGCCGAAGGCGAGGGCGAACATCACCAGCGCGGTGACCGCGGCCCGGCCGATGCCCAAGTTGCGACTCAGGGGATGAGCACGATCTTCGTGCCGCCGGTCCGTCCGGCGGCCACGCGGGTGAAGGCGGCTGGCCCCTCGCGTAGCGGGAGAGGTTCCGGCGCCAGGCGCAATGTGCCCTCGCTGAGCTGCGCCGCCAGCCGGGCCAGCTGTGCGGCATCGGGTCCGACGTACAGGTTCGTGCTGGTGATGTCCCGCTGGGGTGCGGGCGCGTCCGAGGTCAGGGAGCACAGCCGACCGCCGTCGCGCACCAGGGGCAGGGCGGCCGCCGCCGTGCCGCTGGCGGCGGTCAGCGCACCGTCGAACCGTCCGCGGACCTGATCTGGCCAGTTCGGGTCGTGGTAGTCGACGACCTCCGCTGCTCCGAGGCCGCGCAGGCGGTCGCTGGCAGCAGCGGATGCGGTCGCGGTCACCTCGACGCCCATGGCCGCGGCGAGTTGAATGGCCAGGGAACCGGTGTTGCCGGCTCCGTTGGTGACCAGCAGCCGCTGCCCTCGACCGAGTGCCAGCATCGCCAGGGCCTGCCACGCGGTGAGGCCGTTGACCGGCAGCGCCGCCGCCTGCAGGGGCTGCAGCCCGGACGGGCAAGGCGCCGCGTGAGCCGCGGTGAGCAGGACACGTTCGGCCCAGAAGCCGCTTGCACCGGGCAGCGGAGCCTCGTGCGCGAGCACCCGGTCGCCGACGGCGAACTCATCGACACCGGCGCCGACCGCCCGCACCCGGCCCGCACCCTCCACGCCCAGCGCCGCCGGGGGGCGCAGCCCCACGTCCCAGCCGGCGCCGTTGAGCAGCCGATCCCACGCTCCGACTCCGGCCGCCTCGACCGCCACCAGGATCTGACCCGGACCGGGAGACGGTGGATCGGGCAGCTCCAGCAGGACGACGTCCCCATCCGCCCCGGACACCCCGCACGCCCTCATGACCATCCCTTCGTTCGCTCCCGCCGACCGGCAGGTGCAGGCCGGAATCCCCGATGCCGGGAACAGCGCCGAGCGGGAGACGCCAAGCGAGACACCCACACCTCCCCTTCCCGCGCCATGACCCGCGTTCCCCCGATCGCACCCCGTCACGGCGGCGGCACGACCGTGAAACACGAACTCACTCTCGAAGCCCACCGCACCCGCAAGAGTTAGAGAGCAAGCTCAGGCGCCGTCGACACGGATGCGGGAGGCGCCGGGGTTGACCACAGAGAGGTCGACATCGACCGCGGTCTCGGCCCACCGCTCGCGAGCGTGGACGCACGGTCAGGTGGAACCGGCGCCGCGAGCCGGCCTCACCTGATTGGTCCTTCACCCGATCGCTGCCAGCACCTCCTCGCAGACCTGTTGGCATCGACGGCACACCTCGGCGCACACGCGGCAATGCTCATGCATCTGCGCGTGTCGCTCACACTCGTCACCGCATACCTTGCACGCTTGCGCGCACGCCTGTACGACCGCTCGGGTCAGGTCCCGGTCGTACCCGGTCTGCCGGGACAGCACCCGGGCCGTCGTCTGGCACATGTCGGCGCAGTCCAGGTTCAACCGCGCGCACTTGACCAGGTCGGCGACCATCTGCTCGCCCAGGTCCGCGTCCGCGCATGCGGTGCATGCCTGCCCGCACTCCAGGCAGGTGTCGATACAACGCGCCAACAGCTGCTTGTCCAACAGTGGTTGGCTTGGATCCGTGTCCAGCATCGCCATCGTCTTTGTCATCAGGACCCCTCAACTCCCGGCAACTCGGTTACCCGGCATACCCCGTGCGGCACCCCTGTAACGCGCCACGCGCCTGTCGGTCAGGCTGGCGCGGCGAAGCGGTGCGCCGGCACCGTTCTCCGCGCGAGGCGGCCCCGGTCCGTGGCGGCTGTCGTCCGGGTGATTGTGGTGGAACGCGCCGGCGAGACACCGGACCAGCACATGATCCAGACAACCACCGCACACAGCGCAAGATCAACGTGGTTGAGTCTGATGACCCGTAGACCTCGACGCGGGCCACCGGCCTACCTCCACGAAAGGCGGCGTTGTCCTGCCGGTTCTGGAGCCGTGGCGGGTTCGGGGGTCTGGCCGATCTGGTCGCTGACGTTCGCCGGGTGGCCGGCTCGCCGTCGCCGGCGGGGCCGATTGGCGGCGTGGTAGCCGCGGGCTGCGGCGGAACTGGCCGCTGGCCCACCGGTTCGTCTCCTCGCCTGCCGGTGGGCGGGGCATGCCGTCCCCGACGTTGGTGCTGCGGGCGGTGACCGTGGCGAGCGTGGCCGACATGGGCAGGCCCATATCGGCCACGCGGCGCACGGCGCGGACCTGCCGGCCGGTGGCGGCGTGGCGGATCAGTTCGGCGAGGGCGTCTTCCAGGCTCTGGTCGGGGTGCGGGGCGGGGACGGTGCTGGCCAGCGTCGCTGAGGGCGCTGCGGTGGGCGTTGGGCCAGGCCAAGGCGACCGGCGGGGTGGTGGAGGCGGTCATCGCCTGGGACATCCCGGCCAGCTACGGGGCGGGCCCGACGGTGCGCGATGGTGAAGACCTGGCCGGCGCGGCGGAGCAGTCCTTGGCCGCCGCGGTCGACGAGGTGCCCGCCGCCTTTGCCGGTGTGCCGGTGCGGCGGCAGGTGCTGCGCGGCCATCCGGCCGCGGTGCTGGTCGATCGGGCCAAGGACGCGGACCTGCTCGTGGTGGGCAGCCACGGGCATGGCGGTTTCGTCGGCGCGCTGCTGGGCTCGGTCAGCCAGCACTGCGTCCAGCACGCCACCTGCCCGGTCGTGGTGATCCGCACCGGTTGAGGTACCTGCGGGTGACCGGTCGGCAGGCACGGCGCGGCTGGTACTCGCGCAGCCGGTCACGCCGCGCGGTCCAGCTGTGTGGCCGCTGTCTATGGCCCGGCACGGGCGACATCAGGGCGGATCCTGCGTGGTGTCGCCCCGGGGTTGTGTCATGCCGGATCGGTGTCGTCGTCGCTGTGGGCCCAGCCGAGCCACCACTCCTGTTCGGGTACCTCGCCGGCGGCGGTGGCGAAGGCGCGTAGCGCGGCGATGACCGGGGCGCGCTGGTGGTCGGGCATGTCGGCGACGATGCGGGCCAGTTCGGTACGGCGGCGGGTGGTGACCTCTTCGACCAGGCGGCGGCCGGCGGGGGTGAGGGTCAGCCGGACCGCGCGGCGGTCGCCCGCGGTGCGGTAGCGGCGGGCGAGGCCCTTGCGGACCAGCCGGTCGCACATGCGGGTGCCGGTGGACGGGTTGACCTGCAGCTCGGTGGAGATGTCGACCATCCGTTGCGGACCGCGGGAGGCCAACACGACGAGGGCCCGGTACTGCGGCAGGGTCACCTCGGCGTCCAGGTCGGCCAGCGAGCGGGCGGCCAGGCCCACCATGGCGCGGCTGGCCGACAGCAGCGCGTCGACCAGCTCGTCACGCCCGGCCGGCGCGGCGGGCGGCACCGTGGGTGTGTGCATGGTGCAATTATTGCTGCTGGCCAGGTCTCGCCCTGGCGGGCGCGCTACGACGATGGACCAGCGGGCCCGGCGATCGGCTTCGGACTCCGGCAAATTCGCCGCGCGCGTTGGTTCGAGGTGGCAGCAACGCGATCCATTGCCCAACCTTGTACAGGCCGGGACGGCACCGGCCGCGGCGGCGCATCGGCGACCCCGAGGCGGCGACGCTCACGTCGAGCGCCGAACCGACCGGCACCACCGACCACCTCGTCGTGGGTGCCGGCCCGCACGCTACGTCCACCATCGTGACTGAAGTGGGCACCGGCGTACCGGGCTCCCGTGGCCGGGCGACCGCCGGCCACGGGCGAACACCCCGGTCTGGCGGTCGGGGTGCCTGATCGGGCCCAATGTCGTCAACCCGCCGCTGCCTTCGGGGCCGCGCGGTCGCTACGCCGGGCCATCTCACGCTGCGACGGCCAGGGCGGCCGACGGTTCGGGCCGGCGGCCACGGCCCAGGTAGCGGCCTAGGATCGGGGCCGTGCCCGAGCCGGTGTTCCTCCGACCGTTGAAGGTCGGTGTGGTGGTGTTGCTGCTGGCCGGGGTGGTGATGGCGGCGACGGGGGCGGTGGCGGCGCTAGCTCACGGTCAGTCCGGTCAGGTGTGGCCGTTTCTGGCGGTGGGCGTGGTGCTGGCTGGCGCGGCCGGCTTGGTGGTACGGGGTGTCCGGTGGGTCGTTGTGGTGTGCTTCGTGGTCTTCGCCGCGCAGGTGGGCGCGATCGTCGGTACCGTGGCGGAACTTTCCTTCGGGGTGGCCGAGGTGAGGCAGCGGCAGCTGCGTAGCCTGGGTTCGATCCGACGATCGCGGTCGTGGTGAAACTGGTCTACTCGACCCTCGGGTTCGGGCTGTTCTGCTGGCTCGTCGTGCGTTGGTGGACGCGCCGCCGCCGCACGGGCGCCTCGTGATGCCGCCCGGTTGGCCCTGGGCGTTTCTGGTCCGGGATGGCCGCGGCATTGACCCTTGGGACGGGGCTCTGTGCGGCGCGGACGACGGGGTGACCGGGACGAGGCGGGGAGGGGCGGTCATGGGTCGCCGCAAGGGATTGCTCTGCTCGACCGGCCGGGTGCTGCTCTGGCCGGGCGCGCGGCCGGCCAGGCTGGCCGGGGGCGGGTTAGTCCCCGGCGGGGAAGGTGTACGAGGCGGGTGGGTTGGTCTGCTGGTCGGTGGTGCCGTACACCAGGGCGATCTCGTCGTGTGCCTTGAGGACGATGCCGGTCGGGTTGCCCGGGTAGGGCTGGCCGTTGATGTAGGCCTTGGACAGGTGGGTCGGGTCGGCGGTCAGGCCGCCGATGTTGGTCGCGGACAGGGTTACCTGCCATTCGGCGAAGAACTGGCCGAGGGTGAACTGGGCCTGGGTCGGGGACTCGATGTGGATGATCCCGGTGGTGTCGTGGGTGTGCAGCGGGCTGATCTTCTGGGTTGACTCGTCGATGCCGATCTGGGCCGGTACCGTGACCGGTTTCCCGTCGACGATGACGTCGAGGTGGGTGTGGATGTGCAGGGCGCTGCCCTCCTCGCCAAGCATGGGCAGGCCGGCCGCGGCGACCAGCTCGGCGGGGTTGGCCGGGGCGGGCCAGGGCGGGGCGCTGGTGCGGCCCGGGGCGGCGGTGGGGGCGGTGCTGGTGGCCGCGGCGGTGGGTACCGCTGCGGGGGTCGGGCTCTTCGACCCGCGCAACGCGACCACGGCAACGACAACGATTGCGATGACCATCACCACGGCCGCGGCGGTCAGGCCTAGCCGCAGATTGCGCCGACGCCGCTGTGCCCGGGCGAGCGCTGCCCGGGCCGCCTCGATGCGCTGGCGCTTCTGTTCTGCCTTGGTCAGCCTGGGCTTGGTCGCCATGTCTGGTGAGTCCTCGGGTTTCGATGGGAGGTGGGCTCAGGGGCTGCGGCCGATGAGGCTACTCCGGCGTGCCTGGTGCCGGGCGGGCCGCGACCTGGTAGGTCGGGCCCGCTGTGCGGGTGTCTTGTCGGGACGCGGGCACGGGATCGTCGTCGATGTCGTCACGGCGGTCGCCTGGGCGCGCGGTCGGGGTCAGCCGGCGCGTTCGCGGACGGTGGCGGCGAGGTCGAGGCGGGCGATGGCGCGCAGGCCGGGGCGTTGGGACGCGAGGGCGACGAGCAGGATGGCGGCGGCGGACACGGCCAGGGTCAGCGGGCGGACGGCGAGTTCGAGGCGGAACTGGTCGTTGGCGTAGGTGGCCAGGAACGCCCGGCCGGCCAGGACGCCGAGGATCAGGCCGGGGATGACGCCGAGCAGGGTGAGCAGCAGGTTTTCGCCGGTGATGATGCGGGCGACGGTGGTCTGGGGGACGCCGCCGATGCGTAGGGTGGCCATTTCGCGTTGGCGTTCGAGGATGTTGACCGACATGGTGGTGAAGATGATGGCGAACGCCATCAGCGCGCCGAGGACGAGCATGGCGGCGATGAAGGTGTAGAACAGGCCGGTGAAGCTGCGGTACAGGCGGGCCAGTGCCTTGCTGTCCTGGAACGCGGCGACCGTCGGCAGGGCGGTGACGGTGCGGCGGACGGTGTCGCGGTCCGCGCCGGGGTTCAGGCGGAGCAGGGCCGAGGTGACCGGCGCGTCGGGCGCCTGGTCGTGCAGTCGCTCGGTGGAGATGTAGGCGAAGGTACCCATCGGCTCGTCGAGCAGCCCGGCGATGCGCGCCGTCACGGGTGGGGCGTCGCCGACGCGCAGGGTGACGGTGTCCCCGGTGCCGGTGTGGAGTTGGTCGCGGATGGTCTGCCCGACCAGGATGCCCTGCCCGGGTAGGGTGGTGAGGGTACCGCCGGGTACCCGGAAGCCGTGCATGGTGGTGTGTTGCGGCAGGGCGATCAGCGCGGTGGCGTACGAGTGGTCCCCGGCCGACAGGGTGACCGGCAGCTGGGTCATCAGTTCCACCGCGGCCACGCCCGGCACCCGCCGGATCGCGTCGAGGTCGGCGGTGGTGGCCGGCGCGGTGAAGTCGACCTGGGCGTCCTGCTTCTGCACGGTGTCGAACTGGGTGCGCATGGCCGCGTCTATCGTGTCGATCATCGTCCAGGAGCTGAGGATCAGCAGCAGCGCGAGCACCGTACCGAGCGCGGTGAACGCGGTGCGGCGGCGGTTGCGGCCGATGCCGCGCAGCACGTACCGCCAGCGGGCCGGCAGCCGCCGCAGCGGCGGCACCAACCGCTCCAGCAGACTGGTCCGGCCGCGGGCCACCGGGACCGCGCCGCGCATCGCCTCGGCCGGCGGGATCCGGGAGGCGTGCCGCGCCGGGCCATAGGCGGCCAGCAGCCCAGCCGCGATGCCGAAGGCCACCCCGATGGCGGCGGTGTCCAGCCGCAGGGCGGGGATGACGGCCGAGACGCCGGGCAGGCCGATGGCGTGCAGGTACAGCCGGCTCAGGGTGCGTGCGGCCAGCGCGCCGGTGGCGGCGCCGAGCAGGCCGCCGGTGGCGCCGGCGACCAGCCCGTAGCCGAGGTAGTGGCGCAGCACCTGGCGGCGGGGGAGCCCGGCGGCGAGCATGGTGCCGATGACTGGCTGTTCGGCCTGGACCCGCCGGGTGAGCAGGATGTAGGTGGCCAACCCGGCCGCGGTCAGAAACAGCAACGGGAACAGGTAGGACAGTTCGCTGGAGCCGTTGATGTCCTCGTGCAGCAGCGAGTTGGACGGCTGCTGGTCGCGGGTGACCACGTCGGTGGCGCCGGCCGCGGCGGCCTGCCGGCGCAGCGTGTCCAGCGTGCCCGCCGGGGCATTGCGGCTGAGGCGGACGAGGGCCTGGTTGGGGCCGGCACCGGCGGCCCGGGCGACAAGGGGCTCGGGGACGTAGAGCACGCCGAACTGGTCGGGCAGGGTGATCGGTTCCTGGCGGCTGCGGGCCGGCCACAGGTACTCGCCGGCCGACACGACACCGGCGACCGGCACGGCCTGCCACCCAGCCGGGGTGTGGATGGAGACGGTGGCGCCGGGGTGCAGCCGGAAGTGGTCGGCCATGTGGTGTTCGACGAGTACGCCGTCGGCGGTGCTTGTCGGGTAGTGCCCGGCGAGCAGGGTCAGCGCGTTGATCGCGGGTTGGGTACCGGTCGGGATGCTCACGATCCGGCCGCGTAGCTTGTCGGCGCCGACCTGCAGCGGCAAATCGGTCTGGGTACGGGTGGTCACCGCGGCCACGCCCGGGACCGCGCGGGCCTGGTCGGCCAGGCTGGTGGTGTTGCCGCCGGTGATCCACAGGTCGGCGAAGCCCTGGTCGGTGAACACCTTGTCGTAGGAGGCGCCCAGGTTGCGGTAGGCGTCGTAGGAGGCGCCGAACAGGGCCACCCCCAGCAGGATGGTCAGGGTGACGGCGGCCAGTTGTGGCCACTGGCGGCGCAGGTCGCGGCGCAGCTTGGTCCGCAGGGTGCGGCTCACCAGGACACCTCGCTCGCGTCGACCGGGTGCGGGTTGGGCTGGTCGTCGACGATGCGGCCGGAGCGCATCCGGACCACCCGGTCCGCGGCCGCGGTGAGGGCCTGGTTGTGGGTGACCACGACCACCGCCCGGCCGCCGCTGTGCGCCAGGCGTTGCAGCAGGGCGAGCACGGTCCGCCCGGTCGGCGGATCAAGGGCCCCGGTCGGTTCGTCGCACAGCAGCAGCCGGGGTTGTTTGACCAGGGCCCGGGCGATGGCCACCCGCTGCTGCTGGCCGCCGGACAGCTGCCCCGGGAAGTGGTCGGCCCGGTCAGCCAACCCCACCTCACCGAGCACCTGGGCCACCCGCCGGTGTACCTGGTCGCGGCCGCTGTCGCCGGTCAGTTCGGCGAGCAGAGCGACGTTCTCCTGCGCGGTGAGGGTGGGGATGAGGTTGAAGAACTGGAACACGAACCCGACCGTGGTGCGCCGCACCCGCGACAGGGCCTCGGCGTCCAGCCCGGCCAGGTCCCGGCCGCCGACGCTGATCCGGCCGCTTGTCGGTGTCTCGATCCCGCCGATCACATTGAGCAGGGTGGTCTCACCCGACCCCGACGGGCCGAGCACCACCAGCAGCCGCCCGGCGTCGATACGCAGATCCACGTCCTGCAGCGCGGCGACCGCGGCCGGGCCCGAGCCATACACCTTCCCCACCCCATGCGCCTGCACCAGACCCGTGTCGCCAGGCGTGGTCTCGTCCGGTCGTGTGCCGCCGGCGGTGGCGAACCCGGTATCGGCCGGTGCTGGTTGTTGGCTCATCGACGCCTCTCCCCTTGTTCCATCTGCCCCGTGACGAACAACCCGCCCTGATACACCGCGAGGACCTCGCCGGCCCAGCGGGTCATCCCGTCGCGACCCAGCGGGTCCACACCGAGTACGGCCGCGATCTGGTCGCGGAGCAGCAGCACGGCCAGGTCGTTGACCATCAGGAACGCGGTGCGCACCGCCGGGTCACCGGCCGGGCGCACCTGCCCCGCCGCCGCCAACCGGTCCAGCACCACCCGGCTCGCCTCGTACCAGCGACCGAACAGCCGCTGCCCGGCCGGATCACCGGACAGCAGCAGCCTGCGCAGGTACACCGGGATCGGCGAGTCCGGCGGCAGCGCCGACACGAACACCTCCGCCAACGACCCCGCCAACGACCCGGCCGGCGAGCCGTCCGACGGCCCCGCGCTCCAGTCGGTGTCGTCCAGCGCCGCGAACAGCGCGTCGAACACCCGCTCCACATGTGCCTCCACCGCCTCCCGCAGGCCCGCCTTCGACCCGAAGTGGTGCGCCACCAGACCCGGCGACGCCCCGGCCGCCGCCGCGACCCGCCGCAGCGACACCGCCTCCGGCCCGTACTCGGCGAACAGCCGAAGCGCCTCGTCGCGGATCACCGCGCGGGTGGTCAGATCCTCCCGGGCTGAACACATGTTCCACTTCCTGAACGCACGATCGGCATGGGCGACCCGACGGTACCGCAGACACATGCAATATGCAATGGTTGCTCTAGGCGGCCCGGATCGGCCCGCCGCCGGATCGAGGAGGTGCTGCGTGGACATCGCAACCGGCCCGCCGGTCGCCGGCCCGGCCTCGTCCTGCCCGGCCCGCAAGGAATCGGCCCGCAGCGCGCCGTTCCGGACCAGTCGTCGGGCCCTTGCGGGCGGTGGATACGGCGGCCGTGGCGACGACGCCGACATGAGGACCGCGGACGGGCCGCGGTGTCGCAGGCGAGGTCACCGACAATCGCACCACCGGGCAGCACTGCGGCTCGGAATCATCGGGCTGACCCTTGTGGTCTCCGGATGCGCCACGCCCAGCCGGTCGGTGAGGCCCCCGCCGGCCGCCGTGGGAACCTGGCGGCGGGCACTGACCACCGGCGCGGCCGCGATTGGACGGGCGTCCCGCGCCAACCAGGTCGCCGACCCCGACGGTGCTGAAGGGGATGATTGACCGACTCCATCGCGTCGATGCGCGACGGCTGGTCACCGGGGAGGACAAGAAGGCGCCGCTGGCCAAGCTCCTCGCGGGTGACCGGTCGATTCCGGCGGGCTGGTCAAGACCGCGGCACTCGCTGGTATTCGCCGACCCGGCGGCAGCCTGAGTTCGGGGCGCCTGCGGCGTATTACCCGCCGAGCCGGGTACGGGAAGTCGTGCGACACCAGATTTGCCGGGAGTGACGAGACATCATGCACGTACGGCACGGAGCACCCGGCTCCGATACCACGAAATCCGCCACGGCGCGGCGCGAGAGCATCGCACCCTCCGATGATCATGTGATCGTGGTCTTCGGCGCGACCGGGGATCTGTCCAGACGCAAGCTGCTGCCCGGGCTGTTCCACCTGGCACGGGCGGGCCTGCTACCGGCCAGGTACCGGATCATCGGCTCGGCCAGGTCCGCGCTGACCGACGACGAGTTCCGCCGACGCGCGAAGGACGCTGTGACCGAGTTCGGGCGGGCGAAGCCGACCGGCGAGGCGTGGCGTGCGTTCGCGAACTCGCTGTTCTTCGCCGCCGCCGAGCCGACGCAGCCGCAACCGTTGCTCGACGCGGTGGCGGCGGCCGAGAAGGCGATCGGCGGGCACCCGCGCCGGCTGTTTCACCTGGCCGTACCGCCGGCTGGCTTCGGGCCGACGGTCGGCATGCTCGGCGGTACGGATCTGGCGCGAAACGCCAATGTCATCATCGAAAAGCCGTTCGGTACGGACCTCGCGTCGGCCCGTGCGCTCAATGAGACCATCCACGCCACATTCGACGAGTCGCAGGTGTTCCGCATCGACCACTTCCTCGGCAGGGAGTCGGTCGACAACATCCTTGCGCTGCGGTTCGCGAACGGCCTGTTCGAGCCAATCTGGAACCGGGAGCACGTCAGCCACGTGCAGATCGACGTACCGGAGACGATCGGCATCGAGGGCCGCGCCGGATTCTTCGAAGCAACCGGCACGTTCCGGGACATGATCGTCACGCACCCACGCCGCGGTGGGCCGGTGAGCTGGCCGAGCCGGTGCGGGTCGGTGACTGTATGCGGCTGTATGACACCCAGGAAACGATGTCGGTGCTGGTCGGCTCGTTCCGGCGGGCCGGCCGCGGGCATGCGTTCATGGTCGTCGTGGACGAGCAGGACTGCGGCGCCGCCGCGGACATCCTCTTCGTAGGCGCCGGCGAACTGCCCGGGGCGTTGGACGACATCCGCGCGGGTGGTCGCGCTGACGGCCTGGACATCAGGACGCAGGTGCTGGACCCGGCCGAGTTGCGCTGGTACGTCGAGGAGGCCCTGGACGTGCGGGCCGTGCACGACGAGGAGGGGCCCGCTGACGCGGCTTCCGCGATGTTCGACGAGGAGGAAGGGTCCGCCGTACCCGGTGCTGGCGCTGCTGGTGCGCGCCAGGCTGGCTGCCCTGCCGCAGGGACGTAGGCCGGCCGGTGCGCGTGGGCACGCGGACGCTGACGCGCACGCGGCAACCGTGTTGGAGACGCTCGCGAGCATCATGGACGGCGCGGGCGGTAGGCCCCTGGCGGGTTCGGCGGTCTGCGGTTCGGGCGGCCGGTGCCGGCCAAGCTGCCGGCGAAGCGGAAGAAGACGGCCGGCCCGGCGCCGATCTACCAGGCCAAGGTGGGGTTGCGGGGCGCGAAGCCGCCGATCTGGCGGCGCCTGCTGGTACCGGCGGACGTGAGCCTGGCCCGCCTGCACGACGTCATCCAAACAGCGTTCGGTTGGGAAGACAGCCACATGCACATGTTCGAGACGCCGTACGGTGAAGTTCGGGCGTGCGGACCGGGAGTTGGGGCACCGGGCTGAGACGCCGGTGACGTTGGAGCAGGTAGCGGCACAGGCCGCGGACAAGATTCGGTACACCTACGACTTCGGCGACGACTGGGTGCACGAGATCGTGGTGGAAAAGATCCTCGACCGGGACCCTGTGCTGGACTACCCGTGCTGTACGGGCGGGCGCCGGGCGGCGCCGCCGGACGACTGCGGCGGCATCTGGGGATACGACGAGTTGGTGGAGGTGCTCGCCGACCCGGACCACCCGGAACACAAGGAGCGGCTGGAGTGGCTGGGGCTGGACGATGCCAGCCAGCTCGACCCGGCCGCATTCGACCAGGACGTAGTGAACCGGGCACTGGCCAAGCTACGCTGACCGCCCGGACCGGCCGGCAGCCGGGTTGCGCCGGAGTCCCATTGCTGGGCGGGCGAGAGCGGGCTAATGCCATCAGGTCGTGATGGTGCGCAGGAGTGCGGCCAGTTCGCGGTCGGGACTGACGGTGAACTCGTTCATCACGCCGAGGACGCTGCGGTTGGCGGTCTTGGCGGTGCGGCAATCCCGCATGTGCTGCCGTTCCTCATCGAGGATCGTGTCTGGTACTCCGTGCGCGGCGAGGACCGTGATGATCTGCTGGCCGATCCGGGTCGGTAGCGTCGCCGTCGGCGCCAGGGGCATCAGGACCGGCAGGAGCGTCGGCTCGTTGACGAGCAGCGCGATCTGGGGCTTCCAGAACACTGCGGTCGCGTACCACTGGCCCAACAGCGCGGTCGACTCTTCGCCGTTCTGCAAGGTCGGCGGTCCGAGGCGGTCAAGCAGTTTCTTCGTCGCGCGCACGATGAGCATTCAGTCATCCTGCCGTGGACGCACGACCAGAGCGGCGATCAAGGCGGCCTGGCACTGTCACACGGTGACCGAACCGGTCAGGCGAACCCGGTCCGACGACGCCGCCCCGGTTCGGCGCGGGCGGCGGGTGTCCTCCGCGACCGGACCGGAGGCGTCCCGCTCGCACTGGCGGCTCATCATGCGCCCCGTTGGACGTGTAGACGTGGGCGTCGGGCAGTCGTAGCGTCGAAACGGAGTCCAGCCGCAACGAAGACAACGACGTCTGAAGGAGGCTCACCATGTTCGTTCAGGTGATCCGCGGCCAGATATCCGACGCGGATCAGGTGCATGCGGCGCTCGACCAGTGGATGCGGGATCTCGCGCCCGGGGCCACCGGGTGGCTCGGCTCCACCGCCGGTGTCACCGAGGATGGCCGGTTCATCGCGCTGGTCCGGTTCGAGTCTGCGGACGCCGCCCGGCGCAACAGCGACCGACCCGAGCAGGACCGGTGGTGGACGGAGATCTCGAAGCTCTTCACCAGCGAGGTCACGTTCCGCGACAGCACCGACGTCACGGTCGACGTCAACGGCGACCCGGACAACGCCGGCTTCGTCCAGTTCATGGAGGGCCGCGGGACCGATCCGGACCGGGCCAAGGAGCTCATGACCCAGAACCCGCAGGAGTGGGCGGCGTTCCGCCCCGATGTCATCGGTAGCGTGGCGGTCGGACACGAAGGCGGCGCTTACACGATGGCGATGTACTTCACCTCCGAGGCGGAGGCCCGCGAAGGTGAACGCAAGGAGCCGCCGCCTGAGCTGGCCGCGCAGATGGCCGAGATGAACAAGCTCAGCGTCGGCGAGCCGCAGTTCTTCGACCTCAAGCAACCCTGGCTCTACTCACCCCGGTGAACGGTGAGCCGATTCCGTTATCCGGAACGGAGGTGAGAGTTCGGCGGCGGCCGGCCGCGGCCGCCGCCGGCTACAGCAAACGCAAGGGCGTCGACTTCTACAAATCGTACACCGGCCGGTATATCGACGGCGGTGGCCATGCGACCAGTTGGCCGAAGCTTCGTCGCACCCATACCGCGTTGACGGTGGGAGAGCAGGTCGGTGCGTTGCAGCGGCGGCTGCAGGTAGCCGCGCCAGCCGGTCCCTGCTCCTTGGACACCGCCAGCAGGACGAGCAATGCCGAGCGGCTCCTCGTCACGAACGGCGTCCTTCCCACCGACGTGGTCACGCGCAACCGCCGGGTTGCCGAGGCTGCGCTCCGGCCGTGGACACCGGTGTTCACGCACGGCGACCTGCAGGTCACCCACGTGTTCGTCGACGGTGACGAGATCACCGGCGTGGTCGACTGGTCCGAGGCGGGCCAGGGCGATGCCCTGTACGACCTCGCCAGCTTGACGCTCGGACACGAGGAGCACCTTGGCGACGTCGTCGCCGGCTACGGCACCGACGTCAACCTCGACGTGATCCGCGCGTGGTGGTCGTTGCGAAGCCTGCGGGCGGTCCGTTGGCTGGTCGAGCACGGCTTCGACCCGTCCTCGCCAGGCTGCGAGGTCGACGTGCTGAGATCCCAGCTGTGAGGCTGCACGAGCCCAACGGCTACGAGTGCCGTTCTGCCTATCGGTCACGGACGGCTTAGCGCGCTGCTGGCGTCGGTAGAGGTCCCGACGACGAGATGCGTCAATCGGCAACGCTGCGCCGGTGGGTCAAGGCATGACTTTCGACGAGCTTGTCGCGTCACTTCGTCAGGTCGACGGCCAGCGCGACAAGGGAAAGCACCCTGAAGGGTGCGGCTTTGCGGATCGCGTGTTCGTCAGGCGATTCTGGCCCCGGCCGGGTGTGATGACGGCGTGTTCGGCTGACCGCAAGGCATTCGGCGGGCCGCGTCCTACGTCGGGCCGACGGTTCCTCTTCGACATCGGCGGCCATGGGCCTGTCCTGGCGTTGAAACACACACTTGCGTACTGGGCGAAGCCTCGACGGCCTGGTGGCGTCAGTCAAGCGGCGTGGCGGTACTCGTGGATGAGCCCGCCGAGCACGTCCGCGCGTTCGATGTGTCGGAGCTGTTCGATATTCACGGGCGGCGGGTCTGCCGAGGCGACTGGCGTGTTGAGGTCAATGCCGCGGTGCGGCCGGCCGGCGTTGTAGTGGTCGACATAGATGGTCAGGACGCGTTCGAGGTGGCGGCGGTTCCAGATCAGAACCCAGTCCAGGCACTCGGTCCGCACAGTTCGTACCCAGCGTTCGGCGTACGCGTTCGCTTTCGGCGCCCGTGGCGGTGTCTTGAGCACGTCGATACCGGCCGCGGCTAACACGCGGTCGAACGCGGCGGCGAACTTGCCGTCGCGATCCCGGATCAGAAAGCGGAACCGGCGGGCGTGGTGGTCGAGGTCCATCAGCAGATTCCGGGCGGCCTGGGTCACCCACGCGCCGGTCGGGTGCGCGGTGATCCCGGCCAGGTGCACCCGCCGCCGGTGGAGTTCGACGACGAAGAACACACACAGCCTGGTCAACCCAACGGTTTCAACGGTCAGGAAGTCACACGCGAGCATCCCGGCGGCCTGGCTGCGCAGGAACTGCGTCCAGCTCGGCCCGCCGCGTCGCGGTGCCGGTCCCAGGCGGTGGCGGCGCAGAATGGTGCGCACCGAGGTAGCCGACACCCGTACGCCCAGCTTGCGGCACTCGCCGACAATACGCATGTACCCCCAACGCGGGTTCTCTCGAGCTAGGCGCAGCACGAGGTCGATCACCTCCGGGTCCAACCCCCGGCGGCGTCGGCCCTTGGCGGGGTACGTCCATCGCCGGCGGATCAACTCGCGGTGCCAGCGCAGCAAGGTCGACGGGGTGACCAGGAAGATCGGCCAGCGATCACGCGGGAGCAACTTCGCCAATGCCGCGAGGACCATCCTGTCGGCCGGCGTGTAGCGGGGACGGGCCACCTGCCGGCACAGGACCAGCAGTTGATGGCGAAGTACCGCGATCTCCACGTCCTTGGCATTCGGCGACGGGCCCAGGCCAATCAGGGCGAGGACCTGCCGGACGACCATAAAGGCCAGGGTGCGCACAAGCATGGCCTCATCTTGGCGGGCGGTGTCGTGCCTGGTCACAGCCGTGACGCTGAAATTGCATCCTTCAGGCCGACGCCGCTGTCGGCGGGCATCAGGTCGTCATCCGGTTGCAGGTGCGCCGGTTCTTCTGCGACACGGTCGACTGTCCAGTTCGGACATTCGTGGAACAGGTCGACGGTCTGACGTCCCGATACGCCCGGCGCACGCCGCTGCTGCGGGCAATGCTGGAGGCGATCGGGTTGGCTCTGGCGGGCCGGGCCGGGGCCCGGATGGTCGGCCGGCTCGGGATCGCGGCCAGCCGCAGCACGATGCTGCGGTTGGTCCGCGCCCTGCCCGACCCGCAGCCAGGTCCGTTGATCGTGGTCGGGGTCGACGACTTCGCGCTGCGTCGAGGCCATGTCTACGGCACGGTGCTGATCGACCTGCACACCCACCGCCCGATCGACCTGCTGCCCGACCGGGAGGCCGACACGTTGGCCGGCTGGCTGCGTGAGCACCCCGGCATCCAGGTGATCTGCCGCGACCGGTCTGGCGCCTACGCCGAAGGCGCCCGGGCTGGCGCACCGGACGCGGTGCAGGTCGCCGACCGCTGGCACCTGTGGCACAACCTCGCCGAGGCGGTGGAGAAGACCGTCATCGCCCACCGCGGCGACCTGGTCGAGCCCGGGCCCGACACCACCGACGCGCCCGAGCCGCCCCCGCAGACGGCCGGGGAGAACGCACCGGCCGAGAACCGGTTGATGACGCGCACCCGTGAGCGGTACGCGGCGGTACAACTGCTCCTGCACGAGGGCATGCCGCTGTCGGCGATCTGCCGCACGCTGCGGCTGGACCGCAAGACGGTGCAGCGCTTCGCCCGCGCCGCCGGCGTCGACGAGCTGCTGGCCAAGGCCCGCAACCGCGGCAGCCTCCTGGATGCGTTCAAGCCATACCTACACGAGCGGTTCAACAGCGGCCGCACCGACGCGGCCCGACTCACCGAAGAGATCACGGCGATGGGCTACCGCGGCAGCGACAAGACGGTACGCCGTTACCTGCAACCGTTTCGGGCCACGCTCACCGCGCCACCGGCCAAGCCGGTCCCGCCCACCGTGCGGAAGGTGACCAGCTGGCTCACCCGCCGACCCGAGGATCTCACCGAACGCCAGACCCTCCGCCTGAAGAACATCCTGGCGCGCAGCCCCGCCCTACAAACCACACACGACCTCGTGCGCGGCTTCGCCACGATACTGACCCAACGCCGCGGCCACCACCTGGCTGACTGGATACACCGGGTCGACGCAGAAGGCCCGCCCGCCCGCCCGCTCGCTCGTCGCCGGCCTGCGCACCGACTTGGACGCCGTCACCGCAGGGCTCACCCTGCCCTGGAGCTCCGGCCCCGTCGAAGGCAACGTCAACAGGATCAAGATGCTCAAGCGACAGATGTACGGCCGCGCCAGCCTCGACCTACTCCGCAAACGCGTCCTGCTCGCCAGCTGAAACCATCACCCAGGGCGACGCCATCACGGAATGTGCTCCAGAGCCAAGTCTGGTGAGCACGGCGATCGACAGCAGCGTGTTCAGGCCGCACGTTGCCGCGACGGACAAAGGCTTCAGCGTGGCGACGTCAGCCAAGGTCGGAGAAGAACGCGTTTACATCGGGAGGACACGAGTCCATGAAGGACCATCTCTCGGTGATGAGCCCGTCGCTGATGTGGGCGACCTCGATGGCGGGGTAGGCAATCTCCGACCCATCGGGCTTGCGTAGCGCCACGTTGATCAGGGCGATGACGTGCTCATCGTTGGCCAGCACATCATGGACGGCGATGTTTCCATCGATCCGCTTGACCGCGCCGCTCATCTGGTCGAGAACCGCGTCACGCCCCATGACCTCGGGGTTGCCCGCTTCGTGCCACCGCAGACCCGCAGCGAGGAGGCTCTTCACGGTGTCGACGTCGCCCGACTGGAACGCCGCGGTCACGCGCCGGTACAGCTCAGCATTGGGGTGCTCCATCGGCGTCTCCGCTCGCCCTGCCTGCACCCAGCCTGTACTCGGCCAAACAGGGCTGTCAACGCCATCGGCGGCAAACCGGTGCCAACCGCGCTCGCTGAGGGCTCGACGGGCGATTCATCGCCCGTCGACCCGGCGACGGGGAGGCACTCGATGATCTGAGCGATCGCTGGGCCCGGACGTAAGGTGTTCTGTTCCATGCCACCGCGCCAGATCGTCGATCTCCGCCTGCAGAAAACGCCGTCTTCGCCACCGCCCATCATCCGTCCCGGACAACGATCTGAACCAGAGAAGCCGCCGAGACCACACGGGCCTCGGCCGTGGGGCGTGCGTGCGGATGGACGACAGCGGCGCGTCGCCGGTGGTGGTGGCGGCGGTGCCGACAACAGCGGCTCTGCCGCCCCACGGCTGCTGGAACGGGTGGGTAGCATCGACGAGGGGCCAACCGCGCGGGTGCGCGGCCACGAACCCGCGAGGGCGGAACAAACGGCCCGGCCCGCACGGTGCAACGACCACGAGAGAGCGAGCAGCGATGAGCATTCACCTGTCCAGCGGAGGGGGCAAGCCGCGACGAGTAGTGCTCAGCTGCGACGTGGCGGGATGTCCGGTGCAGTTGGAGCCGCCAGCTACCGAGCGGTGGCGCAGTGACGCTGATGCCGAGTCCTGGGCTCGTGATCACGCGGTCGGCTGGACGTCGGACCCGGTCCGCCAGACCGACTACTGCCCCGAGCACGCCGAGCTCAGCACGGTCGCGGCCGCCGACGTGGTCCCGCCACGTCCGACGGCAACCGTTCGGGATCGGGCTGGTAACCCGCTCAACCGCGACGAGTATGCCGTGCGTCTGCGGGCTCGGCTCACCGACGGTGGCCGGTCTACGGGACACGCACCGATGCTGACGACGGTCCAAGCTGCGGTTGTGGCCCGGCTACTCGACGAGCTGGCCGGCGTATACCGTGGCGAGAGCCTGGGCACGCTTGCCCACGAGCTGGCCGTGCTGCTCGATAGCCAGCTCGGCGAACAGGACTGACTGTCGACCGGCCGGTCACGACACCGGCAGGTGCCCTCCGCCCGTCGCCGGTGCTCGGCTGCCTGGGTCCAGCCGAGCATCGGATGCTCGCTCCTTGAACTTCTCCCGCGCCGTGGCCCGCCTGGGGAGAGAGTGGAACGCGGTGGTCGCCCCGACGTGTCGGTCCGCGCATGCTCTTCCATCGGTGCCCGAAGGGAAGATCATGCAGGAACCCGAGGGCAACGAGTTCTGCATCTGCCACCGGTGCGCCAACCGCGGTGTAGCCGGCGTACAGAACGTATGAACCCCCGAAGGCCAAGCGGACGTCCTCACCTAATGGCTGCCGCGAGCCGTGCCCCGCCTCGATGCGAGCCAGCGAGGACTGCCAGCAGCGGCCACCAAGATGTGGCGGTCCCGGCACTATCCACCAGGCGGGCCACGGGCGCACTCGTGCCGTTGATCTATTCGACGGCATGATCGCGCGAGCGGCCCGCCGGCCCCTCCGGAACCTGCGGGCCGCTGCACCGAACGGCCGGCCCTGCACGGTCCCGATCCGGCATCGTCCGCCATGGCTGCGGACGGGTCCGGTTCGGGTTAGGTCGTCGCGTAGACCTTCTCGACGAACTCGGCGAGCCGATGCTCGTCGAGGTTGCGGGCCAGGTCGGCCTCGGTGATGATGCCGACCAGGCGATGGTTGTCGATCACCGGCAGCCGCCTGACCTGATGGTCCTCCACGATCTGCAAGATACAAGTGAAGGACGCCGTATCCGTCCATCGTATGTAGTCGGGTGAGTGATCCCCGAGGTTTACTGGCAGGAGCGGGCTGAGGCGCGGCTGGCCGGAGGTCGAGGCGGACCTCGCGGAGGCGGAGAAGCGGTTCCTGGCGGCCGGGACACAGATCGCGGAGTCGCGCCGGGCGGTGCCGCCCCCCAGCCCAGGGCGCGCAATCGTCACCGACAGCGGTACCGTGAGCAGCGAGCACCATTGCTCTGGCCGGCGGGCAAGACCTGCTGGACGCCTATCTTTAGGCGGGCCACGAGCCGGGCGGCCAAGGCGGTACGCCCGCCTCGGACACCTGTCCAGGCATTAACCCGGGCGTTCATGGTGAAGGTAGCCGCCGTGGTGGTCGCGGTATCGGTAGGCAGACCGCAGAGCCCTGCCGACGGCGGTCCGGTCCGCGGCATCGACCACAGTAGACAGCCGGACTGGGCATCCACCGATCCGCGCCGCCCCGGCGGTTCGGGCGCCGGTCCACCGGCGAGCCCCGTCACCCACCCGGCCGCCAGCCGTCGAACCCGACCTGCTGGAGCTGTGCCGTCGCTTCCTTCGCCACCAGGCGCGCCCGGAGTACTACCGGCCGCTTGACGCTTCGCAACTCCGTGCCCTCGCGGTCGCCGCCGACGGGGAGGCGAACGTTGCGGCGTACTGCACACAGATCACCAGCAGGAATGAACCCGCCCGCGCGACACGACACCGTCGCCCCCAGCACGCCCACGCCGCGTGAGAGAGAGCAACCTGCCCGCCCGGGAACCCGCGCAACCGGCACCGACGGCGGGTCACGCTCCGCACCAGCGCCCGAGCCTACGGCCCGTCGTCAGTCAAGTGCCGGTCATCATTGTGCGGTTCGGCCTGATCCCGTCGTCGGCACCGCGCTGGGACGACCGGCGTCCAGTGCGAACACTGCCTGATGGTCGGTCTCGAACAGCAGGTCTCCATCCACCGCGATGTCGATCCCCATGCGCTTGCCGGGCATACCCCGCAGCAGGGTGACCGTCGACCAGGGGATGGCGAGCTCCCACACGCTCGTGTCGCCGCTGCCGCCTGTCGCGTAGCGCAGGTCGGCCTCGGTGACCAGGCGGTGCGGAAAGCCGGTGCCCTCGTCCGGTTGGTTGAAGATCGGCCGGCCTTTGTACGGCCGGGTGAACGCCGGGTCGGTGTCGAAGAACTCGCTGAACTGCCCGTCGTCGTCGATCTGGCGGAACAGGTCGGGTACCCCGACGTTGTCTCTGACCGACAGTGCGCGAGCGCCGCTGGAGACGGTCAGCCAATAGTTGGCGGCGCCGACGAACATGTTGTCGGCGTCGCCGTCGAGGCGTACCTGCGTGACCGCGACCGGCCCCCGGTAGGCCAGGTAGAGGTACCTGTCGTCCCAGGCCGCGTACGTGGTCCCCCGACCCTGTAGGTGGTTGCGGTCCGGCACGAGGGCGTCGTTGACGAACCCGAACCGGTCGGTCAGCGTGGTCCAGCGCTCGCCCGAGCCGATGATGCCGTCGATGACGGGCGCGCCTTTCGCGACCCGATCCGACATCCGGTACGCCGGGTTCGGGTCGACGCCCTCAGGTTTTGCGTCCCGGTCGCTGTCCGCGACTGTTGGGTTGGTGCCGTGGAACGGCAGGGCCATTGCTTCCCGCAGGTCGCTCAGGCCGTCGCCATCGGTATCCGCCGCTGTCGTCTTGCTGTGCAAGGTTGCCTCGGTGATGCTCAGCGGCACGGTCAACCCCGGGCGGGCTCGCGTCCGGCACGGAATCGCCGTCGGCGTCAGGTGCGGTCAGCACCTTCGTGAACGGTGACTGAACCGCGGTGAAGTTCGCCGGAAGCATGTTGCGCAGGATCTGCGCGTTGATCGCGAAGTCGCGACCCACGCCGCCGGGTACCGCCCAGATGCCGTGGTTGAACTCGTACTTGCGCAGACCGTTGAACGAGTAGATCGCGTCGATCAAGTGGTTGATCTCATGGATGGCCACGAAGTCGTCCTCGATCGACCACTGCGACATTCCGACGAAGCGTCCGAACAACGTGCTGCCACCGCCGACCGCCAGGTCGCCTTCGATCGACGAGAAGATCGACAGTGGTCCGGTGATGTCGCGGTCGATCTGCACCAGGGTGATGTCGAGCCAGAGCCGGAACCCGCTGTTGCGCCAGTAGAAGTCGGCCGTACGCCGGAACCGGGCCTGGGCCGCCGCCAACCTCGCCGGATCCAGCTTCCGGAAGCCAGGGCCCGGTTCGTCGTCGGTGTACACGGCACCGACCGCCTTGAGCCGCAGGAAGGGAGTACGGCGGGCGCCCCGCTGTTCAGGACGTCGGGCGGGGTGAAGCGCTGCGAACCGTCGAAGGGATCGGGAAAGCTGACGGCGGCGAAGAGCCGCGTGTTCGGCCGCAGGCCGGTGAGGGTGACCACATGGCTGGTGCCGATCGTGCGATCGGTGACCACGGTAGTCTCGCTGGGCGCCGTACCTTACCGCACGCTTCCGGTGCCAGGCAGCTTCGTGCGCCACCGGAACGTGACCGTCGTCCCGGCGTCCTTGACCCGCAGGTCGGTCAATGGCGGGGCGAGCGACGGGTCGGTTTCGACCACCCGTCCACGGATGACGTCGGTGAACACGATCGTCCCGTCCGTACGGACGGCCACCCCTGCCTCGATACGACCGATGTCGTCGAGGCCGCCGGTGTAGTGACGGCTGATCAGCTGGTCACCAGCGGCCAGGAGTCGCAGCCTTCCGTCATACGCGGTGTAGCCGCCGTGACCCGAGCCGACGCCACCTGAGCCGGGGCGCGGGCCAACTGTCCGAAATGGAAGCACCGACTTCCGCCAGCGGACCACCTGGTTCTGGCCTGACGAAGTCGTGCCGTAGTGGTCTTGTCCGCAAGCAGCGGACGTACCGATGGGCGTAGGGACAGCGTTTCTTCTCCTTGAGCAGAAAGTGATAGCCATGTCCTACCCCGAACCCTGAAGGGTTCCAATTCACGGTTCGGCTGATGTCGACACCGTCGCGGGCCCTCCAGGACGCCCGTGCTCAAGCGGCCGGCGCAGCGTTCCAGGACTACCGATCGTGACCTCGTATGGGCCCCGAGAGACGACGCCCGTTGGGGGCCTCCGCTCGGTTCGTGGGGCGACACGGTGGTCGCTGGCAGGTGATCGATCTGCTCAGGCGGCGCGGCGGTACTCATGGATGAGCCCGCCGAGAACGTCGACCCGTTCGACAGTTGACCCGGCGTCGAACGGCTGGACGGATCTCAGCGCACGGGCGGGCGCGGGTGGACGCAGGTCAAGGCCGCGGTGCGGCCGGACCGTGTTGTAGTGCTGCAGAAAACTCGGCGAGAGTCCGATACAGCTGCCGCTGGTTCCAAATCAGGGTCCAATCCAGGCACTCGCTACGCACGGTCGGCACCCAACGTTCGGCGTAGGCGTTGGCCCGCGGCGCCCGCGGCGGGATCTTTACCGCCTGGATCCCAACGGCGGTGAACACCGCGTCGAAGGCGGCCGTGAGCTTGGCATCCCGGTCTCGGATCAGATATTGGAACCGGTGCGCCGGCTCGTCAAGGTCCATCAGTAGGTTGCGGGCCTGCTGGGTGACCCGCTCACCGGTCGAGTGGGCGGTGATCCCGGCCAGGTGGACCCGTCGCCGCTCGACCTCGACGACGAACGGGACGTAGAGCCGGGTCAAGCCCACGGCTCGACGGTGAAGAAGTGGCTGCTGATCGCAGGCACCGTAGTGCTGCTCGCGGCCGCCGCGATACTGGTCGCCATCGCCGTGAACGGGTAGGCAACGCTCCGACCCGTTTCGTCCTATGTAGACACATCCTGCCGCACCCATGTCCGCAACGCCTCCGGATGCACACCCAGATCCCTGGCGATGTGGGCCAACGGACGTTCCGACTCCCGCGCCAACCGCACCGCTCGCTCACGGAGCTCCTGCGGGTACTTCCTCGGGGCAGCGGGCCTTTGCGTGTGCCTCGGCCCGTGTCATCGCGCGTCCCGGCACGGCGTGAAACGTACGGGCAGTGCCGCCGGCCCGCGTAGGTGTGGGTTGACCTGCCAAGTGATCTGGTTTGGGTCGACGGCCAGGGACAGGTCGGCGCAGCTGTTGAGCAGGAGACCGAACGCGATCGCGGCTTCCATGCGGGCCAGTGGTGCGCCGAGGCAGTAGTGGATGCCGTGGCCGAAGCCGAGGTGTCCGGTCTCGGCGCGGCGCAGGTCCAACCGCTCCGGGTGGGCGAAGCGGTCCGGGTCACGGTCGGCGGAGTCGATCGCGAGGAACACGACCTCGCCGCCGCCGGGGATCGTCACGTCGCCGATGGTGATCTCCTCGGTGGTGAACCTGCTGATGCCCAGCTCGACCGCACCGTCGTAGCGCACCATCTCCTCGGTCGCGGCCGGCAGCAGGCCCGGGTCGGCGCGAAGCTCAGCAAGTTGGTCGGGGTGGCGCAACAAAGCGAGGGTGCCGCTGCCGATGAGGTCCACGGTCGTGCTGTGTCCGGCGGTGAGCAGCAGCCAGGCCATCCCGAGGAGCTCGTCCTCGTCGAGGCGCTGCCCCTCGTCGCGCACCGCGACGAGGGCGCTGAGCACGTCGTCGCCGGGTTCGCGGGTCTTGCGCGCGACCAGGTCGATGAAGTACCCGCGGATTGCGGCGTATCCCGCCGCCTGCTCGGGCAGGCTGTCCGGCCCGCGCGGCACCGTCATCCGCGCCCATTGGTGGAACTGGTCGCGGTCGGCCTCCGGCAGACCCAGCAGCTCCATGATCACCATAAGGGGTAGCGGGAACGCGAACTCGGCGATCAGCTCGGCCTCGCCCCGCGGCAGGAACCGCGCGGCCAACCCGTCGGCCATCTCCTGCACGCGCGGGCGCAACTGCTCGATCCGGCCCGGGGTGAACGCCTTGCCCACCAACCGGCGCAGCCGGGTGTGTGTTGGCGGGTCCGACCGGAGCAGGTTGCGGTCCAGGCCCATCGTCCGCTCGCCCAGCACCCAGGCACCGGCCGCGGCCAGCGCCGGACTCAGGTTGTCCAGGCTGTTGCTCAGACGGGGGTCGGCCAGCAGGCGGCGGACATCGTCATAGCGGGTCACCAGCCAGGCCGGCATCGTATTGAGCGTGATCCGGCGTGCCGGTGTCGAGGCGCGCAGCGCGGAGTAGGTCGGATAGGGGTCGGCCTTGTAGCCGGGGTCGGTCGCGTCAAGGTTGACTACGTCATCGGACACAGCCGGCACCGCCTTTCAGACAGGGCGAAGATGACGGCGCACCGGCCGTCGACCGGGACAAAGCGCATCGCGGAAGAATCGACGCCTGGCCGCGTACGCGGTGTGCAATTTCGAGCCGGGGCCGGTGGTGCTCCGAGGCACCGGTGGTGCCGGCGCGCAGCGCCACACCGACCAGCTCGGTGTCCACAGTGGTCACTCGTGCCCACAGAGCTTCTCCACCCCGGCCGGCAGCAGCCCGGGTGTGTCGTCGTGAGGGGCGCCTGCCCGCCGGCCGCCAACCGTATGGCCGGCAACGACTCGTGTTCGCGCATCGGGCGGCACTCGGGGTGGGTGTCGTCCACGTAGTGCAGATGGTCGAACGGGAGGACCGGGAGATCTGCATGTGCCAGATCGAGCTGCGCCATGAAGGGCTCCTTCGCCAGGTGCCAACCGACCGGCGGCGAGGGTGCCACGTGCGGCAGCGGCGGCATCATTGCCGCGCCGTCGCCGCGGACACTATCCGTACTCCCGTGATTACACAATCGGCACGATGGCTCGCGGCGACAAGCACCGACCGGCGGGCGGTCACGAAATCGGCCACCGCGGTCGGCTGGCGGCCGCCGACCCGCTCGACGATGTCGGTGACGACGTCGAACAGGCCCTCCCGCGCGGCCCGGCCGGGTGACGCTCCGGACTCTTGACGCACAAAGATCAAGCTAGCTTGATGGCTCAGCCGTCGACCTGGCGGCGGGCCAACCGGTGAAACAGGCCGTTGGTGTCGGCGAGCAGCTCGCGCGGCGGGCCGCACTGGACCACCCGGCCCGCCTCCATCGCCACAACCAGGTCGGCGTCCATGACCGTGGACAGCCGGTGCGCAATGATGACGCGGGTGGCCCGCAACGCCCGGGTACTCTCGGTGACGATCCGCTGGGTCTCGTTGTCGAGTGCGCTGGTCGCCTCGTCGAAGAACAGGATGCGCGGCCGCCGTACCATCGCCTGCGCAATCATCAGCCGTTGGCGCTGGCCGGCCGACAGGGTGGAGCCGTTGTCGGTGAGTACCGTCTGCAGGCCTATCGGCATCGCCTCGATGTCGTCGTACAGGCCGGCCAGCCGCGCCGCGTCGCGTACCCGCTCGATGGGGAACCGTTCGGCGCCGCAGATGTTCTCCAGGATCGTGCCGCTGAACGGGCGCGCGTTCTGCAGGACGACGCCACACTGCCGGCGAACCGCGGCGACGTCGAGCGTGGCGAGGTCCTGGCCGTCGTAGTGGATCGAGCCGGTGGCAGGTTGCTCGAACCCGACGAGCAGCCGCAGCAGGGTCGACTTGCCGCAGCCGGTCGGCCCGACGACCGCCACGAACGCGCCGGGCTCGATGGTCAGCGAGACGTCGTCGAGTACCGGCGGGCCGTACGGCGCGTACCGGAACGAGACGTTGCGTACCTCGATCCCGCCGGTAAGAACGCCCGGCGGGCGGCTGGCCGACGACACCTCCGGCGGCTGCGCCAGTACGGGCTTGAGTTGGTCGAACATCGGCAGCACCGAGACCACCGAGGTGAGCGCCCCGGTGAGCTGCGTCATGGCGGCGAGTTGCACGGAGAACGCCACCACGAAGGTGAGGAACGACTCGACCGACAGCCGCCCCTTTGCCGGTCCACTGAGGACGGCGAGCAGGAGCAGCGTGCACAGCGGCACGTACCCGGCGTTGAATACGGTGATCGCCGCCTGCAGCCGGCGTACCCGCCGGTGGAGGTCCTGGCTACGGCTGAAGTCCTTGGCCCACTGCGCGTACGCGTGGCTCTCCGCAGCCGCCACGCGCAGCTTCGGCAGCCCCTGCAGCGTCTGGAGGACCTGGTTGGTCAGCGCGTTCTCCAACTCGACGAGCTTGCGCTGCCAATGCAGTTGGCGCAGCCCGACGGCGGCGACGACGGCGGCGCTGACCGCGCCCAGGACGGCCGACAGCAGCGCCAGCAGCGGGTCGATCCACAGTTGTAGCGCGACATTGACGGCGCCGAGCAGCAGGGCGTGTACGACGACGGCGACAACGCCGGCCAGCGTCTCCCGGATCCGGGTAATCCCCAACGCCCGGCTCGCCAGGTCACCGACGGTGTACCGGCTGAAGAACGTGGTCGGCTGCCGCAACAGCCGGTCCCAGATTCCAGCCTGCAAGGTGGCCTCGAAGCGGCCCTCGATGCGCAGCAACGCCAGGTTCTCCACCGCGGCGAACGCCATCGACACCAGCGCGGCGACGGCGACCGCCACACACGCCTGGACGACCATCGCCGCATCGCCGCCCGGCACGTACCTGCCGAGCACCTTGCCGGTGACCACCGGCACGAGCAGCCCGAACGCGACGGCGCCGCCGCCGCTGAACGCCATCCGCCACAGGTCCAGGCGAGCGCCGCGCAGGCCGTAGCGCATCAGCCGCAGCGCGCTGCCTGGATTGTCGGGCAGCGGCCGGTAGAGCGTCAGCGCCGCGGGGGCCAGCGCCCGGGCGGTGCGCGCGCCGACCCGCGTCCGCCGCCCGTGCACCGGGTCGACGACCTCGTACCCTCCGTCGCGCCACAACAGCGCGACCGGCGCGTCCCGGTCCACGTCGTGGCCGATCATCGGGCCGGCGTCCTGGCGCCACCACCGCCCGGTCAGCCGTACCGGGCGGGTCCGCAGGCCGGCCGCCTCGGCGATCTCCGCCACCCCGCCCCCGGCCGGCTCGACGCCGGTCCCGGCCGGCTCCCGCACGGAGGCGCCCAACGTGCCCGCCACCAGCCGGACGACCGCGCAGGCGGCCGCCGTCGCACCGCCCGCCGCCGTCGCACCGCTCGGGGCACCGCCGCTTGCGGCATCACCGGTCGTAGTCGCGGCGGCCGTGGCACCGGCTCCGCGCGATCCAGGCGCGGTGAGCTTCGCCGCGTCCGCGTCGACCTGTGCCCGCAGCGTCCGCACCGCCTCGGCCAGCGCCGCGTCGCCGGCCCGGCGCCCGGCGTCGAGCCGCTGCTCGGCGCGGCGTTCCTGGTCGGCGATGCGGCGGTCGAGCGCCCGACCGAAGTCGGCTTGGAATTCCAGCAGCCGGTCCCACACGGTGCCGTCGGCCAGCAGGTCGAGGGTGGCGCGGCCGGTCACCAGCGTGTTGTCGGTGGCGACAGCGACGTCCCGCTCCGCCGCCGCGACGACCCGGCCGGCGCTGACCGCCTTGCCGTGGCAGGCCAGCTCACCTTCGAGGACGTCCAGCCATACCAACGGCACCGGCGGCCGGATCGACCGGCCCCGCGCGACCTCGATCCACGACCCGGCCCGTACCGGCGCGGGCCGGTCCCCGGGCGGCGTATCGATCCGGACGGCGTCCAGCAGCAGCCGCAAGCCGGACTCGACGCCCGCGACGAGTACCCGCTCCACGTCGCAAAAGCCGGTGGGCGGGCGCCGTGCCGGCCATTCGGTGGCGCTCGCGTGCCGCAGCGCCGCCAGGTCCAGGCGGCCGAGCCGGCACTGCGGGTCCGGCCGCCCGATCAACGAGTACGCCGACCCGGGCGCCGATGGCGGGACCACCGTGCCGGCGCCCGCCCCGCCGACCGGATACCAGCGGCCCCGCCCGCCGCGGGCCACCGCGAACAGGTCCAAGGAGCCGCCGATGACCAGCCAGAGCGCGTCGGTACCGGCCAACGGAATCCGGTCGCCGGCGGCAGCGGCCACCGGTCCCCCGTAGCGCAACAACGCCTCGACGTCGGTCAGTACGGTCATCTCAGTGATCCGTCACCAGTTCGGCGTACGCGCCGCCGGCGGCCATCAGGTCGGCGTGCCGGCCGCGTTCGACGACAGTCCCCCGGTCGAGGACGACGATCTCGTCGCTGTCGCGGATGGTCGACAGCCGGTGCGCGATAACCACGCAAGCGCAGCCGCGCCGGCGCAGGTTCGCGCTGACGATCTGCTCAGTCTCGGTGTCCAACGCGCTGGTCGCCTCGTCGAGGACTAGGACGCTGGGCTGGCGGACCAGGGCGCGGGCGATCTCCAGGCGCTGGCGCTGGCCGCCGGAGAAGTTGCGGCCGTTCTGCTCGACGCGGCTGTGGATGCCGCCGGGCCGGGCGGCCACCACGTCGTAGAGGGCGGCGTCGCGCAGCGCCGCGACCACGTCCTCGTCAGGGATGGACGGGTCCCACAGGGTCACGTTGTCGCGTACCGTCCCGTCGAACAGGTAAAGCTCCTGGTCGACGAAGGCGACCGAGGCGGCCAGCACGCTGCGCGGGATCTCGTCGCGGGGCGTACCGTCCAGCCGGATCTGCCCGGACCACGGCGTGTACAGACCGGCTATCAGTCGGACGGTGGTGGACTTGCCGCTTCCCGAGCCGCCGACGAGGGCGACCTGCTGGCCGGGCGCCACAGTCAATGAGACGTCGCTGAGCAACGGCTCGCCGAGCGGGCTGTAGCCGAAGGTCACGCCGTCGAGCTCCAGGTACCCTTCCAGCCGCTGTACCCGTGGCGGCTCGGGCCGGCTGAACACCGGGTCCGGCGGGAAGTTCTCGACGTCGCGCAGCCGCGTGGTGTCCGCGCCGAAGTCCTGTACCCGGCTCGCGACGCTGCACAGTTCGCCGACCGGCCGGCTGAAGTCGATCAGCAGCGCCTGGAAGGCGACCAGCAGGCCGACCGCGAGCTGGCCCTCGACCGCACGCAGCCCGCCGATCAGCAGCACCACGGCGCTGCTGAGCATGGCCAGCGCGGGGGCGATCGTGGCGAAGAACGCGCTGGGCGTACCGACCCGCTGCTGCCCCACCAGGAGCGCGGAGTGCAGGCCGGCCCACCGCCGGAAGTACCCCTTCTCGCCGCCGGTGGCCTTCATCGTCTCGATGAGCTGGAGCCCTTCCACCGACGCGGTGAAGAACTTCGCCCGGTCGATCTGCAGCTTCGCGACGCCGCTTTCGCGTACCCGCGTCACCAGCCGCAGCGCGACGACGTTGAACAGCGCCGCCAGCGCGCCGACGACGGCGAGCTGCACGTCGTACGCCCACATCAGAGCCGCGTACGCGACCACCAGCACGGCGTTGATCAGGACCGCGGCGACGTCCCTGGCGAGGATCTCGGCCATGACGCCGTTGCTCCGCAGCCGGCGGGTGAGGTCGGCCCGGCCGCGCTGCGCGAAGAAGCTCACCGGCAGCCGCATCAGGTGCCGGAGGAACCGGGCGTGGCCGAGCGTCGAGAGCACGACCTGCATGCGGGCCAGGTGAGCCTGCTGCGTCGCGGTGAGCGCCGCGGTCGCCACTACCGCGGCAGCCATCAGCGCGAACAGCGGCCACGGCACCGAACGGTTGTCGCTGGACATCGCCTGTACGACGGCGAGGATGAACCCGGGCCGCACCATGCCGACCACGGCCAGCAGCAGGCTCGCGAACACCGCGATCAGCAGGGCGTCGACGGTGGAGCGCAGCCGCCGGGGCACGTCCGCCAGTGCGCCCGGGCGGTGCCCGCCGCGCCGGAATCCCGGGCCTGGGGCGAACGTGAGCACCACGCCGGTGAAGCTGCGGTCGAACTCGTCGGCGTCGACCGTACGCCGGCCGCCGGCCGGGTCGTTGATATACATCACCCGCCGGCCGAGACGGCGCCCGTACCCTTCCCAGACGACGAAGTGTTCGAAGTTCCAGAACAGCACAGCCGGCGCCGCAACCTCGGCCAGGTCGTCGGCCTCCATCTGCATGCCCTTGGCCGCCAGGCCGTACGCATTTGCCGCTTTGATCAGCATCGACGCCTTGGACCCGTTCCTGGACACCCCGCACACCAGGCGCAGTTCCTCCAGCGGCACGTGTCGCCCGTGGTGCGCCAGTACAGTCGCGAGCGCGGCCGGCCCGCACTCGACGGCCTCCATCTGCAGGACCACCGGGGTACGGGTCTGGCCGGGGGCCGGCTTGGGCGGTCGCACTGTGGCGGCGGGCATCCGGTGGCGCCCGGCTGTGATGACGGCGACCGGCGGTGTCATGCCTGCAGGACCCGGTCGATCGGGCGGGACGGCGGCAGGTGGACGGACGCGGCCAGCAGGGGTACGGCAGGCCAGCTCGAAGGGGGGACCGTTGCCGGTCGACCACGCGTACCCGCTGGCGGTCGCGGCGGGATTGAGCCGCACGACGGCCTTGAGGACCGGTTGGCCGGCGGCGAAGCGGCCGGCCAGTTCCTCGTCGCCGAGGAACGCGGCGATCTGTTCGCGGCTCTCCGGTGCCGTGCCGAGCGAGTCGACGGAGCCGCGCAGCGTACCGTACGTGCCGGCCGGCGCCGATGCCACCGCGATGTCGACGGCGTTGCCGGGCCGGACCTGGGCGACGTCTCGGCTCGGCAGGTAGACGACGGCGACCAGGCGGTCGTCGGCCCCGGCCCGCTCGGCGACCGCGAGCGGCGCGCCGGTCGTCACCACCGCGCCGGGCTGCGCGAGAATCTGGGAGATCTTGCCGGGCGTGGCGGCGCGGACGGTCTCCACGCCCCGGTCGACGGCGACGTTCGCGATCGGGGTACCCGCCGCCACCAGCTTTCCGGTCTGCACCAGGATCCGGCTGACCTGCCCGGTGACCGTACTCTCCAGGCGGAACCCACCGCCCGGGTAGATGAGCAGACCAGGGGCGGTGACCCGCTGCGGTACGGTGCCGGTGAATGCCCACACCCCGCCCGCGAGCATGACGAACGCCGTCGCGGCGAGGATCAACCACACCCGCGGGCCGGTCAGCCTGACCGGCACGTCGAGCTCCTCCGGCTCTGCCAGCTTCGCCAGGGCGGACTCGCGGAACTCCATGTAGGTCTCTCCCTTCGGCCTGGCGGTCCTCGCGGATGTCGGTCCACTGGCACAGACGGCTCCACTCCGGTGGTCCGCCAATGCCCGTGCCCCCGGTCCTGCGCGCTCCTACTGCTTCGGGAAACCCGCGGGAGGCCGAACCGTGCAAGACGACAGCCGGTCGGCCGTAACGTGGCACGCTCGGATCCGGTTGATCTGTCCAATGCGGCGGAGTCAGCTCCACGCGCCGCCGCCGGCCGGGTCAGCATTGACCCGCCCGGCGGCGCTCACACCGGCGATACGACCCACGCCGGCGCAGGTTCTACGGTGGTGGCGAGCGGAAGGCTAGTCCATCGACCCGCCGCGGTCGCCGTCCACCGACCCGCCCCGGTCGTCGCCACCGGCGACGCGGTCGAGGTCGGCCTCGGTCAGCTCGCGCTTCTCCACCCGAGACGTCTCGATCTTCTTGACCTTGCTACCGTAGGCGTTCACTGCCTTCTCCGTTCTGGCGGTCGGTAAAGGGGTTTGGAGCTTCTGCCGGTCCACTGATACGTCCGGCTAACAAGAACCATGCTCGCAGCCACGGAACGCCCTGCCATCGGTAATAGCCACACGCGTTACGTAACGCCGCCTACCCCCGCCTCCGTCACCGTATGGGCCAAGATGATGACTTCCATGTTCGCAGCCCACGGCGAACCGGACTAGTTCACAACGGCGGTTCGTGGCAGTGGTCCTGCTCATATGTCCAATGTGGTCGGTACGGCGGATCACTGAGCAACCGCTGCATCTTGTCCGGGGAGCATCTTGCTATGTGGTGGAGCATCTTGGGTCCGGGGCGGGTGCTCGTCATGGACAGACCCGGCTTTCCCGAAGCAGGGCAACCGGTCCTTGCCACCTGAATCCTGGGCCGGGCGCTGAACACCGGGACACCCGTGGCACCCCTTGGCCCGCTGGGTCCGAACGCCGGACAGCCCCCGCAACATCCGCGCGGTGAGCCCCACGAGCCGTGGCCGCAGCCGCGTCAACTCCTCAGGCGTCACATCACGATCTCAACACCGTCCACAGTAGAAATCGTCAAACAACACACCCCCGACCTTACAAAGTCCTACTAGGACCCAAGCCGCTCAAACAGCAGCGTCAAGAGCTGAACATCGCGCGGTCTTCGACGACCACCGTGAGGACGGGGTCGTGCGCGCCACTTGGCCTCGCTCAGCGACGGATCACCCACCGCGCCATGATGGCAGTGCCGCGAGCTGTAATGCGGGATCTTCACCTGCTTCCCGCGCGCCAACTCCGTCTACGAACCTTGTCTCCGTGTATGACTCAGACGTGACAAGGTGAGGTTGTACATCCGGTCGCGTCCAGCTCAGGGGAGGTGTGGGCGGTGACGGAGACCAGGCCCTCGACCAGCGCATGGGCCGACACGATGGCGCCGAACGAGACGGAGCGGCAACGGTTGCGGGTGCTGTCGGACATCTATGATCCGGACACCATCCGACACCTGGAGGACCTCGGCGTCGGTGAAGGGTGGCGATGCCTGGAGGTCGGCGCGGGGGAGGGCTCGATCGCCCGGTGGCTGTCGGCCCGGGTCGGCTCGGGTTCGGTGGTGGCGACCGATCTGGACACCCGGTTCGTGGACTTCCCGGCGCCAAGCAACGTCGAGGTGGTCCGCCATGACGTCACCGTCGATCCCTGCCCAGGTGAGCCGTTCGACCTGATCCACGCCCGGTTCCTGCTGTGCCATCTCGGCGGCCGGCAGCAGGTGCTGGAGCGCATGACGACCTGGCTCAAGCCGGGCGGCTGGATGCTCGTCGAGGACCCGTTCCTGGTGTCCGAGCTGGGCGGTGATCCGCTGGTCGGCAAGTTCTACGGGGGCGTGGTCCAGCTGCTCACCGATCGGGTCGGCTCGGACTACCGGTGGGCGTTGACCCTGCCGGAGCCGCTGCGGGCGGCGGGGCTGGTACGCACTGGCGGCGCCGCGCACATCCCCTCTGACGCGCCGGCCGGGGCGGACCGGGCGACGGCGGCCCAGGCCACGGTCGCGATGCGCAAGCTGACCTTCGAGCAGATGCGCGCCGGGCTAGTCGGCGCGGCGCTGATCACCGAGGCCGAGGCCGAGCGGCTCGATGTCCACCTCGCCGACCCCGATCTGGTGCTCTACTGCGGTGGCTCAGTCTCGGGCTGGGGGCAGCGTTCGGCCGCGTAGCAGTGATAGTTGCCAGCAGGTGCCCGACCGCTTCGACATCGTGAACGTCAGTCTCACCGCTGCGATCGTCACGGACTCGGAGCGGCTGGCCGACGAGTCGTCGGACTACTCGTTCCGGTACATCCGCGCGCAACGGTGCGCCGTAACCGTCGCATCGCGCCGCACGGCCGGGTCCGACGTTCGTTCCCTGGCCGGCTCCTCGGGTCCATAACAGTATTGAAAACACAGCTTGACGGGTCGTCGCCACCGGATTGAACCTTGGCAGACACGCAATTACGTGCGTCAATGAGACGGTGGGGCCGTGGCCGGGCGGCCGACCGGAGGTGCCGGAATGCCCAAGGCTCCCCGTGGTTGCGCGAGCTGTGGTGCGCAGCTTCCGGAACCTGGAGCGGGGTCGGCCGCCGCCGGGCAAGGCCCCGTGTACTGCTCCAACGCGTGCCGCCAGCGCGCTTACCGGCAGCGGCTACGCGCGGCAAACAACAGGTCACCCGACGAACGTCCGGAACCGCAGCGGGCCGGCCTGCCATTGGCTCTGGACAGCTTCGTGGGTCGCAAACAGGAGCTGGCCACGGTCGGTCGCCTGCTGCGCCACGGCCGGCTGATCACCCTCTTCGGTCCGGCCGGCGTCGGCAAGACCAGGCTGGCGTTGGAGCTTGCCGCGCGGGTCGGCCGGAGCTTTCCGGGCGGGGTACACCTCGTGGAGCTCGGCGCGATCAACCGGCCCGAGTTCATGGTTCAGGCGGTGGCCTCGGCGATGGGCGTCACCGAGCAGCCGGGTACCCCGCTCGTCGAGACGCTCGTGAGCAGCCTGCGGGACGAGGAGCTCCTGCTGATCCTGGACAACTGCGAGCATCTCGTGGAGGCCTGCGGCGAGCTGGTGGTCTCGCTGTTGCGCCGCTGCGCCGGCCTGCACATCCTGGCCACCAGCCGGGAGGCCCTACGGCTGCCCGGCGAGCTGGTCTTCTCCAGCAGCGCGCTGCCGCTCGACGATGCGGTCGCGCTGTTCGCCGACCGCGCCCACGCGGTGGCGCCGGCGTTCGTCCTCGACGCCGAGAGCCGCAAGCTCGTCGAGCTGATCTGCGAACGGCTGGACAACCTGCCGCTGGCCATCGAGCTGGCAGCCCGCCTGGTCCGGCTGTTCCCGCTCAAGGACATCGTGGCCGGCCTGCGGTACCGCTTCGAGCTGCTGACCTCGGGCACCCGGGGTGGCGACGCCCGCCACCGCGATCTGCTGGCCGCCATCGAGTGGAGCTACGAGCTGCTGAGCCCGGCCGAGCAGGCGGTGTTCCGCCGGCTGTCGATGCTGCCCGGCGGGTTCGGGCTCGACCTGGCCCACGCGCTCTGCGCCGACCTCGACCTGTCCATCCGCGAAAGCGTGGAGCTGCTGTCCAGCCTGGAGTCCAAGTCGCTGGTCATCGCCACGGCCGGACCCAAGGGACATGCCCGGTTCCGCCAGCTCGAGTCGGTACGGGAGTACGCCGAGCGCCGGCTCGTCGAGTGTGGCGAGTGGGACGGCGCGGCCGAACGGCTGGTGGCCTGGCTGACCCGGGTCGCCACCCCGCTGCTGGACCGGTTCCTCACCACCGGGGACGCCCGTGACCGGCTCGACGCGGAGTACGACAACCTGCTGCACGCCGTGGAGCACCTTGCCGGCGGGACGGATCACCGCCAGCTCTTGCTGGTCGCCGCGGCGGTCCTGTGCAGGGACTCCAGCGGGATCGTCGACTATGGACGGCAACGGCTGGCCGCAGCCCTACGGATCGGCGACGCGCCGCGGGCGTACGGGTGTTTCGTGCTGGAACAGGCGTCCTGGCTGTCGGCCCGCCACGGCGACTACGACGCGGCGTTGGCGATGGCGGTCGAAGCCGTCGACCTGGCGCGGGAACACGGTGGCACGGCACTGCTGTGCCGGTCGTTGAGCGCGCTCGCGTACGCCAGGCAGCTGCGCGGCGAGTTCGCGGAGGCGATCGCGTGTTTCAGTACGTGCCTGGAGCACGTACGCGGGCTGGACCAGCCCGGTAGCACGGCGTTGTGCCTGAACAACCTGGCCTGGGCCACCGTCCTGGCCGGTGACCTGCGTGCGGCGTCGGTCCTTGTCGACGAGACCCTGGCGATCTACGCCGAGGAGGGCGAGCCCGCGCGGATGGCCGCGTTCCGGCACACGGCCGGGCTGCTCGCGCTGGAGCTGGGCAACCTCGACGACGCCGAGCACGAGTTCACCGAGTCATTGCGCCTGCTGGAGTCGGGCAGCTCCGGCGTCACCCCGTTCGCGCTCGAAGGACTCGGTCTCGCGGCGATCCGGGACCGCCGCTTCGAGCGCGGGCTCCGTCTGGTGGGTGCGGCCGAGACCATCCGCCGCCGGTCCGGCCAGGCCGGCGATCCGTGGTGGCGGGAACGGGTCGCCGCGGGGCTCGCGACCGCGCGCCAGACGCTGTCCGACGCCAGGGCCCGGGCAGCGATCACGGAGGGGTGGCGGTTGCCCGCCCAGCAGGCGGTGACGTACGCACTCCACGACGCGTGGGCCCAGCCGGCCACGACGTCGGTAAAGCTGACCAGGCGCGAGCGTGACGTGGCGGCGCTCGTTACACAGGGTTTGACCAATCGCGAGATCGGTGAGCGGCTGCGGGTTTCGGAGCGCACGGTCGAGACTCATCTGGACCATATTCGCACCAAACTTGACCTGCGGACACGCGCTCAGGTCGCGGCGTGGGCGGCGAGAAACGCCATCACCGTACGGTCGTCTCCGGCGTAACGTACCCGCGTAACGCGCGGCTTTCCCCGATGTTGAAGCGCTCTCCGGCCGGCACCGTCATGTTCGCACCCGTTGTTCAGCACCGGTCGCGAACGGAGGAGTCCGATGAGCCCGCGAGTCCGCCACCAGGTCCCGAGCCGCAGCACCGACAAGCCGCGCCGCAGCACCGACCAGCCGCGGCGGAACACGGACAAGCCGTGACCACCGCGCCCGTCATCTCGCTCGACGCGTCCCGTGCCGCCGCGGACGCCTGCCTGGTGCGGTACCAGCCCCGCCCCGCGGCGCGGCTGCGACTGTACTGCTTTCCATGGTCGGGTGCCGGTGCGTCGGCGTACCGGTCCTGGGCACCGGCGATGCCGGCCGACGTCGAGCTGATCGCCGTCCAGCTTCCCGGGCGCGGAGGCCGGCGCGCCGAACCGGCGTCCGACCGGTTGGCGCCGGTCGCCCGGCAGGTGGCCCGGGCGATCCACGCGGAGCTGTGCACATCGCCCGGCCCGTTCGCGATCTTCGGGCACAGCCTCGGCGCGCTGCTGGCTTACGAGGTCGCCCAGCGGTTGGCGGCGCTCGACCACCACCCGGAGCTCATCGCGCTGTCCGGCAGCCGGGTGCCGAACCGGCCGCCCGTCGCCCCGCTGGGCGGGCTCGATGACGCCGACCTTCGCGGTGAGCTGCTCCGCATCGGCGGGATCTCCCCGACCAGCGCCGCCGACTCCGGGTTCATGGCGTACTTCCTGCCGCTGGTCCGCACCGACCTGGCGGCGGCGGAGACGTACCAGCCCGCGGTCGTCGCGCCCGTGCGGAGCCCGCTGAGCGTCTGGGCCGGCAGCGAGGACTGGTACGCGCCCGCGACCGAGGTCGCCCGGTGGCGGTACCACGCCGACGGGCTCGCGTATCGCAGCCGGGTCTTCCCCGGCGGTCACTTCTTCACCGACGACCGGGATCTCGCCGTCACGGCGCTGCTCGAGGACGTGGCGTGGAGCCGGCGGCACGCGGGCGCGTGCCGGGTCCGTCCGATGGTGCCGGCCGACCTGCCGGCATTGCACGCGATGGTCCGCCGCTGTTCGCCCGACTCGCGGTATGACCGGTTCCAGTCCTGTTCCACGACCGCGGCGGAGCGGCATGTCGAGTCGCTGTTCACCGCCGACCGGTGCTACAGCGCTGTCGTGGCGGGCCCAGGATCGGAGATCGTCGGTCTGGGCTCGCTCTTCTTCGACGAGGCGGGGTCGGCCGAGATCGCCCTGCTGGTGGCCGACGATCACCAGGGGCGGGGGATGGGTACCCGGCTCGCCGAGCACCTTTGCGACCACGCCGTGCGGCAGGGTACCGCCCGGCTGGAGGTCGTCGCGCTGGCCGGCAACATCAGGATCATCCGC